>Ga0070733_10001318_pt1 | contig 18628 bp, 21 predicted proteins | sample Coa_R1_9_FD_66450 | JGI IMG/M metagenome (GOLD analysis project Ga0070733, IMG submission 66450) | Surface soil microbial communities from Centralia Pennsylvania, which are recovering from an underground coalmine fire - Coalmine... | ecosystem: Environmental > Terrestrial > Soil > Unclassified ... | reverse complement strand
ACCGTAGGCGGCGATTCCAATTATTCCAAACAAGAAACTACCTAGTAGTGAGCCCAATATGCCCACAATCAAATCTCCAAGTAGTCCAAACCCTCGTCCCTTCCTAATTAGGCCCGCAATCCATCCGGCCAGGATCCCAATAAGGACGACCCAGATCAAAAAGAACATCGAGCCTCCTGCTTCGTGATTGGATTTGGAAACTTCAACTCACCCGAGAACAAAGTCGGAGGGCTGGGTCCCCGAGTGTGAGTTGAGGCCGTGTGACCTGCTGCGTTGGGTCAACGTCAACGCGCTGAATCATGCGCCAACATATTGAACGTGAACATAGGTTCCGGTATCCATGTTGTAGAGCAGATACCAGCCCGGATGGTCGGGGTCATCGTAGATAACGAAGTCATCGCCACAGTTCCAGCACCAGTCGGAGCAGAGCCCCCAGTCCCACGCGGCTACTTCAAATCCGAAGCCGCCGTTGAACCAGAACCGGTGGTGGCCGGCGTCAATGCGCGACACGCCGAACGTGAACGATGGGCCTATGTTCTCGAATCGCCCGTGTTCATACGGGTGGGAAAGCTTGAAACGCTTGTCATCCGCGGGCGGGTGGCCGTACCAGTGATCATTGGTGACGTGTTGACGGCTGTCCATACGGCCGTCGGACATGCGCTCGCCTTCGTTGTGGATATTGGCGTCGCGATGAGTCGGCGGCGGCGGTGGATGGCCACCGTTGGCGGTGTGACGCTGTTGGTCTCCGCGTTGCGCCGCCAACACGGACATTGTGATAGCGAAGGCAAAAATTGTCGCAAGCTTCAGAGCTCTCCTCATAACAGTCTTCTCCCTCCCGCGCCAATTCCTACCTCCTCTTTTCAACTCGGTCTATACGATGAGGGCTGTAGGCCACGACGTGAAAGATTGTATGGGCATCCCTGGAATGCAGACTTAGTGGAAGGTGCTAATGGGGAGTCGTTTGGTTGGGTCGCATGGCTCAGTCGTTGAATTGAGGGCAGTCGTCCGCACTGTACATCGGCACCGCGCTCTGGTCGGTCTTCTGCTGGCGTACTTCGCTGGCGCAAATCCTTGCGGAATCCCCGATCCAGAGTGCGTGGCCCAGTTCACTCAATAATCGTTCGAACCAGTGAATGGGCCCCGTTGCTTCGATGCCGACGCGAAACACTCCTTGAATATTCCGGCAGATCGGCTGGGCCCCGCCGCTCTCAAAATCGAGTCGCCGCTCCGTTATGAGGTCCGCCTTTCCCTCGTAAGCCAAGGTCGAAGAGCTTCTTTCAGCTAAAGCGTTCTCGACGTAAATAGCCGAAAATGGCATACAGGAACTCACGGCCTTTCTTAGGTAAACAACCGTATGGTCTTGAGGTGATACTCATTCGAACATTCGCACGCGGCGAAGAAAAGAGGAAGGTGGAGCGATCCATGACTTGCACGGAAACGGACAGAGACGAACATACAAAATCCAATGACGCAAATCCTGGTGGCGCCTTCGTTGCGTCACAGGAGCCACCGATCGTAGTTATAGCCAGTGCGAATCCGGAGATTCGCAATCAAATGGCCCGGCTCCTCTTGGAGGAGTCCCTCAACGTTATACTGGTCGGCGGCCTTGAGGAGTTTAAGATGGTGCTCGAATATGAGAACGTCGTGGCATGTCTCTGCGGTTTCCACTTGTCAAGCGGCGTTTCTCGCGACGTGGTGGACCAAGCCCACCAGCAACCTATCGAAATTCCGGTAGTCATGGTGTCGGCGCCCAGCAATGCCAACGAATACGAAGAGTATCTCGCTTCTCTAAATTTCGGAGCGTTTGATTTTGTTTGCCATCCATATCGGGCGAGCGAAGTGCGGAACATCGTGTGGTCGGCCATCCACTTCCACGGCGAATTGAAGAGCGTACTATCGTCTCAGGGTCGAGATTCAATCCTTTGTCCCAGTCAATTTGAATCTCAACTTGCCAGTTTGGCTGATCATTAGCGAGAGGACGCCCAATCCGAGTCAGCGTCGTGGGAAAGGGAGCGCGTTTTCCAGGTTGGGCGGTCCAGGCCAGCCTTCAGTTGATAGGCATAGAGGATTCTGGCAGGAACCCGACTGACTGAACTGTTTCCGGCTCCGATATTCACAATTGCAGAATCAGCAAACGTATGGTGAAGAGGCCTTACATGTCCGAAAAGAGTTCCGCAGTATTCGGAATATTTGCGAATCGCGCTGCAATTGCCTACACCGTTGGTTCGTTGAGAGATTCCGGATTCCGGGAAACGGATATTTCAGTGTTGATCCCGGAGGACGTCGAAACTCAGGAGCCCATCAATTCGACGTCCATGGTCATTGAAAAATCCACGAAGGCCCCGGAAGCTGCAGTGGCAGGCGCGGGATCGGGTGCTGCAATAGGCGCAACTCTTGGATGGTTGGCGGGAATTGGTGCAGTGGTCATTCCCGGGCTCGGCCCATTGATAGCTGCTGGACCAATTGTAGCTTCATTGGCCGGCATTGGTTTCGGTGGCGCTATTGGAGGTTTGACGGGCGTCTTGATTGGTTTTGGGATGCCTGAATACGAGGCGAAGCGGTATGCGGGCCGGGTTGAGAAAGGCGGCCTTCTCATTTCCGTTCATTGTGACGACCCAGAATGGGCCCGGAAGGCCAGGGAAATCCTCAATGCTTCAGGCGCGGAAGAGATCTCCTCAACGGGCGAGGTAACAGTTAAGAAAACATCAAATCCCTCTAACTCAAGTGAATCGAACGAATCGTGATCTCTCTCTGAATCGGCCCCGGGAGTGTCAACTTCACCGATCATGCACAGCCAGAATGGGTTCTAGGGAGTTTTCTTGGTACCCACTAGAAAAGGAAACGAGAGGAGCCTGTCTCCTCCCGTTTCGCTGGTTTTTGCCAATTGGCGGCTCTAGTTATTGCCAATTGGCACGCCAATCACTTGACCTGAAATGATGATTTCGACGCGGCGATTAAGCTGTCGGCCAGGAACCGTGTCGTTGCTGGCGACTGGATTCGCCTTCCCGAATCCGGTTGACGACATGATGTTCGGATCTAGTCCCTGCTCCAGCAGATACGCCTTGACGGAATTGGCCCGATTCTCAGATAACGTAAGGTTAAATGCGTCGCTACCCGTGCTGTCTGTGTAACCGTCAATTTGCAAATGCAGCCCGGGATGGCTTGCTACTATTCCAGAGAATTTGGCTAGTGCTTCGCGAGCATTTTCCCGAAGATCGTACTTTGCAGTAGCAAACAGCACGTCCGAAATGTTGACCTTAAGGCCGCGCGGGGTATCAGTTGTGGGCAGGATGCGATTGAATTGCAGCAGGAGCGCGGCGCGAAGTTGCTGCTGCTCCAGTTGAGCGCGTGCGGCGGCATCCTGGGCCCTGGCCGCATCGTCTTGAGCTCTGGCAGCTACATCGCGCGCCTGGGCTGCGGCAGCTTGTTCTTGTTGGGCACGCTCTTGAGCTGCGCGACGGTCGGCATCTGCTTGAGTTCGGGCTTGCGCCTCCTCATCCGCCTTCTGCTGAGCCTGCTGCTTCTGCAACTCTGCCTGCTCCCGGGCAACCTGTTCCTGTTGCTGCCGGGCATTGGCGTTGGCCGCATCAGCGCGCGCTACTTCTTCTCGCTGCGCAGCATCTGTCTTTTCACGTGTGGCCCGATCAGACTCTATGCGCCGCACTGAGATTTGTCGGGCATCTGCCGCGTTCTGGACGGCGTCGCGGGCGTCCTGAATTACCTGCTTCCGGTCGCCCTTGTGCCCTTCCAGGCTCTCCGCGTTCATGAGGGAAGTTTGGGCTTTGGTGAAAGCATCCGGGGCATATCGCTCAGCGCCAAGATTCTTTGCGATAGCGACGGCATTGCGCGCTTCGTAAACCTCGAGCGGCACTCGCATTTTCACCACAACATTTCGGTTCTCCTCAGACACTTCGTAGCTGTACTGGCCGCGGTCCAACAATTCATACTTGGCGCTGATGTGGTCAATCGTCCCGATCGTCGAAGGCAATACTACGTTTTCAAGGATGACAACATTGCTTGGTTGCGACACGGCAAAATAAGGCTCCGCAGTCACAACCAATCCAAATGTCTGAAGTGGAGTGGTCACATCAATCTTGCTGTTCTTTCCATCCAACAAAACTTCTCCCAGGTTGTTGGCTTTCCCTTCCGGGGTAATTGCCCACAAAACATAAGTCAGGTACTCCGCGCCAAAGTTCTGGGCAGGCAACAAATCCTTGAATTCGGCATTGATTGAGATACGTCCCTGTTTGCCTTCCACTTTTGCATGCCCCGAAGCTTGAACCAGGAGTGGCGTCCCCTTAAATCCGATTTCAGTCGCTCCACTGCGATGCTCATAGCTGATGGCGGTGACCGAGTTCCCCACCAACTTCATTTGGTAAATGGGGACAACATTTTGACTGTTGGTGGAATCTGCTTGCGCCCCAATGGAGTTTGAAAGACCCAACATGCAAATTACGAGAACCAAACTGAACATCGTTGTTCGCCTCATGATGTTCTCCTCCTGTACCTTTCTTCGCTCGCTGCCAGTATCTCCGAGGGCATAAACGCATAGCCCCGATCAACTTGGAAATGACGGCATTGCGTGACTATCGGGCTGGGAATAGCGACGCTGAATTTTAGCCATTAAGACATTAAAATAGGTTATTTAGGAAGATGCGGGAATTAGGAGGACGCTGTATTTGACAATGAAGGAGGCTGTAGGACTCTATAGGCGAGAGATTGTCGTTCGGTTTACCGCAAAGTCGCGAGATCCCGATCGTTTTCGAGCAATACGGGAATAACGCAATTGCTGCTTCATAATGTCACGCGGGTAAGAAATCTCCACGCCATCTTCCTTTCTCGCTGGCGACTTGTGCAGAGTCAAGTCGGGGGTTGATCCCCAGGGTATGGGCAAGATCCGAGGAACAGGTCGGAAGCTATGATCCGCTCGAATTGCCAAGCCTTGAATCCGTGTTGGCCCTCGAGGGTTCTAGTTGAGCTTGAGGTCTAAAAAATGTACCTCCGGCTAGAAGCGAATCAATGGCCAATATGAGATCCCTCGCCGCTTGTGATTTTACGACGTAGCCATGGGCGCCAGAAGCTTGAACCTCGCTGATGAGCCCCAGTGACTCGTGCATCGTAAAGACGAGAACACGACAGTCCAGTCGCATCTTGGAAATTCGGCGCGCCGCCTCCAGACCGTCCATGACCGGCATGCTGATATCGAGAATTACCAGATCGGGTTTGATTCCTCTTATGATATCGATGGCTTCCTGGCCGTTTTTCGCCTCACCACAGATTTCCCAATCAGGGCGGGAACTATTGAGAATTGTGCGGATTCCCTGGCGCACAATTTCGTGATCATCAACAATAAGAATCTTACTCGACATGGCTGATGCGTCATTCGATGGCGCAGCCGCGCACCATCGGTCATCAAACTGAATTCACAAGAACGCCCGAATCGTCGCAATGGCCATGCACTCACCTAATATCAGGCCACGGTGATTGCTGCCAGGGGCGTGATCTCGCATGGCACCCTCGCTGCAACGGTTGTTCCCTTGGTGGTTGAAGTTACGAGAACATCTCCGCCAAGCTGGCGCATGCGTTCGCTCATTCCTCGTAATCCAACACCCTGCGTTGAGAGATTGTCCGGCTGAGATTCATCGAGGACTCCTGGAGGAATGCCCTTTCCCTCGTCGATAATCTCCAAGTTGGCCACCCCGTCCTTTATTTGCAACCTGATGCGCGCTGTGTGGCTCCCGGAGTGGCGATGAATATTCGTCAGAGATTCCTGCAGAATCCTGAAAAACGCGAGCTCTACTTCAGCCGACAGGCGGCCAAATTCTGGCTCTATTTCAAATGTCGCTAGAATTCCGCTACGTTTCGCGAACCCGTCCAGATACCAAGGGATCACATGCTTGAGGCCCATTTCCTCAAGCATTGGCGGGTGCAGAAGATAGGAAATGGTCCGAATCTCTCGGATGGCATCTTCGGCCAGGCCAAGACACTCGTCCAGCTGGCGCACGACTTTATATTGTGCCGCTCCCACACTGCTTTTTAGAGTTTCGAGGTCCATTTTCAACATGGCCAGGCATTGACCAATACTGTCGTGAAGATCCCGGCCGATCCGCCTCCGCTCGTCATCTTGGGAGCGGAACAGGTGCATGGAAAGGTTTCGGAGCGAATGCTCTGAATCCTTTAATTTTCGCTCTGCCTCAGATTTTTGAGCTACCTGCTTTTCCAATTCAATTTTCGCCTTCTGCAGGGCTTCGTGCGCCAGCATCCTCTCAGTGATATCCCTGGTCACCCGCACAAAGCCGTAGACGAGGCCCTTTTCGTCTTTGAGCGCGGTTACGATCACAGTAGCCCAGAACCGTGTGCCATCTTTGCGAATCCTCCAGCCATCCTCCTCGAATCGCCCCTTCTGCGCGGCAATTTCCAATTCCAATTGAGGTTTGCCGGATTGTTGCTCTTCCACCGGATAAAAACAGGAGAAATGCTTACCGAGGATTTCCGAGGCCGAATAACCCTTAATTCGCTGAGCTCCGATGTTCCAACTGGTCACAATCCCTTTGCGGTCCAGCATGAAAATGGCGTAATCTTCGGCTGCTTCGAGCAGCACCTGGATGCGGTCCTCGCTTCGGCGCCGATTCGTCCGGCGTTCCCTTTGTTCGCGTGAGTGATGGCCACAGAGCCCTGAGCCATCTGAATCGATTACGGGCGCCGATGGCAGTGCTTCCGCCTTTTGCATAATTTTCAACCTCAAGTCAAATACAACTTCAGGACCAGTGGCGGGCGCTTAGCAGGTTGCAATTAGCTTGAACGAGAGATGCTCTCTGAGACATGCGCATAGCCGAAGCCTCGGACTGAACTACATCACTCAATGTGAAGGCAGTCCATACAGGGTTTACTGGAGGCCTTGCCAAAACAGGCATGTAGTCATCGACACTTCCGAGGGCATCTATGTTCCATATTGCACATAGAAGGTTCTCCCGTCGTTCCTAGGGCAATCCCCTGATTGTGCTATCTATTGGTCAGAGTATGGTTGCCAGGTGATGGCAAAAGCCGTCACCGTCACGTAATTGGGGGGCCTTATTGCTGCTTCCCGGCTCACTTCCACCCAAACTGTGCCGGTTTTGGTCTTTCTCTCAGTCGTAGGCTGAGTGTAACGGGGAGAGGATGGATCACAAAGGCCGGCACAAAAACTGGTTCAGCGATTGTTACCACCCTTTTTAGGTTGTGCGCGTGAACCCAATCCAGATCGAGGTGAACATCATGGCATCAGCACCGAGGCGGGCTAAGGTCGACTCACTAGAGAAAAAAGTATTCTGTTGCACAGAATGCAATGCGATGTTCCAGTCCGTTGGTGACCTTCATGAACACCGAATTTCTACGGGCCATATGACAAGCGCTGATCCCCAGCAAACCCAGTCTCAGCAGAAGAATCAGGGCGATCGGCGGAAGGGTGCAAATCAGCCTAAGAGTCCAAATCAAACTGACCAAGACGATGATTCCCGCATGGAAGATGAAGGCGGAGAGAATTACCACTCAAGGTAGCACCACCTGAACGCAAAGACAGAGAGTCGTGCTTGTGCATGAGTGGCCGGGGCCGGGGAGCTTGGTTTTTCGGAATTGTGGGGGCAAGCTCCCCTGGATCTGATTGAATATCTAGGAGTGAAATGGATCAAAGTATTCCGTCTACTCACTTGAGAGAATTCGCGGCTGGCCCCGGACCGCATGCGGTCGCATTTCGTTACCGCGTGGTGAGAATTGGGTTCGTGATACTTCTGGGTCTGGCGGGCCTTCGTGTCTACTTCTTTAGTGAGTTTCTAGCCGCCTTGGCTGTGGTAACGGCAGTTTGCGCTCCTATGTTTGTTGCATTTTTGATTTTCATATTGCTCCACACAATTTGTCACAATCGCATTGCCCTTGGTCAGCGTGTCAAATTGATAGTCACCTTCTTTTTGAAAAGTTGCGGCGGAGCTCTTCATGCAACGACTCGCAAAATGATGGGAAGGTTGCGTGCGGCAGCCTTGATTGCGTCGGCAAAGCTGCCCCTTAATCGTCCGGAACCTTAGCTACGTGTCCTTTCCCATAACTCCATCAGATGAAAAAGCTCTCTGTGGGCAGTCTGAAATGAATGTCAGGGCGCGAGAATTTTTCAGACCTACTACAAGTGGAGTTTCTTTCGACTCAACAACGAAGGATACCTAAAGCGTCGAAACGAAAGGTAGCCATTTCTCAGGCCCGTTCTGTACGGCGTTGTAATCGGCACCAGGAAGTTGCTGATTAGGCGGGTTCAGAGCAAGGATTTTCACGTTTGGATATTTCGCCTTGAGCCAGTCAACCATCTCTTCTCTCGTTTGTTCAGGTGCTGCATGGCCTACGATAAAAAGCGCGATGTCGGCATGCTGCATCGCACTAAGGAGAACTTTTGCCGCTTCGTTCCCAATCACGGAAATTATTCCATAACCAAGGCGTCTCAGTAGTTCAGCCCTCTCGTTGCGTAGGCGGTCTGTATAAGCGATTTGAAATATATGCGTGATGGCACCCTTAGGTGAAGTCGCCTTGGAGGCATCTACAGAGAAAACGACTTCCCCCGTTGGAAGGTCCATCGCAAAGTGTTCGTTTCCAGTAGTTTTTACGAGTTCGGCAATTATTAGTCTGGCGCTGCGCAGACCGTGAACCGTTGCTCGCCATGTCACCGAGCCATCTTGGCGGGTCTCGAATATGTCATATTCCTGGTCCATCGTTGTGGATTCTATATGAATCTTGCGAACAATTCCTCGGATTATAAATACATTGCATATTCAACAATGAACCGCCCGAGAGCGGCTCCCGCGTCCCCGTTGAATGTGTTGGCGACGTAACCGCAGTTTTTTGTGCCAGCGGGAGTGAGAGAGATTTCACTCTGAAGGGAAGCTGGTATGCCGATGAGAAAATACAAGCCGGACCAAATCGTGACCTTGCTGCAGCATGTGGAAGTGGAATTGGCCGCCCATTTTGCGATAAAGGGCTAAAACCTCAAACTGACACGCTACGGAGGTTGGATCCACATTTCTATCGACGATTCAAGGCCACGAAACGGCTCGATATCCGGCCTTCATGTAATAGGGATTGGTCAACCGTGGCTGGCACGTGATCATCACGGGAGCACAGTACCGCTCCTGCCTGACCGTTTCACTGAAGATACGGTAAACCATGTATTGAAAGGAATTCCCGGCCAGCGTAGAGAAGAAGATGGGTATTTGTGACGCGAGACAGCGGAATGGTTTATAACCACTTTGATGGATCGCAGGGACGCAGGAAGTGTTCTCATGCGACGGACCCGAAGGTCCTCCTCATTGGAGACACCGCTCAAGGTTCTTCCTACCTCGTAAAGAATCTGGAAGGACACAGGTGCAAGTGTAAGTTTGCGGCGTCCTACCAGGAAGCCGCCTCTTTGATTGGCCTCCAAACCTTTGACCTGGTGTTCAGCCCCATGAGGGTACGCGACATTAGCGTTTTCCCCCTCATCAGCTTGCTGGTGGGATCACGAACCACCTTGTTTTATTTCCAGGCGGTGGAGGAAGGTTGCTGGTGGCTGCCTGCTCTCCGGTTTGGTCGAGAGTGCTTCGGATCATATGCCCTCCGCTCGAACGAGTTTATTCCTTGCCTTGAACTAATCATCGAGGAGATAGAGGCAGCGCGGCCAACGGTGGCCGAATCTGCAACCCCGACAAAGCACACCTCACCTGTTACGCTCTCATGGCTCGTTAGAAAACCTGAAACTGTGAAGCCGGTGCGGGCGGAGCATCCAGAACTAGCAAAGTGTAACGCGGCGGGATAAGAAGAACTACCATCTGTCACTTAACTGGCTCTCTCGGTTCGCCCTTCTAAGAGTTGATTTAGCTTGACGACAAATATTCTTTTGACAGGTTTAATATCCCGGCGGATCGAAACTCAAAACAGTCCGCGCACGCTGCTCAGTATGAGGGCCAACGACGCCAGAAACATGACGATCGTGGCGCTCCAGCCTATTAAGCGAAGATGTCCCGGAAGCAGAAACTTCCCGACGATTCTCCTGTTGGCGGACGCAATCATCAACATAACCATGAGCGGTACCGCGACAACGCCGTTCATCACGGCGGACCAGAAAAGGGCGCGAATTGGGTCCATGCCCAAGAACTTCAATGAGATCCCAATAATCGTGGCTGCAGCAAGAACGATATAAAACTTCGGTACCTGACGTGGCTTGCTTTCAAGACTGGCGGGCCACCCGAATGTTTCTGCGATGGCATACGCGGCGGAACCGGCAAGGACAGGGACAGCCAACAATCCCGTCCCAATAATCCCCAACGCAAAAAGAAGAAATGCGAGGTTGCCAGCAAGGGGTTGGAGGGCCTTGGCAGCGTCGGCGGAAGTTTGAATGACATTGCCAGCCCCGGAAGCGTGCAGCGTTACGGCAGTAATTAGGATGATGAAGAATGCAACTAGATTCGATAAACCCATACCAACTCTGGTGTCAACTGAGATACGACGTAGGTGCTCGAATGCTTGGGAAGGCTTCTTCCTGAGGGGCTGCTCCCCTTTGTTGAGTCGTACGTCTTCGGCTTCTTCTGAGGCCTGCCAGAAAAACAGGTAAGGACTGATGGTAGTACCGAGAACAGCGACCAGAGCCATCCAGTAATCCGTCGTCCACGAAACGGATGGGATGATCGTCTTGCGAAGCGCGATTGACCATGGGACACGAACAACGAACGCTGTTGCGACGTATGCAAACAATACAAGGGTCAGCCATTTTAAATAGCGGACATATTTCCTGTATGGCACATAGATCTGAAGAAAAAGCGAAAACAATCCGAATATGACCACGTAGGCGTCGAGAGGTCCTCTCAGAACCAAGTGCGCAGCCGCACCCATAGCCGCGACATCCGCGCCAAGATTGAATACATTGGCCAGACACAGCAAGAGGACAAGACCATAGAGCAGTGGCTTCGGATAATGTTTTCTCAGGATCTCGGCAATACCAGTGCCCGTAATGCGGCCGAGCCGCGCGCTGATTTCCTGTATCGCGGCCATCAGCGGAAAAGAAAATAGCATCGTCCACAACATGCCCAGGCCAAATTGCGCGCCAACTTGGGAGTACGTTGCGATGCCACTTGGATCATCATCGGCAGCACCCGTGATCAGACCTGGGCCGAGTCGCTGGAGAAAAGTAGGATGGCCCGCTGGAACGTCGGGAAACTGTCGGATGTTGTCTACCTTGAATGAAGCCCCGGGCATGAAGGTATTCGCTTGGTAGTGCCTGTTTTGAATTTAGGTGTTCTTCGGAGCTTTCAGTATGGCAATGACTGCATTGCTGGGTAGGTGCATGAGCGTAAACTCATTTGGAGAGCTATTTGCCAACTCCCGTAGCTTGCGGATTGCTGTTTCATGGCCGACGACGGAACATCGCCATATCTCATGGCCGTCTCTCTTCTCGAAAATGTCGTATTCTCGTTCCATATATTTCTTCCTGCTGAATGGCGGTTAGCCGTCAACGCCAGGGGTGACCATAGCGAGGCATAGTACCGTAGAACCTGCTGTTGCCCTTGCAATTGTCGCGATCGCCCCAATCCATTCGATCGGGACGCTACCGCCCTGGCTCTCGTCAGAACCCCCTATCAGTTTCTTTCTCTTCCCGCAATAAGCAGGATGACCCCTGCTGCCAGCGATATTCCACCGAGAATGGGGGGTAGCGGAATCGTCTTGTGCTCTACTCGGGTCGCCTCCAGCGAACCGATTTCCAGGACTTTTTTGTGAGTTGTGTATGAGATGCCCTGATACGCAAGGGAAATCAATCCGAGAATGATCAGAAGAATCCCGGTCACCTTCGCGAGTTTCATTTCCCCTCCCAGGCAAAACCTGGAAAATAAACTTCGGCCATTCTTTATTGACCAGGAATTTCGTCAAGCCCGACGCAGCGCGTGGCCGACGAGTGAAATCAGGAAGAGTATTAAGAAAATGTAGAAAAGGATTCGTGCAATGCCGACAGCCGCCGCGGCAATCCCGAAAAACCCGAAGATTGCGGCGATCAAGGCCACCACGAAGAATATAACCGCCCAACGCAACATAAACCCTCCCATTCCGGCGTAACGACCGCGATTCCACCTGATTTGTTGTGAACCGAATTCTCTACCACTCTTGATAAAAGTAGGTTGTGAGGTTAGGTTCTCCAACTCGCTCGCCGCAATACGTTCTTCCCTGTATTCGGAAGAAAGAAACCTGGCTCTCTGACTTTATTCCAAACCTGGCCTGATTCAGTTTCAATCCGCGGGATTCGCTCCTCCAGCGATAGTAGGCGGGTGCAGTGATCTCAGTTTCTTTGCAGCCTTGCGGATTGGTCCTTCCGTTCGCGATTTCCATCTCCATTTGGCGCAGTAAAGTCACAATTTGCTCTGGCTTGTCCTTTTTCCTCGGCACACCAACTTCCCTCCAGAGCGAATCCTTTCTCACTCCCGTTGGTACAAAACCCGGTCAGGTCAAATTCACTTGAAAACAAAGAACGGGCAGACGGTCCGGTTTTTGAGGCCGCGGCGTGACCTCTGCCTCCCGAACGACTGCCCGTTACACTTCTGCCGGGGTACGAACATCTTGTCGTTAACTATTGTGATCGTGGTGATAATGCTTTCCGTCACGATCTTCGCCTCGGTCCATTACGCCCATATACAACGGACGCTCGACTCGGAACGTCAACACGGAATCGTGCCGTATCCTGACCGTGCGGCCTCGGACCTGTTGTCCGGTGACCGCCCCGACGATCGCGCCTACCAGGCTGTCTTCGTGTCGCGCTTCCTCGCGATTTGGTTCCGACCTGATGGCGTATCTCTGTCCATTCACCACCACCGATTCGAGGTCAATAACCAGGTCATTGTCCGGGGCAACTCTGACAATCAATTCCACCGGCGCCCCTCTGGGGATCGCCAGGCGGTCATTTTCGCCTCGCACATCCTGGTCAACGATCCCCGAGTACACACGATCGTCTCTCCTGTCGGTGTCAATGGTTTCCGTGGTACGCACGGCGATCAGTGTGCCGGGCTCTATCCTCGTCATTCGGTCCCGGTCGCGGTCCTGACCTGAACCGACCGGGGCTATACAGAGTGCGGCGATTACCGCCGCTCCAATCAATACCCTCCGCGCGAGCACTCTCTCGTAAGCCTCATTTCTTTCGTGTGTCATGGTCGTTTCCTCCTTCCATGCCATGTTTCTTTTTGGCTTTCCGAACGGCGACATTCATCCATGTGGGGATTTCGCCATTCTCGCGACCTACCACATATTCACTTGTATCCTAACTCGGCGTGCGAAATGTACTCCATAGGCCAAAGCCTGTATTCCGCTTCAAGAGAACCAGTAAGTTCTTGCTATGCAGAATTTGCATGAGTTCGCGAAAATCGCCGTTTTTTTTTCCTGTCGTTTTTTGGGAATTTTCCCGCCCCTATATTTGTGCTTCAAGCAATGACAGTACTTCGGTTCTTCGAATTTGGAGCACTAGTACCATTTGCTTGCGCAATTGTGTCCGGCAAAGTGGACACAGCTTGCATGAATTCTCTTAATCGAGGGAATCAAAATGCCTAGCGTCTACGAAGCTTGGGTAGGACAGCATGTGGTTCTACAAATCACCACGGGCGAGCTGCGCGTTCCTCTGCGCGGCACCATCGTTGGCGAATCCGAAGACGCTGTTCGATTCCGTGTTGGCGATGGCTGGGACGTGGACGTTTTCAAAAACATGATCCTGGCGGTCGAAGAGGACAACTGGGCGAGTATCGTCACCTAGTCCGCAAGCGCGAATTTTTTCCGGCCCATGCCTCGTATCAACCCCCCGGCCGCGAGTTGTCATCCCCCTGACCAGCTCGCGGCCTTTCCTTTTCTCCCCTCGTCTTGCTTTGGATTTTCCACCTGAATCTCGTGTAGCTCAGGTCGGGTTGAAGCCCCGCAGCTTTTCGCCGCCAATCTACCCCGCGCCTCCCCTTGCATCCGTCTTCCAGAAGCTACTCATACCTCAGCGCCACAATCGGGTCCACTCTGGTCGCCCGCCGCGCCGGGATGTAACACGCCGCCATCGCCACCACAATCAATGTGATCGCCACTCCCCCAAAAGTCACCGGGTCCGTCGCCGTCACTCCATACAAAAACGTGGCCAGCAGCCGCGTCAGTGCAAACGACCCCGCCAGCCCAATCGCCACTCCAATCAGCACCAGCTTCAATCCGTGCCCCACGATCAGCCGCAAAATGTCCGAGCCCTGCGCCCCCAGCGCCACGCGAATCCCCACTTCATGCACCCGTTGGCTCACCGTGTACGCCATGAGCCCATAGATCCCCACCACCGAAAGCAGCAGCGCGCTCATCGCAAAAATCGCCAGCAGCACCGTCCGAAACCGCGGCAAGCTCACGGAAGTAGAAATGTTTTCTTCCATCGTTCGGATTTTCACGATGGGCTGGTCTGGATTCAGATCATGCACCACCGAACGGAACGCAGAAACTTGCGAGTACGGGTCCCCCTCCGTCCTCAGCACAAACGAAAGCGAGAAGATCGGGATCATCGCGTCCGCCTGGCGGACCGGAAGGTACATCTCCGCCACGGGATCCGTGGCCAGATTCTGTTTCATGTCCCCCACGACTCCGACAACGCGCATCCACGGCACTTCGGTGCTCGGCAACGCCCCAATCTGAATGTGCTTTCCCAGCGGAGACTCGCCCGGAAAAAACTTTTGCGCCATGGCTTCGTTCACAACCGCCACGTACTCCGATTTCTCCGTATCCGAATCCGCAAGCAGCCGCCCCTGCATCAACGGAACACGCAGCGTCTGCAAATACGCCGGAGCCACCGGCCGGTATCCGATAATGATGTAATCATGTGCCGTCTTCGGCGCGCGCCCTTCGATATTGAAATGAATGCTCCCCCCGCCCCCGCTCACCGGCAATGAAGTTGCCGCTCCCACACCCGAAACCCCAGGCAGAGCGCTGGCGCGTTGAATCAGCCGGTCAAAAAAATCCATCCTCTGCGCCGACTTGGGCATGGCCCGCGTTGACAGCGGCACATCCACCACCAGCAGGTGCGCCGGCTCAAATCCCGGCGACACATCTTGAAGCCGTTCAAAGCTCCGAAGCAGCAGACCCGCGCCAATCAGCAACACCATCGCCAGCGCCACTTCCGCCACCGCCAGCACTCCGCGCAATTGAATGTGGCGCCCGCCGCCCGTTGATCCGCGCGAAGCATCATTCAGCATCCCGCGCAAATCCAGCCGCGCCGTCTGCAGCGCCGGAGCCAGCCCAAACAAAACCCCCGAAAACAGCGCCACCACCGCCGCAAAGAAAAGCACTTGCAGATCCAATCCAATCGGCCCCACATTCGGCACATTGGTTGACGCCAGCTTGATCAGCGGCGCCATGGACACCCACGCCAGCAGCAATCCCGCTGCCGCCCCCGCAAACGAAAGCACCACACTCTCTGTCAGCAATTGCCGCAATATCCGCGCCCGCCCTGCGCCCATGGCCATGCGCACCGCAATCTCTTGTCGCCGCCCTGTCGCACGCGCCAGCAGCAAATTCGCGATATTCCCGCAGGCGATCAGCAGCACCAGCCCCACCGCGCCCAGCAGCACCAGCAGCGCCGGCCGGACATTCTGCACAAACTGGTCGTGCATCCCCACCGCGGTCGCGCCCATGTCCGTGTCGTAAATCGGATATTGCTTTTCCAACCGCTTGGCAATCGTCGCCATTTCCGCCTGGGCTTGCTCCAGGGTCACGCCCGGCTTCAGTCGCGCAATCGCGTTAATCCCCGGATGCCAATTCCGGTCATCCGGCAATGTTTTCGCCCATGGCTCAAACGGCACCATCACGTCAATCGGTTGAATGAACTGGTAGCTCGCGGGAAGCACTCCAACAATGGTGTAGCTCTGATTGTCCAGCGTTACATTCTTTCCCAGCGCATCTTGCGCCCCTCCAAAGTGTCTTTGCCAGAATCCAAATGTAATCACCGCCACGGGCGGCCCTCCCGCGCGATCTTCTTCCGCAAGAAATGTTCGCCCCAGCGCGGCGTTCACTCCCATCAGCGGAAAAAAATTCGCCGTTGCCATCTGTCCGAACACCCGCTCGGGCTCGCCCGCCCCCGTCAAAGTAAACGTAGTGCTGCGCACCCCCGCCACCCCGTCAAAAGAAGTCCCCTGATCGCGAAAATCCATCCAGTTCTCATACGACGGCCCAATAATCGGCGCCGACGGCAGCCTCTCAAACAAAAAGCAAAGCCGCGTAGGATCGCTGTACGGCAGCGGACGCAGCAATACCGCGTTCACCACGCTGAAAATCGCCGTGTTCGCCCCAATCCCCAGCGCCAGCGTCAATATGGCCACCGCGGTAAATCCCGGATTCTTCAAAAACATCCGCAGCGCATACCGCAAATCCTGGTAAATCGCCCCCATTGTTCGCCCCCAATTTAATTACTTAAGCTTCGAGCCCAAGTCCGTCGCTGTCTTCCTGTGAATCTGCGGCCAGCATACTCGTAGGACCTGTGGCGGCAACGAATCAAAGGGCCGCCCATTCAGCGCCACAATCGAGACCGTTCTCACATTCATATACGCTCAATTCTCGACTCCGTTCCAGCTTCATAGCTCGGCCCATGTATCACAGGCCGCCGTGGGGGCCCGGGCCTTCATTGCCAAACAAGCACGCCCCCTCCAGACACATGACAGCTCCTCTGGTTCTCTGTCCTCATCTGAAATCTCAAATTCCAAATATGAAATATCCTCCGCCCTTTTCTCTCTCAACCATCACCCAATCCCTCCTTATCAACATCCCCTGCTCAAAATTGAACAGCCATCCATCTCTCTTTTGGCGCATACTATCCCTAACTGGGGGCCCAACTCACTCATCAGGCTCCCGCTCAGGAGAATCTCAAAATGAATCGTCGGATTGTTTGCATCCATGCATTCCTGCTGACTGCCGCGCTGACCACTCCGGCCGCACTTCGCGCCTCCGCATTACCGAACTCTTCGCGCCGGCCGGCCAATCTACAACAAGACAACAGGCAACAGGGGCGAGTGTACGATCAGCAACGTCATGAGTGGCACGACTGGAACGAAAATGAAGAGCGCGCCTACCGCCAGTTTCTCGCCGAAAACCGACGCGACTACCGCGAATTCGCGCGCTTAAGTGACCGCGAGCAATCCGAATACTGGAATTGGCGCCACAGCCATCCCGATCGCGATGACCGCGACGCACGTGGCGACAGGCCTCCTACCGCCGGTCGCTACTACGACGAGAGTGCCCGCGACTACCATGAATGGAGTGACAATGAAGAGCGCGCCTATCGTGAATATCTTGGCGACCGTCATCGCGATTACGTTCAGTTTTACCTCTTAGTCCCGCGCGACCAGCAGGACTACTGGGTCTGGCGGCACGGCCATCCCGATCACGACGACCGCGACAATCGTGGCGGCCCGGGCAGGCGCTACTACGACCAAAACACCGGCCAGTATCACGATTGGAACGACAACGAAGACCGTGCCTACCACCGTTTCATGGATGAAAATCACCGCCAGTACGTTGATTTCGACCATGCCGACCTCAGCATCCAATTGCAATTCTGGCTTTGGCGACAATTTCATCCCGATGGCTATGACCGCCCCGTGTATCGTTCTTACGACGACGACCGGCACGAGCACCACGAATGGAATGAAAGGGAAGAGGGTGCCTACCGTTCATTCTTGACTTCCATCAGCCGCCCCTACATCGAATTCTCCGTTGCCGGTCCTGATATCCAGGTTCGCTATTGGAGTTGGCGCCGTGAACATCCCGATGACGACCAGGGCCCCCGTCGCTACCTCGACGCCCGCCGGAACCAGTGGCACGTTTGGGATGACCGCGAAGAGCAGGCCTACCGGCAGTTCATGAATGAACGTCACTGGCCTTATCGCGAGCTTTACGTCCTGCTCCCGCGGGATCAGCAGCGGTATTGGGATTGGCGCCACGATCATCCGGACAGGGACCGCGACCGCCACTAACCACTCACAGCAATTGGCAGCATAAAGATCGTCGCATAAGCGGATCAGAGCTTCGATGGACGGATTCAATTGCCGATGAGGTTCCGTGCTGGTGTCGGATTGCGCCCGAAAATACGGCTCGCCAAATAGGGACAATCAAACACGAAAACAGCGCAGATGAGAAAGCGCAAAGTCCAATTGGCAGTATCGAAAATGACGTCCGCACCCTAATTCATAGAGGATCACTTCTCTCCAAAACCCGGAGCGGGTAGATTAACTTCCACCAACAGTCTTGCCACAAAAGTTTCCTGGCTTTTGCCGCATTTCCGCATAGTACTATGGACCCGCTACCCTCATCATGTCAGTCTTGCTTCGTCAGGTTGGCGGCTTGCGGCCTGCACGGGAATTGGGGAGCGCGTAGGGCTGTTTCCCCATTCAACTCATTCTGTGCAATTGTGGACAGTTTTTCCCGGGCGTATCAGGCAACGTTAATCAGACTCGGGTTCGCAGGATTTGAACTCGCCGGCACGGGCCTTAACTTGTGATTTCGCTCACAATTGCATGCGTTTCAGGGGCTGTCTCATTGTGCAATCAGAATATTTTCCGAAGTTTTTTTGTTCGACTGGACTCTAATCCTGTTATGCTATTGC
>Ga0070733_10001317_pt1 | contig 18631 bp, 20 predicted proteins | sample Coa_R1_9_FD_66450 | JGI IMG/M metagenome (GOLD analysis project Ga0070733, IMG submission 66450) | Surface soil microbial communities from Centralia Pennsylvania, which are recovering from an underground coalmine fire - Coalmine... | ecosystem: Environmental > Terrestrial > Soil > Unclassified ... | reverse complement strand
GGCGCAGACGGTCGGGCGACCCGCGCTCTTCTCGACCACCCCTGAATTTCTCCAGCAGTTTGGCCTGACCAGCCTGGATCAACTGCCGCGACCGGAGTTACAGGACAACACGCTGCGCGAGGGAGCCTGATAATATGCGTCTCGGTCGCCATATGCCCCTGCATTCAAATGCTGTGAAAGCGATAGCGATCGCGCGCAGCATTGGCTGCGACGCGATTCAAATCTTCGCCAGTAATCCCACGGGTTGGCGGCCAACGGCCGGTGATGCCGCGAGTTGCGCTGCCTTTGCCAGATCGGTCCGCGAATTTGATCTTATGCCCGTCGTCATTCATGCGCCCTACTTGATTAACCTGGCTTCGCCCGACGAGTTTATTTGGGAAAAGTCTATCGAACTGCTGCAATGGACGCTGCAGCGCGGCGCATTGCAGGGCGCGAGCTACGTCGTCTTCCACACCGGCAGCCATCGCGGTTCTGGCATCGATGCTGGCATTGTGCGCATCTCAAAAGCCATCAAGCGCATCCTGCCGGAGACACCGCCGCAGGTCATGTTGTTGTTAGAGAATGATGTAGGCTCGGGTAACTCTCTTGGACACAGCTTTGAACAGCTCGGCGCCGTTCTCGATCTCACGCCTGAGTATCGCCAACGTCTGGGTGTGTGCATCGACACTGCCCATCTGTGGGGCGCGGGACACGACATTACAACTGCTGCTGCCGCGCAACACGTCCTGGATGAGATTGACCGCAGTGTAGGGTTGGAGCGTTTGCATGTCGTTCATCTTAACGACACCGAGAAAGCATTGGGCAGCCATCGCGATGTGCATGCTCGCCTGGGCGAGGGCATCATCCCTGATGAGGGATTGCGCGCCCTGCTGCGCGACCCGCGCCTGGCGCATGCAGCGGTGATTTTAGAAACGCCTATCAAGACAGACGAGCACGACAAGGAAGACTGGGAGCATGATAAGCAGCATCTGGCGAAAGCTAGAAGCTTGATGCCCTCTATCGATAAGGCATAAAGGCTATCTTTACTCACCTCCTTCGATCTATCCAACTCGATTTTTATACGTCTTAAAATCAGGATAGACGTAAACATTGCTCTCTCCTATCGGTATCTCCTGCACATCAAAGGTAGGACTGGACGGAGTCAGCGGAGTATCCTTCATCAGTTTGTTGTATAACGACTGAATTGGATTCGCATCTTCAGCACCAAAGGATACTTCATTCACCAACCGTAACACCTGAGGCCACGTTCCCCATGCAGCACGTCGATCAAACTCTGGTCCATCAAAAAAATGTGCGAGAAAGCGCCCAAGTACAAAAATGTACGTTTTCTGCACCTTTAAATGCTTTACTCGCTTTGAATCCAGACGCGCGAGCAATGCGTTGGCCCCATTGCGATTCAACCATTGCACACAGGCCACCACCTGTTTACCCGCGTTATAAAAGTAGTCCTGCTGCCTTCTCCGCTCCTGGAGCGAATAGGCGAAGATATCCTGAGACTTGAGTTCAAACAGGGCCAGCACTCCTGTCTTGCGATCAAAAATGAGGGCATCTATATCCGTCGTCAGATCGCCTTGCACCCCTCGTAGTTCTATACTGTCAGCGCTTCTCACGAAGCGTTTATCCGAGAAAAGTTGATACAGGTCCTGCCGAAAGACCTCTTCATGCAGGTGAGATGCCGTATGGTACTCGTAGGAATGCCGCCACTTCAGTTCCCGTATGAGAAAAAGGAAAGGTTCGCTCAGTAGCCCCGTTAATGACCAGACAAGATGCTGCTCATCAAGGCGAAGCAACGGGGGGGGAGGTGTACCCGCTACAGAACAGTGATAGGAGACATTTTCATGAAAAAGGCTATAGGCGTCTACAACTCGACGAATGGCTGCACTCTCAACTCCAAGCGTTTCAGACAGAGCCTCGATCAGTGCAATCGCAGCATGAGGAGGAGCTAACAAAGCTCTCAGGGGACATGAAGGGTGCTGCACAACAAATGCTCTGCAGAGGTCGAGATGCTTCAAAGCCCAGCCAATGAGAACAGCCAGGACATTTCTATACAGTTCAATCGTGCATCCACCTATCAGAGTTTGAGCAGGATACAGCAAGTGACAGGCCATGCTCTTTACCCGCACCATGCCCAACCGCATATAATAGTCGTCAATCTCTTGCGTCGTTCTATAGACGGTCACATCTGCTTGCCATTGACTGGCAAATGCGTCTAGCTGTTGCTGGATAGACACGTTTTCCACAGCAAGTTCCTGCATCTCGCGCTCGTAGGTTTTAGCAAGTGCATTCGTCCACCATGCAATGTCTTCGCGCTCTCTCCATTCAGTAGGCATTTTCTTGCTGGCTATCCAAACGTAGAAATCCTTCTGTCCTCCCTGCTGCATCCTCATGAAGCCAGTTTCACAATGCGCGAGAACTTGCTCACCTTCTGCCAGGCAATCACACTCCAGCAGTACCTGATCGGCCCAGGCATCGAGTGAGCTATTAGTAACAAGAGGAGAAACATAGGGAGCCTCAGCGACATTGCCAAAATATAACTGTAGTGCCTTATACCAACCTGAAGAGTACAGATATGAGTTATATGCAAGGGCCGTCTTTGTAGCAGCATTCAACGAATCTTGCAACTTGAGGGAGCGCCAGTCTCTAGCGCGTGTAAGAGCAACGACAGCGCTGCCCATCTGGGCGGGAAAAGTCTGGCGAATGCGCTCCTGCTCTTCATCTATCAATTGACGGAGTTGCTCTTGTTTGGAAAGTGAACTCATCTTCGCTCCTTTATATGTGCTATTCCCAACGTGAAGCGCAACTCGGAATACTTTTTCAAATTGCATTATCGCACCTGGTGATATACTATGGTATGAATTTGCGCATTGTAATCCAGTATATTTTTCGAGGAGTAACATGGTTGAGAGCTACCAACATATTTTAGTCGAGCGTGACGAAAACATCGGCATTGTTACCCTGAATCGTCCTCACGCGCTCAACGCGCTTAATTTCGAGCTGGTTAGCGAGCTGGCAGAGGCATTGGTGCAGTTTGATCGCGATGAAACCATTCGCTGCATGGTGATTACGGGCGCGGGCGACAAGGCTTTTGCTGCGGGTGCGGATATCAAGGAGATGTCGGACAAGTCGCCTATTGACATGATGATGGGCGGATTTGAGGCGTGGCTGCGCATCAAGCGCATTCACAAGCCCGTGATAGCCGCCGTTGGCGGCTATGCTCTGGGCGGCGGCTGCGAGCTTGCCATGCACTGCGATATGATAGTCGCGTCCGAGAATGCGCAATTTGGGCAGCCCGAGATCCTCCTGGGCATCATTCCTGGCGCGGGCGGCACACAGCGCCTGGCGCGCATGCTGGGCAAGTATCGTGCCATGGAGATGGTATTGACCGGCGCGCCGGTCAGCGCGATGGAGATGGCTGCGCATGGCCTTGTCAATCGCGTTGTGCCAAAGGGCGAGCACCTGGTGGAAGCCCTCAAACTGGCGAAATTAGTAGCGGAACAGGCTCCCATTGCTATACGCCTGGCGAAGGAAGCGGTCAACGCTGCCTTTGAAACCTCATTGGAAGAAGGCCTGGAGATCGAGCGCAAGAATTTCTTCCTGCTGTTCGCAACCGAAGATATGCGTGAAGGCATGCAGGCATTCATGGCAAAGCCGAGACGTAAACCGGAGTTCAAGGGTAAATAAAAATCCATCACAATCATGAGGGACACCACCATGCAAGAAGCAGTTATCCTCTCAGCGGTACGCACGCCCATCGGGCGCTACGCGGGCAGCCTCAAGGATGTGCGCCCGGATGACCTGGCAGCGCTTATCATCGCGGAAGCGGTAAAGCGCGCGAACATTGATACGGCAAGCGTTGAAGATGTGCTTCTCGGCTGCGCAAACCAGGCCGGTGAGGATAATCGCAACGTGGCGCGTATGGCCCTGTTGCTGGCTGGTCTGCCCGAGCAGGTTGCCGGCCAGACCATCAATCGCCTGTGCGGGTCTGGCTTGCAGGCCGTCAACAGCGCGGCCCAGGCTATCCAGACCGGCTCAGGCGACACTTTTGTGGCAGGGGGCGTCGAGAGCATGACGCGCGCGCCCTTTGTGCTCGGCAAGTCCGACAGCGCCTTTGGTCGCAGTATGAACCTGCAAGATACCACGCTGGGCTGGCGTTTCATCAATCCCAAACTGGCGGCTATGCACCATCCCTACAGCATGGGCGAAACCGCCGAGAACGTGGCGGAGCGCACGAAAATCAGCCGCGCAGAGCAGGATGCTTTCGCGCTGCGCAGCCACCAACGGGCTGTTGCCGCTCAGCAGGCTGGACGCTTTAAGCAAGAAATTGTGCCTGTGAGTATTCCCCAGAAGAAAGGCGACTCCGTCATCATTGCCCTCGATGAGCAGCCGCGCGCCGATACCTCGCTGGAAAAGCTGGCAACACTGAAACCAGCTTTCCGCAAAGACGGCAGCGTCACCGCTGGCAACTCATCCAGCATCAACGACGGCGCGGCGGCCCTCGTCCTCATGGCTCTCGAGCGCGCCAGGGAACTGGGACTGCGTCCGCATGCGCGCATCATCGCCTCAGCCGTGGCCGGCGTCGATCCAGCCTACATGGGCTTAGGCCCCATTCCCGCCACGCGCAAAGCCCTCCAGCGCGCCGGTCTGCGTATGCAGGACATCGACCTGGTGGAGTTGAACGAGGCTTTCGCCGTACAATCAATACAGTGTATGCGCGAACTGGAAATCGATCAGGAAAAACTCAACGTCAATGGCGGAGCCATCGCCCTGGGACATCCCCTCGGCTGCAGCGGCGCGCGCCTGGTCGTCACCCTGCTTCACGAACTGGAACGGCGCGGCGGGCGCTACGGCCTGGCAACCATGTGCATCGGCGTCGGTCAGGGCATCGCAACCATCATCGAACGCATAGGCTGAGCGTCAGATTTTTGCATCGAGAAACCCCAGGGCGACCGCAAGGGTCTCCCCACATCCACTCCACTGCCCCCGCCCTTACAATGATTACGACGGAGGATGCGGTCCGTTCATTGTAGGGGCGGGGGTGGAGCGGACGCGGGGTGGAGACCCTTGCGGTCGCCCTCCGACTCGTTCTGCTCCCTTGCGGTCGCCCTCGTTCAACAAACCTCTATGTCGCCCAGGTATTATTCCCTATCCATCACCGCGTCAACTCCTCGAATCTCGCGATATCCTCGCGCACAATATCCAGGCTCGATCGCCAGAAATCCACAGCACGGATATCGATGCCGAATTGTTCCGCGAGGGCCGCGGCATCCGCCAGCCCGGTGCTGGACAGCAAGGCATCATACCCCTGTTTGAATGTCTCAGGCTCCCGCATGTAGCGCGCATACAGACCCAGGCCAAAGAGCAGGCCGAACATGTAGGGATAGTTATAGAATGAGCGGTCGCTGCTGTAGTAATGGGGCTTCATAGCCCACATATAAGGGTGCAGCGCATTGTCATCCAGACCATCTCCATAGGTTTCGCGCTGCGCCTCGAGCATCAGCGCGTTGAGTTCGTCAATCGACAGTTCGCGCTGCCTGCGGCGTTCGAAGACGCGCTGCTCAAAAAGGAAACGACTGGTGATATCGACCACAACCTGGCATGAGTCTTGCACCGATTCCTCCAGGATGGCAATCTGCTCCTGCTCGCTTGCTTCGCGCAGGGCTGCGTGGCTGATAATCGTTTCGCAGAAGATGCTGGCCGTCTCCGCCAGGGTCATAGGGGTTGAGCGTTGCAGCACGGTGCGCTGCGCAAGATTCAGGTTATGGTAGCCGTGTCCGAGTTCGTGCGCCAGCGTGCTGACGCCGCCGAAAGCTGCCTTGAAGTTAGCAAATACGCGCGACTCATCCCTGCGCAGCCAGGTGCAATATGCGCCATCGACCTTCCCTGCGCGCGGCTCTGCATCGATCCAGCGTTCGCGAAATGCGCGCGCCGCGAAGTCAGAGAGTCGCGGCGAGTACGCACCGAATTGCTCGATTATGAAGGATGCGGCTTCGTCGAATGTCCATACCCTGTCCTCGCTGCCAACGGGCGCAAAGAGATCGTACCATGCAAGACGCGGCAGACCCAGCGCGTGCGCTTTGGCATGCAGGTAGCGGCGAAAATCAGGAAAAGACTCGCGCGCGGCTGTCATCATAGCGTCAAGTGTCTGACGGTCGATGTTATTATCCAGCAGCGACGCTTCTAAGGGCGTTTCCCAGTCACGTCTCCTGTCGATGACGTTCACCTCACCCTTGATGCTGTTCATGGCGGCGGCCAATGGCACTGCTACCCGCTGCCAACCGGCCAGCTCAGCTTCATACGCGCGCCGGCGCGTCTCGCGGTCGCTATCGAACGCCAGGTTGCGTACCATACTCATAGGCAATTCTTTACGCTCGCCTTGCAGCTCCAGTGAAACGGTTAATTGCGAGGTCACATCTCCATGCAACTTTTCCCAGGCTGTTCCACCGCTCAAGTTGAGTTCCGAGGCCAGGTTTTCTTCGGCTGGCGCCATCAGGTGAACGGCGCGCAGCTTCGCCTTGCGCAGCATGAAAGCATGCGTCTGCGCGCTGCCCGACCGCTTGATGAGCGCCTCAACATCGAGCGAGCCAATCCAGGCCGTGAAACGGGTGCCAAGCTGCGAGAGAATTACACTCGACTGTTGCAGTTCGCTCATTTTAGCCTGCGCCAGCGTATCAAACGTGTTTGTCGTCACAAAGCAGGAGATATAAGCGCCGAGTGTCCTGCTCTCTTCCAGCACTTCGTTAAGGCGTTGTATCACAGTTTCAAAGTTGCCGATGGTTGCATCATCGATCACGACACGCTCCTGCTTCTCAATCTTACAGGTATCGAATAGTTGTGCCAGGTCTTTGATATCCTGCGTAACGCGAGCGAATCCCTCTTGAAATTCCTGCGACTCCAAACTCGGGTAGACGACAGTCATATCCCAGTGTGGCAACTCGTTTGTAGCTTTCATAGCAGTAACTTATCCTTTTCATAATATGTTTCGTGTAATATTCGTAACCGTCGCCCCATCCTGATGAATAGTGACGATCAAGATCGGGAGTGAGCTGTCATGCTGAGCGTAGCGAAGCATCTGTCTGTGGCAAGCGCGATTCTTCGCTGCGCTCAGCATGACAGGGTCGATTTTGATGGTAAATGTTCATTAGGGACAAGGGGTGGCGCGCTGCAGATGTGGTGGCCTTGTGCTTGTCCTCATCCCTACGAGGCCGGCGCGCGGCAAATAAACTCCACCTCGTTGCCGTCTGGGTCGTCCACGTACATAGTGCGACTTGCAATCACTGGATGTACTCCCGGACGCGGCGTATAACCGGCTGCCACCAGGGCGGCATGTTGCGCCTCGAAATCTTGCTCCGGCAATTCTAAGGCCAGGTGATGGAGTTGATAGCCCGCTGCTTTGGCCTTCACCTCATCCGTTTTTGGAACCAGTACGATCATCTGCGGGATACCGGCATGGCCTTCACCTGCCTTTAAAAAAGTATTGGCCAGGGTCGGCGGCGAAATCACCTCCAGACCGAGAAGATCCCGATAGAAGCGCAGCGAACTCTCTTTATCTGCTGTCCATAGCACAATCTCAGAGATTCCAATAACTTTTTTCATGGTAGCAGATCATCCTCTCATAGACGCCCGATGTATCGCGTCCATCAACTGGAACTAGTATCGCATACTTCTGGACGCCCTGACAACCACTCGCACCAGGTCCACTACCCCTGCAGCAGCAGCCGGAACTGCGGATTATAGCGCGAATCGCACTTGCTACATGAGACAGCCTGTGAGTAGCGCCGCGCGCGTGGGTACTCTTTACCGCAGCTGGGGCACTGGTAGAGATAGCGAATGGGGCGCCGTTCGCGGCGCAGGCGTTCGCGTCGTGCGCTTTCCTCGTGCAGCAGAAGGCGCAATTCATCCAGTTGGTAACCGGTCACCACTGCCTCGTCGGCTGCTATAGCGTCATAGCCGTGATGTCGATGGCGGCGCGGCGTTCCCCTCACGCGATCCGCCAGGTGAATAAGCTCGTGCGCCACCGTCACTTCGATAGACTGAGGCTGCATATCAGATTCAATGAAGATGAGATGTCGATGCCCCGCCGTGTATTTGCGCGCCGCGTCCGCGAAGCCTGGCAGCGCTCGTAAGGGAGTATATTTGCGCGCTCTCGTGCGCATGTTGATGGGCGCGGGCAGATAGCAATAGCAGCCGAGCGCAAGCATATTGAGCCGTTTTCCCGTCCAGCGCATATATTCCTGGCGATCCTGCGTAATCGCCAGCACAGCCAGTTCCTCTTCCGGCAGTTGCAGTTTTTGCCAGTAATGGGTAAGCCAATGTTGAATTATCGGACTTCCGTGAATGATGGAATCGGCCTGCCCTGGCGGTGGCGCAGGCAGACCCGATCGTCGTTCAGCAACCATGTTGGCTGCGTTTCTCCTCACTAATCAAACACGAGATCACATGTGTAATCCCGCGACTCATTATCATGAACTTCACACAGCCAGTATAGCAGGCAGAATCGCCAGGCGCAAGTCGTTATACCACGCTTGACACCTTTTTCATAGCGGCGTAAGATAAAATCAGATATCACCTGAGTATCTCCTTGAAGGAGTCCTGTATGTCGTTTCAAATCTGTATCAAAACGGAGAAATCTCTGCCACAACTCGCCACAGAGATGCGCAACCTCTTCTCATTGCCCCCGTTTAAGCAGAGCTTCTTTTCGGGAGAGCCATATTACCAGTTTGAGATACTCGGTTTGCTCATCCTCATTCATCCCGCCGACGAAGAGGACCGCGACCCGGAAGTAATGGACTATCCCTACTGCTTCGATCTGCAAATGTCGTTTGCTGACCATGAACTTGATACAGATACCATGGAATACCGTCTCCAACCCTACTTCGCCCAATTGCTTACCAATCGACTGGGCCTGGATACCGCTTTTCACGAAAAACAAAAAGTGGATCGTTTCTGGCAGATTCGCTACCGCTTCTGCTCTAAAAATCCCAGGTGGAACCCCGATATACTCTATGGCGAACCAGGCTGGGAACCGGCGGTGCTCGAAACCTCTCCAGGCCCCTGGCGCACCATGCACCCCGTACTTTAATCTGTATTTCACCCTTGCCGATTGCCTGTAATCATGCTACTCTTAAATACAAGAACAGCCCGTCGCCCAATTTTAGACCGGCGATATAGGGGCCTGATTATATTACGGCGTATAGGGTACGGGCGTGCCTGGCCCCTGCGCCCTTGGTTCCCGCCCTGGTGCGTATTCTGCGCCCAATCTCTACACGGAGGCAATTGTGAGCATTTTGGATACTGCTATTGGTCAAGAACTTCCTTCGCTGGTCAAACCCCCCATAACGCAACAACAACTGCGCCGCTATGCAGAAGCGTCGGGTGATTTCAACCCCATTCACCTGCATGAAGAGGCCGCGCGTCGCGTAGGGCTTGATAGTGTGATCGCTCACGGCATGTTGAGTATGGCCTTTCTCGGACAGTATATCTCCCGGCAGATCGCTGACATCCCTGAAGCTCCGCGTGCCTACATTGCCAATCTCAAAGTGCGCTACATCGCAATGGTGCGCCTGGGCGACACACTCACCTGTCGTGGCGTCGTAGGGGCGCAATCCATCGACCCCAATACCAGCCAGACAACCGTCACCATCGAATGCTGGGCCCAGAACCAGCACGGCGAAAAAGTCACCACCGGCGAAGCCGAAATTATAATATCGTAGGGGCGACCCTTGCGGTCGCCCTGGAACGCTATCGGAGTAGGGGCGACCCTCGCGGTCGCCCTGGAAACATACGAGAGTGGAGCGCGCAATGGAACTTGAAGATTTACGCTTCATGTACGACCTGTCAATTTATAACTGCCTGCATTTCGACCCCTATACCGCGCTGATTTACGAAGACCTGCAGCAGCAAGAGGTGCGCGAATATACAAACGTGGAGATCGCCAGGGAAGCCACGCAGCTGGCGGCGGGACTGCAAACGCTGGGCATTGAAAAAGGTGACCGCGTGATTGTCATGATGCTCAACTGCCCTGAGGTGATCATCTCTTACCAGGCCATTTCCCGTGCCGGGGGGGTAATCATTCCCGTCATGCCGCTGCTTAAAGCGCCGGAAGTGCATTACATCGCGCAGAACTCCGCCGCCAAAGCGTGTATCACCAGCCCGATTTTACTTCCACTCCTGCAAGCAGCTTTTGCCGATATTCCCACTATGCGCTACATCATTGCTACGGGCGATGTCGGACCACAATTTATGGCGCCCGATTCATCACGTCCCTACGAAATTATGGCATACAGGGATGTGGTGGCGCGAGGCGCTGCGCATGCCGGCGATTACCTGGGCGATTTAGAGGGCATGAACCTGTCCCCCGACGATACCGCCGTCATTCTCTACACTTCCGGCACAACGGGCAACCCCAAGGGCGTGGTATTGACGCAGCGCAACATCATCTCCAACACCGTAGCTGGTAGGGGAAGTGAATCCGGCGAAGAACAGCAATACGATGTACAACTGGCAATACTCCCACTGGCGCACGCCTTTGGCCTGACCGTCTCGAATGTTGGCTACTTGAACGGCATAAAATTTGTCATGCACCCTCGTTTCGATACATCTGCCGTGCTCTCCGCCATTGAACGCTATCGCGTTAACGCCTTCGCGGGCGTTCCTGCCATGTTTGTAGCCCTGCTCTACACGCCCGGCGCGGAGAAGTACGATACCAGCAGCCTGCGTTACTGTGTGAGCGGCTCGGCTCCTCTATCCCTCGCAGTCCTCGATGCCTTTGAGAAGAAGTTTGGCTGCCAGATACGCGAGGGCTATGGCCTCTCGGAGGCAACTACCGTGCTGACCGGGCATAACCTGAGCATTCCGGTCAAACGCGGCTCGGTTGGCAAACCAATTTCTGGCGTTGAATTGCGCATTGTCGATGATAACGATCAGCAAGTTCCCGTTGGCGAGATTGGCGAGATTATCGCGCGCGGCCCCAATATCATGCAAGGCTACTACAATATGCCGGACGCCACTGCCAGCGCGCTGCGCAACGGCTGGCTGCATACAGGCGATATGGGCAAGCTTGATGAAGATGGGTACCTGTATATCGTCGAACGCAAGAAAGACCTCATCATTCGCGGCGGCTTCAACATCTACCCACGTGATGTCGAAGAAGTGCTGAACAGCCACCCGGCCGTGATCGAGTCGGCGGTCATCGGCATTCCCTCGGAACGCATGGGTGAAGAAGTCAAAGCCTTTGTCGTTGCGCGTGGAGACGTAGACGCCGGCACACTCCAGGCGTATTGTCGTGAAAAGCTGGCAAACTACAAAACGCCCAGCGAGATCGACAAAAAGGAGCTGAGGAAATACCATGTCAATTGAGATGCCCCTGGAGCAGGCGCCCCTGTCACAATTACAGCAAACCCCTATCGACAACGTGCTGCATATCATCGACGAAGGGCTCGTGCATCTGCCCACCTACCGCGAACTCTACTATCGCTGGGAACGCCAACAGTGGAAAGCGCAGGATATCGATTTCAGCGCAGACCGCCAGCAATGGGCGGCCATGTCCCAGGATGAACGCAGCATGCGCACCTACAGTCTGTCAGCCTTCTTCCAGGGTGAGGCATGCGTGACCGACACGCTGGCCCCCTATGTGCTGGCCATGCCCGACGAAGAGATGCGCATCTTCCTCACCACACAGCTTGTTGATGAAGCGCGTCATACCGTTTTCTTCGCGCGTTTCTTCCACGACGTGATGGGTATTGAAACCGGCAAGTTAGAGGACTCGCTGGCCTATGCCCGCCAGTATATGAATGCCGATCTGAAATACATCCTCATCGAAGCTCTCTCTGAGGTTGCCGACCGCATCCGCCGGGAGCCCGGCAACCTGGCCCACCTCGTCGAGGGTATCACACTCTATCACCTCGTCGTCGAAGCCACAATGGCCCTGGCGGGACAGCGCAATATGCTGCAAATTTACCGCGCGAACAACCTTTTCCCGGCGTTTCGCGGTGGATTCACCGCCGTCGCCCGCGACGAATCACGTCACGTCGTGTTCGGCGTGAAGTTCCTGCGCGACATGATTCACCAGGACAACGCTTATGCGAAAGTTGTACATGCAGCCATCGACAAATACGCGCCCATTGCCATCAATGCCATCGCGCCCGATCCAGAGGTAGCAGAGCGTGTGCTGGCCATGGGCGGCGATCCCTGGGCCTCCCCGCGCTACGCTATTGACTCGCTGACAAAAAAACTCAAAGTCGTCGGCATAAAAATCGACACAAAGCTGCCCGAATTTCCACCACCGCCCGTCTCTGTGTGATGGCTATGTATATCGTTCGTAGAGGTTCAATGCTTCATTCATATCTTGCTAATCAAGCGAGTATGAGATAAAATTGCTGTGGTATTTGGCTGGCCGCGTAGCCTTTCACGTGACCGCAGTTTATTCTCTCAGGAGGCTAATCGCATGGGGGATCTCGACAACACAAGTAATCAATTAGATGGAAAGACACTTGGAACCTGTACGCTCCAGCGCCTCCTCGGACGTGGTGGTATGGGGGCGGTCTATCTCGCACAGCAGTCACGGCCACGTCGTACCGTCGCCGTCAAAGTGCTGCTGCCCGAGCTCTTCGCGCACTCAACAGGATTCAGTGAATTCCTGGTGAGATTTCGCCGTGAAGCCGACGCGATTGCCGCACTCGATCATATCAACATCATGCCTATTTACGAGTATGGCGAACAGGATCAGCTTGCCTATCTCGTGATGCCCTATTTGGCAGATGGCACGCTGCGTGATATCGTGGCGAAACGCGGTAAACTGCCCCTGGGCGAGGTGGTCTCAATCGTCGAGCAGATCGCTGCTGCATTGGATTACGCTCACCGGCACGGCATTATTCACCGGGACCTCAAGCCCGGAAATATTTTGTTTCATGCTGACGGAAGATTAGTTCTCACCGACTTTGGTATTGCAAAAGTTCTAAATGAGCCCGCGAGTGCGAACGTTGTGGCAATGCAGACACTGACCACGACAGGCATGATTATCGGCACACCGGAATACCTTTCACCGGAGCAGGCTACGGGCGCCCCTATTGACAACCGCTCAGATATCTATTCACTTGGCATCGTTTTATTCCAGTTGCTGAGCGGCCGAGTTCCATTTACTGGCACAACACCGGTAGCAGTTGCGATCAAACATGCAACGGAGCAGCCACCTTCGTTTGCGCAGCTCAATTTGGATGTGCCACGCGGCGTTGAGGAAGTGATCTTGAAGGCATTAGCCAAAAAACCTGAACAACGCTATGCAACGGCTGGTGACCTCGCACGAGCGCTTCGTGCGGCGGCGACCGAGGCTCAGATTTCCAATGCGCCCACTTTCATGGCCGCTGTCAAGCCCGTTGCTAAAGTGGCCCCTTTAGCTACCGCTGAAACTCTCGTTGACACGATGCTTCCTGTACAGGGGAAAAAGAGCGATGTACCTACACTTGCCGTTGGCACCAATCAACCTTCCAGGCGGCAGCGTAGTCGTCTGCCTTTGAGGGTAGCGTTATTCAGTGGCATAGTTGTGGTTCTGCTGATCCTCGGTGTGTCAGCCCTGTATCTACACGGGTTTCCAGGTGGGAACCAACCATCAGGGTCTACCGGGACCCATGCAGCCACTACAGCGACGACCGTACCTGAGCGCACAGCTACAACGGTCACACAACCGCAAACTGCCCTGCCCAGACCCTCCGTGCCAGTAGGAAAATTTCTCTACGGATCCACTCTCCCGGTATGTGGAACACAGACCAGCCTGTGGAGCACGAATCCGTCTGTGCAGGTCACCTGCGGCACCACTGAAACACAGTTGACGAATAAAAACGCCGGGCAGGTGGAAGGTGTGATTTTGAACAATTTCCCCGGCAGCGTCGCCATTCCCAACGATTATGTGCTGGAAGTCCAGGTTGAACCTGTCTCAGCCTCGAGTGGCACATTTGGCATTTTCTTTCGCACGCAAACGGGAGCCAATCACCAGGGTGGTTTTTCATTCATCATTCAGCCGTCAGGCTTCTGGAATGGCAACAGTATCGATGATGCCACAGGCCAGGCGACTTCGCTCTTTGGAGTGCAGGGAACAGCCCTCAATTCCAGCGGTTTTACGACCATCGATATCGTCGTCCAGGGCGATACCTACCGGCTCTATTTCAATGGAGTACGTCAGGGCGGCATTAGCGACGCCAATTACTCACGTGGCAATCTCGGCCTGGCGGTAGATGGAGGAGCAGATGTGCTGTTCAAAAATCTGGCAATCTATTCCTTACCGTCGTAGGTCCCGCAAAGACTATTTGGCCTGATATGCGATAAGAGGAGCGTCAATATGGTATCCGCCGTCGTGCTTATCAACGTGCAGCGCGGGCAGGTCAACGAGACCGCGCAGAGCCTGCTAGAAATCGAGGGCATCGCCGAAGTCTACTCCGTCACCGGCGAGTACGACCTTGTGGCCCTGCTGCGCCTGCACCAATACGAAGACCTGGCCGAAGTCGTCACCAACCGCATGGTGCAGCTTCGGGGCATCACCAAAACCAACACCCTGATGGCCTTTCAGTGCTATTCAAAAGCCGATCTACAGCAGGCGTGGGACATCGGCGTGGAGTAGCTATTATGACCACCAATAACCAGTGGGAAGCATTTTTTGACAGCCACGCTCCCTATTATATGCAAAACGTATTTACCAGGAACACACTGGCTGAAATCGACTTCCTGTTGGAAGTATTACATATCGCACCGGGGGCTTCCATTCTCGACATGGGCTGCGGCGCCGGACGTCACTCCATCCAGCTTGCCCGGCGCGGTTACGTAGTGACAGGTGTCGATATCTCGGCGGGCATGCTCGAACAGGCGCGCCAGTCGGCAGATGAAGCCAACGTACAGATTGAGTGGATACAATCCGACGCCACGCAATTCACCACCACAGCGCGCTTCGACGCCGCCATTTGCCTGTGCGAAGGCGCGTTCGGCCTATTCAATGCCGGTGAAGACCCTGACGAACATGATCGCTCCATCTTGCGTAATATTCATACGGCGCTCAAACCCGGCGCTCCATTCATGCTCACAACCCTCAACGGCATGGCAAGAATTCGCGCAGTGACGCAGGAGGATGTCGTGCAGGGCAGGTTTGACCCTGTGACTATGACCATCAACAGCGATCAACTCTGGGACTTGCCCAGCGGCCAGCAACTTGTGCATGTTCGCGAACGCTACTACACCCCGCCAGAACTCGCGTGGCTCTTTGAGCAGACAGGCTTCACCATAGCCCACATCTGGGGCGGCACGGCTGGCAACTGGGGACGCCGGCCGATCGATCTCGATGAGATTGAGGTAATGGTGGTCGCTAATAAGAGTACTCGCTAACATACCCAGGAGAACGGGTGCGCGCGATCAAGAAAAGACCGCGGACACGAGGACCAGCGTGCCAAACACGATCAGCGCGACGGCCAGGACCCGCTGCGCGCGCCACTGACTGAAGAGCGGGCTGGAAAGCCATTCGATAATGGCCGTGCGATGGCAGTAGAGTCCCCAGCTTGCCGGGAATATCACCAGCGCGCGCAACGCACCATAGGTGCCCATCAACAGAGCACCATAGGTCGCGTCACCTTTTAGGAAACACCAGACGCAGAGCACATAAAAGGCACCGAAAGGGATCCGCGTCATCACGCCAAGACCCAGTGCCGCGCCGTACGCCAGTGCGGCACCGTACGGTCTCCACCAGCGCCACCACGTGATGGGGACGGCTTGTCTCAGGGTCGGACGTGGCAGTCGCAGCAAACCCACGTCGCTGAGCGCATAGGCTATAGCAAGCAGGCCAACGAGCCACGCTCCCGCAAGGGAGAACGACGCATAGACAGCCGCGCCGTGGAACCAGGTTCGTATGAAGTGTCCCAGGACGCTCAAGATTGCACCGAGCAGCATCGCCGTGCCCAGACAGGCGACGGTGTACAGACTGGCTGATAACAGCCAGCGAAAGCGGTTGGAGGTCTCCTGCACGAGGGACCCGATCGTCTCGATCATCGAGATCCCTCAAGCCGTGGTGGACTTGGCCACTCCTGTAAGGGCCGCGAGTAAAAATGGCAGAGCAGCTGCCAGTATGACCGCAGTGTGGCTGACCCCGCTGCTTATCCGAATGATCAGTGCAAGCAACAATCCGACGGCTATGCCCCCGCAAAGTTCGGGGAGACATTGTAAGCGCTGACGGAGCGAAATCATAGCACATCTCTCCAATGCAAACAGACCTATGTATGAAAAGTAGCGTAGGTGCAAACAAACCTGCCGTTGCTGTAGCAGTCGTGGCAGACGTAATAGTCACCGGAGTCACCGTCGGAAGTATGACCACAATGCCACGTGTAATGCACAGCGGAGCCCGCTGGACAACCGGTACTCGCACACGCTTTGCCTGTGCAGCAGTGTAAGGTTGTCGCAGCCTCTGCTGCCTGAGCGAAGAAGCCCTGACCAGTGATGATTGCCGCTGCGCCTAGCACCGTCTTCCCTATTGTAGAGAAGAAGCCGCGCCTGGAGGGTCGGGCCGCCAACCGCTCGCTTAACCGCTTGATGATTTCATCCATGATTCACGCCTTTCCTTTCCTTTTATTTAAGAACGCCTGGTTGTTCAAACCGAGTTTCTGAATAAGCTGCTGAGCTGCAATGCAGTCTCGACTCATACGCTAAACATTGCATTAGACATGAGATGACACGACTCGTGGGAACACATGGGCTTGTGCGTTAACGGGGGCTGACCCATCGCCAAATAAAGCCAGGAGGTCCTCCTGCCCCTCGACGAGGCCCTTTCTGATCAGGGTGCCCTGCTCGTTGTACAGCAAACCGAAAGGGGTGCGATGAATATCGAGCCCCATGGTGATCGTGCGGTCACGATCACAGACGACGGGCAGGTGCAGCGGGAAGACGCTTAGAAACGCCCGGCAGGCCTGCTCATCGGCCCGCATGATCACAGCCAGGTGTACGGGGCGCGCCGCATCCTCCGCCAGAGCGTTCAGCGGCTCGACAATATACTGACAGGCCTCGCACATAGGGGACATAAACACGAGCAGCGTGCTCCCACCTTCACGCGGCGTGGCCGGGGTCAGAGTCCCAAAACCGTTAATCGTGCTGACCTCGAGATCCACGAGAGGCGAGCCGATGGTCGGCCCATCCTCCTCCAGGGCAGGGATGGAGCTCTCTCCCTGCGGCTGTGGTGGACGCGCAGCGAGTTGGTGGTACAGCAGGCCGAGCTGGCGCAGGATGCCGATCAGCAAGAGGCACAGGACTACGACGAGCCCCCATAGGGCAAGATAGCTTGCCAGCCATAAACCAGTCATTGAGATCCTCCTTTCAACATTGACGCAGCCACACGCAGCGCTTACTTCCTGACTACTCCGCTCTCATACCGCCTCCTACCATAAGTCGACCTGCCCATGAGCGCTGCGGTACACGCGGTCACTAACGCGCAGCCCAGCAGTGGGCCGAAACTGCCCGCTTGAACCAGCCCGGAGAGGCGCAATACCGACCAGGACTCAAGCGCCACCCACTGCCTCGTGACGACGGCGAGGGTCATGGATGCGCCGAGCAGAGCCCCATCCTGGAGTAGAAGCCCCCACCCGAGCGGTCGCCTGGTGGCCTTGCCAAAGCAGTGGCAGTCGAGATCGCGGCCCCGGGCCAGGTTGATACCGGCGGCAAAGATAAAGCTGAGCAGGAGCAGCGATATAAGAAAAGCGGCAGAGCGCACCGCCGTCCCGGTGAACAACAGGAGCGCCAACATGAATTCGAGCGGGGGAACAAGACGCCCATAGAACCAACTGAGGCGGGGTGGCAGCACCCGGTATTCCAGGACAGCCAGAACGAAGCCCCTGGGGTGGCGCAGCTTGGGGACGGCAGTTGCGAGAAAGATGATACCCAGTGCAATGCTCAAGAGAACCTCCGTGGTCATAACGATCATCGCCCTGCTCCTTCCTGTGTAGGCGGCACGAGGCGCCAGGGATAGACAGGGTGCGGTATCAACAGGGGCCATTGCCCCTGCCCAGGCCCCTGCCACCGGCTCGCGTACTTGCTGACTGCGTCAATGCGCCAGTACGCGGACCAGATATCGCGGCACCAGCGCTTGGCACGACGAACCGCCTGCACGTGGTGGGGCATGTTGGAGAAGCTGACTACGGCCGCCTCAGACTCCCAGAGCGAGAGCGTGTAACAGGCAACCGGGTTCTGCAGCAGGAAAGCGTAGCGGATCAGTCCTGGGGTCTGCTTGAGATACCGCCGCAGCCGCCGATAGGTCAGGTACATTGGAAGGAGCGTCCAGAAGTGCTTGAGGCGGAAACGAGTGGTAACGCAGATCATCGAGCAACCTCCTGAAGCCAGTACCTCTTTTAGGACATAAAAGCAACAAAATATGCTGAGCTGGATGTACCTTTTAATTAAGAAAAGTCTATACTAAAAATACAAGCAATGCAAGCTTTCTACCTTTCAATCGCCTGGCAGTATTTGACAGCTCATCCCTCCCTCATATATAATCAGGACACAAAACACTCTCAACCTGACAAAGGAGCAGACCCTTGAAAAGCATTCCTACTCTCCGCTAAATCCCCACCACTTTTTTACTAATCACTTTGGAGAAAATGGAATGCTTTCTGTACAC
>Ga0070733_10001316_pt1 | contig 18633 bp, 13 predicted proteins | sample Coa_R1_9_FD_66450 | JGI IMG/M metagenome (GOLD analysis project Ga0070733, IMG submission 66450) | Surface soil microbial communities from Centralia Pennsylvania, which are recovering from an underground coalmine fire - Coalmine... | ecosystem: Environmental > Terrestrial > Soil > Unclassified ... | reverse complement strand
ACACCAGCTTCCAAACACGACGTGGCCCTGGCGCACCCGCTGCGGGTCGCACTGCTCGACCTGGTCCGCGAGCACGGCACGCTGACCTCCACCGAGGCAGCCCGGCTGCTCGGGCACAGTTCCGGCCTGTGCTCATTCCACCTGCGCCAGCTCGCCCGCTACGGCTACCTGGAAGAGGCCGCCCAGCAGCGCGGCCGGGTCCGTCCCTGGCAGATCCCAGCCACCGCCGGCAACCAGGACGACGACGGTTTCGGCCGGCTGGCCCGAGAGCTGGAGGATGAGGGGTACCACCGCTGGCTGAGGCACAAGCCGGAAGCACCACCCTCATGGCAGCGCGACGAGGCATTCAGCACCGTCCTGCGACTGACACCAGCCGAGCTGGCCGAGCTCGGCCAGGAAATCCGCAACCTGCTCGACCGCTACCGTCAGCGGGAGAACACCGGCGGCCAGGGAGCTGTCGGCCGCCGCCCGGTCGCCGCCGTCGCGCGGCTCTTCCCGCTGCTGCCCACCGAACCCCGGCCCGCTGACCAGGAGCAGTGAATCTTTAAGTGCCATGGTCAAGCGGGGCACGCACTGTGTGCCGCGTGGTCGTCACAGCCCGGCTAGCGCGGGATCGACCGGCCGGCCGGGACTCTTCACGGTCGGCGTTGTGTGGTCTAGACGATCTTGATACTTCGCCAGGCGTTTCGTCAAACCCGGCTAGTTCGTCACCCGGTAGACGTCGTACACGCCGTCGATGGCCCTGACGGCGCGCAGCACGTGGCCCAGATGCTTGGGGTCGGCCATCTCGAAGGTGAACCGGCTGACGGCCACCCGGTCCCTGCTGGTGGTCACCGAGGCGGACAGGATGTTCACGTGCTGGTCGGACAGGGCCCTGGTCACATCCGACAGTAGCCGGGTCCGGTCCAGCGCCTCGACCTGGATGGCGACCAGGAAGACCGACTCCTCGGTGGGTGACCAGTGGACGCCGACCAGCCGCTCGGGCTGCGCCGAGCTCAGGTGCTTGAGGTTGTCGCAGTCGGCACGGTGTACCGATACTCCATGACCGCGCGTGACGAAGCCGGTGATCTCGTCGCCGGGGACGGGCGTGCAGCACCGGGACAGCCGGGCCCAGATGTCGGACGCGCCCTCCACCACCACGCCCGAGTTCCCGGCCGGGGCCGGTCTCGGCGGCTGGGTCGGCAGCGTGGCCTCGGCCAGGTCCTCCTGGGCGCCGGCCAGGCCGCCGGCCGACCGGACCAGCTTGGTGACCACCGACTGGGCGCTGACGTGGCCCTCGCCGACGGCGGCGTACAGCGCCGTGAGGTCGGTGTAGTGCAGGTCACGGGCGATCTGCAGCAGTGCGTCGCCGGTGGCCAGCCGCTGCAACGGCAGGCCCTGCTTGCGCATGGCCTTGGCGATCGCGGTCTTGCCGGTCTCGGTGGCGGCTTCCCTGCGCTCCTTGGAGAACCAGTGCCGGATCTTGTTACGGGCGCGCGGGCTCTTGACGAAGTTCAGCCAGTCCCGGCTCGGCCCGGCGTCCGGCGCCTTGGAGGTGAAGATTTCTACCGTGTCGCCGTTGTCGAGCTGGCTTTCCAGGGCTACCAGGCGGCCGTTGACCCGGGCCCCGATGGTCCGGTGGCCGACCTCGGTGTGAATCGCGTAGGCGAAGTCAACCGGGGTGGCGCCCTGCGGTAGCGCGATCACCTCGCCGCGCGGGGTGAAGACGTAGACCTCGGCGGCGCCCAGCTCGAAGCGGAGCGACTCAAGGAACTCGGCCGGGTCGGCGGTCTCCCGCTGCCAGTCCACCAGCTGGCGCAGCCAGGCCATGTCCTCGACGGCGGTGTCGCCGCCGCGGCCCGGCGGGGAGCCGACGACGGTCTCTTCCTTGTACTTCCAGTGTGCCGCCACGCCGTACTCGGCCCGCCGGTGCATCCCCCAGGTGCGGATCTGCAGTTCGACCGGCTTGCCCTCGGGGCCGATCACCGTGGTGTGCAGCGACTGGTACATGTTGAACTTGGGCAGCGCGATGTAGTCCTTGAACCGGCCGGGCACCGGGTTCCACCGGGCGTGGATGGTGCCCAGCGCCGCGTAGCAGTCCCGGACCGTGTCGACCAGAACCCGGATGCCGACCAGATCGTAGATCTCGTCGAACCCGACGTTGCGGGCGATCATCTTCTGGTAGATCGAGTAGTAGTGCTTCGGGCGGCCCGTCACGCTCGCCTTGATCTTGATCTGCCGCAGGTCGGTGGTGACGTCCTCGATGACCTCCTGCAGGAACACGTCCCGGCGCGGCGCCCGCTGGGACACCAGCCGGGCGATCTCGTCGTACCGCTTCGGGTACAGCGTCGCGAAGGCCAGGTCCTCCAGCTCCCACTTGATCGTGTTCATGCCGAGCCGGTGCGCCAGCGGGGCGAAGATCTCCAGCACCTCGCGGGACTTGCGCTCCTGCTTGTCCCGGGGCAGGTAGCGCAGGGTCCGCAGGTTGTGCAGCCGGTCGGCCAGCTTGATCACGAGCACCCGGATGTCCCGGGACATCGCGACCACCATCTTGCGCACGGTCTCGGCCTCGGCGGTGTCGCCGTACTTGACCTTGTCCAGCTTGGTCACGCCGTCGACCAGGGCGGCGATGTCCTCGCCGAACTCGCTGCGCAGCTCGGCCAGCGTGTAGGGCGTGTCCTCGACCGTGTCGTGCAGCAGGGCGGCGCACAGCGTCTCGTGGTTCATGCCCAGCTCGGCCAGGATGGTCGCCACGGCCAGCGGGTGGGTGATGTAGGGGTCACCACTCTTGCGCTGCTGGTTGCGGTGCCAGTACGCGGCGACGCCATAGGCCCGCTCGATCTGCCGGATGTCGGCCTTGGGATGCGTCGCCCTGATCGTCTTGATCAGCGGTTCGAGTACCGGGTTGACGGCCCCGCCACGCTGCGCGCCCAGCCTGGCCAGGCGCCGCCGCATGGCGGCTGCGGACGGGGCGGCGGCCGATGTCCTGGACTGCGAGCCACGGGACACCTGGGCCCGGCCGGACCGCTGTGAGCTGCTGGGACGTACAGGCTTGGGCTGCGGCTCCGGCTCGGCCGGGGAAGGGGTGCCGTCCTGCGGTGTAGGGTCCCGCGGGGCAGGACGACCGGCCGCCCCGCCCTGGGTCGTGGAAGCCGGGATACCGTTGTTCCCGTCCTGCCCCGTTCCGGACTGAGCGGCGCCGGTGCCTGTGGTCGCCGCTTCGCCAGCCAATGCCTTCCTAACGTCCGTCCAGATCACCAGTGTATCGACGGACGTTTCCCCACGGATGCGGATGTTCCCGGCTCGTTGTGTGGCAGCCGGTTACACCTGCAGGATAGTGCGGAAGGGCAGGCCGGCGAGGTTGGCCCGGCCAGCCAGGAAGCCCAGTTCGAGGAGCACGGAGATGCCAGCCACCTCCGCGCCCGCCTGCCGGACGAGATCGGCGGCCGCGCGGGCGGTGCCGCCGGTGGCCAGCACGTCATCGACGATCAGCACCCGGTCCCCCGGCGCGAACGCATCGGTGTGCACCTCGATGGTCGCCGTCCCGTATTCCAGGTCGTAGGTCTGCGTGTAGGTAGCCGACGGCAGCTTGCCCTGCTTGCGGACCGGGACGAACCCGGCGCGCAGCCGGCAGGCCACCGGAGCCGCCAGGATGAACCCACGCGCCTCGATGCCGGTGACCTTGTCGATCCGGCCGAACCCGGCGCCCAGCGCGCCGGCCACTCGCTCCAGCGCCCCGGGGCTGGCCAGCAGCGGGGTGATGTCCTTGAACAGGATGCCCGGCTTCGGGTAGTCGGGGACGTCGCGGATGGAGTCCTTGATGAGCCGGTCGAGGTCGGGTTCCACCGGCTACCTCTTCTTCTTTTTCCCGCTCGGGCGGCGGCTGGCCGCGCTGGTTCTGCGTGGCTGCTGCCTGGGCCCGGCCGGGCGCACCGGGCCCCTGGCGGCCGTCTGGCCGGCGGCCACCGTGGAGTCCCGTGTCTGTTCGGTGTCGTCCTCCAGGTCCTGAGGTTCAACGGTGTACCCGGCGCCGGTGTCCGCGGTCTCGTCCTTGCTGGCCGGTGGCGTCACCGTCCGGCCGCCCCGGTGGATGGTGATCCTCGGCCCGCTGGCCGCGGCGGGTGGGCTGCTGCCGGTTGCGGCGTCCAGGTCCAGGTCCCCGGCAGCGGCGGGGGCCGGGGCCGCCGCGGCGGCGGACTGGGCCTTGGCCGCGGCCGCCTTCTCGGCCTGCCGCCTGGCCGCCCGGCCACCGGATTCGCGCAGGGCGACCCGCTTGGCCAGCGCCTTGTACTGGTGCTCGCGCTCCTTCAGGTTGGCCAGCACCGGGGTGGCGATGAAGATCGAGGAGTACGTGCCGGACATCATGCCGACGAACAGCACCAGGGCCAGGTCCTGCAGTTCGCCGGGCCCGAGCAGGGCGCTGCCGATGAACAGAATCCCGGCCACCGGCAGCAGCGCGATCAGCGAGGTGTTGATCGATCTGACCAGGGTCTGGTTGAGCGCCAGGTTCGCCGCCTGGCTGTATGTGCTCTTCCCCGACCCGAGCAGCCCGGCCGTATTCTCTCTGACCTTGTCGAAGACCACCACCGTGTCGTAGAGCGAATAGCCCAGGATGGTCAGCAGGCCGATCACCGACGCCGGGCTGACGGTGAAGCCGAGCAGCGCGTAGACGCCGACGGTGATCACGATGTCGTGCATCAGCGCGACAAAGGCCGCGCTGGCCATCTTCCACTCGAACGCGATCGACAGGTAGATCACGATCACGATCAGGAAGATGACCAGGGCCTCGGTGGCCTTGCTGGAGACCTCACTGCCCCAGGTGGGGCCGACGAAGTTGGGGCTGAACCCGCCCGGGTAGCCACCGGTGACGTGGACCGCGTGCGCGATAGCCTGCTCGAGCCCCTGCATCTGGGCGAAGTTGAGCTTGGCGCCCTGCACCTGCCAGCCGGTGCCGACGCTCTGCACGATCGCCTGGCTGCCGGCCGCCGTACCGGACACCGCGTTGTGGATCTGGGTGAGGGTGGCGCCCGGCGCGGCGAACTTCAGGATCGACCCGCCGCTGAAGTCGACGCTGAAGTTCAGCCCCCTGGTGGCCAGGGCGATGATGCTGACCAGCAGGATCAGCCCGGAGATGGTGTACCACCGGCGCGCGTTGCCGACGAAGTTGACCGATACCTCGCCGCGGTACAGCCGCCCGGGAATTTCGCCAAGGCGCGACATCATGCCTCCCTGGTGACGCGGGTGGCGGCTCTGGGCAGGCCGGACCGCCACGGCGTTCTGGCGCCCAGCCGGACCGGGTCGAGGCCGGACATCCGGTGCCCGCTGCTGAAGAACTTGGTCCTGGCCAGCAGGGTCACCATCGGCTTGGTGAACAGGAACACGACGACGATGTCGATGAGCGTGGTCAGCCCGAGGGTGAACGCGAAGCCCTTGACGTCGCTGACCGAGAAGTACCAGAGCAGCAGCGCGGCCAGGAACGAGACGGTGTCGGAGACCAGGATCGTGCGTCTGGCCCTCCTCCAGCCGCTCTCCACCGCCGGGCGCAGCGATTTACCGTCGCGCACCTCGTCACGCAGCCGCTCGAAGAACACGACGAACGAGTCGGCGGTGATACCGATCGCGACGATCAGGCCGGCGATGCCGGACAGCTCCAGCGAGAATCCGGACGCGGCGTACTTGCTGAGCAGGACGACGGTCCCGTAGGCCAGGATGGACGCGATGATCAGGCTGGAGACCGACACGATGCCCAGGCCGCGGTAGTAGATGAAGCTGTAGATCACGACCAGGGCGAGGCCGATCCCGGCCGCGAGCAATCCGGCGTTGAGCTGGTCCCGGCCGAGCGACGGCGAGACCGATACGACGTTCTGCTTCTTCAGCGTGACCGGCAGCGCACCGTAGTTGAGCTGCTGGGCGAGCAACTGGGCCTCGGACTGCGGGAAGTAGGTGATCTGGGCCTGCCCGCCGGGGATCGCGCCCAGAATCTGCGGAGCCGAGATGACCACGCCGTCCAGCACGATCGCCAGGTCGTCGAGCGGGTTGTTGCCGGACGCGCCGTACTTGGTGAACATCTGCGAGGTGAGCGTGGCGAAAGCGGCCGACCCCGCTCCGTTCAGCGAGACGTTGACCTGCCACTTGTCGCTCAGCGAATTCTGGGAGCTGGCCACTCCGGCCTGGGCGCCGGTGACCTCCTTGCCGAGCACCTTCGCCTTGTCGAGCACGAATTTGGTGCCGGGCCTGTACCCGGAACTCGGGTTGGCGCAGGAGACGATCTGCTGGTTCGGGTTGTCGTATTCCTGGGTGGTGTAGCCGATCTGCGACTTCCACTTGTTCAGGTTGGAGCAGTCGAGCTTGTCGAACAGCTTGCGGACGCTGGGGGTGACCAGGCTCGCGTCACCGGCCGCCGGGGTGCCCGCAGGCGCGGTGCTGGTGGGCGTGGGTGCCGGCGAAGCCGACGTGGAGCCGGACGGCGAACTCGACGGGGACGACGAGCTGGACGGACTGCTGCTCGCGTGGGCCTTGGCGGCGAGCAGCTTGGCGCCGCTGGACAGGCCCTGGGCGCCGTTCGGGCCGGACAGGCCGGGAAGGCCCGCCGCGTGCGGCGACGGCGTGTGCGACGGGCTGCCCGAGGAACTCGGTGTGCTGCTCGGCGACGAGCTGGGCGTGGTGCTCGGGGTGGGGGTGGGGGTCGGCGTGATCGACGTCGAGGCGACCGAGCCGGGGCCACCCACCAGCAGCACCTGCCGGAAGAACAACTCGGCGGTCTGGCCGACCAGGTTGAGCACGTCGGTCGCGTTCTTGCCCGGCACCGTCACCGTGATGTTGTTGGTGCCCTGCTGCTGCACCTGCGCGCCACTGAAGCCGGCCCCGTTCACCCGCGCGATCATGATGGCGATCGCTTCCTTCATGTACGACGAATTGATCGGCTTGCCGTTCGTCGTCTGCGCCGTCAGCGTCGCCTCGGTACCGCTGGACAGGTCGAGACCAAGCTGCACCCTGAAGTCGTGCTTCCAGTGCCCTGGGCTGAAGGCGTTGCTGCCGACGATCGCGAGCAGCATCACGATGATCAGCGCGAGCAGCCCGGCGAGCGCCCGGCCCGGCCTGGAAGACGTCGTCTTGCTCTTCTGGCTCTTTTGGGTCGCCACTTCTTGCCTGTCCCTCGGATCTACTAGATCTCTGCCACCAGCAGGCTGCCAGCTAACGCCGCGCCACGGCTAGACCGTGCCTTGGGCCCGGGTGTCCTCGGTGGCCGGGGCGCTGCCATTGGGGCTCTCATCACCCAGATGAACGGCCGTGGACGCACTGTCGTGCCCAGCCTCACTATCCGTGGTGTGAGTGACATCAGTGACCTCGGAGTCATCCTCCGTCACGTCAGAGACCTCGCTCGCGTCCTCGTCGGCCGCGTCATGACCGGAGGCGGGCTCCTCGAAGGGGACGTCGTCCCCCAGCACTTCCATGACGGCCCGCCGGACGTACCTGCTGTGCACCCCCGGAGCGACCTCGAGCACCACGTCGTTGTCCTCGACCGCAACCACGGTGGCGTACATCCCGGCCGTGGTGCGCACGCGCTGACCAGGCTCGATCGTCCGCTGCTGCTCCATCATCGCGCGCCGCCGCTTGGCCTGCGGGCGCCACATCACGAAGTAGAAGATCGCGAAGATAACTATGATGATGAGCAGGAAGGTGTACGAAGACCCTGTGGTCTTCGTCGCCGTCTTAGACACGGCGAGAATCATGTTCCCCATCACCGGGGCATCCTTCCGTTGATATTGGTGCAGGTGGCCTGGCACCGGCAAAGTAGCGCCAGCCAGGCCGGTATCCGCCGTCCTCCGGCGGCCACCGGCCAACTGCCGAAGTTTAGCGGTGCGGGTGCCACGCACCAACAGGCTACGGGGTCTGCCGGCCCGATCGTGACCTGCGTGCAACGCAACGCACGCGTGCGGCTTGGCTGCCCCGCTTCTTCGACGGGGTGAAGAAAGCCGGCCCGGCGTCAGTCGAACAACGTCGCGGGGCCGGCCGGTTCGGGCGGGGTCAGGCCCAGGTGTTCCCAGGCCGCGGGCGTGGCGACCCGGCCCCGCGGCGTCCTGGCCAGCAGGCCGCACCGGACCAGGAACGGCTCGGCCACGACCTCCACGGTCTCGGTTTCCTCGCCGACGGCCACGGCCAGGGTGGACAGCCCGACCGGGCCGCCGCCGAACCGCCGGATGAGGGCTTCCAGCACACCCCGGTCCAGCCGGTCCAGGCCTTCCTCGTCCACCTCGTACAGTTCCAGTGCCGTGCGGGCGATGTCCCTGGTGATCACACCGTCGGCCCGGACCTCGGCGTAGTCACGGACCCGGCGCAGCAGCCGGTTGGCGATACGCGGCGTCCCGCGGGACCGCCGGGCGATTTCGACCGCGCCGTCGTCGCGCAGGTTCGCGCCGAGCAGCCCGGCCGATCTGCGAATGATGATCTCCAGTTCGGCGGCGTCGTAGAAGTCGAGGTGGGCGGTGAAGCCGAACCTGTCGCGCAGCGGTGCGGGCAGCAGCCCGGCCCGGGTGGTGGCACCGGCCAGCGTGAACGGGGCGATGTCCAGCGGGATCGCGGTCGCTCCCGGCCCCTTGCCGACCACCACATCGACCCGGAAGTCCTCCATCGCCAGGTAGAGCATTTCCTCGGCGGGCCTGGCCAGCCGGTGGATCTCGTCGATGAAAACGACCTCACCCTCGCTGAGGGTGGACAGCACGGCGGCCAGGTCGCCGGCCCGCTCGATGGCCGGGCCGCTGGTGATCCGCAGTGGCGTGCCGAGTTCGGCCGCGATGATCATCGCGATCGTGGTCTTGCCGAGCCCGGGCGGGCCGCACAGCAGCACGTGGTCCGGCGGCCTGCCCCGGCGCATCGCGCTCTCCAGCACGAGGGACAGTTGCTCGCGCACCCGGGCCTGGCCGATGAATTCGGACAGCTTCCTGGGCCGCAGCGCGCCCTCGATGGCGCGCTCGTCCACCCCGGCCAGCGCGGAGACGACCCGGTCTTCCTCGTCGCCGCCGAGCCCGGCGGCGGGATCCTGACCGGTCACGACCTGCTCAGCTTCTTCAGCGCGGCGCGCAGTGCGGTGGCCACGTCCACCTGGCCCCCGGCCGCGGCGAGCTCGGGCTCCACCGCGTCGATGGCCTGCTCGGCGTCACGCGCGGCCCAGCCGAGGTTGACCAGGCCGGCCCGCACCTGGTCACGCCAGGACGCCGCGACGGCCCGGCCGGGCCCCGGGGCTGGCAGATCCCCGGCCACGCCGAGCCGGTCCTTCAGCTCCAGGACGATCCGCTGCGCGCCTTTCTTACCTATGCCGGGAACCTGGATGAGTGTGTTGAGGTCCTCGGTGGCGACCGCGCGGCGCAGCGCGTCGGGACTGTGCACGGCCAGCATGGCCAGCGCGAGCCGCGGGCCGACCCCGCTGGCGGTTTGCAGCAGTTCGAAGACGTTCCGCTCATCCTCGCTGGCGAAGCCATAGAGGGTGAGCGCGTCCTCCCGGACCAGCAGCGAGGTGGCCACCTTGGCCCGCTCGCCGACCCGCAGCCCGGCCAGCGTGCCGGGCGTGCACTGCACCAGCAGCCCGACGCCGCCGACGTCGATCACGGCGCTGTCCGGCGCGAGCCCGTGCACCGTCCCGTCCAGGTGCGCGATCATGACATCCTCCCCGCCTGCGGTGCGTGGGCGGCCGCCAGCGCGGCTTCGAGCCGCAGCCGCGCGCCGCCGCGCCAAACGTGACAGATGGCCAGCGCCAGCGCGTCGGCCGCATCGGCCGGCCGCGGCGGGTCGGCCATCTTCAGCAGCCTGGTGACCATGGCGGTCACCTGGGACTTGTCCGCCCGCCCGCTGCCGGTCACCGCCGCCTTGACCTCGCTCGGCGTGTAGGTCGCGACGGCCAGGCCACGGCGCGCGGCGCAGACGATCGCCACCGCGCCAGCCTGGGCCGTGCCCATCACCGTGCGCACGTTGTGCTGGCTGAACACCCGCTCCACCGCCACCGCGTCCGGCCGCTGCGCGGACAGCCAGACCTCGATCTGCCGCTCCAGGCTGAGCAGCCGGGCGGCGATGTCGTCCCCGGCGCCGGTGCGCAGCACTCCCTGGCCGACGATCCGCAGCGGCTTACCGGGCATGCCGTCGACGACGCCGACGCCGCACCTGGTCAGCCCGGGGTCGACCCCGAGCACCCGCATCGCCCACCACCTCGCCCCTAGCGAACACGTGTTCGTCCGTGACATTACCCGCCCCGCACGCCGCCCGCCGTCAGCCCGGCCGGCGTGTCCGCCACCGGCGGCAGAGCCGTTACCAGCCCGCCTTCTGCGCCCGTGCCTCGTACAGCAGCACCGACGCGGACACCGACACGTTCAGTGAGTCCGCCGAGCCCAGCATGGGGATGCCGACCCGCTGGAACCCCGCGTCATACCACGGCCGGGACACCCCGTACCGCTCGCTGCCGACCACCAGGGCGGTCCGGCCACGGTAGTCACACCTGCGGTAGTTCACGCTCTCGCCGGTATCGGCGATATAAACGGTGAACCGGTGCCGCCGCAGCCACGCGATGGCCTCATCCACCTCGCCGAACTCCACGGACGGGACGGTCATGCTCATCCCCTGGCTGCTGCGCAGCACCTTGGGATGGGTCAGCCGGGTGCGCCGGTTGGTCATCACCAGGCAGTCGGCCGAGCAGGCGTCCAGCGTCCGGATCAGCGTCCCCAGGTTGCCCGGGATCTCCAGCGCGTCGGTCACCAGCACCAGCGCGTCCGCGCCGAATGCGAGCTCGTCCGGCCGCCAGTCCGGCAATTGCGCGACGGTGATCAGGCCGTCCGGGTTCGGCCTCTCGGCCAGATGCAGCAGCGTCCTGGCCGAGATCTGGTAGGACCGCCGGGCCCGTTCGGCGAGCTGCCCGGCCCGTTTGACCGCCTCGCCGGTGTGCGCCGCCTCCGGGCACCACAGAAACGCCTCCACCGGCACGCCAGATTCGAGGACAATATTGTTCTCGAAAAGCCCTTCGGCGACGAACGTGCGCCGTGGAATACCGGTCCGGTTGCCGCGGATATCACGGACCAGCCCGGCCACCGGATGCCGCAACCCGATCTGCTGAAGATCCATTACGCCCATATCGTAGGGTTCAATAGAATAGACTAAAAGCTGGCACAATCTTTATGCGCTTTCTTACGGTGGCACCGGGACTTTCGCTCATAGCGCACCGTCAGCGGGATGGCGCTCGCGCCCGTCCGGGCAGCGCCGGCACGGCATCCTGGAACGGCGTGCCGCACGATCCCGGCGTGCCGTGACAGCCCGGTAACCACCTGGTGGCGCGGCAGGTCAGGCGCCTTGCGCGGGACCGCTGCGGGGTAGCTTGGCGCGCAGTTCGGCCGCGTCGGAGTGCTGGAGTTCATCGAGGATGTCCAGCGCCCGCTGCCAGGCATCCCGGGCCCGCTGTGGTTCGCCTGCGGCCTGATGGGTGTCACCGGGATGGCTTCCAGCAGATACCCCGGGCCGAGCACCCGCCGCAGCCGTTTGACGTGGTTGCGAACCGGCACCGATGCGGTGGGCGGGGGCGCGTCGTCCCACGAGATGCCGCACAGCTCAGCCACGGACACCACCCGGCCAGGCCGCAGCCCCAGCGCGGCCAGCACCACCCGCTGCTTGGCCGGCCCGGCCGGCAGTTCAGCCGCGTCGTCGCGGATCAGCAGCGGGCCCAGCAAGCCAACCCACATACTCCCCGTCCCCGCACGTAACGGACAGCACCACGGTTACCCCCATCGGGCGCACGAGGCGTCCCGGCGATGCCTCACAGCGGGCAAGTGCTCGCTGAAGTAAGGGGAACACGGCATAAAGTCACATCGGGCTTCCATTCGTGTGCAATGAGATAACGATACCCCCGGAGCATCCGGCCCCAGGCCCGGTGCGGCCTTCAGCAGATAATGACGGCATGATCCCCGCGCCTGAGCCTGGCCCACGTCCCCGGATCGCGACCTACCGGGTGCAGCTCCGGCCCGGCTTCGGGTTCGATGAGGCGGCCGCCGTCGCCGGGTACCTGGCCGCGCTCGGGGTCAGCCACCTGTACAGCTCGCCCTCGCTGCAGGCGGCCGCGGGCAGCTCGCACGGGTACGACGTGGTGGATCCGGGACGGCTGAACGCCGAGCTGGGCGGGGCCGCGGGGCACGCCCGGCTGTCCGCCCGGCTGGCCGAGCTGGGGCTGGGCCAGGTGCTTGACATCGTGCCCAACCACATGGCTGTCGGCGGGCGGGCCAACGCCTGGTGGTGGGACGTCCTGGAGCACGGTGCGGAGAGCCGGTACGCGGACTACTTCGACATCGACTGGGCCCCGCCGCAGCCCGAGCTGGCCGGCCTGGTGCTGGTGCCGGTGCTCGGCGACCACTACGGCCGGGTGCTCGAAGCCGGCGAGCTGACCGTCCGGGTGCGCGGCGAGACGGCGTCCCTGCACTATCACGAGCACGAGCTGCCGCTGGCCAGGCGCACACTCGACGGGCTGACACCGGCCGTGGCCGAGGCGCTGAACCGGGATCACGACGGGCTCGACGCGCTGCTGCGGCGGCAGAACTACCGGCTGGCGCACTGGCGCACCGCCGCCGCGGAGCTGAACTACCGGCGGTTCTTCGACATCGTCTCGCTGGCCGGGGTGCGGGTGGAGGACCCGCAGGTGTTCGCCGACACGCACCGGCTCGTCCTCGGCCTGGTCCGCGACGGCACAGTGGACGGGCTGCGGATCGACCACGTGGACGGGCTGGCCGACCCGGAGGGGTACCTGCGGCGGCTGCACGAGGCCACCGGCGGCTGTTACCTGGTGGTGGAGAAGATCCTCGAATCCGGCGAGGACCTGCCGTTGTCCTGGCCGGTGGCCGGGACAACCGGCTACGACTTCCTGAACGCGGTCAACCAGCTCTTCGTGGACCAGGCCGGCCGGGACGCCATGCTCGGCTGCTACACAAGGTTCACCGGCCAGAGCGCGGACTGCGCCGAGGTCGTCCGCGCCGCGAAGCTGCAGGTGATGCGGGACAGCCTGGCCGCCGAGGTGGAGCGGCTCACCGCCCTGCTGGCCCGGGTCTGCGACCGGCACCGCCGGGTGCGCGATTTCAGCCGCGACCAGTTGCGCGACCTGCTGCACGAGGTGCTCGCCGCCTTCCCGGTGTACCGGAGCTACGCGCGGGCGGGGCGCCCGGTGGACCAGGCGGACCGCGACCACGTCGCGACGGCGCTGGCCGAGGCGGCGCGGCGGCGGCCCGGCCTGGACGGCGAACTGCTGGCGTTCACCGGCGAACTGCTCACCGGGGTGCATCCAGGCGGGCCGGAGACCGCGTTCGCCACGGCGTTCGCCCAGGTGAGCGCGCCGGTCATGGCCAAGGGCGTGGAGGACACCGCGTTCTACCGGTACTTCCCGCTGATCTCGCTGTGCGAGGTCGGTGGCGATCCCGGTACCTTCGGCCGCCCGGTGACGGACTTCCACGAGGCCATGGCCGCCACGGCCCGGCACTGGCCGCAGACGATGCTGGCCCTGTCCACCCACGACACCAAGCGCAGCGCGGACGTCCGCGCCCGGCTCAGCCTGCTGGCCGAACTGCCCGAAGCCTGGGAGCAGGCGGTGACCCGGTGGGCGGCGAACAACGAGCGGCACAAGCGGGACGGCTGGCCGGACCGCAACACCGAGTACCTGCTCTACCAGACGCTGGCCGGCGCCTGGCCGATCGGCGGCGACCGGGTGGGTGACTTCGTGGCGAAGGCGGTGAAGGAGGCCAAGGTTCACACCTCCTGGACCAGCCCGGACCCGGACTACGACAGCGCGGTGCGCAACTTCACCGCGGCCGTGCTCACCGACCCGGTGTTCATCGCCGGGCTGGAGCGGTTCGTGGCCGGTCATGAGCTCATCCAGCGGGGCCGGTTCAGCTCGCTGGCCCAGGTGACGCTGCTGCTGACCTGCCCCGGGGTGCCCGACATCTACCAGGGCAGCGAGGTCTGGGACCTGTCCCTGGTGGATCCGGACAACCGGCGGCCGGTGGACTTCGCCGCCCGCGAACGGCTGCTCGCCGCGCTGGCTCAGGCCCCGCCGGAGGAGGCGCTGCGCCGGGCGGGCGAAGGCGGGCCGAAGCTGTGGCTCATCCACCGGATCCTGCGGCACCGCCACCGCCACCCCGGCCTGTACGGGCCGGGCTCCGGGTATCAGCCGCTGCCCGTCGCCGGGGCCAGGGCGGACCACGTGGTCGCCTTCACCAGGCGACGGCAGAGCCTGCACCGGGCCGGCGCGCTGGCCGTGGTGGTGCCCCGGCTGCTGGCCCGGCTCGGCGGCACGGACTGGGGGCACGGCGCCTGGGGCGATACGGCGGTCTGCCTTCCGGACGGGCGCTGGACAGACGTGCTCACCGGGGAACCGGTGGACGGCGGGAGCACCGAGGTCGAAACGCTGCTGCGCCGGTTTCCGGTCGCCGTCCTGGGTAACCAGACCTGATGCACACATTCCGGGTCTGGGCACCGCTCCCCCAGCGTGTCGACCTGGTGCTGGGCGAGCGCCGGGTGGCGATGACCCAGGCGGCGGGCGGCTGGTGGGAGTGCACCGGCCCGCAGGCCGGGCCCGGCACCTGCTACGCGTTCAGCCTGGACGGCGGGCCGCCGCTGCCCGACCCCAGGTCCGCCTTCCAGCCGCGCGGCATCGACGGGCCGTCCATGGCGGTCGATCACGCGGCGTTCGGCTGGACCGACGGCGCCTGGCGGGGCGTGGCGCTGCCCGGTGCGGTGCTGTACGAGTGCCACATCGGCACGTTCAGCGCGGCCGGCACCTTCGACGGGGCCATCGAACACCTGGGGGACCTGGCCGAACTGGGTGTCGACGCGATCGAGCTGATGCCGGTGGCCGAGTTCTCCGGCGACCGGGGCTGGGGCTACGACGGGGTTGACCTGTTCGCCCCGCATCACACCTACGGCGGCCCGGACGGGCTCAAGCGGCTGGTGGACGCGGCGCACCGGCATGGCATCGGCGTGGTGCTCGACGTCGTCTACAACCACCTCGGCCCGGCCGGGGACTACCTGCCCCGGTTCGGGCCGTACTTCTCCGGTAAGCGGACCAACTGGGGCGACGCGATCAACTTCGACGGCCCAGGCAGCGACGAGGTCCGCCGGTTCGTCGTGGACAACGCGCTGATGTGGTTGCGCGACTACCACATCGACGGGCTGCGCCTGGACGCGGTACACGCGTTCATCGACAACTCCGCCACGAACATCTGCGAGCAGCTTTCCACCGAGGTCGCCGCCCTGGCCGCGCGGCTGAACCGGCCGCTGTTCCTGATCGCCGAGAGCGACCTGAACGCGCCCCGGTTCGTCCGCTCCCTGGAGGCCGGCGGCTACGGGCTGAACGCGGCCTGGGCCGACGAGTGGCACCACGCCCTGCACGCCACCCTGGCCGGCGAGCTGACCGGCTACTACCGCGACTTCGGGCCGCTCGCGCTGCTGGCCAAGGCGCTGCGCCAGGCCTGGGTGTACGACGGGACCTATTCGCCGCACCGGCAGCGCACCCACGGCCGCCCGCCAACCGGGCTGGCCGGCAGCCAGTTCGTGGTCTTCACCCAGAACCACGACCAGACCGGCAACCGTGCCGCGGGGGAACGCAGCGGCGCCCTGATGAGCGAGGGCAGGCTGCGGGTCGCGGCGGCACTGCTGCTCACCAGCCCGTTCGTGCCCATGCTCTTCCAGGGGGAGGAATGGGGCGCCAGCACGCCGTTCCAGTACTTCACCGGGCACGCCGACCCCACACTCGGCCAGCAGGTCAGCGCCGGACGGCGGCAGGAGTTCGCCGCCTTCGGCTGGGACCCGGCCGATGTGCCCGACCCGCAGGATCCGGCCACGTTCGAGCGTTCCAGGCTGGACTGGACAGAGCGGGGCGCCGGCCGCCACGCCGGCCTGCTGGCCTGGTACCAGGAGCTGATCGCGCTGCGCCGCCGGGTACCCGAGTTCACCGATCCGCGGCTGGACCGGGTCCGGACCGACTACGATCAGCAGGCTGGCTGGCTGGCCGTGCGCCGCGGACCGGTGGTGGTAGCCACCAACCTCGGCGCCGGGAACTGGACGTACCCGGCCAGCCAGAAGGCGGTAATCCTCGCGGCGTCCGATTCCGGGGTCGGCCGCAGCGAAAAGGGCGTCATCCTTCCCCCCGACACGGTGGCGATCCTGACCACGGAACCCCCGCTGTGATTACTGTGCGAAAGTATTGAGGTGCCGAATAGGTCAGCTGGCACCGTCAAATAGAAAGCATTTAGAGAGGACCAAAACCGCAGATGACGGAATCCCCCGAGATCTGGCCGGGCGAACCCTACCCGCTGGGAGCGGTCTATGACGGTGGCGGGACGAACTTCTCGCTGTTCTCGGAGGTCGCGGACGGAGTTGAGCTCTGCCTGTTCGGCGACGACGGCGAGCGCCGGGTGGAGCTGACCGAGGTCGATGCCGCCTGCTGGCACGGCTACCTTCCCTCCGTGGCGCCGGGGCAGCGCTACGGCTACCGGGTGCACGGCCCGTGGGCACCGGAGCGGGGCAACCGCTGCAATCCCGCCAAGCTGCTGCTCGACCCGTACGCCAAGGCCATCGAGGGCCAGGTGGCCTGGGGCCAGGCCTGCTTCCCGTACAACTTCGGCGACGAGAACTCGCGCAACGACGACGACAGTGCCCCGAACGTGCCCAGGTCGGTGGTGCACAACCCGTACTTCGACTGGGGCAACGACCGGCCCCCCGCGGTGCCGCTCAACGAGTCGGTCATCTACGAGGTGCACGTCAGGGGGTTCACCGCCCGCCATCCCGGCATCCCGGAGTCACAGCGGGGAACCTATGCCGGCCTCGCCCACCCGGCCGCCGTCGAGTACCTGACCAAGCTCGGCATCACGGCGGTGGAGCTGATGCCGGTGCATCAGTTCGTGCACGACTCCTACCTGGTCGAGCGGGGGTTGCGGAACTACTGGGGCTACAACTCCATCGGCTACCTCGCGCCGCACAACGAGTACGCCTCCAGCGGCCAGCGGGGCGAGCAGGTCGCCGAGTTCAAGACCATGGTGCGTACCCTGCACGAAGCCGGGATCGAGGTCATCCTCGACGTCGTCTACAACCACACGGCCGAGGGCAACCACCTGGGCCCGATGCTGTCGATGAAGGGCATCGACAACGCCGCCTACTACCGCCTGGTCGCGGAGAACCCCCGCTTCTACTACGACACCACCGGGACCGGCAACAGCCTCAACGTGGGGCACCCGCACACACTGCAGCTCATCATGGACTCGCTGCGGTACTGGGTGACCGAGATGCACGTGGACGGATTCCGGTTCGACCTGGCCGCCACCCTGGCCCGCCAGTTCCACGAGGTGGACCGGCTGTCCGCGTTCTTCGAGCTGATCCAGCAGGATCCGGTGGTCTCCCAGGTGAAGCTGATCGCCGAGCCGTGGGATATCGGCGAGGGCGGCTACCAGGTGGGCAACTTCCCGGCCCTGTGGTCGGAGTGGAACGGCAAGTACCGGGACACCGTCCGCGACTTCTGGCGGGGCGAGCCCGCCACCCTCGGCGAGTTCGCCTCCCGGCTCACCGGCAGCTCCGACCTGTACCAGGGCGGCAGCCGGTACCCGACGGCCAGCGTCAACTTCGTCACCGCGCATGACGGCTTCACCCTGCGCGACCTTGTCTCCTACAACGACAAGCACAACGAGGCCAACGGTGAGGACGGCAACGACGGGGAGAACTACAACCGGTCCTGGAACTGCGGTGCCGAGGGCGAGACCGGCGATCCGCGGATCCTGGCGCTGCGCGCCAGGCAGCAGCGCAACTTCCTGGCCACGCTGATGCTCTCCCAGGGCGTCACGATGCTGCTGGGCGGGGACGAGATCGGCCGGACCCAGCGTGGCAACAACAACGCCTACTGCCAGGACAACGAGATCTCCTGGTATGACTGGTCGGCGGTGGACTCCGGCCTGCTCGCCTTCGCTACCAGGCTCATCGCGCTGCGCCGCGACCACCCGGTGCTGCGCCGCAAGCACTGGTTCCAGGGCCATCCCATCCGGGGCACCATCGACCTGGGCTGGTGCAAGCCGGACGGCACCGAGATGAACGACGAAGACTGGGGAAGTGCCCGGGTCAACGCGGTAGGCGTCTTCCTCAACGGCGCGGCCATCACCGACCGGGACCGGCGCGGCCAGCCGGTGACCGACGACTCGTTCCTGCTGCTGTTCAACGCCCAGGCCGACACCATCGGCTGGACGCTGCCCAAGCAGTGGGGCAACCGCTGGGAGGCGGTGCTCGACACATCTGGCGCCGAAAGCCAGGATTCCGGGCAGAAAAGTGCCGCAGGGCTGAATTCCGGCCGGAAGAGTACGGTCCGGGAGGGCGACTCGGTGGACAGCGGCGTCGCGGTCGCGGTCGCCGGGCGGTCGCTGGTCGTGTTCCGCCGGACGGACCCGTCAGCCTGAGCGTTGAGGATTGCCCGCAACCCCGGGTGACCGGCCAGCCACCGCGGCTCGCAGACGGGAGTCAGGGCCGCTGGGCTGGTTGTGAACGAGCCTCATTGCCGGCCACCCACCCCGTTGTGCCACGTGCGAAACGGGGCGGACGGCCGGTTCGGGCAGCGGAGCCATCATGCTCCCGGTGAGCGGGCCAGAACTGGCGCCGGTCCTG
>Ga0070733_10001314_pt1 | contig 18665 bp, 16 predicted proteins | sample Coa_R1_9_FD_66450 | JGI IMG/M metagenome (GOLD analysis project Ga0070733, IMG submission 66450) | Surface soil microbial communities from Centralia Pennsylvania, which are recovering from an underground coalmine fire - Coalmine... | ecosystem: Environmental > Terrestrial > Soil > Unclassified ... | reverse complement strand
TTCAAAATCTCCACCACCGTCCGCGACCGCGTCATCAACAAGAAGGAGTCGCTGCTGGTTCGCGACGCCCAACTCGACCACAGCCTCAAAGGCCAGATGAGCATCGTCGAGCAGAAGGTCCGCAGCATGATGGCCGTGCCGTTGCAGACCAACGATCGCGTCATCGGATTGATCTATCTCGACCAGCCCCACCTGGTCCGCGAATTCTCGCGCGAGGATCTCAACCTGCTCACGGTCATGGCCAACGTCGCCGCCATCCGCATCGAGCACGTCCGTCTGAACGAAGTCGAGGAAGCCGAGCGCGCCATGGCCAAGGACATGCAGCAGGCCGCGCTTATCCAGAACAGCCTGCTTCCCGGCAAGGCCCCCGTCGTCGACGGATTGGACATCGCCGGCAAGACCACCGCTTGCCGCACCGTCGGCGGCGACTACTACGACTTCCTCAAATTCCCCGACAGCCGCGTCGGCTTGCTGGTGGGCGACGTCGCCGGCAAGGGCATGCCCGCCAGCCTGTTGATGTCCAGCCTGCATGCGCGAGTGCACGTGCTGTTTGAAGATGGCGATGACCTGGCTCAGAAGGTCACCCGCCTGAACAAGAGCACCTGCCAGAACTGCCCCGACAACCGCTTCATCACCTTCTTCATGACCGTCGCCGATCCGGCCACCGGTGATTTGGTCTACGCCAACGCGGGCCACAATCCTCCGCTGCTGGTTCGCGCCGCGGGAGGATTTGAAACGCTTGGCGGCGGCGGCATGATTTTGGGCATTCTGCCCAAGGCGGTTTACACTGAGTCGCACGCCGCCATGCAGCCCGGCGACATCCTGGTTCTGTTCACCGACGGCGTCACCGAGGCCTCCGATCCTGCTGGTGAAGAGTTTGGCGAAGCCCGCCTTGCCGAGCTGGTGGCCTCCCTGCTCGACCGTCCCTCCGCCGAGATCGTCGAGGCCATCACCACCGCCGTCGCCGTGTACACCCAGGGCGCGCCCGCCGCCGACGATATTACCGTAGTCGTCGTCCGCCGGTTGTAACCCAGTAAATGGCCATTTTCGATCCCAATCGGGATGCCGAGGCACGAATCTGGAAGTGCGCCTATGAGCGCGGCGCCCGCCTTGACCTTCGCGGCCTCGGCCTTACAGACCTTCCGCCGTCGGTTCGAAACCTGCGCGAGCTCCAGTTTCTAAATGTGGGCCATAATCGCCTCTACACGCTCCCAGACTGGATCACCGAGCTAAAAGAGTTAAGTATCATCATCGCCGAACAGAATCGGTTCACCGCCCTTCCGGAGTCCATTCGAGAGCTTCCGGAGCTTCAGAGCCTGTACTTTAGTCACAACCGAATCACAGCGCTGCCCGAATGGTTAGGGAGTCTCAAGCAGCTGCTCCATCTCGATCTCGACGGGAATCTCCTCGAAATGCTCCCCTCCAGTCTCGCCAACCTCACAAATCTTCGGTCCCTATGGCTTTCCTACAACCCCCTCTACGAATTGGCGGGTTGGATCGACGCACTAAGGAATCTCCGCAGGCTGGACCTTCGCAACTGCGGTCTCGTCTCCCTTCCCGCGTCGCTAGGGGATCTGCCAGAACTCAAGACGCTGGATGTTTCCGACAACCAACTCACGGATGCGCCGGATTCGCTTGAACGCTTAGAAGAAGTGGACCTAAGGAGAAATCCCTTCACCGGCGACGTAGCCGAAGTCGCCGAGCGCGGATGGGGAGCGGTCCGAGAGTACCTTAGAAGCCGAGCGCAGTCGGAGACACCCCAATGGCGAGCCAAGTTGATGCTGGTCGGCGAAGGAGGAGTCGGAAAATCCAACCTCCTGAGACGGCTTCGAGGCGAACCCTTCCTTCAGACCAGCGATCCCACCCACAACCTGGAAATACGCCCGTTGAGCATCCAGCATCCGGTCCAGCCCGGCGTCACGCTCGATCTCCGCGCCTGGGATTTCGGTGGCCAGGTCTTCTTCCACGCAACTCACCAGTTCTTCTATACGGGCAAAAGCGTATTCCTTCTGGTCTGGAACGCACGGGACAACTTTGAGGAGAGCAAGCTAGGCAACTGGTTGGATCGGATTCAAGCTCTGGCGCCCGGTGCGCCCATCGCCCTCGTCGCGACTCACTCAAAACACTTCACCGCAAACATCCCCGTGCAGGCCCTGAAAGAGAAGTATCCTCAGATCCGCGGACTTTTTCCGGTGGATACGGAGGACTCTCGCGGTGTTGCCGAGGTCGAGGCGGAGATTACCGAGATGGCGCTGGGCCTTGACCACATGGGCCGGCCCAGGCCGACAAGCTGGGTCAAAGCCAGCGATGCGATCCGCAGTTTCCCCAAGCCCTATCTCGACGCGCCGGAATTCCGCAAGCTCCTTACCGAACAGGGAGTCACGAATCCCAACGACTACGCCGACCATTTGAATTTCATCGGCGAGATTACCTTCTTCCCGCGTAACCCCATCTATAACCCCGCGCAGCCGGAGTTGGAAGACGTCGTTGTTCTCAAGCCCGATTGGCTCCTCCAGAAGATCAGCCTCGTCCTGGAATATGACCAGGTCCGAAACTCAGGAGGGTCTTTCACCATCGAGCATCAAAAGGCCGTGTGGGACGATCTGCCGCGCGGAATTCAGGAATACTTGCTGCGCCTGATGGAGCACTTCGACCTGGCCTACCGCACCGAAGCGCAGCCGGTGCGAAGCATCGTCGTCGAGCTCTGCCCAGAGGACCGCTCGCCCAATGCCTTGGCTGCATGGGATGCCTCACTCGAAAAGCCGGCAGAGTCGGTCGCGCTTGAGTACCGCTTCGAAACCACGATTCCCCCCGGACTCCCCACCTGGTTCATCGCGCGCTGCCACAAGCTGACAACTCCCGATCATCACTGGCGTCGCGGTGCGCTGCTTCGCGATCGCGATCATCGGCATCTTGCGATGATTCAGTCCGAGCTCGACAGCAAAAAGGTGAGCCTCGCGGTTCGCGGCCCCATTCCCTACAACTTCTTTGCTCTCCTCAAGGACTGCTTCGAAGGAACATTAGAAAGATTCCCTGGCCTCGCAAACCGTGTCGATCGAATCGTCCCTTGCGGCGGGTCGCCCAAGTGCCCCGGCTTTCGGCTCGAGGATCTGGAAGGCCTGTTCAGAGAGGGCATCACTGAAGTTCCGTGCTTCACCTGCCGCAAGAAACACCAAATCCCAAAGCTCCTCATGGGAATCACGGCTCTCGGAAACGACGAATTACTGCGCCTGGTTCGCGGAATCGACGCTAAGGCCGACACATTGATCCACGGCCATCAAGAAATCCTCGCGCTTCTACAGCGGGAGTTCCTCAAACTTTTTCAACGCGAGCAAAGCCTCGCCGAGTCCCACTGCCCGCCGGTCTTCACACTCGAGTTCGAGCGGCTGCCGGATGTCCTCCGCAACTTCCTGGAGGGCGCCTGGGATAGTTTGAGCGACGCCCAGGTACCCATCGCCCTGACCCTCTACTGCAACCAGCCCGGAAACTGGCACGCTGTCAAAAGCTACCATGTGACTCGGCCCGCACAAATGCTCGTCCGCCTCGCTCCTCTGGCAAAGCGGCTGCATGGTTTGGCGTCCAAGCTCAAGGTGGTCCTGCCTCCCGCGAGCGCCGGCCTCGGGATCGCAGAGGAGCTTCTCAAAACGCCGGACTGGGCGGACAGGGTGAGCCCTCTCGTCGAGACCCTGGGAGAACAGATTCGGCCCGGAGCTGCCAAGGACGTCTCTCTATATGATCTGCGAGCCTTGCTTCTCGAAATCGCTCCGACTGAAACCGACCACTGGGGAGGTCTGCTCAAGATCCCGACGCAACAGTTCCACTATCTGTGGTTGTGCGCAGAACACAGAGCGCTCTATCGCTGAAGCTTCACGGCTTCTGCAACGCCAGCGTCGTCTTCCCCGCGTGGTCGTCGTCCGCCGGCTCTGAAGAATCGTTCGCCGCGCGGCTGCTGGTCCGAGCCCCAAGCCGCCTCGGTCAGGACAAGGGGTTACGCCACTTCAGGCCGTTGAATCGCGCAAAGTCTGTATCGGAGGAACACAGTTGGGCGCCGTGCTCGATCGCCAAAGCGGCTAAGTGAGCGTCGGATGTCAGATTTCCGGCAGTTCCCAGAGGCCGAAGCAGCTCGCGAAGAACCGCCAGGTGGCGCGGCCCCGGGTGGACAACCGTCGCCGACGTCTGATTGAGCCATGCAGCTACCAAATCAAATGCGGTATCGGCGCGCAAGGGCCTCCGGAACAAGCCCGGTCGAGTGGTGAGTCGAAGGAACGCGAGAATCACGTTCCACGAAAATCCAACCGTCTCCTGTCCCGCCAGAGCCGATTCCAGCCAGAGCTTGGCTTTACGGTTTGAGGGAGCGTCCGCGTTAACCGCGTAAATCAGAATATTGGCGTCGACGAGAATCATTTACGCAGCGCGAGCTTTCGGCTGAGTTCCTCATCCTCAATTGCGTCAGCCGCCGCGAGCGCCTTGTCCCAACGGATCTCTTTTCCCTCACCCATGCGAAAGGTCTTCTGAACAAACTTCGGCCGCTTGGACTCCTTCCCGCAAAGCCCGCTCCGTGCGGCTTGATTCAGCGCTTCCTTGAAGGAGATCGCGCGCTCCCTCATCGCGTCCTTGATTAACCGTTCAACATCGGGATCCAGCGTGACCGTGGTCCTCATGGTGACATCATAGCATCAGCATAGTTGCTGTCATGATGTCCACCGGCGAAATCCCGAGGGCCGTGGTCCGCGGCCTGAGAGCGAGCCGCGACCAAAGGGAGCGGTCAATTTACGGCTTCTGCAACGCCAGCGTCGCCTTCCCCGCGGGACTGCTGTACAGCAGTTCCATCGAGTGGATGCCCTTGACATCGCCGCGCCATTCGAAGAACAGCAGCCCCGCCTGCGGAAGCGTCCGCTCTCCCTCTGATATCGACGCCTTCAGAACCCGCTGCTCCATCGTGTGCCGCAGCGCCATGGGCATCTTCGGGACCATCTTGGTCCGGTCCGATTCGCTCCCCCCCGCGCCGCCGATGCTGGTTGTGGCCTGGCTCTTCTCCGACTCGGGCGGCTCCCACTCCGGATCTTTCAGGTTGGCGAACACCTGCACGTAGGGCGTGCTCGGAACCGCCTGCTTTTTCCCGTTGAAGCGCATCGAAAAATCTTTGTAGGAGAGCTGGATCTTCGCGCCTGGCGCGCCGAATAGCGCCGCCTCGACGACTACGTACTCTTGTGTGTCGTAGGGCCCGCCCTCTTCCGTAGGCACGCCATGACCCATGAACTCGGCGGCGACAGTCAGCGTGCCTGCCTGCGCGCGAAACTGATAATCGGCCGGCGTCGGCCTGGGCTGTAAGCCGACCGCACGCACCGGAGCTTCTTTACTCGACGCATCTGGAGCTTGCGCCCGCAGCCACAGCCCGGCGCCTGCAAGCAGCAACATGCCGATGGCAGTGATGATTCGCATTCTGCTCACAAGTTACCACACCCGCGCGGAACCGGAGCGTCAGTTGTCCGTCGGTTTCTCTTCGATGTGATCGATCACCAGCACCGGCAGCGGCCGTTTGCGCATCTCCAGCCTCAGCCCGAGCTGCTTCTCGATCGCGTCGGGAAGCAATGTGCCGCCGGACGGATCGGAGGCTGCGCCCACGGCGGCTACTTCCGGCGGACCGCCGCCGCGGCGTCCGAACGTTCCCAGCGGAGGGCTGAAGGTCAGCGTGAGATCCCAGGCGCCCTGGATGCCGGTGGCATCCAGTACCGGCCGATCATGTGTGTAAATCCCCGCGAAGACTGATAGCTGCTCGGCAAACTGCGCCAGGGTGATGTTCTGGCACGTCAGCACCGTGAGCGGACCATCCGCCGGATCCCTCGGCGGCTGATGCGCCGTCTTGCATCCCGTTCGACGCGCGGGATCGGCTTTCTTGAGCTTCGGTTTCCCCGCCATCAGCGTATACGCGTCCACCGGCCTGTCTTCGTAGTGGTACGCCATCTTGAATCGATCCACGATCAATGAGCGCAGCATCGGGAACAGATCTTCGGTTTCGATAGCCGGAGAGTTTGGCTCCGGCCTGGTAGTCGTCGCCTTCGCGAGGATGTCGAAAGCGGGGCCATCCGGCCCCAGGCCGGGACCCAGCCATTTGGGCGCACCCGGAATCTCTCCGAAAGGATAAATCTCCCAAGCCAGGCGGATAAGCCAGCCCAGACGAGCGGCACGGATGTCCATGCGCCCGCCCGGCAGAAACCATCGCGCTCCAGGAATCCCTTCGGCGTCAGGCAGGCTCGGCCGGATCGACGCTACCTCAAAGTGATCCGGGTACAGCCGAGGCAGACTCGCCGCGACGCCGGCCGGATTGGCGCTGGGTTTCTCATTCACTCGGTCGACCACAACCACTGGCAGCGAAATCGTCTTGGCCTCCAATTTCAGGCCAAGCTGTTTTTCGAGCCCGTCAGAAATCGCGATCGCGTTTGGCCCGGCAGCAGCGTTCTGGTTGCTCAGCTCAACATCGAAATCCCACGATCCCGCAATCCCGGTCGCGTCCACCACAGGCTTCCCGGCCCTGCTGAACAGGCTCAGCGCAAATTGCTCCATTGTGAGGTTGCGGCAGGACCAAATATATTTCAGGGAGGGTCCATCCGGAGTGCCAGGCTCAGGCACGCTCTGGCAGCCCGCCTTGGCGGAGCCAACCGTCGGTTTCATTTTCGGAGTACCCTCGCCCGCCGTCAGCGCGAACCCCGCCACCCGTTTTGTATCGTTGTGCACCGCGAGTTTGAAGCGGTCCGCCAGCAACGTCTGAAGCATCGGCTTCACCGACTCCGAAGGTGACCCGCCCGGAATCTTGGCGATCACTTCGAATCGATCCCAGTCGAGCCAACTTGGCCCTCCGGCCACGTTGTCGGCGTCCACTCCGTAGGCCGTCCTAATCAGATCCAGCATCGTGGCTTGATGCAACTCGTACCGATCGCCGTGAACCACCGTGCGCATCACCGGGTTCCCGTTCCGCCACACGAAACCCATCCACATCGAAGCAGCCGGGCTGGTATGAACATCCGCGATTTCGAATTGCGGCCGAGCCTGCCCTGTGGCCACGATCCACGCGAGTGGCGAACCCAGCGCAACGATCGCCGCCAGACTCCGGCGCGTCACCCCGCGCGACAACACTGTCCCATCAAGAATCCGGTTGATTCGTTTCTCCGGCGACCCATGCCGGGCCATCGGAACTCCCACCAGTCCCCTGCCCCACACACCGCGCTGCATGAACTCCAGCAGCACTTCCGCGTATGAGGCTCGATCGGGCATCGCCGCAACGGCTGCATCGTCGCTGGCTTCTTCCCCCGTTCTCACCAGGCGCTGGTGCAGAAACCAGCTCAACGGACTGAACCATAGCAGCGCCCGATGGATCGCCGATACGAACTGTACCATTGGATCGCAGCGGCGAATGTGCGCGCGCTCGTGCGCCAGCACGGCATCAAGCTTAATGCCGCTCCACTCTCGCCAATCGACAGGCAGCACGATCGCAGGCCGAACCAGCCCCAGAGTCAGCGGCGCTGCAACTCGATCCGACTCGCGAATCCCCGCCCGAGTCGTTCGCTGGCTGCCGCGCAGCAGCCGCAGACTCATGATCAGCCCAACCAACACGCGCAACAGCAACGCTCCGCAGACTAGCGCGTAAAGCACGACAGCTACATCAGCCCACTCGAACGACCTCGCGATCGGAGCTTCGGTCTTCGTAACAGGCGCCTCATAATGCCGCCCGGCTTCCACCGGCTCAACCGCGCGCACTGGCCTCGTGATCGCCGGTTGGTAGACCACATCGGGAATCTCCACCTGCCGCGGCAATTCCCGCGTCAGAGCCACCCGTGGAGTCGCCAAGGTTATCTTTGGCAGCACCGCACTGAGGAACGGAATCGCCAGCGAGCCCGCCAACATCGCCGTCCACGCGGCCAACTTGACCGACGCATCGCGTACCCGCAACGCCCGCAGCAGCAGCGCTCCGCTCAGGATCAGAATCGAAGATCGAATCGCCCACTCCGCCAAAAACTGGATCGCGCTCATATCAGTTTTCCGTCGGCTTTTCTTCCACGTGATCGATCACCAGCACTTGCCCCATCACCTTGCGCGATTCCAGCTTCAGCCCGAGCTGCTTCGGCAGCGCTTCGAAGATTGAAATCGTGCCGTCGGGATCCGACGCATCGCCGCCACCCGCGGCTGAGCTCGCCGGGTTCGGAATCTCACGCGGTGGGGTGAAGTTGATGGTCATGTCGTACCTGCCTTCGATTCCGGTCGCATCCACCACCGGCGGGAAACCTGGCAAAATCGAGGGCTCTTCGGTGCGCCACTTACTCAGTGCCGCGGCGAACTCCGCGAGCGTCATATTCTGGCACGTCACCAGCTTCGACGCCAGGGGATTCGCGATCCTCGGGTCTTTCCAATTCGGATTCCGTCCCTCGGCTCCCGGGCCGTCTTTGCAGGACGGACGATTCGAGGGGTCCGCCTTCTTGAGCCTCGGCTTTGCGGCTCCCTTCACCGCGACCAGCGCATACCCGTCCATCTGCCGGTCTTCCGTGTGAGCCTCTAGCTTGAACCGGTCGATCAGCAGGGAGCGCAACATCTGACGCATGGTGTCGATGTCGACGCCATTCCAGCCGGCCACGGGACCCTCCTGCGGAGGCGCTTTCGCCAGCACAACCCACCCGGCCGAATCCATCGACTTCGGTCCGCCAATGATCCGATCCGGATTCACGTTCCCCCACGCCTCCCAGATCAAGCCCTTCAGCGTCATCTGAATCGTCACCCGCCCGCCCGGCTGGATGCCGACATTCGACGTCACCACGCCGGGGGCATCCGGCTTGATGTCCGCGACCTCGAACTCCAGCCTGCGTGCGGAAGGCGTGGTCAGTTCCGGCCGCGTCGCGCTCTCGACAACAACCACCGGCGTCGACACTTTCGTCAATGTCAGTTTCAGCCCGAGTTGATTCTCGAGTGCCTCGGAGAGCGTTGTGACGGAGGCCTGCGCCGCCCCGTTCGGCGGCCGGGAACTCGGCGGCCGGGAGCACTCAAAGCGGAAATCCCACGCTCCCTTCAGCCCAGTCCGGTCGACGACTCGATAGCTGTATAGATACTCGAGCGCGGGCCAGCGAGTGAAGAGGTCGTCCGCGAACGCGGCCATGGTCACGTTGCGGCACTGATATACAACCGGCTCGCGAAGCGTCCCTGCCTGGGCCGTGCACCCGCTGCCGTTCTCCGCCGATGTCTCGGCTGCCTTGAGCTGAACCTTCTTCCCCACGGTCATGACATATGCCGGGAGGCTCCTCGTATCCTTGTGGGCGACCACCTGGAAACGCTGCTCCAGCAGCGTTCTGAGCATGGCTCTCAGCGTCTCCGGAGTGGAACCGTTCGGAGCCGTGGCGATCACGTCGAAGCGATCCTTATCCAGCCATTCTGGCCCGCCTACCACACGATCGGCATCGACGTTCCAAGCCGCATCGATCAACTCCACCAATGTGGCGTTGCGCAGTTCATAGCGGCCGCGAGAGAACCCGCTCCTCATCTTCAGAATGGTGTTCGGTGCGCTGGAATGAATGTCCACGGTGTCGAAGCTTGGCCCCAAAACGGCGGCTCTGCCCGCTTGGAACGCCTGCGGAGCCGGCGCTCGCGGAGCCTGGGGTATCGGAAGCTGCAACTGCGCAACATTCTGTTGCTGCGCCGTCGCGACCACGTACGCGAGCGGCGATCCCAGTGCCACGATCGCCGCGACGCTCCACCTCGTAACTCCGCGCGATAATGTCGTGGCGTCCAAAATTCGATTGATTCGGGTATCCGGACTGCCATACCGAGCCATCGGAACCCCCACCCAACCAGATCCCCGGACTCCGTGCCGCATGAAGTCGAGCAGCACTTCGGCGTAGGAGACTCGATCGTGAGTCGCCGCCACCGCCGCATCGTCGCTGGCTTCTTCCGCCGCCCGCACGATGTTCTGGTGCAGGAACCAGCTCAGCGGACTCACCCACAGCAGCGCCCGATGCATCACCGAGATCAATTGCACCAGCGGATCACGCCGCCGCACGTGCGAGCGTTCATGTGCCAACACCGCCTCCAGCTTTACGCCGTCCCACTCGCGCCAATCCGCGGGGAGCACGATCTGGGGCCGCACGATCCCCAGCGTCACCGGAGCCGCCACGCGGTTCGATTCCCGAACGCCCACGAGCTCCGTCGGGCGGCTTCCGCGCAGCAGTCGCAGACTCATCGCGAGCCCAACGAGCAAGCGCAGCAACAACGCGCCCGTGACCGCGTGGTAGAACACGATCACGGAGAGCCCCCAATCAAACCGAGCCGGGACGCGATCGTCCGGGCGTGAGATCATCGGCATCTCCGCGATCGAGGGCGCGGATTCATAGATCGCCACTTGAGGGACTTCGACTGGCGCAGCAGCGACCGGTGCCGCCGGCGCCCGACTCATGATAAGCGGCAAACCCGGCAGCACCACCGTCATCACCGGAATCACCAGCGAGCCGCCGAGCATCGCCGTCCACGCCGCCAGCCTGATCGACGCATCGCGTACCCGAGGCATCCGCAGCAGCAGCCATCCGCTGAGAATCAGGATCGACGATCGAATCGCCCATCCGGCCAGGAAGGTAATCATGGCTTCTTCTCCTTGGCGTGTTCTTTGCGAGCCGCAATCTTCTCCGCCAGCCGCCGCAGTTGCTTCGGCTCCAGCACCTGGTTGTCCACCAACCCAACCAGGAACTCCTCCACCGATCCTCCGCAGAAACGGTCGATAAGCTGCTGCGCCGCCTGCACAGCCACGTTGCGAGGCGTGTCCACCGCCCGATACACAAACGTGCGCCCATCAACCTCGTGGCTCACGTAACCCTTCTCTTCCAGATTCCGCAGGATCGTGCGGATCGTCGAATCCTTCAGCGCGCGCTGGCCGGCCACCCCTTCGCGGCAAACCTCCGCCGTGCACTCCGGATGCGCCCAGACGAAGTCCATGATCAATTGCTCCAGCGGAGTCAGAGCCTTGCGGCGGCCATGCCGGGTAGTGTGCCGTGTGTTAAACATTCTAGTGTTATAAGATCTAACATGCTGGCCGGCGGATGTCAATGCATTTTTGACGTCCTCGCGTACATTCTGCTTGAAATCCTCGATGGACACCGGCCGGCCTCGCCGGAAGTTGCTATGATGACGATGAACATGTCTGATCTTGCTCTTCAGACCGCCGTGTCCATCACCGTTCCGACGTTCGCTGTGTTCGTCGGTATCCTGATGAATAATTCTCGACTGAACGACCTGCGCGCCCAGATGGACGCTAGGATCACCGATCTTCGCACCCACATGGATTCGAGGTTCAATGAGGTTGATCGCCGCTTCGAAGGCCTTAGCGAGATTGGCGCTCTGAGCTTCACCGCGTGGAAGATGTGATCGACGCGCGCCTGAAGCACCTGGAAGAACGTTAGGCGATATCTTTCCCCAGCACTTCCGCGATCTGCCGGATGGCCCATTCCGTCTCGGCCTGCGTGATCGAATAAGGCGGCATGAAGTAGACGACATTGCCCAGCGGCCGCAGCAAGAGTCCGCGATCCAGCAGCGCCGCGCCCACCCGGGGCCCAAAGTCGTTCAAATATCCGGGCTCATCGGAACGCATTTCCACGATGCCCACGCCGCCGATCACCCTCACATCGCCGACGTTCGCCAGCCGCCGCAGCGGTTCGAGCCCGGCGCGCAATGTCTGCTCCAGGGCCGCAACGCGGTCCAGCGTCCCTTCCTCGCGGAACAAATCCAAGCTCGCCAAGGCCACGGCGCATGCCAGCGGATTGCCCGTGTAAGAATGGCCGTGAAAGAACGTCTTGGTTCGGTCCTCGCTTAGGAACGCTTCGCAAATTGCATTGGTCACAGCGGTGGCGCCCATCGGAAGATAGCCGGCCGTCAGCGCCTTCGACAAACAAATGATATCGGGGCTCACGCCGGCGTGCTCACACGCGAACATCTTCCCGGTGCGCCCGAATCCCGTCAGTACCTCGTCGGCGATCATCAGCGTTCCATGGCGATCGCAGAGCCGCCGCACCCCCGCCAGGAATTCGGCGGGCCACACGATCATGCCTCCCGCCGCTTGCAGCATCGGCTCAACCAAAACGCCCGCGACGTTTCCGCCGAGTTCTTCGACCCTAGCCTCCAAATCCCCCAGGCATTCGATATTGCACGTCTCACGCGTCAACCCCAGCGGGCAGCGGTAGCAGTACGGCGAATGCGCGCGGCTCACGGAAAACAGCAGCGGCGCGAAGGGCCGCGTGAATACCGAATCCTCGCTCGCCGACATCGCGCCGACTGTGTCGCCGTGATAAGCATGATGCAGCGTGACGAACGCCCGCCGATCCTCACTCCGATTGCGCCAATACTGCCACGCCATTTTGAGCGCCGCTTCCACCGCCGTCGATCCGTTATCGGAGTAAAACACCTTCGACATCCCGCGCGGCAACAACTCCAGCAACCGCTCCGCCAGCTCCACTGCGGGCCGGTGCGTACATCCGGCGAACATCACATGCTCCAGCTCGCGAGCCTGCGCCGCCAGCGCCTCGTTCAGCTTGGGATGCGAGTGCCCGTGAATGTTCACCCACCACGACGAGATGCCGTCTAGAATCTTTCGCCCGTCCTCGATGTAGAGATACAAGCCCTTCGCGCGCACAATCGGCAGCGGAGCCGGCGCCGTGAGCATTTGCGTGTAGGGATGCCACACCACCGCGCGGTCGCGATCCACCAACCTCACGCGAGAAACTCCGCCAAGCGATTTTCGGAATCAAGATGCGCGCCCGCCCACTCCGCCAGCCCCGCCGGCGTCAAGGGATGGAACCGCGGCATCTCGCCGAGAATCGCCACCTGGCCATACTGCTCGATGGCCGCGTGATTGTCCGCATCGGGTTCGCCCACCATCACCACGCCCGCAACCGTGAGTCTCCGTGCCCGTACCGCCTCGATCGTCAGAAGAGTGTGATTGATCGTACCCAGCGTGGTTCGCGCGACAATCACCACCGGCAGCCCCAGCCTCTCCATCAAGTGCACCATCAGGTCCGATTCGTTCACCGGAACCAACGCCCCGCCCGCTCCTTCCACGATCCATGAGAACTCGGTTTCTCTCACCACCGCGGTGAGAAACGGAAGGTCGATTCGAATGCCGGCGCGCTTGGCGGCCAGATGCGGCGACGCCGGATCGCCTAAGCGGACTCCATGCAGCCAGGCAGCCTCCCGCGCCGGGGACGACGAAAGACGCAGCACCGTGGTGGTGTCGTCCTCCGGTCCGGTTTGGATCGGTTTCCAATAGCGCGCGCCGCGATAGCGCACCATCAGCGCCGCGGACACGGCCGTCTTTCCCACGCTGGTATCGGTTCCGGTTACGAAGACGCCGCGCACAATGCTTCCACAAACCTGTCGATGATGGTCTCCGAAAGATTCACGTTTACCGAAATTCTCAGTCGGGCGGTCCCGGGCGGCACCGTTGGCGGACGAATCGCCCGCGCATCGAAGCCTTCGCGTTGCAGCTCCTCGGCGACGGCCACCGCCCGTTCATTCGACCCCAGCATCACCGGAATAATCTGCGAGGTCCCCTGCATATCCAAACGCCGTCGCAAATAAGCCGCCAGCTCAAGCAGCCGCGCGCGGCGTTGCGGTTCCGCGTCGATCACATCCAGGCTGGCATCGAGAGCCACGGCCACAGCGGGCGGCGGAGCGGTCGAGAAAATAAACGGACGCGCACGCTGAGCCAGATACTCAATAGCCCACTCCGGTCCCGCCACGAAGGCTCCCGCGACACCCAGCGCCTTCCCTGCGGTATTGATGGACACGAACACATCATCGCCCAGCCCTTGCCCACGCTCCCCGTAAATCCCCACCGCGTGAGCATCGTCCACGATCAGCGCCGCGCCTGTTTCCCGGCACAACGTAGCGTATTCCTTGAGCGGCGCGAAATCGCCATCCACGCTGAAGAGTGATTCCGTGACGATGAACTTCTGCCCCCGGCCGGTCTCTTCGCGCAGCAGCCGCGCCAGCGCCGCAGCATCGTTATGCGGAAAAATCACGCGCCGCGCGCGCGACAGCCGAGCCCCGTCAATCAAGCTCGCATGATTGCGCTCGTCGGAAAAGATCACATCGCCGGATTCCGGAAATACCGTCAGCACCGCAAGATTCGCCAGGTAGCCGCTCGAAAAATAGAGCGACCGTTCCGTCCCCTTGAAGTCCGCGAACCGCCTCTCGATCGCTGAAAAACACTCGCGCTCCCCGCGCAGCAATCTCGACCCCGTGCTTCCGCAGCCGTATTCACACACCGCCGCCGCCATGCGTTGCTTCAGCAGCGGATGCGCCGCCAGCCCCAGATAGTCGTTCGATGAAAGATCGATGCCTGAAGGTATGCGCAACCGCCGCCGCAAGCCGTCGCGATCGAGCTCTTCCAGGCCCGCGCGAACGCGCCGTTCCAGATCGTCAGTCGCCGGCACTCGCAGGAACCTCCGCGACCGCTGCGGCGCTCAGCCGCAACCCCAGCTTGCTGAACAAGCGCCGGTCCGCGTCGGCTTCCGGGTTGGGAGTGGTCAGCAGCCGGTCGCCCAGGAACACTGAGTTGGCGCCCGCCAGCAGACACAGCGCCTGCGCCTCGTCGGACAACCCCAGTCGTCCCGCGCTCAGCCGCACCATCGACTTCGGCATCAGGATGCGCGCCGAGGCGATCATGCGCGCCAGCTCGATCCCATCTTCCGGAGGCCTCTCGCCCAGCGGCGTGCCCTCCACGCTGACCAGCAGATTCACCGGAACGCTTTCCGGATGCGGGTCCAGCGCCGCCAATTGCTGAAGCAAACCATAGCGCGCGGCCCGATCCTCGCCCATTCCGATGATGCCGCCGCAACACACCGTGATCCCCGCGCGCCGCACCCGAGCCAGCGTATCCAGCCGCTCCCGGTACGTGCGCGTGGTGATGATCTGTCCGTAGAATTCCGGCGACGTGTCCAGGTTGTGGTTGTACGCCGTTAACCCCGCGGCCGCCAGATCGCCGGCCTGCTCCGTGTTGAGCATGCCCAGCGTGCAGCACGCCTCCAGACCCAGCGCGCGAACCCCGCGCACCATTTCGAGCACCCGTGAAAAGCGCGCATCCCGAGGAACATCGCGCCACGCCGCGCCCATGCAGAATCGCGTGGCTCCCTGTTCGCGAGCACTCCGCGCCGCGGCCAGAGTTTCCTCCACCGTCAGCAGCTCCTGGCGCTCGACGCCCGTGTCGTAGCGCGCCGATTGCGGGCAGTAAGCGCAATCCTCGGGACACCCGCCGGTCTTGATGCTCAGCAACATGCAGCCTTGGACTTCGTCGGCGCGATGATGTTCCCGGTGCACCGTCTGTGCGCGAAAAATCAAATCCGGCAGCGGCGCTGTATAGATGGATTCGATTTCCTGAAGGGTCCAGTCGTGGCGGAGGGAGCTCATGCCGAAGTTTTAGTGTACCCTTTAGCGCCATCCCTGGCCGATCACAAACTAGATTTCCTTCCGATTCCTCGACTTGGCGTTTTCGCTTGCACGGCATTTCGCGATTGTCCTGCTAGTTTGTAGTCGTAAGAGGTTGGATGTCTCACTGCATCCGGCCACGCCAACGCGGAGGAGTTCTCGAGAGCAACCCGCGCCATTATCTATTACTGATGGGGCGTATATCACGGTGGGCTGTGCCGTTGAAGTTTAACGGCGCTTCCCGGTGGGCGACACCACTTGGGCAAGAGGTACCTCTTCGATCTTTGACAGTTGATGCGTGGCCCCCGGCGTGCTCAGTATATTTTTGATGACGCACGCTACCGTTGTCTTTCTTGGGGGCCCGCATGTCCAGACGGCGGCACTCGGCCTTCTGATGCCGGAATTCGGGTGGTCGCTCGAAATCGCCTCCGACCTCGACGCACTGCGGCGTTTCAGTGCCGCCGGTGGCTTAGTGGCGGTCCTGTTCGACGCCGATAGCCTCGGACTCTCGTGGCCCGATGCACTAAAACTCGTGCGCGAGGCTGCGCCCCAAGCGCTCTTGATCCCGTGCCATCGGCTCTCGGATCGCGTCAATTGGCCTGATCTTGCTGAATCTGGGGCATTTCACGCACTTGCCCTCCCCTTCGACCAATCCGAGGTGCGCCAAAGCCTAGGTTTTGTTTCCTTCGCGCGGAGCCAGCTTGCTGCAAATGTTCTTTCTATATCTTCCTTAGAACGCCTCGGGGTGGCAGTGGAGTTGAGTGCAGTGGAGTGTGGGTGCGGCCGCAGTCCCTGTGAATGCCCCGACGCCACGGGGCCAGTCGGAATCCGGGGTGTTCTGGAAGCGCGGTGACACCGTTACGGCGTATCGATCCATGCCCCGAACGGCCCCGAGTCCAGGTTCACCTGGATCACCGGATGCCGTTTCACATACCAGCACGGCTGGTCTCCGAAATGCGGCAGCAGTGAGTTCACGCACTCCATCGATTGCGGCTGGTCGTACATATAGCTGGTTTTCCGGTTTTTCAATTTGACGGCATAGAAGTGCCGGACGTCAAAGGAGTCGAATTGCTCCCGATGGTTGGGGATGCCGAAACGGACGGAAACATAATCGCCGGTGAACACCACGGCGAAGATCCCCGCGATAGTGAGGACCGCGATCTTCAAAACCCGCTTCATCAGGCTCCCGCGTGGCGATCCCGAACCGACATGACATGCGCGACGTGATGTTTGCCGTGCCAGGCGTACAGCGCGAGATTCTGGTCCAGCCGGATCACGCCCAGTTCAGAATGCCGGAACGTCCGCGCGAATGCGCCTTCGTCGAGCCCCCGCAGCACTCTCACCCAGCGGTCGTGCAGCGCATCGAGGAGCGCCAGTGAAGTCTCCACCGGCGTGGACTGAACGTCGCCGAGCCTCGCCCACGCGGCCTCGTCATACCCCTTGATCGTGGGTTCCTCTTCCGTCAGCGCCAGCTTGAAACGGACGTAGCTGATCATGTGGCTTTCCGGAAGATGATGGACCACTTGGCGAGCCGTCCATCCGCCGTCCCGATACGGCGTATCAAGCTGAGCCGCATTTAAGCCCGCGACCGCGGCCCGCAGCTTCGCAGGGGTTTCCGCAATTTCAGCGATCCACAGCTCCCGTTGCGCCGGAGTTGTCGACTGCGGAAATGAAAATCTGCCAATCGGGTATCGCCGGTCGGACACGTTTGGATCTGACGTCATTGGCTCTTGCGCTGATATTCACTATAGCGTGCGAGAAGAAGATCTCGGGAGGCGTTTCTTGCCGGATCAAATCCTCCAGCACCGCGCGGCAATCGCTCGACAGGCCAATGCGGGACGCAGGCCGTCGTGTCGTCGCGCCCAATACACGGCGGCTGCCCTCGAGTCGACTGTCTCGTGAGTCCTCTGGCACACCGTATCATCTAAAGGAAGGAAATCGTGCGAGGAGCGAGTGTCATTTTCGGCCTAACGGTCTTCGCCTTGGCATTGCGGGCTCAGGATGCCGGCGAATCGACGCCGTTTCCTCCGGCTTCGATAACCGAGAAGTGGAGCCTCTTCGACACAGAAACGTTCGCCCCCTTCACGCTCGGCGCTGGGGCGTTCAACGCGACGGTTTCGCAGGTCACCCGCTCAGCTCCTCTCTTCGGCCGCCACCCATGGCCGACGGCTTATCCTAAACGGTTCGGTGCTTCCATTGGCGACATCGTCAGCCAGAATTTCTTTGGCGATTTCCTTCTCGCCTCCGCATTTCATGAAGACACCCGTTACCGCCGCCGCGGTTCTTCCCACCGGCTTTGGCCGCGCATCGGCTACGCGATCACCCGGGCGATCGTTACACAAACTGATTCCGGCGAAGCGGGATTCAATTGGGCAAACGTTCTCGGCACGGGAATGAGCGCCGCACTCTCGAACGCGTACTATCCTTCTGTCAGCAGGACCGCCCGCGTGTCGGCAACGAATTGGGGCACCAGCATCGCCGGATCCGGGCTTGCGAATCTCATGCCCGAGTTCTGGCCGGACTTCCGCCGGTGGGTGAAAAGGCATCTTCCCTCGCCCCCGCACCATTAAAAAAGCCGCAATCACATGGTGAGGACGGCGCGGAACCGGGCCTTCCCCTCCGCAACGCGCTCGTAGGCCTTCGGCGCCTCAGCCAATGGGTACGTCTCGACGATCGTTTTCACTTTGCCTTGCGCCACGAAATCAAGGGCCTCGTAGAGATATTCGGGGCCGTTTTGCTGACTGCCAAGCACCCGAATCCGCTTCGTGATGAGATCCATCAGAGAAATCGTAAGCGGCTCCACATCGGCGCCCATCGCGACAAGCCGGCCGTCTGGCCGCAACCCCTGAATGCTGTCCACCATGGATTTGGTCGAATTGGAAGTACTGAGGATCACATCCGCGCCCCCCGCGGCGGCAAGGCCCTTTCCATCGCGGACAATTTCATCCGCGCCAAGATCGCGGATCATCTTGTCTTTATCAGGGGAGTGCGAAACGGCGATGGTTTGAAAGCCCGCAGCCTTCGCGTATTGCACTGCCAGGTGCCCCAGCCCGCCGATCCCAAGCACGGCCACGCGCTCATGCGGCTTGGGATCGGCCCAGCGCAGCCCGCTATAGACTGTGTAACCGGCGCAGAAGATCGGGGCTGCTTGTTCGTAGGAAACCTTGTCGGGAATCAGATAGGTGGCGTCGGCATTCATCAGCATGTACTCGGCGTGC
>Ga0070733_10001308_pt1 | contig 18700 bp, 17 predicted proteins | sample Coa_R1_9_FD_66450 | JGI IMG/M metagenome (GOLD analysis project Ga0070733, IMG submission 66450) | Surface soil microbial communities from Centralia Pennsylvania, which are recovering from an underground coalmine fire - Coalmine... | ecosystem: Environmental > Terrestrial > Soil > Unclassified ... | reverse complement strand
GACCGGATGAAGCGCTCGCCCAGCGTGTCTCCGCGCTCCTTACGGAGGCCGGCTGCCTCCGAGCCCAGCTCCATCACCGCCTGATAGACGTCCCGCGCCGTCGCGCCCTCAGCCATCGGCTCGCCAAACGAAATTGTCATCGGATAGGGAATCCGCCGCGGCCACTTGGCGAAAAACTTGCCCCCGGCGAAGCTGAATATGCTGCCCCACAGCCGGTCTAGATGGACCGGAATCACGGGAGCGCCGGTGCCCTGCACGATCCTCTCCAGGCCTCGCTTGAACGGATGCAGGTGCCCGGTGCGCGTGATGGAGCCTTCCGCAAAAATACAAACCACGTGCCCGCGCTTCAATTCCTCGCGAGCCTGAACCAGCGCCGCCACCATGCCCCGCGGACCGTCGCCCACCGGAATCGCTTCAATCTGGCGGAACACCCACGCCATGGCCGGCTGCGCGAAGAACGGCTTCCAGATCAGAAAGCGTATGTTGCGATTGACCGCCGCGCGCAGCAGGATGCCGTCCGCGAAGGATACGTGATTGCTGACCAGCAGGGCTGGTCCGTTTTCGGGCACGCGGTCCTTGCCTTCCACGCGAATCCGGAACAGAGTATGGATTGCCGCCCGCAATATCAGCCGCACCAGGTGAAACGGCAGCAGCGACACCACGTAAACCGTCGCCGCCAGCGTTACCAATCCTGACGCCAGGATCAGCTTGTCGGGCGAAATGTGCAGCCGGTCGTGAAACAGCCACAACGCCCCCGAGGCCAGCATCAGCCCGATGGTGTTGAAGAAATTATTGGTCGCGATCATGCGGCCCTTCTCGCCGCGTTCGCTTCGTCCCTGGAGGAACGCGTTCAGCGGCACAATGAATAGCCCGCTCGCCAGACCCAGTGCCGATAGCCACGCAACCGACCATCCGTACGAACCTTTCGCGCCTGCCAGGGCTATCGAACACAACCCCATCAGCGCCGATCCCACGGGCACGAAACCCAGGTCCACGCGGTCTCCCGAGAGTTTGCCCGCCAGCAGGCTGCCCGCGCCGATGCCTACTGCCAGCGCGGTCACCATGAACCCGATCTGGACGTCGCTGGCATGCAGCACCTCGCTGCCGTAGAAGAACAGATCCAGTTGGAACAGCGCGCCCAGCATCCAGAAATACGAGATGCCCACTACGGTCAGCCACATGGAGCTGTCGCGCAGCAAATGCCGGGTTCCCGTAACAACTTCCGCAAACGGATTCCAGCGAAACTTATCTTCGGTCGGAACCGGCTCGGTCCGCGGAATCCCGAAGCTTATGGCCAGGCCCGTGATGGCGACGCTCATCATCACAACGCCCATCTTCCAAGCCTCGTCCTTCCAGTAAGCAAACAGGAACGAGCTGATGGAAGTCCCAAGCACGATCGCCACAAACGTGGTCATTTCGAGTAACCCGTTGGCTCGCGACAGATCTTTGGTTTGGAGCAGCTCAGGCACGAATCCATACTTGGCTGGACTGAAGATCGTCGAATGCAGAGCCATCAGAAACAACACCGCCAGCATCCATTCCATCCGGCTGGTGAAGAACACCGCCAGGCCCAAGGTCATGACGCCGATCTCGAACACTTTTACCGAAATCATGACCGAGCGCTTGGAAACCTTGTCGGCCAAATGTCCCGAATATCCGGAGAACAACAGGAACGGCAGCACGAACACCGCGCCCGCGATCGAAAGATAGTCGAGGCCGGCGCTGGCCGCCACTTGCACCGCGCGCAGCGACACGATGGTTTTGTAGAGATTGTCGTTCAGCGCGCCCAGGAACTGCGTCGACAGGAAAGCGCGAAACCCGGAATTTCTAAGGAGTTGTTTCATGCAGTGGAGGAATGCACGCGGGTGACCGCGCGAACCCACATGGAATCAATCGGTTGTCGAGTGGAGTTGCATGGCTCTACACAATTAATGCGTATCAGAGTACATTTATTGTACATGCGGTTTATTTCAACCACCGAGCGATTCTTTTTCGAGGCTGTCACCGGTCTGGCCTCCTCCAATCCCTTCCTTCCCGAGCATACCGCCTTCGAGCGCGCAGCTTTGGGCGCGGATTTCGTCGAAGGCGAGCCGATCTGGAGCCTTCCCGTCGATCAGCCCGAGCGCCCGCGCGCCAACGTCTGGCGCATCGCCGCGCGCCTGGAAATCCTGACCAAGCAGTTGCGCGACCGCCTCCATTCCGGCGTCTCCGCCGGCGAGCACGATCTCGTGCTCTACGAAAACGCTGTTCTTCGTCATCTCTACCAGCGCTTTTACCCGAAGTTTTACGACGCCACTTTCGGCGCCGAGTCGCGCCTGCCGGGCCGCTGGCAATTCTACCGCGAATTCCTGGAAGACTGGCGGCATTTCTTTTACCCGTCGTTGCGCCTCCCTTCGAGTCACGAACCCTGCCACACTTTCGCCTGCTTCCGCCAGATCCAGCGCGCCTTCGATCAGATTCTGCGCGACATCATCGGCGGATCGCTCCCCGCCGCCCGTCTTCGGGCCAGCGTCTGGCAGAGCATCTTCACCCACGACATGCTGCGCTACCGCCGCACGCTCTATGCCCGCATGGGCGAATTCGCGACGCTGATCACAGGACCGTCGGGAACCGGCAAGGAGCTGGCGGCTCATGCGATCGCGCAATCCCGTTATCTGGCCTTTGACGATCGATCGCTCACCTTCCCCGGAGAGAGCGCGGCGTTGTTCTATCCCATCAATATTTCCGCGCTCTCGCCCACTCTGGTCGAGTCTGAGCTTTTCGGACACCGCCGCGGCTCCTTCACCGGCGCAATCGCCGACCGCAAAGGCTGGCTCGAGAGCTGCCCCGAGCAAGGCTCCGTCTTTCTCGACGAACTGGGCGATCTGGATCCCGGAATTCAGGTGAAACTCCTGCGCGTGATCGAGACCCGCACGTTTCATCCCGTCGGGTCGACTGCGACGCGCGAATTCCGCGGCAAGCTGATCGCGGCCACCAATCGAGACCTCGCGGCCAGATCCGCGAAGGGCGAATTCCGCGAGGATCTTTACTACCGGCTGTGTTCCGACCAGATTGTGACGCCTTCGCTCGCGGAGCAGATCGCCGGCTCATACGCCGCGCTCCAGGAAATGATCGCATACATGACGCGCCGGGTCGCGGGCGCCGAGGCCGCCAGCCTGGCCGACGATGTCACCCACTGGATCGAGCGCAACCTCGGCCGCAACTACGCCTGGCCCGGTAACTACCGCGAGCTGGAGCAGTGCGTCAAGAACGTCCTGATCCGCCGCGATTACCGGCCCTTGCGCGCTCCTGCGCGAGCCCCTTTCGATGACATCGCCGCCGATCTCCAGGAAGGGCGCGTCACCGCGGACGAACTGCTCTCGCGTTATTGCGCACTGGTCTATCGCCGCACCCACAGCTACGAGGAGACTGCCCGCCGCCTCAACCTGGATCGCCGCACCGTCAAGAGCAAGGTTGATCGCGAGTTGTTACGCGAGCTGCCGTAGCAGCTTCGAAGCCTTGCCGCCCCACTGGGCGATCTGACGCCTTAAGTGTGGAGGCGCGGTCTTCGCCGCCTCGATGGCCTGTTGCAGCGCCTCGCGCGCCGCGGGCACGTCGCCCACGCGGCTGAGCGCCAGTCCAAACCGATACAATCCCTCCGGGTCGAAGGATCTGCGGTCGGTGTATTCGCGAAGAATGTCGCGAGCTTCCTCATTGCGGTCCAGATCCAAAAGAGCCGCGCCGGTTTCGCGAAGCACTTCGCTCTGGGCCAGCTTGTTGTCGATGGCCGCGGCGATCTTCAAGTGCTCCAGAGCGGCCGAGGAATCTCCCATGGCGCGCAAGGTCCGCCCCAACTGGTATTGAGCTTCCGGCTCCTTCGGGTCGATGGCGATGGCGTTCTCAAAATATTGGCGCGCCCGCGTGTTATCGCGCCGCTGCTGGTAGATCAGGCCGAGCTGATACCGGGCGTCCGCGTCGCGTGGATTGATAGTGGAGGTCTCGAGCAATTGGCGCATTCGCTGCCGCGAGCTTAAACCGCCGCCGAAGCCTCGAAATTCTTGCCCAAACATGATGTACAGGTAATACAACACGAACGGCGAAGCCAGATAATAAAGGGCCCCGCGCACAAAAGAATAGACGTAAAGAGCGCCGGCCGAGACCGCGAAAGCGATTACGGTCGTCGCCACGCCGCGCGCCCAACCGGTTCCGGCGACGGTGCGAATCGCGCACACGCTCAGAAACGCGAAGTAGAGCAGCGCTGCGATCATGATCGCGAGTTGCAGCAGGCCACTTTCCTGGACACTCTCCCGCAGGCCGGGAATCCATTCGAGCGCGGCCGCCGGAAGCGCGGCGGCGGCAAAGCCCATGAGATGGCACACCAGCATGGGCATGTAGTCGCGCGGCAACACGACACCGGCCGAACCTGTGCCTTCAAGCTTATTGACTGCGATCACGGCAACGGGAACGAACACGACCGCCAGCAGAATCAGCGGCGTCAGAATCGGCACGATAAGCGACAGGGCGCCGGCCACGACAAGAGCTATTACCAATCCGCCGTGGTCGAGAATCTGGCTCATGGCCTTGAGCGGCCGGATGTACAGCAGACCCAGAGCCTTGAGCTGGTTTCCCAAGCGTTACTTTATCGCGGGCTGGGGGTCGGAAGTCGCGATGGCCTCCAGGACTTCCTTGTAGCTCTTCGGAAACTCGCCGTGAAAGCGGGCCTTGAGGCCCAGATCCGCGGCCCAGTCCATGCGGCGGACCGTGGCCTCGGCCATTATCGGCTCGATGCCGAGTTCCCGAAGCGTGGCCGCGACCTCTTCCATTTCCCGCGCGCGGCGCTCTCCGTGGATTACAACGCGGCCGATCATGTAATCGGCGAGCTTCTGAAAATCGACCCCGGGGAAGCTTTCGTTGAGCGAAGCGAAGACGCGCGGCTCGGCGCCATACTGGCTTGCGCCCATGACGCACTCGAACATCAAAGCTTCCAGCCCCTTGTAGACCACGCTGCGGAACATCTTCACCGCAGCTGCGCGCCCGATCTGATCGGTGGCGACTACTTCCATGCGCATACCGAAGGGCGCAAGCATCCCGGCGAACTCGGACGACGCCGCGCCGCCGAGCAGCATCGGAACCTTGTGCGCGTGCGGAGGAACGGGCGCCATGATGGCCGCCTCGACAAAACGGGCGCCGGCGCGCGAAATGGTCCGTTCGATGGCCTGCTTCATTTGGGGCGAGACGGAGTTCACGTCGCAGTAGAAATGCCGCGATCCCAGAAACGGCACGGTCTGCCCGGCGGCATTCAGTGCCTGGTCGGCGGTTACGGCGCAGAAAATTACGTCGCAGGCCGCGGCCAGCGCGGCATTGGAATCGACCAACTCGGTCTGCGATTCGCGAGCGCGGCCACGCACCCGCTCGCCGGTATCGATGTCGTAGGCGAAGATCTGCGCCAGTCCTGCTCCACGGAGTCCCTTGGCGATGTGATGGCCGGCCTCGCCGAAGCCTACGAATCCGATTCTATCGAGCACCTGCGGAACTCCTAAATCACCCCGACGATCTTCCAGTACAGGACGCCGACGGCAGTGGCCAAGAGCGCCGCCAGCACATTTACGGATGCCAGCGAAAACATCTGGCCCTTGCTGAAACCTTGTTTGGCGGTCATGCCCTCGCCCATGGCCATCCAGAAATTCGTGTACATCAGAAGGAAGGGCGCGGACATCAGAAGCAAAGGCGCGGCCAGGACCAGCGGCGGAATCCCCGCCGCGGAAACGGGATCGACCAGAGGCAGCCACAGCAGCGGAATGGCAAAGAACGCAGACGGATCGATGAAGCGCATGCCTAGCATAAGCACAGCCATCAGCAGGAGCAGCAGGATCGGCGAGTGAGCCAGCGGAAGAATTCGCGGCGCCATGATTCCGGCCAGCCAGTCGGTGATTTTGTATTGCGGAATGATGTGGGTCAGGCTGAAGATGCCGCCCAGGAACAACAGCAGCGTCCACGAAACGCCGGTGCCGATATCCTTGTCCTCGAAAACGCCGGTGAGGGAGAGCACAGCCATCCCGAACATCCCGACCACGAAGGTGGGCAGGTGGTGCAGTTTGATTCCAGTCAAAGGCGCTCCCGCGGCGGCGGCCGTCACCCACATCGCGATCGAGCTGCCCACCACCACGGCCGTAATCAACTCGGCGCGCTTCACGCTTCCCAGCGCCTTCAGCCTTCCAGAAGCGAAGTCGCGCGAGACGTGAATGGGCTCCTCCGGCTTCAGCAGCAGTTGATTCAATACCAGAATCAAAGCGCACATGACCAGAGTGGGGAGCAGCATCACCTGTATGTAGCCGCCGTCGCTCAGGGGAATGTGTTTGCCGTCGAACATCTTCATCACCACGGGTCCGTTGAGCGAACCGAGCTTGAAGGCGAGGCCCGGGACGACCGCCATTTCAATGACCGTGATCATGATCAACGCGGAGCCGCGGCTGCGCGGCTTGAGGCTCAGCGTCTGGACCAGCGACCAGGCAATCGGCGCCATGATCGCCGTGCGCACCGTCATCGACGGGATCAGCGGCGAAAGTATCAGCCCGATCAAAAAGAAGGCCGAGAGTACGCCGCTATAGGTTCCCGGAAACAAGGACAAAATGTAGTACGCGATGCGCTCGGCGAGCCCCGTCTTCTTCATCGCGAAGCCGTAGTAGACGACAACCAGCAGAGTCCACCACGCGCCGTCGGCGAATCCACTGAGCGCGCCACTGATATCGTTGGTGACCGGGACCGTAAGCAGCGGGCGCACTCCGATGGCCATCAATGTCCCCATCATTAGGAGCGAGGACACGCCGTTATTCATGACGTCCGCGGCCCACAGGATCACGGTTCCGGCAATGACGGCGAGCACAAGCTGAGCCATGTGGTCCAGGCCCTGCGGCGCCGGCATAAACGCGACGCCGAGGCCCACCAGGATGGCGACGGCCAGCCAGCCCCACTTGATCGAATGCTTGGCGGCGGAAGCGACGGGCGGTGCGGCAACGGTTGAGGTGCTCATAGCGACCAACTATCGTATCAGGAGCCGGAGTGTGATAGGATGCCTTCATTCCGGCTCACGAAGGAACCGGAACGGGAGGTCCCATGCGAGCATTCTTAACTGCTGTTGCTGTCACGATTCTGACCGCGGCGTTGTTCGCCCAACAGAAGGGCGGTCCGGCCGCAACGGTTACGTACAAGTCCGCCGCCGACGTCGCGGCGATGATCGCGAAGGCCAAGGCCCAGAATGACGGCAAGGCCGCGGCGCTGATCTCGCAGACGATTCTTTCGCTCGCTCCCTACAAGGCCAGTCTGGAATATCGGGCGTCGGTCGGAACCGCGGCGATCCACGTTAAGGAAGCCGAGATGTTCTACGTGATTGACGGGTCGGCAACGCTGATCACCGGCGGAAAGCTGGTGGGCGAAACCAAGAATGGCGACAACCTCACCGGCTCGGCGATCGAAGGCGGGACGCCGCAGGCCGTCGCCAAGGGCGATTTCATCATCGTTCCGGAAAACACAGGGCACTGGTTCAGCGAAATCAAGAGCACACTGGTGCTGATGTCGTTCCACGTGCCTCGGCCCGTGCCCGCCGGGCAATAAAGCTTTCCCGACGGAATCTGTGATATTCTGGCGCCGATGGACGCCATATCTCGCAGAAATGCGCTCGCAAGAGCCGGTTATTTTCTGGCAATTCCATCCAGCATTTTCGCGCTGGACCAACACCCGGACACCGTCAACTTCAAGGCGAAGACTCTCGACGGAGAGACGTTCAGCACGGAATCGATTCACGGTAAGGTCGTGTTGGTGCAGTTTTGGGCGACCTGGTGTCCTTACTGCAAAAGCGACGCTCCGGTGGTGGACGCAATGCTGCGGGAATTCCGGGATCAAGGCCTGGAGGTGCTGGCGGTCAACGTCGGGGAATCGAAGAGAACCGTCACGAAGTTCCTGGCGGAGAACCCCCGCAATTGCAAAATCGTTCTGATGACCGACACCAACCTGGCGGCGTGGTTCGGACCAAAAAGCTTCCCGCATTATGCGCTGATCGGGCGGAACGGCGGCGAGGCAGGCCAGCAGAAAGGCGCGGGCGGAGAGCGATCGTTGCGGCACCTGCTGAGGCAGGCCGGGCTCCGCTCCGATGGCGCAGACACACCGGGGCAGTTGAACTCGTCGCCGCGACGGTCGTAATCTACGCTTCGGCTCGGTCGGCGGCCAGCTCGCGCTGGCGCTCAAAGGCGAGCTTGCCCTGGTACTCCTGCCACAACGTGGTGAATCCGGCCCAGTAGTAGCCGCCCACGAACAGCAGCAGGAAAGGCGCCGCGAGATAGTTGTAGGAGTTCAGCGCGTAAACCGTAATCGCCAGGAAGACGCTACCGGCCACGATCTCCGCGTAGGGCAGCCAGCCGCTGCGGCGGCGATACTTGTCATCGCGAATCTGGAGCCGTGGCTGTGTGCCGTACTTGGCAGTGCGGGCAAATTCGGTCTTGTATCCGATGAGCGCCTCGAAAACAGCGCGCGAATTGATGATGGTCAGCGCGACACCCGCGGCCATCAGCGCCGGCAAAAAGAGAAACGCCCGCTTCCAGGTTTTGGGGAACAGCTCACGATGCGCCACCACGTAAAACGCCGAAATCGACCAGAAAGAGGCTACGATCAGGGGGAAATCGATCAACAGCATCTCCAGCCAGCCCATATAGAAGCGCACGATCATCACCGGCAGCATCATCAGGCTGATGACGATCATCAGCGGGTAACTGATGTTGGGCGTCAGGTGGAAGAACGCCTCGGCTTTAATACGGAAGGGCAGATCCGATTTGAGAATGGACGGGAGCAGCTTCATCGCCACCTGCGTCAGGCCCTTGGCCCAGCGCGACTGCTGCACCTGGAATCCGTAGGTCTCCACAGGCAGTTCGGAGAGGCACTCCATCGACGGCAGATACACGAACTTCCAGCCCTTGAGCTGGGCGCGGTAGCTTAAATCGGAGTCTTCCGTGAGCGTATCGTGCTGCCAGCCGCCGGAGTCCTGGATCATGGACTTGCGAAGGACGCCCGCGGTCCCATTGAAGTTGAAGAACAGGCCGCCGCCGGCGCGCGCGACGTGTTCCAGCACAAAGTGGCCGTCCAGCAGCATCGCTTGCACTTCGGTCAGCACGCTGTGATGCCGGTTGAGGTAGCCCCAGCGGGTCTGCACCATGCCGACTTTGGAATCCACGAAATGGTGCACGGTGCGGTGCAGAAAGTCGCGCGGCGGAACGAAGTCGGCGTCAAAAATGGCGACGATCTCTCCGGTGGCGGTCTTCAAGCCGTTTTCGAGAGCGCCCGCCTTGTACCCGTGGCGGTTTTGGCGATGGATGTATTCGATCGGCAGGCCGGCCTCGCGGTAATCCTCCACCAGGGCGCGGGTGAAGGGATGCGTATCGTCGGTGGAATCGTCCAGAACCTGGATTTGGAGCAGCTCGCGCGGATAGTCGATTTTGGCGGTTTCCTCAAGCAGGCGCTCCACCACGTAGCGCTCGTTGTAGAGGGGAAGCTGGACGGTGACGCGCGGAAGGACTTCGAAACGGCCGGGAGGTTCGCCGGTGAAGCGCTTGCGATGCTTCATGTACCCGCGGATCATGGCGTAGCGATGCATCCCGTAGCAGGAAAGCACGATCAGAACACCAAAGTAGGGGACCAGCATCGCCCAGTCGAAGAGCGCCAGGTGATGAATGCCTTTGAAGGTGTCGTCCGGGAACGCTTGCACGATCCAGGTGCGGCTCGCCGTGAAGAGCGAGGAAGTCGCTGTGCTTACGATCATGAGTACAGGCCGCTGGCGCTGTTACCGGATGCGGGCGCTCGCGAACCCTCCTATTATATACTCAATCTGGAGGCCTGCCCTTATGCGATTTTTCCTCGATACCGCCAATCTGGAAGAGTTGAAAACCGGAGCCCACTGGGGCATTGTGGACGGAGTCACAACCAACCCGACGCTGATTGCGAGGGAAGGTGTGCCGATCGAACAGCAGATCGCCAGGATTTGCGAGATCGTGGACGGAGATATCAGCGCTGAAGTGGTGGCCACCGACGCCGACGGTATGCTCACCGAGGGCCGCAAGCTGGCCCGCATTCACAAGAACGTGGTGGTGAAGGTGCCGCTGACGCGCGACGGCATCCGCGCCTGCTCCGTGCTGAGCCGTGAAGGCACTCGCGTGAACGTGACGCTGTGTTTTTCCGCGGGCCAGGCGCTGCTGGCGGCGAAAGCCGGCGCGTACTTCATAAGCCCGTTCGTGGGGCGCATCGACGATTCCGGCTGGAACGGCATGGAGCTGATCCAGAATATCGTCCTGATCTACAAGAACTATGGCTACGCCACGCAGGTGCTGGCTGCCTCTCTGCGCCATTGCGGCCACGTCATCGAAGCCGCCAAGGCCGGCGCGCACGTCGGAACGATGCCGCTGAAGGTGATGGACTCGCTGTTCAACCATCCGCTGACGGACAAGGGCGTGGAGCAATTCCTCAAGGATTACGACAAGGTGTTCCACAACGCCCCCGCGGCGCGGTAGCCTGGACGCTCCGTGGACTATGGACCGGGATTGCGCTAAGCTGCTTTGAATGCCGCCCAACGGCCAGCTCGCAATCTTAGCCGGAGTAGCGCTCGCTCTGATCGCGCTGGGCGCATGGATCGCGTTGCGGATGGCGCAGCGCAATCCGGAGAAGCGCGAGAAGCGCCGCCGCCTGCGCGTGCATCAGATCGGCAGATTGGGAGACGCGCTGATCACCGAAGCCGCCGACGACCTGCTGTATTACACGTACTCGGTGCAAGGAGTGGAATACCACGCCTCGCAGGAGATCGCCGCGCTGCGGGACCTGCTTCCGGCGGAGCCTGGACGCCTGGTTGGCGTGGCGAATCTCAAATACTCGCCCAGGAATCCGGCCAACTCGATTCTGATCTGCGAGGAATGGAGCGGGCTGCGAGTGAAGGGATCGCCGAGCGCCGAACTGCCCTTTACTTCACTTCAATCGTGAACGGCATCAGCCCCATCACGCCGCCGTGGGCGAGTGCTCTGATCGGGATTTTGCCCACCATCGCGCGGATTTGCGACTCCAGTTCGGAATCGCTCTGACGGTTCCACAGCAAATCGAAGATGGACCGTCGCGGCGGATAGCTGACCAGCGTGATTTTGTCGGACGCCCCGATCTTGGCGCGCTGTTTCACCAGTTCCACGGCGCGGTCGAGACCGCCGATCTCGTCGATGAGACCGTTCTGCTTGGCCTGCGAGCCCAGCCACACCCGCCCTTGCGCCAGCGTCTCGACGTCGGCGTATTTGCGCTTGCGGCCGTCGGCCACGCGCTGCACGAACCCGCGATAGAACTCCTCGATCTCCTTGCGCAATTTGGCGCGTTGGTCGTCAGTGAGAGGGCCGTCCTCGGAATCGATGGCGGCAAAGCGCCCGCGCGTGAGGATCTCTTTCTTCATGCCGATCTTGTCATAGAGGCCCTTCAGGTTGACCTTGCCGAAGAACACGCCAATGGAACCAGTGAGCGTATTGGAGTAGGCCAGCACCGGGTCGCCGGTCATGGCGATGAAGTAGCCGCCGGAGGCCGCGTCGTCAGACATCGAAATTACGGTTGGCTTTTTCTGACTCAATCGCTTGGCTTCGTGAAGAATGTCGTCGGAGGCGATGCCGTCGCCGCCGGGAGAATTGATGCGCAAAATCACGCCTTGAATGGTCGAATCGTTCTCCACCTCGCGCATGGCCTTGACAGCGCTCGCGGAGGCGATGCCAGTCGCCTGAAGGCCGTCGGAATCGTCGCCTCGGGTGATGTCGCCTTCCTCCGTCACCAGCGCGATGCGCTTGCCCTGCTCGCTGCCAGCCTCGGCTTTGGCGTAGGACCGGTCGGCGATCTTGGAGGGATTGCCGGCCTTATCGTACATCTCATCTTCAAACAGGAGGCCGTCCACCAGGCCGCCGTCCAGCGCCTCCTTGCCGACAAAGGGCCCGTTGTCGATCAGCGCGCGGATGGCCGCTGCCGGCTTCTTGCGTCCTTGCGCGATGACGTCGATCAGGTTTCCGTAAAACTGATCCAGAATCGGGTTGATCTGTTCCAGGGTCTCGGGAGACGGCCCGGTCTTGGTGAACTGGTCGGGATAGTCCTTGTACTTGCCGACATGCTCGAACTCCATACTGACGCCCAGCTTGTCGAGCGTGCCCTTGAGATACAGCAGCTCGGCGCGCAGGCCCTTGACGTCGAGCTCATCTTCCGGGGCCATGTAGATGCTGTCGGCGGCGGAGGCGATGTAGTATTCGTGCGTCCCTGCGCCGCGCAGGTAAGCGTAGACCGGCTTGCCGGATTTCTTGAAGGCGAGAATCTGGGCGCGGATTTCCTCCAGCTTGGCCCAGCCCGTGCTCAATCCCTGCGGCTCCAGCACCAGGGCCTTGATGCGGCTGTCGGCGGCGGCCCGCTGCAACAGGCGCCAGGTATCCGCGACGGTCAACGCCGGCTGCTCCTGGAAATAGGGCAGGGTCACGTCCACCGGCGCCTGTTCCGGCACATCCCCTTCCAGATGCAGCACCAGGGCTGAATTGGCCGACACAGTGGGAACACGGCTGCCGAAGCGCATGGCGGCGAATCCCAGCAGCACCACCAGCAAGCCGACGAAAAGGATCCCGATGACGAAGCCGAGAAGAAATCTCTTCATAATAAGTAGTCGCGGCTCCAGGATAAACTACTTTGAAGGCGTTGGGGTGAAATGATCGTCGTCAGGCTCAAGGGCGGCCTTGGCAATCAGATGTTTCAGTACGCGTTGGGCCTGGCGCTGCAGCATCGGCGCGGAGATGAACTGCGTTTGGATGCGACCTACTTGATGGGCAGCTCGGTGTTCCGGTGGGACGTGCCCCGAACCTATGATCTGGACGTGTTTCATGTTGAGCCGGCCCGGGTCTACATTCCTCGTCTGCTGCGCCGCTCACCGCGGAAGTTGGGTGAAGTGGAAGCGGTCCCAAAGAGCCAGACCTACGTCGAGGAAACGCTTTTCGGATTTGATCCGAAGATTCTGGTTCTGACCGCCCCCAACGTGTATTTGGATGGATATTGGCAAAGCGAGTCTTACTTCGCCGAAATTCGGGACCAGATCCGTGACGCCTTCCAGTTCCGGGTTCCCCTATCGTCCGCGGGCCGCGAAATGGCGCAAAGAATCGCGAGCGTGAATTCGGTATGCGTGAACGTCCGCCGCGGCGACCTGATCACCGTGCCGACTTCGCGAGATGTGCTCGGTTTCGTGGGCGAGGATTACTATTGCCGGGGGATCGACTGGATCAAAGCGAACGTTCAGGATCCTCACCTCTTCATCAACTCAGACGATATGCCCTGGTGCCGCGAGCATCTCAAATTCGACCTCCCGACCACTTATCTCAACGAGGAGTACGCGGGCTGGAAGTTCGGGGAACAACTTCAGCTGATGACCATGTGTAAGCACTTTTTGATTCCGAACAGTACGTTTGCGTGGTGGGCGGCTTGGCTCGGAACCTACGCGGGAAAGCGTGTGGCGTGCCCCCGGAGATGGTTTCGCGACCCGTCCATCAGCTCTAAGGACTTAATTCCGCCGTGCTGGGTGACGCTGTGAAAACCGCGCGCCGTACATCGGCGCCGTAAACCCATGTGCTAAGCTGACGGCCATGAAGGCATCCGGCAAGCGTCCGGCCGCGGACGGCGAGTATCGCTTGTGGGTGATCGTTTGGATCGCCCTGACGTGCGCGATAGTGGCGTATTTTGTGGTGGCCCTCACGGTCAACCCGGTGGCGACCGCGGATAATCCCGTCTTTGAGCGCATCCTGATGACATTTTCCGTTGCCTATGTGATTGCCTCCGTTCCGGCCAAGAAGTGGTTACTTGTGCAGGCCGACGAGGTGGATAGCGCTGCCTTGCGGCGCGCGGCGATCATCGTCCCCCTGGTGTTGTGCGAATTCGCAGCGGTGACCGGAATCGCGCTCCGGCTTGTGATCGGCGCGCCGCACTACTACGTATTTCTAGGCCTCGGTCTGGCTGGAATGCTGCTCAATTTCCCCCGGCGCGCGAAATAACTCCCAGTGATGCACCAACGGGAAATGGTTCGCCTGACCGCTTCTCGCTTCCACGACCGTCGTCTAGCGACCGTCGTCGTCGATGGCGATCTTGAGCGCGCGCAAGAACTTTTGATCCTGGGATGTCAGCTTGATCTTCCCCACTCGCCTTCGCCCGGTCTCCGGCGGCGATTCCAGCTCGATCACTTCCCCGTTCTCTTCTTCGTCCGCGTTTTCTTCACGCTTGTTAAAGCCGATGGTTGCTTCGAGTACCAGGAAGACGTCGTAGCCGGCTCGCTTGATTTCGCCAATGGCAGCGGCAATGCGGTCGGAGTCGGACAACGACTCGTTAATCGCATTCCCTAACTCTTGCATGAGCTCCTTCAATCGATCTTCCAAAGGAATCCCCTTTTCTCCTGTGGCGGCTCCTGAACCGCTCGAAGCCACCTTCAGCATATCATCTGATGCTTCCGCAAGACACCCGGTTTCCGCCCTCCCTTCCACATATCGGACGGCCGCGCTTGATCCTATAAGCCGGCGGGAGGCGTGGATCGGGAGTCCCTTGCTAAGATGAAGGAAGCGCGCAAGATCGTGGCAAATATTGTCCGCCAGTTCATGAATCACGTAGTCCCGCAGGTCATCCGGCCTCTGCATATTCTGTGGAACGAGATCATCGGGCTCTTCTTCATCGTGTTTGCTGTAACGTTCGGTACCGCCGCGTTCCGCGGCTACCGCAATCTCGACAAGGGCGGAAGCATCTCGTTGGTAATTCTTTCCGCCGTCCTCGCTCTCCTGATGCTGTACTACGGCGTCACCTCCTTCCTCAAGGCCCGCAAAATCTCCCGCTCATGAGCGGAACCCATGAGTTGCCGGGCGAGTTCCCGTTCACTCGGGGTATTCACCCGGACATGTACCGTGCCAGGCTCTGGACCATGCGCCAGTACGCCGGTTTCGGGACGGCGGAGGAAAGTAACCGGCGCTACCGCTACTTGCTCGCCCAAGGAGTGACGGGTCTTTCAGTGGCCTTCGATCTTCCCACGCAGATGGGCATGGATTCGGATCACGCGCTGGCCTGCGGAGAGGTCGGGCGTGTCGGCGTGGCCATTTGCTCACTGGCCGACATGGAGCGGTTGTTCGACGGCATTCGCCTCGATCAGGTCACCACCTCGATGACGATCAATTCCACCGCGGCCATTCTGCTGGCGCTGTATGTGCTGGTGGCGCGGGGGCAAGGCGTGGATTTGCGAAAGCTTTCCGGGACCGTCCAGAACGACATTCTGAAGGAATACATCGCGCGAGGCACCTATATCTATCCACCGCGTCCCGCCATGCGCATCGTCACCGACCTGTTCGCGTGGGCCTGCGCGGAGATCCCCGAATGGAACGTCATCTCCATTAGCGGTTATCACATTCGCGAGGCCGGCTCCACTGCAACACAGGAAGTGGCGTTCACTTTGGCTAACGCCATCGCCTATATCGAAGCGGCGCAACGCGCCGGACTGGATGTCGATACCTTTGCGCCGCGGCTTTCGTTCTTCTTCAACGCGCACAGCGATTTTTTCGAGGAGATCGCGAAGTATCGAGCCGCCCGGCGACTATACGCGCACCTGATGAAAGATCGGTTCGGCGCCAAGAATCCCAAGTCCATGATGCTGCGCTTCCACGCGCAGACCGCCGGATCGTCGCTGACGGCGCAACAGCCCGGCGTAAACGTGGTGCGCGTGGCGCTCGAAGCTCTTGCCGCGGTGTTAGGCGGCGCGCAATCGCTGCATACGAATGGCGCGGATGAGGCGCTGGGATTGCCCACCGAAGAATCGGCTCGGCTGGCTCTGCGTACCCAGCAAGTCATCGCTTACGAGAGTGGCGTCACGCGCGAGCCCGACCCTTTGGGCGGAAGCTACTATATCGAGAAGCTGACGGACGAAATCGAACGCGGCGCACGCCAATACATCGAGCGCATTGACGCCCTCGGCGGCACTCTTGCCGCCATTGAGAAGGGCTACATTCAAGGCGAGATCCAGAACGCCGCCTACACCTATCAGCAATCGGTGGAGCGCGGCGAGACCGTCGTCGTCGGCGTGAATCGCTTTCAAGAATCGGAGCATCACGCACCGCCCGTGTTTCGCCTCGATCCGGCGTCGGAGCGCCAGCAAGTGGAACGGCTGCGGGAACTGCGCGCGACACGCAGCGCGTCGGCGGTCGAGCACAGCCTGTGCGATCTGGAGCGGGCCGCCCGAGGCTCAGAGAATCTCATGCCGCGAATCCTGGCGGCCTGCGAAGCGCATGTGACGCTGGGCGAGATTTCGGACTGTCTGAAGCGCGTGTTTGGCGAATATCGTGAGTCCTGAGGTCCACATTATCGGCGGCGGCTTGGCCGGATGCGAGGCGGCCTGGCAAGTGGCTCGCGCCGGAGTCCGCGCAGTGCTGTACGAGATGCGCCCGCACCTTCAAACCCCCGCGCACAAGACCGGCGCGCTGGCCGAGCTGGTGTGCAGCAACTCCCTCAAGAGCGAGCAGGAGAACACCGCCCCGTGGCTGCTCAAAGAAGAATTACGCCGGCTGGATTCGCTATTGATTGGCGTGATCGCCCCTCGTGCTCGCGTTCCGGCCGGCCACGCGCTGACTGTCGATCGCGAAGTTTTCGCCACGGAAGTAACCCGCGCGATGGAGAGCGATCCTCTGATCGAGATTCGCCGCGAAGAAGCGACAGTGATCGATCCATCAAAAATCTGGATCATCGCCAGCGGTCCTCTGACGTCCGACGCCCTGGCGACGGAGATCGCGCGCCTCACCGGCTCCACGCGGCTGTTCTTCTACGACAGCATCAGCCCCATCGTGGACGCCGAGACCATCGACACGACCATCGCCTTCGCGGCGTCGCGCTATGGGAAGTCGATCGACGGCACCGATGATTATCTCAACTGCCCCTTCGACAAGCCGCAGTATGAAGCGTTCCTGGATGCGCTGCTGGCGGCATCCGGCGTGCCCGCGCACATCGAAGGGGATCACGTCAGGTACTTCGAATCCTGTCTTCCGATTGAGGAGCTGGCTCGCCGTGGCCGCGAAACACTTCGCTTCGGCCCCATGAAGCCTATGGGGCTCGATGATCCGCGAACGCATCGGCGGCCTTATGCGGTCGTGCAACTGCGTAGCGAGAATATCCGTTCGGGCAGCTACAACCTGGTGGGATTCCAGAATCACATGCGCTTCGGCGACCAGCAGCGGGTCCTGCGCATGATTCCGGGTCTCGAGCATGCCGAGTTTCTGCGCTATGGCCAGGTGCATCGCAACACGTATATAAACGGTCCCGCGCTGCTCACGGAGACGCTGCGGCTCAGGGCCTCGTCTAATATTCTTTTCGCGGGGCAGATTTCGGGAGTGGAAGGCTACGTGGAATCGATTGCGACGGGGCTCATCGCGGGCCGCGCGGCGGCTGGTGAGGCGCTCGGCGAACCGATACGCGCGTTTCCGCGCCAGACCGCGCTGGGATCGCTGTGCGCGTACGTCTCCGGCGCCGATCCGGCGAATTACCAGCCCGCCAACATCACCTTCGACCTGCTGCCGAAGCTGGAGCAACCGCCGCGAGACCGCAAGCAGCGCCATACGCAGGTGTGCCAAAGGGCGCTGGCCGCACTCGAGGAGTTCCAACTTGCCCGCGTCTGAGCTAAGCTCGACCATCGAACGGTATCTCTCCGATCTACGTGTGAAGAACGCTTCTCCGCACACGCTACGCAACTACATGGTCGACCTCAAGGATTTCCTCGAATATTTTTCGCCGCCCGCCGCCGAACCGCCAGCGCCGGCTTCGATCACCGCGCTGGAGCTTCGGGAATGGCTGGGGTCGCTGTATGAGCGCGGCCTGGATCCGGTCTCGACGCGGCGAAAGCTGGCGGTGGTGCGCTCGCTGTTCCGCTTTCTGGCTCGCGAAGGATCCATCGAGACAAACGTAGCGCGCCTTGTTCGCACACCCAAATCCCCCAAGCGGATCCCCATCGTGCCGAGCGCGGAGCAGACCAACGGCCTGATCGATTCGGTTGCCACGGCCGAGCTGGATCGTACTCACCCGGAGCGCGATCTGCTTCTGTTCGAGCTTCTGTATGGCTGCGGGCTACGCATCAGCGAACTGGTGGGATTGAACCTGGATGACTTCGACCGCTCCGAACGCTGGATTCGCGTGCGCGGGAAGGGACGCAAGGAACGCCAGGTTCCGTACGGCTCGAAGGCTGCTTCCGCGCTGGACCGGTATCTGCCGAGCCGGGCCGCCGCGAAACCGGATGATCGCGCACTGCTGCTGAGCCGCCGCGGCACGCGATTGAGCGATCGCACTGCTCGAGAGGTCGTCAAGTTTTATGCGCGCATGCTGGCCGGCGACGGCTCGCTTCATCCGCACAGCTTTCGCCACGCCTACGCGACTCATCTTCTGGCCGACGGCGCGGATCTGCGAGCCATCCAGGAACTGCTGGGCCACGCAAGGTTATCCACCACGCAGAAATATACACAGGTTTCGTTGACGGATTTAATGGCGGTGTACGACCGCTCGCATCCCAAGGCGCGGGGCTAACGGAAGATCTCGGCGAGCGGAACTTCGAAGACAGGATTCACGGTTGCGAGCACGCCGGTCTTGACTTCGCGCAACCCATCGGCTGCCGTGGCGACGTAAGCCTGCTTGGTTT
>Ga0070733_10001307_pt1 | contig 18710 bp, 25 predicted proteins | sample Coa_R1_9_FD_66450 | JGI IMG/M metagenome (GOLD analysis project Ga0070733, IMG submission 66450) | Surface soil microbial communities from Centralia Pennsylvania, which are recovering from an underground coalmine fire - Coalmine... | ecosystem: Environmental > Terrestrial > Soil > Unclassified ... | reverse complement strand
CTGCATGCGCAATCGCTTGCGCCCGATTTGATTTTGTCGAACGGGAAAATCATCACCGTCGATGAGCGGTTTACCATCGCGCAGGCGGTAGCCGTCCGGGGCGAGCGCATCGTGGCGGTGGGCACCAATCAGGACATCGCGCGCCTCGCGGGACCGAACACGCGGCGGATCGATTTGCGCGGCCGAGCGGTGATTCCCGGGTTGATCGACAACCACATGCATCTGCTGCGCGCGGCGGCGACCTGGACGCGGGAGACCCGCTTCGACGGTATCGAATCCCGGAAGAAGGCCGTCGAAATGCTCCGCGCCCGCGCCAGGGAGCTCGGGCCCGGCGAATGGATTTACAACATCGGCGGCTGGACGCATCAGCAGTTCACGGACGATCCGAAGCCCTTCACGCGCGAAGAGCTGGACAAGATCGCGCCGGACAATCCGATGGCGCTGCAGGAGTCTTACTACCAGGTCGACCTGAACAGCAAGGCGCTGGCGCTTCTGAAGATTCAGGCAAACACTCCCGATCCGCCGGGATTCCAGCCAGGTTGGATCGTTCGCGACGCCGCCGGAGCTCCTACGGGAATTGTCAGTGGCGACATCGCGGGCACGCGCGCGGTTTCGAGCAAACTTCCCAGGGTAACGCCGGATCACCTGGAGGCAAGCGCCAGGGTTCTGGTCGACGACATGAATCGGGCGGGCCTGACGGCTGTCGGAGTTCCGGGGTGCGAACAGGCCGCGCTGGATATTTTTCAAAAGTGGAAAGAGCAGGGCAAGCTCGACGTCAGGATCTATTGCATCGAGGGCAATGCGGCCACAACGCCCGAGCAGGTGGACCGGTCGCTGCAGCAGATCGCGAAAATGAAGCTGTTTCAGGGCGATAGCTGGATCGACACCATTTTCTTCGGGGAAAGCGTGATCGGGCCGCTGCACGACCCGATGTTTGCGCTGAAATCCAGCCCGAGACCCGACCAGCTCGAGCAGTGGCGGCGCATGGGAATGGGGATTGCGGCCGCCGGTCTTCCGCTGCATGTGCATGCGGAGCTGCACGACACGATCGATGCATTTCTCGACCAGATCGAAGCGATCAACAAGGAGCATCCCATCAAGAATCTGCGCTGGGTGCTGGCGCACATCAACCAGATCAACGAGGCGCAGATCGAGCGCATGAAGAAGCTGGGAATGTATGCGGCCGTGCATCCGTGGGCCGTGATCAACGGCGCGATCATGCATGATGGTTTCGGCGACGGCGCGTTCGATATGCCGCCGCTGAGGACTCTGCAGGACAGCGGCATCGTGTGGGGCTTGGGAACCGACGGCACAGCCGCCAATCAGACGCACCCGTTTGTGACGCTGTATTTCGCCGTGACGGGCAAGATGGTGGGCGGCGTGAAAGTCAACCGGCAGACGATCAGCCGCGAGGATGCGTTGATCGCGCACACCCGAAAGAATGCTTACCTGGTTTTCCAGGAGGACAACCTGGGTTCCATTCAGCCGGGCAAGTTGGCGGATCTGCTGGTGCTGGATCGGGATTACCTTACTGTTCCGGCGGACCAGATCAAGGACATCAAACCGGTGGTCACCATGGTGGGAGGCCGCGTCGTGTACGACGCGGAAGCGAGATAATCATGAGGGAAATGCGCATCGCTCTTACTGGCATAGCGCTGGCGCTTGCGGCTTCCGCGCCGGCGGGACTTTTCGCACAATGGCCGGATTACAAGATCGCCGGGGTCCCGCGCACGGCCGACGGAAAGGTGGACATGAAGGCGCCGACGCCGAGGACGGCAGACGGTAAGCCGGATCTTTCCGGAATCTGGCAATACGTGCGGCCGCCGGGGTCGCCTCCGCCGGCACCGTCGGCGTTCGCAAGTCCCCCTCCGGCGACTCCACCTCAAACACCGGGCGCCGGCGGCGATATTATCCCGGCTGGCGTCAGGACGAGTCAGTTCTGGAACCTCGGAGCCTCATTCAAGGAAGGTCTTCCGTTCCAGCCGTGGGCCGCGGAGCTGCACCGGCAGCGCGTGGCGGCGAACAGCGAGGATAATCCCGACGCGCACTGTTTGCCGATTGGAGTCATGCAGCTGCATACCCACGGTCAGCCGAGGAAGATGATCCAGACGCCGGGCGTGATCGCGATTATCTACGAGGCCAACTCCGGGTTGCGCCAGATTTTCACCGACGGCCGGTCGTTACCGAAGGACCCTGAACCGTGGTGGTACGGCTATTCCGTCGGCAAGTGGGATGGCGACACGCTCAAGGTGGAGTCGTCGAATTTCCGGGATTTGGGATGGCTCGATGTCGAAGGCAGCCCTTTGACTGAGTCGGGCAAGATTTACGAAAAGTTTCGTCGCCCCGATTACGGGCATCTGGAGATCGAAGTCACGATCGACGATCCGAAGGCGTACACCAAACCGTGGACGGTTACGGTGTATCAGCGCATCCTGCCGGATACGGAATTGATCGAGTTCGTCTGCCAGGAGAACGAACGCGACGACCCGCATCTGAAGGGCAAGTAGGACCCAACGGCGCGCTAAACTTTAGTCAGATGCCGCAGGAAACCAGAAACGCGAAAATGCGGGCGGGTCAAGTGAAACTTCCAAAGGGTATTGTTCTTTTGCCCCCGGTGAGCCTTGAAGATCTGAAAAAGGACATCGAACACGACCCGAGAGGCGCCGAAGAGTTTGTGGCTTTCATCCGGGCGCTTCGCAGCCAGTCCCCCGGGATATCAAGGTTTAGGTAAGTCCGGCGGCAAATGGATTCCGCTACTCCGGTGGTTGTGGACACCGACGTCATTTCCTTCATTTTCAAAGACCATGAGCTTTCTCCGGCATACCAGACAATCCTCGCGGGAAGATCACTGGCGGTTTCGCCGATCACGCTGGCCGAGATTGAGTACGGCATGGAAGCCAGGAAGTGGGGAACGAGGCGCCGCGAGTTGATGCGTCGTTTTCTTTCCCGATTTACGCCTTTGCTGCCCGACAAAGAGACGGCAATCGAGTTGGCGCGGTAAAGAGCGAACGCGACAGAAAGGGCAGGCCGATCTCCTTCCCGGACGCATGGATCGCAGCCGCCGCCATACAGTTGCGTAGTTGCCGCGGATTCCTTCCCGCAGCGGATCCGTCGTTCACGCCTCGCTGTGCGGCGACCTGGACCAGCACTTCACTTGCGCCCGGCGCCGATATCGGGGCGAATAGGGATGAATCCCAATTTGGATCTGACAGCATCCGGGATCGAAAACACCGAAATCGAAAGCGCGGCCCCGCGGGCCGGGGCCGGCCAGGGGGCACGCGCTATTCGCCTCCGTACACGAAAGCCGCACTTAATGACTGAGCTGTGCCGAGTCCCGATGCAGCGCTCTTTCAAACTTCCGCGCAACTACGGGAGTCTTGAAGTCGCCGGTCAGAATCTCGCGGTTTGTCGCGTCGTGGCCGTAAAGCTCGCGATTGGATTCTTCATCGGGGCGAAGCGTCGCACCCTCGAGCGAAATCCCTGCGAACAGGCCGCGTGAACGGGAATACGACAACATTTCCGCGTTCAACTGCGCATCCGTCTGCGCGGTCGCGTCGCGGCCAAGCGGACCCGCCGCGGCAGATGCTTCCCCGCCGATGGTGAATTTATCCTCTAACAGGTGCTTCATTCCGCCCTCGTTCATCGTGAGCAACACAACATCCGTCTCCGAGGCGCCGATCTGAAATCCGAAGCTTCCACCTTCAACCCGCATCGCGGCCGGAGCGCTCCAGCCCGAGCCACCTTCCCGGCGGCATGCGGCGAACCCGCGGCCATACTTCGCGCCGAAGATGAACCCGGCCTTTTTCATTCCCGGCACGATAACAACGCAGCGCGCTTTATCGAGCAGGTCCTGGGGGATGCCTTTATCGGCGGCCCTCATCATATCCATCAGCGTGTCGGCCGAAGCGTCCAGTCTGTCGTCGACCTTGACTTCTCTGTCCGCCGCGAAAGCGACGGTGCCGATGGAACCGCCGATTGCCAAAATCGTTATTAGTGTTTTAAGCATCCAATGTTGTCCTTTTCGACTTGTATGAAAAGCACGCCGGCGTCCAATCTCCGGGGAACGGCATCTGTGGACCAAAACAGTTCAGCGCGGACGCTACAATTTTCCAGGACCAACCATGGGCGGTCAACTGGCTGCTAATGGTCATCGTTTCCCTACGCCGCCCCGGTGATGGCAACTGAGCGTCGTCGGATCAGGTAAAAGTGGCGCCCGCACAGAGCGCACCTGTAGGGTTGAATCAGCCATCGAAGGGTTCGCTCAAAACCGTTCCTCGTGCCAACGCTTCTGAAATCGATGGATTTGCAGTGCGGACAGCTGTTGGAGAAGAAGCCGAGGGCCCGATTCATGTGCGCTCGACCTCTGCTTTGGCATGCGACGCCATGGCGTAGTGCGCGGGGGTGCCCCTCACCCCGCCCGGGCGGCTGGCTTCCCGCGCCGCCTTCAATTGCTCCGGTGTCCTGACGTCGGGCTCCGACACTCTGACGCGCTGTCTTGCGCGCGAAACCTGGCGTTTGTGGCGCTTCATCAACCTCTTGTCCATTGGGTGTCTAACTGTCTTCTTCCACGATTCCGCAGACCATGGCTTCCGTGGTGAGCATGAGAGAAGCGATCGAAGCTGCATTCTGCAGAGCGGTACGAGTTACTTTGGTCGGATCGATCACGCCCGCTTTGACAAGATCCTCGTACTCTTCCGTCGACGCGTTGAAACCGAAGTGAGGATCTTTGCTGAGTCGAATCTTCTCCACGACCACCGCGCCTTCGGCTCCGCAGTTGAGTACGATCTGCCGCACGGGCTCCTCGCAGGCGCGGCGCACAATGGCGACTCCAAACTGCTCATCGCCCTCGAGCGAGAGCTTCTTCAACGCAATCGCGGCCCGGAGGAGCGCCACGCCTCCGCCCGGTACGATCCCTTCCTCCACCGCCGCGCGAGTAGCATGCAGCGCATCCTCAACGCGAGCCTTCTTCTCTTTCATCTCGGTCTCGGTGGCGGCTCCGACTTTGATGATTGCCACGCCGCCGGCCAGTTTCGCCAACCGCTCCTGCAGCTTCTCACGATCGTAATCCGAGGTGGTCTCTTCGATCTGGGTACGAAGTTGTTTGATCCGCCCTTCGATGTTCTTCGATAAACCGGCGCCGTCGATGATCGTGGTGTTGTCTTTGTTTACCGTGATGCGTTTGGCGCGGCCCAGGTCTTCGAGTTTGACGCCATCCAGCTTGATGCCGGTTTCTTCCATGATGGCTTTGCCGCCGGTGAGGATCGATATATCTTCCAGCATGGCCTTGCGCCGGTCGCCGAACCCCGGGGCCTTTACCGCGCAAACATTGAGCGTTCCGCGGAGCCTGTTGACCACCAGTGTCGCCAGCGCTTCGCCTTCCACTTCCTCGGAGATCAGCAGCAGCGGCTTGCCCGCGCGCGCGATCTGCTCCAGAATCGGAAGCACGTCGTTCATGACGCCGATTTTCTTTTCGTGAATCAGGATGTAAGGATCTTCGAGAACGCATTCCATGCGCTCCGGGTCGGTCACGAAATACGGCGAGAGATAGCCGCGATCGAATTGCATGCCTTCCACGGTGGCGAGCTCGGTGACCATGGTTTTGGATTCTTCGACCGTGATCACGCCGTCCTTGCCGACCTTTTTCATCGCTTCGGCGATGACGTCACCGATGGTGGAGTCGCTGTTGGCGGAGATGCGGCCCACCTGCGCGATCATATCTCCGGAGACGGGCTTCGAGAGCTTTTTGATTTCTTCGACGGCCAGCTCGACGGCCTTGTCGATGCCGCGCTTGATCGCCATCGGGTTGGCGCCCGCCGTGACCGCTTTCACGCCTTCGCGGAAGATCGCCTGCGCGAGAATGGTCGCCGTCGTCGTGCCGTCCCCGGCGATATCGGAGGTCTTGGATGCGACCTCGCGCACCATCTGCGCGCCCATATTCTCGAGCGGGTCTTTCAACTCGATTTCCTTCGCGACCGTTACGCCGTCTTTCGTGATGGTCGGTCCGCCGAATTTTTTTTCCAGAACGACGTTGCGCCCTCTGGGTCCCAGGGTGACCTTTACCGCCTCGGCGAGCTGGTTGACGCCGCGCAGAATCGCCTGGCGGGATTGATCGCTGTATGTAATCTGTTTAGCCATGGATATTTTCCTTTTTTCAACGCTTGAATTCAGCTCGCGGATACGATGCCGAGCACATCGTCTTCGCGCATGACGATGTAATCGGTGCCGGCCACTTTGGTCTCGGTCCCGGAATATTTTCCGAACAGGACACGGTCGCCGGCTTTGACGTCGAGGGCCACGAGCGTGCCGTTCTCGAGTCTTTTGCCGTGGCCTGCCGCGATGACTTCGCCTTCCTGCGGCTTCTCCTGGGCGGAATCGGGGATGACGATGCCGTGGCGCGTGGTTTCCTTTTCGTCGATGCGCTTCACTACAATGCGGTCGTAGAGGGGTCGAATGTTCATGATTTGTCAGCTTTCTCCTGGGTTGAGTAACTTAAATCGTTGCCCGGCGGCGCTTCACCCGTTGATCTCTGATGAAGTGATACCGGGGGTCTTTGGCGATCATTTGTCGTACCTGATCGCCGAGCTCCTGCCATTCGCGGATGAAATAGCCGGAAGTCGGGATTGCCATCGTCTCGGCGCGTTTCTGTTCGAGAATCTCGAGTATGGTTCGGGTCTCCGCTTGTTTCTCCCCGGTCTGGATGGTGATCTGAGCTTGAAACGCTTTGGCTACGCGGTCGAACTCCCGGGTGACGGTTAATCTGATTCGTTCGGCCCACTCCACCTGGCTCGGTGTGCCGGTCAATTCGATTTCACCGCCCAAAAGAACCCGGGCCTTTTTGGAAATGTCGCGCATGGGCCGCCACACTCACGCGAAACACTCCCAGAAAGTGTTTAGTCGTAACATGGATGATCTCGAAACTATTGCAGTTCCCGGATGTCACCTGTCTTGCCATTCGCCCCAGGGCGGCGCCGAGCGTTCTTTGCCGGTTGAATCCGAAGGCGGCTTTCTCGATTTTCCCGGCCATGAAAAAAGAAACCCATCCGGCTTTTGTGGTCTCGGCGTCGAACGTGGAACGAACGTTTCCGACTACGGACCAGCCCTTCAACAAAGGATCTGCGCCGAACCGGAGAAAGCCCGGCAGCTGCGCGCTCCGCTCAACGTGAAGGCTTCCGTCGTTGACAGCGTTCATGACATCCGTCATGGACGAAAACCAGGTTTGTTCAGTACGCGGGATTTCTCGTCTCTGGCTACGGCATCGGCTACCTGCTTCGCCTGCAGGTTCAGGGCTTTCTGTGGCGCTTCCACGCGATCGAGCCGTTCCGATTCAGCGAGCGCCTGGCGGGCCAGAACAAGGTTGCTCTTCGATGAAACGATCGCCCCATAGCCACCTCCGTACGCGAACCCGACGAGGCTCAACACGCTCTCGGCATCGTTCCACTGAGCGATGACCCGGACAGTGTCGGTATAGCCCGAATTGAAGGCCATCTCTTTCACAACGGGCGTGGAATCGGGCCCGTAAACAGCCGACAGCGCCTCAGTCATATCCTTGTCTGTCAGGCCGCCGGTCTGGTCCCTGTCGTAAGCCACCATCATTTCGAACAGGGCGCCGTTGTAGAAACTGAATCGGATTTCCCGGACCGAATCAGGCCGGGGGCTCGCTGATGCAGGGCTGGATGCAGTGCCGGATGTGGAGCCGGACGGGGACCGGTTGGTTCTCCAGGCAAGCTCCTGAATGCGTTCCGGGCGGCTCGAAATCAACCTCGCATCGGAGGATTCCATCCCCACCTGCTTCGCTACATCCGCAAGAGGCATACCGAGATGAAATTCCCGGTAGCGGGACAAGTCACTTGCCGCCGGGAGAGAAGCCGAGGCGGCTACCGATAAAACGAGAACGACGACCGGGCGGAGATTCATTTAATTTCCGCGGCCCTTTTGGTAGCCGGCCTCGTACGCTTGCTGGTCCGTGTCCTTCTTAAAGTGCCTCTTCCTGCTGTGGTCCTTATTATGCGTCTGGTCGTCCTTACCTTCGCGCATACCTTGCTGGTATGTCTTGTTTTTCGAATAATCCGGGGCCTGATTTTGGATGGACCCGCAACGGCCTGCACCGAGGCGCCGCCGATGCCAATTCCCATTGCTATTACCAGAATCGTGGCGCTACGCTTTAAACTCATTCTCACCAAAGTCCCTCGTGCCGGGAGGTGCACGCGGATGGCCGTTCACACCTTACGTACACGCGGTTTGAAAAAGAGACGCGACTGAAGTCGCGTGTACCGGGTTCGGGTTAACCGCGGGCGGTCATGTGACGGGTAATGGTCAAGGCGTAGCCGGCACCGGCGGCTGGAGTTGCTCGAGTTGAGCTCGTTCTTCCACCAGCTTTTCCCACTCGGCGCCGGCCTTCCCGGCTGCCGGGGATACGGGCGGCTTCCGGTCTTCGTAGTAAGCCAGAATATTACTCCGAAGTTCCGGAGAGACATCGGCGAACTTATGCTCCGCCAGCTTGTCCAGGAGCTTGTCCCAAGCGAGATCGGCTCCCTTATAGTCACCCGCTGCCGCCGGCGTACCGAGATCGATATTCTCGTTTGGCAGGTCGACGCGACCGGCATCGACATTCACGAGCAGCGTGCGATAGCTCTCGACGGTGGCATTGAAGCTGGCCATGAACATCTTCTCGACCTCCGGAGTGGGCGCCCGGAAGGCGAGCGATTTGAAGGGGCCCGACTTCGGAACGAGCTCCAGCAGCCACGTCACGAGGCGCGTCCGAACGCCTGGCCTGTGATATTCCGTTCCCCATTCCTTTTCATAGCTGGAGCGGGAGAGATTGAAAAGGAACTTCTTCTTTGTTACGCCCGGCGTTTCCTTTACGAGCGTATCTCTCTTGAGTTGCCATGCCACTCGCGTCATGCCGGGAATGATGGAGCCGACGCTGTAACGGAAGGATTCGAAGGCAAGGTCTTCGTTTCCGAAAACGGACTTCATTTCCAGGCCGTAGGTATCGTGGAAGGCGCGATCCAACACGGGTTTGGCCACTTTGAAACCGATGAAAGCCCGGTAGCGGTCCGGTGCATAACGCCCTTGAGCCACCTGCAGCACGTCGAAACCGAACTCGGTGCGGATGTGCGACAAGGGGCTGTCCCAATAGGTCACCGTCCCGCCGAACTTCCGGCGGAGTTCCGGATAGAGAATCGGGACCGCGAGGTTGGTTGCGATCCGGTGCCCGCTGTTGTCGGCGGCGTAGTGTGACAGCGCGCCGAGCGCAAAAGCATATTCGTTCAGATCCTGCGATTCGCGGATCAGCGCGCTCACGAAATCGCCGCTGCGGACGTAGTGGGTGAGATCGCTGAAGAAGCGGCTGCTGAACGGGTAGTACCCCATGTCCTGCAGGATGGAACCGCCGTAGGCGTAGGCGTGGGCCAGCTCCAGATCCTCGGGTGTCGCCATGGGAAACCGCTCCAGCAGCATTTTCTGAATCGAAGCATCCCAGACTGCGTCAACGATGGCTTCGTGCGTGAGCACGGAATAGCCGTAGAAGACAGAAGTGGAAAGCAGCAGAAGACTCATCAGGCGAGCGGCGCCCCAGATCCAGGGACGCGGGCCGCCCTTCACAGAATCGACCGGCGGCCCTGAAGCAGCTGTATGACGAGGACAACTACGGCAAGAATGAGCAGGATGTGAACAAACCCGCCCAACGTATATGAAGTGACCAGACCGAGAAGCCACAGGACCAGCAGGATTACGAAGATCGTCCAAAGCATTTGTTTAAAGCTCCTTTTCCGGACGCAAACAGGGCACGCAGATGGCCGTTGGTATGCGAACCCGACGGCCCCAAAGATGCCGTGCCGGAACCATGACACAAAGTACACACGACAAAATCGAAGGCAAGCTTCACGAACTGAAGGGCAAGGTTAAAGAAACAGCGGGGAAGGTCACCAACGATCCCGAACTGACCGCGGAAGGGCAAAGCGAACACATTACGGGCAGCATTCAGAAAAAGATCGGTCAGATCGAAAAGGTGTTCGAGAAATAAACCATGTTGATACTCATCATTATTTTGTTGTTGGTGTTGGGAGGCGGCGGAGGCTACTACGGTCATTCACGCTGGGGGCGCGGCGGAGGCGCCGGAGTTGGACTGGGCACGATACTGTTGGTTCTCCTCGTCTTTTACCTGCTCGGCCTCTTCCATTAACAAGAAGTCGGCAGACGACGCAAAGCGATCGTCCGCCTCACGATTGGTCTTCCACCTGCCTCATCGGATTGAGGTTTGAAGAAAATGAAAAGAGTCAGCGTAGTTCCCGGGTTGTTAGCCGGACTTGTTCTGTTAGCGCTGCCGGGGAAGTCACCGGCAGGCGTATTTCTATCCGTCAATATTGCGCCGCCGGCCCTGCAGGTTTATGAGCAGCCTCTGTGTCCGACTGACGGGTACCTTTGGCAGCCTGCCTATTGGGCTTATGGCGACGACGGCTATTACTGGGTCCCGGGCGAGTGGGTAGCGCCGCCGCAGCCCGGCTTCCTTTGGACGCCGGGCTATTGGGGTTTCTCGAGTGGGCTCTACGTGTTTAACACGGGCTACTGGGGACCGACCGTCGGCTTCTACGGCGGCGTGAACTACGGCTTCGGCTATGGAGGACGCGGATTCGACGGCGGACGCTGGGAAGGTGGACACTTCTCCTACAACACCGCGGTGATGCGGGTCAATACGTCGGTGATCCACAATACCTACGTCCAAAACGTGAGCTACAGCAGTAATCGGACGAGTTTCAACGGCGGAACGGGCGGGATCGCGGCAAGGCCCAGCGCGGTGGAAACGACGATGGCGAGACAACACGGCCAGGGCGCTGAGGTGCCGGCAGCGCAGCGGAAAACGGTGGCCAGCGGTCAAACGCAGGCCAGAGCTACCACGGAAAATCACGGACAACCCGCCAACACGGCAGCCGCCCGGCCCTCACAGGCGACTAACCGCGGCGCCGAAACGCAAAGCCGCATGGCCACGCGTGCGACCCCGAGCAGCAGCACGAGGCCGGAGGAGCATCAGACGGCTGCCGCAACACATGTCGCCACGCATCCCGCCACAGAACGAGCCGCGCCGCAACAGACACGCGCAGCCAGCCCGCAGGAACCCAGGCAAGTGGCCAGCGCCAGAGTCAGCGCTCCGAGCCGTCCGGCTCCGCAGGCGACCCATGCAGCCGCTCCCCAACGCGCAGCCGCCCCTCAGCATGCGGCCGCTCCTCAGCGTGCAGCCGCTCCTCAGCGTGCAGCCGCTCCCGAACATGCCGCGGCAAAGCCCGCCGCAGCCAAAGAAGAACGGAAATAGTGTCCGCTGTGTGTGGGGCGGTCCCCCGGACCGCGGCCGACGCCCTCGTCGGCCCGCCCGCAGTGGAAAGCCGGACCGGGGGGTCCGGCGCGGACGAGGGCGTCCGCCCCACAGTGGCTGGGTAAGTTAAAGATCGTTGCGGGAAATGCCGAGTTTTTTCATCATGGCATTCAACGTCGTCCGGGGCATGCCCAGACGGCTGGCGGCGGCGCTGATCACGCCGCCGGTTTCCCGGAAGATGCGCAGAATATGATCCCTCTCGACGTCCTCCAGAGTCGCGCTGCCGCCGGCCTCCGGGGCGTCAGCTCTTAACTCCGATAAGGGCGCGCGGAGACCGGGGCCGCGGGACAGAATTACCGACCGCTCGATGAAGTTCTCCAACTCACGCACATTACCTGGCCAGGACCAGCTTACGAGGGCTTTCATCGTCTCAGCCGGGATCTTATCGATCTTCCGGTCCATCTTGTCGGCGTACTTTCGAGTGAAATGCCGGGCGAGAAGGGGAATGTCCTCCGGGTGATCGCGCAACGGAGGAGTGACGATGGGGAAGACCTTCAACCGGTAATACAGGTCGCTGCGAAAAAGTTTATCCCCCATCATCTGCGTGAGGTTCCGGTTGGTTGCCGCCACCAGACGGACATCGATCGGGATGGTGCGTGTGCCGCCCAGTCTCTCGAACGATTTCTCCTGCAGCGCTCGAAGCAGCTTCGGCTGCAGGTCGATGGGAATGTCGCCCACCTCATCGAGGAACAAAGTCCCGCGATGCGCCATTTCAAAACGGCCGATCTTTTGTCCCAGCGCTCCCGTAAAGGCCCCGCGTTCATAACCGAACAGCTCGCTTTCGAGGAGCCCGGTGGGAATCGCGGCGCAGTTCAGGCTGATGAAAGGCAGATTCCGCCGGGGGCTCAACCGGTGGATGGCGCGCGCAATCAACTCCTTGCCTGTCCCGGTTTCGCCGAGGATCAAAACGGTTGCGTCGGTCGGCGCCACCACTTCCATCTGCCCCATTACCCGTTTAAGCGGGGCGCTGTTGCCGATGATTTCCGGAAAGTCATGCGTAATTTCGTCGGCTTCGTCTCCGATATTCTCCCGCCGGTCACGCTCCCGCAGGTCCGTCACGAAGGTGATCCAGCGGAAGGGAGACAATTGCAGAACGGCCGTAGTCACCAGGACCGGGACGCGCGTCCCGTCTTTGCGAATTAATTCTTTTTCAAACGGTGTACACGCGCCGAATCGCAACCCCTCTTCATGGGCAAGCTCGTCGATAGCAAGGTAATCCGGCGGCGTGAGGTCGGGCCATATCAACCGGCCCTCGATCAGATCCTCCCGAGTGTAGCCGACGAGTTCGAGAAACGTGTCGTTGGCTTCGGGAATGCGGTCAAACTCTCCGGAAACCACGCCGGCAATGGTCGACGCGGCCGACAGCGGGCGCATGCGTGCGCGGCTGCGCCGCAATTTCTCGTCTCGTTCATGACGATCGCTGAAGTCGCGCACCACTGTCGCAAAGCCCTGCAGATCGCCGTTCGGATCTTTGAGCGCCATGGTAATGGCATTGGCCCAGAAGCGCGACCCATCTTGCCGGACGCGCCATCCTTCGGTACCTTTATGGCCTTCACCCGCAGTCCGCTTCAACTCTTCCCGAAGCTTGGGGCTCAGAGTATCTTCGGCGGGATAGAGCATGGAAACATGCTTGCCCCTGGCCTCATCGGCGCGATAACCGAAAATGCGTTCCGCGCCGGCATACCAGCTGGCGATTTCGCCGTTCGGGTCCAACAGGAAGAGCGCGTAATCCTGCACCCAGGAGGGAATGGGGTTGCCCGAGGGATTGTTTTCCGGATCAGCGGGAGCAGTCTTGTCGCGCAAGACCAGGACGTGGCGCACCGGCAGCACGTTGGTCTTCGCGATGTACTCCACTTCCCGCGGATTGCCATCCGGGCCCAACAGCTGGAGAGTGCCCGTTTGTTTGCCGTCCTTGAGGAGAGTTTGCCAGCGCTCGGGAATCACCGGCTTTATGGCGGGCGCCGCAAAATCGTCCAGACTGCGCCCAATGATCTTTTCCCTGGGAAGCCCGAGCAGCTTACCGGCGCCGACACTGGCTTCCCGGTATTTGCGGTCGTTGTCCGCTATCAGGATGGGTGCGGCCGGGTGGAAGACGATTGCCCTGAAGAGCGACTCAAGTTGTTCAGGACCTTTGTCGAGAAGCCAGGAATCGGCTTGTGGCTGAGAGGCCGTCGAGCTCAGAACGCGTATCTCCTTTGCCCCGTCGTTCCAGGAAGCCGGCGGCCCGCAGAACGCGTGGCCCGCGTTCTGCAAACAGTGGGTAGCCGAGAAATGGCGGTCTGGATTAACTGTACCACGATTGATCCCGTCTTACGCGAGTCTATGACCGTATTTGGTCATTCCTCTTACTGGACCGAGATCGCCTGGGCTTGGGATGCGAAGGTAGAATCCGATCCGAGGTTGACGGGCGCCTGCTGCGGGTTGGCCATTGCCACGCTCGTCCCAAGGCCAAACGTCGTCGATATAAGGACTGCGCTGAACTTTTTCATTAAACCTTCTTCCGTGCGGAAAACCCGCAGGCTGGACCCGGGACATGGGCTAAGGGCACGCCTCGTGCCAAAGGCCGGTTTTGCCGAATTGAGTCGATTCGAAGGCGTCACCCGCAATTGAGGTGCAGTCTGACCGCATTTGGCCGTCAGGGTGAAGACCGATTCGGGGGGGCGAACAAGCGCCGCCTAATTCGAGGTTGCCTTCTGCGCCTTCACCTGCAGCTCGTTCAATACCTGCTGCACGTTGGGAACGGGAGCTGCAACCCCAGCGGCCTGGGCGCGCTGGGATTCGGAGTTGACCTCGCCCGTCAGGGTGACGACGCCGCTCTTGACGTGGAATTTTACATTTTGCCTGAGGTGACTCCGGATGAGTGCGGGATCCGGATTCTCTTCGATACCTTTGTCAGTATCCGAGTTCACGGCTTTCGTATCGCTCTCGTGGCCCGCGGGCACTACCGCAATCTGGTTCGCGACAACTTGTCCACCGGCGAGCGACGTGGCAATGGACTCGGCCTGTGACTTATCGGCGGCGGCGCGGACGCGTCCACCAAGCGTAATAACGCCCTTATGCAAGCACGGTCACAGATGGCACTACATATCCCAAGGGGACATACGGCGCCGCAGCCACGGGTACGTTCTCGACCACGCCGGATCCGACATCGTCCACCCCGAGCCTGGTACGCTTGTTCTGATCGGCGGCGGCCTGTTGGGTCTCGGTATAGCTCGCCGCGGGAAACTCTTCAAAGCTTAAAGCTCCGCAGCGTCTGAAACGGGGTCAAGGCCAGAGCCTGGCGTTCGGCCGGGCCCTGACCCAAGCCCTGGCTTGTGGTTCCCGGCGTGCAGTGGGAAGGATCGAAATCGATAGCGCGGGTTTCGAACGTATGACGTCGATCGAGCTGGAAGCATTTGCACCCTGGAGAGCAAGGCGATGGCGATCGAGGCGAGTCCGGATGAACTCGATCGAATTCAGCACGCCAGCGAGCGCGACTATGCAATGGGCAACCTTGAGCGTGACTCCGTTCGATTACGCGAGGTCCGAACGGCGCTTGGCCGCATCCGTGCCGGCACGTTCGGAGTTTGTGCCGGCCGCGAAGAAAATATCAGCCCGAAGCGGCTCGCCGCCGTGCCGTGGGCTTTGTCGTCTGCCAGGAGGCGGCGGACCGCAGGCGAAGAGCGCTCCCGAGTGAGATCCATGAATCGTTCGCCGTGGATGCCTGAAAAGCGGCTGCCGAAAAGCGAACCCGGACCGGTTTTCGAAAGGAAAGTATAAAAAGATGCCTCTGATAAATATAGTTCTCGCGTTGATCGTCGTCGGTGTGCTGTTGGGGCTGATCAATCGATACATTCCCATGGCCTCCAGCATCAAAACGATTTTGAACGTTATCGTCGTAGTCGCGGTTGGAGTCTGGGTCCTGCAGATGACCGGATTGTGGACGACGGTAACCAGTTACCGTATCGGGCGATCCTGAACATCAAAGCCGGAGCGGCGCATCCACGCGGCCCGAATCTCCCGGCCGCCGGAATCGTCGACCCTATAAACTGAGTTCCGGCCTGGCTCGTTTCCCGGGGCTGATTGAGGCTCATGAATCGCATCCCGCTGAAAGAGATTGCATCTCTCGGTAAAGTCGCATTCCGGAATTGGCAGAACGACAAAGCACCGCGAATGGGAGCTGCGCTGGCCTACTATATCGCTCTTGCATTGGCGCCGACGGTGTTGATCCTTCTCGCCATCGCCGGATTGGCGTTCGGCGCTCAAGCCGCGGAAGGCCGCCTGGTGTCTCAGATCCAGGGCTTCGTGGGATACGAAGGCGGGATGGCAATTCAGACGATGATCGAGGGAGCGCGCCAGTCCCGAGGCATTGCCGCTACGGTGTTCGGGTTAGTCACTGTGTTTTTCGCGGCTTCGGCGGTGGTCAGCGAGCTGAGGGATGCAATGAACACCATCTGGAGGGTTCCGGAAGATTCCACGTCCAGCACGGTCCGCGGCATTTTCAATCTGGTGAAAGAGCGGCTCCTTTCCTTCGCTCTCGTGCTGGCTTCAGGCTTGTACCTGGTGGCATCGCTCATTGTGACTGCCTGGGTTTCCGCCGCGGGCAAGTACTTGAACTCGGGCGCGGCGCCGCCACGGGCTCTGGTTCAGACCGCCGATTGGCTGGTCTCTTTCGTTGTCGTCACAGCTCTGTTCGCATTCATATTCAAAGTCCTGCCGGGCGTTCCGGTGCAGTGGGGCGACGTGGGCGTTGGCGCGGTCGCCACCTCGCTGCTGTTCACTGCTGGAAAGGTCTTGTTGGGGGTGTATCTCGGGAAGGCGGGCTTTAGCGATACGTACGGAGCGGCGGGGTCTCTCGTCATCGTGCTGGTGTGGGTATATTATTCGGCGCAGGTGCTTTTTCTGGGCGCCGAATTCACGCGAGCTTATGCCTGCCGCTTCGGCTCCATGCGCGCGCCCAACGACCTTACGCAGTCAAGCCCCGGAAACGCGGGACAGCCGATTCCATCAGCCAACTGATCTGGCGCAACTGGAATGGCGCTGAACAATAGTCGGTGGCGCCGGCATCCAGCGCATCCAGCCACTCGGTCGTGTTGGGAAATACCGTTACCACAACGAAAGGCAACGTGGGATGGGATTGCCTCACGCGCTGGAGAAGGGGCAGATATTGTTTGGCCCCGCCGCCGGCGAAAACGATGTCGGCGTTCAGAAAGTCGTCGACAGGCGTGTCGCAGGGCCTGGTTTCGATCTGATGCCGTTCGATCGCGAGCGCATGCTGGAGGGTTTTCGCGACTGAATCCTCTATGCCCGTTAAGAATACTCTCGCCATACCGGATTATTCCTTCTTCCTTGAAATTCGAGCCCTATGGAGTGGCGGCACGTTCGTCCGCGGAAGCAGAGCGAGAGCTCACTTCGACGGCTGCGATGCGCAGTATCCCGGCATAGCGGGCCAGCCACCAGCTTGTATATTGCATGGCGATCGCGGCGCCGACCCAGACCTGCCAGTGCGACAGCAATCCATCCTGGATGACAAAATCGCCGGCCCATTCGAGGTCGGTGCCCACGCGCCACAAACCCAACGACCCGCAACCGATCGCTACGAGGGTCAACAGGCTTGCGCTCGACATTGCGATGCGCCCGTTTCTTTCCTCCGGTGTCAATTTGGGACCGCGTCGCCATGCATAGATTCGGCTCATATTCTCCTTTTGCGTCGTCCGCGTGTCTTGTAACCGGAAGGAGGCAGGCCACGGAAAAACGATGGGCCGCCCCACACCTTGTAACCAAATGTGGTCATCTGACCCAACTTGGCCGCGGTCTACCGGGTTGTCGAGCTGGAATCTTCCGTCGCTGTCTTGTTGACGACCTTGCCGTGTTTCTTTTTGGTCTTGCTGGCTGTCTTCGAGGAATTAGCAGTTGTCACGCCATTGGCGCCGGTGTTGCTGGTGGCGGTGGAGGACTCCGTTGCCGTCTTATTGCCGTGGTCCTCAATAACCGTCGTGCTGCTTGAGTCCGTTTGGGTAGATTGAGCGCCAGTCTGGGCGAATATCGCCGAGGCGCCCATCAATGATACGAGAATGAGTTTTGTCATGCTGGTACAGGAGCAATTGGAAGCCCTTAGTAGTCGCGCACGCCCCGGTGAAAAAGCTTCCGCTTTGTGTCCGGCCAGAACTCATCGAATGCATTGCTGCCCATCCGGCCCAGAAGACCAAGGCCGATGCGCCCGAGCGAGTGCTCAGGATCGGTATCGCCCGGTTCGCGCCAGGCGTTCGAGATAAAGCTGCTGCTGGTGAAGGCTATGAAACGGGCATAGGCGGGCCGTAACTCCCCATTGCGATCGGGTGCGACGACGGTCCATTTCACGACGTGGCCAAGCCTGGATTTAAAGGAAACACCGTCGCCATCCCGCCGATAGCGGGGGTCTTCACGCCAGACCGCGCCGAGCCCTGCCTCCATGGCGTTGCTTACCGCGTTGGTTGCGACAGACACGCCATAACGTTCGGCGAAACCCTCCCAGTGCGGGCCAGCTGCGCGGGGCCGATCGAAAAACGTCTGCCAGGCCGCGCCGGGTATCGTACCGTCAAAGTTCCGGACGCCGAAGGTTTTCCCATCGAACCACCCGAGGCGCTGCCAGGGCGTAACCGCCGCATACGGAGGCACCTCCACAACTACGTCTACCGGGGCCGATACGGCCGTTTCCGGCGCCGGCTCGGCATTTAGAGGAGCGGGGTCCGTAAAAGCGAACACAGCGGAATAAGCACCGGTCATCGAGAATGCCGCGATCAGGAAGGCAGTGGCTTTCACGACGAGTAATAAGGCATGCGCATGGCCGTTCGCTTCGATTGGCAGTGGGCGCAAGCCCACGCTCAGACTTCGTCGGTAAAGATCTGAAAGCTTTCGAGCGTATTGGGGCCGAAGGTCGTGATGATGGCGACATCCGCGGCGTCGCGCCCTCGCGCTATGAGGACGCGCCCAATGCGCGGCATGTTATTGCGCGCATCGAACGTATACCATCGACCGCCTATATACACATCGAACCACGCGGCCAGATCCATCACTCCGTATGGCGGCGGCATTCCGATATCGCCCAGGTAGCCGGTGCAATAGCGTGCAGGAATATTCATCGATCGGCAAAACGCCACGGCAAGATGAGCGTAATCGCGGCAAACGCCTGTCCGCTCGTTGAATGCCTCCCAGGCTGTTCGGGTGGGGCGCGACTTCTGATAATCGAAGGCGATGTGGCTATGAACGAAATCGCAGATTGCCTGCACACGCGTCCAACCCGGAGTTGTGTTGCCGAACAGCTGCCAGGCGGTTTCCGTAAGCAGGTCCGTCTCGCAATAGCGGCTTCCCAACAGGAACACCA
>Ga0070733_10001306_pt1 | contig 18723 bp, 21 predicted proteins | sample Coa_R1_9_FD_66450 | JGI IMG/M metagenome (GOLD analysis project Ga0070733, IMG submission 66450) | Surface soil microbial communities from Centralia Pennsylvania, which are recovering from an underground coalmine fire - Coalmine... | ecosystem: Environmental > Terrestrial > Soil > Unclassified ... | reverse complement strand
TTCAGCGGCTTCACAGCTTGCGGAAAAATGCTTCAAACCGTTTCCTCAGGGGCTGAAGCCCAGTGAAAGCCGAGCACTTATTGTCGGAGCTAAAGCTCCGACCCCCTAAAAACCGACTTTTCCGAAAGCTATGAAGCCGCACTCGCTTTGCTGCGTTTAGGTCGTTGCTGAAGCCACGACTTACGAGGACTCTCGAGTTGCGACTCGAACTCTACAGCAGGCGCGCGAGTTTCTGTTGCTCGAGCCATTTGACGATTTGGCCGACGTCTTGCGCGCGCTCGCGCGGGCAGACCAGGATGGCGTCGTTGGTTTCCACCAAAACGAGGTCCTGTATGCCGACCGCGGCTACAAATTTCCCGGGGGCCCAGAAAAAATTGCCGCTGGCGTCCAGGGTGAACGACGGACCGGCAGAAACGTTCGCGCCGCGCTGCGTCGCGAGCAAATCGTACACCGCGCTCCAGGAGCCGATGTCGCTCCAGCCGACTTTGGCGGGAATCACCGAGACGCTAGCAGCGCGAGCGGCGGGCTCCATGATGGCGTAGTCCACGGAAATATTTTCGAGCGTGGGATAAATGCGCCGCAGGGCGGCGGCGTATTTTCGCGTGCCGATGGTATCGGCTAGTTGCATGAGCGCGGAGTGCGTCGCGGGGAGAAAACGGCGCAAGCATTCCAGGTATGTGGAGACGCGCCAGAAGAATATTCCAGCGTTCCAGAAATATTTTCCGGAGGCGACGTAGCGTCGTGCGAGCGGCAGCGCGGGCTTTTCCGTGAAGCGGCACACGGGCAACACGCTGGTGCTGCGAACGCGCGCGCTGGCTTTCCCGGCTTCGATGTAGCCGTAACCCGTTTCCGGGCGCGAGGGCGGAACGCCGAAAACGACCAGTTTGCCGGGGGCGCGCGCCAGATCCAGCGCGGTGCGTACGAGCTGGCAGTAACGCGCGGCGTCGGCGACGTAGCTGTCCGACGGCAGCACGGTCATCAGGGCGTCAGCGGATTCGTGTCGCAAATGAATCGCGGCGAGCGCGATGGCCGCGGTGGTGTTGCGACCGACCGGCTCGGCAAGGATATGCGCACCGGGAACGCGCGGAAGCTGTTTCCGCACCGCTGCGGCTTGTTCGGTGTTGGTGACAACCCAGAAATCGCGCAAAGCGAAAACCGGCTCGAGGCGCGAGACTGTCTCGCGCAGCATCGTGTCACCACCGGTGATATTCAGCAGCTGCTTGGGCGTGCGTGTGCGGCTGCGCGGCCAGAAACGAGTGCCGCGTCCGCCGGCGAGCAGCACCGCGCAGACGGGCAGCGATTCGCGATTTGCGGCGGCCCGTTTTTTCACGGGTACACCAAATGCGACAACGCGGCATCGCTGACGCCTTGAGCAGCCAGCTTGGGCGCGACTTCGTCGAACGGCAAGGGAACGTACGCGCGGAGCAGCGAGGTCTGCCCACGCGGCGCTAAATGATATTCGCCGAGCGCCGCGGGCAGGAGCCAAGTTTGCGCCGGGGCGTATTCCACGGATTCGCCGCGCCACTGGATGGAGCCGCGGCCCTCAAGAAAAATCAGCAGGTCAAAATGTTCGGGCGACGTGGCGGCTACGCGTCCCATACTTTCCGCGAATTCCCATTTTTCCGCGGCGAAAAAGGGGCAAGCGATGAAAAAAGTTTCGGTGACGCCGCCGCGCACAATTCGCGCCGGTGAGATTTTCCCGCCGTGCTGTTCGCCGAAACGGATTACCTGCAATGCTTTCTCGATGTGCAATTCGCGCGAACGGCCCTGCGCGTCGCGGCGGTTGTAATCGAACACGCGATACGTAAGGTCCGAGTATTCCTGAACTTCGCAGAGCACCAAGCCGGCGCCAATGGTGTGCGCCGTTCCAGCAGGAACGAAAATAGCTTCTCCCGCGCGCAAAGGAACGTGTTGCAGGCAATCCTCGGCAGAACCATCCTCGATGGCACGTTTGAATATTTCCGGTGTTACACCAGGCTTCAGCCCGGCCAGAACTTCCGCGCCCGGGCGCGCGTGGATTGCGTACCACATTTCCGTCTTGCCGCGGCCTCCAGCGGCCTGCTCGTGCCGCGCGGCGTAATCATCATCGGGATGAACCTGCACGGAAAGCTTTTCTTCAGCGAATATGAATTTCACCAGCAGAGGAAACGAACCGGCAGCGGAGTTAATTTTCGTCCCCGTCCATGCCGATGGCAAATTGCGCCAAACGTCGCCAAGTTTCTGGCCCGCAAATGGGCCGGATGCGAAGCGGCATTCCAAACCCGTCATCCAAGCTTCGCCCAAAGGCTCGGCTAGATTGGATTTTTCGGGAAACAAGGGCGCGAGAGAACGTGCGCCCCACGGACGCGCGCTGAAAATCGGTTCCAGCCGCGCGGGGCACAGCGAGGCGTTGCTCGGAATCACGCCGCCTTACCGAAGAAGCGCGCCAAACGCCGCAGACCTTCGTCGATCCGATCCATCGAGGTGGCGTAGGAGAGGCGCAGATATCCCGGCGCGCCAAATGCTTCGCCGGGAGTGACCGCGATGTGTTCGCGCTCGAGAAGTTGTTTTGCGACAGCGGTGGTGTCCGGCATTTGTGGATTGAAATGCGCCGCGACATTCGGGAACACGTAGAACGCGCCCATCGGCGGCGTGCAGGTAACTCCGGGAATCGTGCGCAGGCCCGCGAGAATGTGTTCGCGGCGCCGCGCGTATTCCTCCTGCATGGCCACTACCGAATCCATCGAACCGCGCATGGCCGCGAGCCCGGCGTACTGAATGATCGAAGTGGGATTCGAAGTGGACTGGCTCTGCAGCTTGGCGATGGCGTCCACCAGCGGCTTGGGAGCCAGAATGTAACCGAGTCGCAGCCCGGTCATGGCGAACGTCTTCGAAAACGAGCCGGCGACGATCAAGCGATCCTTGGGGCCGGGAATGCTGGCGGCGGAAAACGGCTTGGCGTCCTTATAAACAAAATGAGAATAACATTCGTCGGAAAGCAGCCAGATATTGTGCCGGTTGCAAAAATCCTGCAAGCGTGCGAATTCGATCGGCGGAATCACCGAGCCGGTGGGATTGTTCGGCGAATTGGCGATGACAATTTTAGTTTTTGGCGTGGCTGCGGCTTCCACTTGGGAAGCGCGCAGGATGAACGAGTCATTCTCAAGCGTCTCGACGAAGACAGGCGTGCCGCCAGCATACTTCACCATGTCCGGATAGCTCACCCAGTAAGGAGCGCCGATAATCACTTCGTCGCCGGGATTGATCAGCGAGCAAATGGCATTGAAGATGGCGTGCTTGCCGCCGACGTTGACGACGCACTCAGATGGTTGATAGGAGGATCCCAGCTGCGCGGTGTGCCAATCGCAAATGGCCTGCCGCAGTGGAGCGATGCCCGCCACCGGCGTATATTTCGTGCGATTTTCTTCCAGTGCCTGCACGACGGCGCGCTTGATGTGCTCGGGAGTGGGAAAATCCGGCTCGCCGGGGCCGAAGTCTGCCACGTCGATTCCCTGCGCTTTCAGTTTCTCGGCTTCCTGCAGCACTACCATCGTCGGCGAAATGCTGATGCGATTCACGCGATCGGCAAGCTGAACGGGTTTGTCCATTTTCTTTTCCGTGGCCAGTTCCATCACACGCTCCCAAGTTCGTTCGTGCCGCGAAATCGCCGCGGGGCCCAGTCCGCGGCGCAAAGCTCGTCCAGGAATTCTACTTGAATTTGGCGCTGAGACGCTCCTGCACCAGCGCCGGAACAAAATCCTTTGTAGCACCGCCAAACCGCGCCAATTCTTTTACCAGCCGTGAGCTCAGGTAACTGTATTGCTCGGCCGGAAGCATGAAGACCGTTTCGATGTCCGGCTCGATCTTGCGGTTCATCATGGCCATCTGCAGTTCGTATTCGTAATCGGAGACGGCGCGGATGCCGCGCACGATCACACTCGCCTTTTTTGCGCGCGCGTAGTCCATCAGCAGCCCGTCGAACACATCTATCTCCACGTTGACCCACTTAAACGTAGCGGTCTCCAGCATCTCGACGCGTTCTTTCTCGGTGAACAGCGGATCCTTTTCCAGGTTGTGCGCGACGGCGACCACCAGCTTGTCGAAGATGTTGGAGGCGCGGGTGATCAGGTCCAAATGACCATTGGTGACCGGATCAAACGAACCGGGATAGATGGCAGTGACGGGTCTGGAGGCGCCGGAATCCATTCGATAAGCGATTCTAACCTAGAAAATCCTCTGCCGCGGCCACAAAAATGTTCGTGACGGATCAGCATACGTAGTAATGGCGTGCGAATTTGGACTAGCAGGCGCCCCGCCTTGCGGTTTCTTGGAGCGTCAAGGCGAGTCCCGCGTCGAAGGCCGGGGCACGCTGATTCACTTCAGCCGTTCAATGAGCCGAAACCGCCGTTTGGGACGGGATTTACACCGTTGGACTTCCAAACCTTGACCAGTACGACTAAAATGGTCGTTGTTTAACGTATTGCTCTGGTTGGAGTTGTGGCGAAACGCTCAGCTTGACTTTCTCGGCTGGCAGGCCTTAGAATCAATATGCGACCGTATCAGTCGCATATGCATCTATGATGAAGCTATCGAAGAAAGCCGACTACGGTTTGATTGCGCTGAAGCATTTGGCGATGCACAACGGGCATGGATCATGCAGCGCGGGAGACATCGCTGAGCTGTATAAGATGTCCACGCCGCTGATGGCGAAAGTGCTGCAGAAACTGGCGAAGGTCGGGTTGGTGGCCGCGCGGCACGGTTCGGGCGGCGGCTACACGCTGGGGCGCGACGCTTCCCTGATTTCGGCCTTGGATGTGATCCGGGCGATTGATGGGCCGCTGTTCATTACTTCGTGCGTCACTTCGCGGGGGGCTTGCGACGTGACGACGACCTGCTCGATTCGAGAGCCTTTGCGGCGGGTGAACGACAGCATTCTGGAAGTGCTGGGGAAGGTCACGATTTCGCAGATGACGGATGAGGCGCCGCTTTCGGAGATGGTCGAGCTGCGAGTCTAAGCTCACCGCAGAGACGCAGAGTTCGCAGAGAAAGACTGAAGCGAGGCAAGGACAATTTTGGGGCAGAGTTACTTGGGCTGGCGGCTACAAACACTGAATGGGGATTGAGGAGACAGAGAATGGCGATTAAGCTTCCAATTTATTTTGATAATCACGCGACCACGCAGGTGGACCCGCGCGTCGTTGAGGCAATGGTTCCGTATTTTACGGACAAGTACGGCAACGCTGCCAGCCGCAATCATGAATACGGCTGGAAGGCAGAAGAGGCGGTGGAGAATGCGCGCGGGCAGATCGCCAAGCTGATCAATGCCACGCCGAAAGAGATTGTGTTTACCAGCGGTGCGACGGAATCGACGAATCTGGCGATTAAGGGCGTCGCCGAAATGTATCGCGAGAAGGGCAATCACATCATCACCCAGGTTACCGAGCACAAGGCGACGCTGGACACGTGTAAGCGCCTGGAGAAAAACGGCTACGAAGTGACCTACCTGGCCGTGCACAAGGACGGCCGCATCAGCCTGGACGAGCTCCGCAAGGCGATTACGCCGAAGACGATCTTGATATCGATCATGTACGCGAATAATGAGATCGGCGTGGTGCAGCCCGTCGCGGAAATCGGCAAGATCGCGAAAGAGAAGGGCGTCTTCTTTCATGTGGATGGCGTGCAGGCTGTGGGAAAGATTCCGGTGGACGTGCAGAAGGACGGAATTGATTTGATGTCCATCTCCGCGCACAAAATTTACGGACCGAAGGGCGTGGGCGCGTTGTACGTGCGCCGCAAGAATCCGCGCGTGCAACTGGCAGCGCAGATTGATGGCGGCGGACACGAGCGCGGCATGCGTTCTGGCACGCTGAATGTGCCGGGAATCGTGGGCCTGGGCAAGGCTTGCGAACTCTGCGGGCAGGAAATGGCGGCGGAAAGCGAAAAGCTGTTCAAGCTGCGCGAACGTCTGAGAGAGTCAATCATGTCGCGGCTGGATGAGACGTTCATCAACGGCTCGATGGAGCATCGTCTGCCGCACAACATCAATATCAGCTTCGCGTATGTGGAAGGCGAATCGCTGCTGATGGGCATCAACGATATCGCGGTATCCAGCGGCTCGGCTTGCACTTCGGCGACCTTGGAACCCAGCTACGTGCTGAAGGCCCTGGGCGTGGGCGAGGATCTGGCGCACACTTCCATTCGTTTCGGCCTGGGACGCTTCAACACGGAGGAAGAAGTGGATTACGTGGCGGATCGCGTCGTCGAAACCGTATCGCGCTTGCGTGAGCTTTCACCTTTGTATGAAATGGCCAAAGAGGGAGTAGACGTCAGCAAGATGAAATGGCAGGTGGCAGCGGAATAAAAATCGTCTTAAAAGGGGGGAACGTGATCTACGAAGGCACAGTCGGCGTACATCGTACGTTCAGCGGCAACACCCCGGTATTTGACGTATTTTTCGCTCCTAACGTAGACGGCGGCGCATGCAATTCGCGGCGCTTTCGTGACCTGGAAGAATTGGCAGGGTTTTTGGAGTTTTTGAAGTTGCGTGAAGAAGTGGTGGTGCGGACGCTGGAGGAAGTTTGCGCCGGACGTTCGGCATCCATCGCGCATGTGACTTTGTCGGATCGAGTGATTGCAGAAGAAGGGCTGGATAGCAGCGTTACCATGAAGAGGAGAATCAACTAATGGCGTATAGCGATAAGGTAATCGAGCATTACAACCACCCGCGCAACGTCGGCTCGCTGGACAAGGCCGATCCGAACGTGGGTACGGGCCTGGTGGGCGCGCCGGAATGCGGCGACGTGATGAAGCTGCAGATGAAAGTGAATCCGCAAACGCGCGTGATCGAAGAGGCGAAGTTCAAGACCTTCGGTTGCGGTTCGGCGATTGCGAGTTCTTCCCTGGCCACCGAATGGGTGAAGGGCAAGACCGTGGAGGAAGCGCTGGCCATCAAGAACACGGATATCGTCCGTGAACTGGCGCTGCCGCCGGTGAAGATTCACTGTTCGGTGTTGGCTGAGGATGCGATCAAGGCCGCTTTGGGTGATTGGAAGAAGAAGCAGGGCGAAGCGGACTTGAAGCCTGCGGAAACCGCGTCGGCGCACAACTAATCGCTCGACCGGAGCGAGGCTTGGCCCGGCGCCGTGACGATTCAGCGGTGCCGGTTTGGCGCAGCGGACGGGTTGTGGACAACGGCAGTGGCTAGTGCTGAGTGGCTAGTGGCTAGAAACTGCCGATGCGGCTGCGCCGGAGCCGTCTGGTTTTTGGGCCGGCGTTTTACAGGAGTGGCGGAAGGACCATGATTCACGTATCCGAAAAAGCTGCGGTAAAAATTCGCGAGCTGTTGCAAAAAGAAGGCGTGCCGGCCGAGTCCGGCGGACTCCGCGTCGGGGTGCAGGGGGGCGGATGTTCGGGGCTCAGCTACGCGATGCGTCTGGATACGGAGGCGCGCAACCGCGATAAAGTGTTCGAAGAAAACGGGGCGCGCATTTTCGTGGATCCCAAGAGCTATCTCTATCTTCATGACACCACGCTGGATTATCACGAAGACCTGATGAAGCAGGGCTTCGTCTTCCAGAATCCGCAGGCGGCGCGGAGTTGCGGATGCGGTAGTTCGTTTACTGCCTGAGCTGGGCAGCAGGCCGTAAGCATTACGCATTAAGCAGAGATATTTCTCTCCTGTGCCAATCGCGCTCTTCTTCCCTCGGGGGCGCGCCCGGACGAGACCAGACCCATGAGCGTCATACGATCCCAAGATGCGCAGACCGAGGGCATACCGGTCACCAGTTGCTGGAATTGCCGCGCGGCGGTCACCGGCGCGCATTTTTGCGCGGCGTGCGGGAAAGTGCAGCCGCTGCCGGCGGGCGCGAGTTACTTTGCGTTTTTCGGATTGCCGCAGAAGCTGACGATCGAACCAGCCTCGCTCGAAGGCCAGTTCCACATGCTGAGTTGGAAGCTGCATCCGGATAATTTTGTGCGCACGAGCGAGTTCGAACGGAATTTGTCACTGGAACGGTCTTCGCAGCTGAATGATGCTTATCGCACGTTGCGCGAGCCGATCGCGCGCGTTGAATACCTGCTCGAACATTTGGGCGTGCGCAAAGAAGGGACGACCAAGCAGCAGGCGCCGCCGGAATTGCTCGAGGAAGTTTTCGAGCTGAACGAATCGCTTGATGAGTTGCGCGAGGCGAGAGCAGCGGGTGGCGATGTGGCGGCTTTGCAGGGCCGGCTGGAAACGGCGCAGCAGAATTTTCAGGAAGATCTGGACGACGTGGATGCGGAACTTGTGACGCTGGGGCGCGAGTGGGACGCTGCGGTTGATTTTGGGGCTGGAGATGCGAAGAAGACTGCGCTGCTTGCAAGAATGAATGAGGTTTTGAATCGGCGCGCATATATTCGGAATTTAGTGGCGGGCGTTCAGAAGGAACTGAATCCGTGATGTGCCTCGATAAAAGACGCGACCCGTGGCCCGCGACCCGTGAGAGGCCAAACCGGAGCGTGGCATGCTAAAGAGCTTCCGCGAACTTGAGGTTTGGCAAAAAGCGCACGCCCTGACGTTGGAGGTTTATCGCGCGACGAGCCGCTTTCCGCGAACGGAGCAGTTCGGTATCGTGTCGCAGATGCGGCGCGCAGCCATGTCAGTGCCTGCGAACATTGCTGAAGGATTCGGACGGCATACGACGAAGGATTTTCTGCATTTCTTGACGATTGCGAACGGATCGCTGGAAGAAACAAGATATTTTCTGATTCTGAGCAACGGGCTCCAGTATTTGCCCGAAGATGATTTCAAGCAGCTAGAGCGCAAATTTGATTCCGTGGGGCAGATGCTAGGCGCTCTTTCGCGGTCGCTGCGGAACCGAGCAGCAGGTTTTTCACGGGTCGCGGGTCGCGGAGCACGGGTAGCTGCTGCACCGCTTGGGAGCTGACGAACGATGGGTCGCGTAGTTGGAATTGATCTCGGCACTACGTTTAGCTTGATCGCTTATTTGGACGCGCAAACGGGCGCGCCGAAGTGTATTCCGGGGCCTTACGGTTCGACTTTGTGCCCTTCGGTTGTGAGCGTGGACCCAGACGGCAAAGTGATCGTCGGCGAGCCGGCGCGCGCGAAGCTGCTGACGCAGCCGGAGCGCACCATTTATTCCGTGAAGCGTTTGATGGGCCGCGGCGTGGCGGACGTGCAGGATGAGTTGAAGATTTTTCCGTTCCGCATTGATCCTGGCAGCGACAACGTGATTCGCGTGCGCCTGGGCGAGAAGAGTTTTACGGCGCCGGAAATTTCCGCTTACATTTTGCGCGAGCTGAAATCGTGGGCCGAAGCCTATTTCAAGGAGCCGGTGGATCGCGCGGTGATCACCGTGCCGGCGTATTTCAACGACGCGCAGCGCCAGGCTACCAAGGATGCAGGGCGCCTGGCTGGACTCGAGGTACTGCGGCTGGTGAATGAGCCGACGGCTGCGGCGCTGGCTTACGGTCTGCACAAACAGAAGCGCGGCCACGTGGCCGTCTATGATTTTGGCGGCGGCACGTTCGATATTTCGATTCTGAAGCTGATCAGCACGAATGAAGGCGACATCTATCAGGTGCTCGCGACCAACGGCGATACTCATCTGGGCGGCGACGATATTGACAACGCGCTGCTGGACTTGGCGCGCCGCGAAATACGCGAGAAATTCGGCGTCGAGTTCGATCATCGCGGCGAAGCCATCCAGACGTTGCGCAAGAGCTTGATTCGCGCCAAGCACGAGCTTTCCACGGCGGAAAAGACCATCGTCCAATATCCGCTGGAAGCGAAGGGCATGTACATTCGCGAAATCACGCGCGCGGAATTCGACGAACTGATTCGTCCGATCATTGCGCGCACCATGGCGCCGGTGAAATTGGCGCTGGCCGATGCCAAGCTTGCGCCGAAGGAAATGGATGAAGTGGTGCTGGTGGGCGGCTCGACGCGCATTCCACTGGTGCGCAAGACGGTGGGAGATTATTTCCAGCGCGCGCCGCATTGCGAGCTGGACCCTGACGAAGTGGTGGCGTTGGGCGCGGCCGTGCAGGCGGACATTCTGGAAACGGGCGTCAAGACCATGCTCCTGCTGGATGTGACGCCGCTTTCGCTGGGCATCGAAACGATGGGCGGCGTGATTGCCAAAATTATTCCGCGCAATTCCACGATTCCGGCAAGCGCGCAGGAACTATTCACGACCGGCGTCGAGAATCAGACGGCGATTGACGTTCACGTGCTGCAGGGCGAACGCGAACTGGCTAAGGATTGCCGCTCGCTCGCGCGCTTTCAGTTGAAGACGCCGCCGGGACCGGCGGGTCTGGCGCGCATCGAAGTGAAATTCCTGATCGATGCCAATGGAATTCTGCAAGTGGCGGCGCGCGATTTGCGCACCAGCGAGCAGCACACTGTTGAAGTGCAGCCCAGCTACGGCCTTTCGGACACCGAGATCGAACGCATGCTCGAGGAATCGATCGAATACGCCGAACAGGATTTTGCCGAGCGTCAGGTGATCGAAGCGCGCACCGAAGCGGAGACCATCCTGGCGGCGACGGATAAGGCGCTGGCGGACCCGCGCTCGCACGAAATCTCGGCAGCGGAGCGAAAAGCTGTCATGGAATCGGAAGCGCAGCTGCGTACGGCGCTGGCGGGCAGCGATTACAAATTGATGCGCACGCGGATTGATGAAATCAACGCATCCACGGCGCACCTGGCGGAAGTGCTGATGAATGGCGCGCTGCAAACCGCGTTCGAAGGTAAGCGGCTGGACGACGTATAGCCGCGCAAGCGAGTCAGCGAGCGACGGGCAGGCTTGGCTCGCAATAGAATTTTTGGAGATGGCGCTCGACCGTTCTGAATTTGTGATGAGCGCGTTGAGAGAGGAGCAGCAAAGCATGGGCGGCAAGAATCCATATATTGAAGAAACAAAGTTCGCGCCCGCAACGAAGAAATATAAGGTGACGTTTGTCAGGGAAGGGAAGACGGTCGAAATCGATCCCGACAAGATTCCCTACGGCCACGACGGCCTGCCGGGCAGCATCCTGGATATTTCGCAGGGGTATCACCTGGGTTTGGACCACGCGTGCGGCGGAGTGTGTGCGTGCTCTACGTGCCACGTGATTGTGCACGAGGGTCTCGATAGCTGCAACGAAGCCACCGACGCGGAACTCGATCAACTGGACGAAGCGCCGGGAGTGACGCCGAAGTCGCGACTAGGCTGCCAGTGCGTGCCGGACGGCACCAAGGACATTGTGGTGGAGATTCCGGAGTGGAACAAGAATTACGCGAAGGAAGCCGAGCACTAGAAACACGCGACGTGGAACGACGCTGCCGGCGCATCGTGCGGCCGGCGCCAAAACTTCGAATCGGGGAGCGGGAAAGAATGCCGAACACGTTTGATTGGGACAACGCCGAGGAACTCGGCATCCAGCTGGCGGAAAAACATCCCGGAGTGGATCCACTGACGGTGCGCTTCACCGATATGCATAAATGGATCGTCGAGCTTCCAGGTTTCACAGGCGATCCGAAATTATCGAACGAAGGAAAGCTGGAAGCGATTCAAATGGCCTGGCACGAAGAATTCCAGGACAGCCAGTAACCGGGTTTCCGCGCACGCCGCATCCCCCCGAACTTCCGTTCGTACTTCCGTACGCAGTTCCACACGTGATTTCGCAGTAGTCCAAATTGTCCATCGAATCGAACGCGCGCTTCTCTGCATCCAATCCGGCAATTCGCGGCGGCGTGATACATTTTCGCTTTCGAGATTAGACGTGGCGCACTGAATTTGTCAGCCAGGAGGCACGACCATGGAAGTGGACCTGCGATTTCCCGTGGGGAAGTTCCAACGCCCAACGGCGTCGCTGACGGATACTCAGCGTCGCGAGTTCATCGAAGCGATCGCCGCAACGCCCGCGCGACTGAACGATGCCGTGAAAGGTTTGAAACCCGAACAGCTTGACACGCGCTACCGTCCCGAAGGATGGACGGTGCGCCAAGTGGTGCATCACGTTCCGGACAGCCACATGAACGCCTACATACGATTCAAGCTCGCACTCACCGAAGACCTGCCGTTGATCAAAGCCTACAACGAGGCGAAGTGCGCCGAGCTGGGCGACGTGAAAGGCGCGCCCATCGAGCCTTCGCTCGCACTGCTGGAGAATCTGCACAAGCGCTGGGTGCTGCTGCTGAGCACGCTGGGCCCTGCGGAGTGGTCGCGCAGATTCCGCCACCCGGAGCACGAGAAGCCGTTGTCACTCGACGATACGCTCGCGTTATACGCCTGGCACGGGAAACATCACGTGGCGCATATCACATCGCTGCGCGAACGCGAAGGCTGGCAATAGGAAATCGGAAATTAGAAAAGCGAAGTTGGAAAATGGAACAGCATGGAAGACACCAATCATCCGCCGACGTGGAAGACACTACTGGCCTTCGGGATTATTTATTTTGTGTGGGGATCCACGTTCCTTGCAATTCGCGTTGGGGTGCGCGAAGTTCCGCCGCTGGTGCTGGCGGCGATTCGGTTTTCGGTCGCGGGCTTGGTTCTTTTTGGCTGGATGCTGGCACGCGGCGAACGCGCGCCGAGCGCACGCGAATGGCGGTCGGCGTCCATACTCGGAATGGTGATTTTTCTTTTTGACTATGGGTTGCTGTTCTGGGCCGAGCAGCGCGTGCCTTCGGGGATCGCGGCCGTGATGTTGGCCACGATTCCAGTCTTTATGGCGCTGTCTGAAATTATTTTCCTGCGCACGCAGCGGCTCACGGTGCGCTTGAGCCTGGCGCTTTTAATTGGGATCGGCGGCGTGGGAGTGTTGATGAGCCGCGCGCTCAATCTGGGCGGCGCGCCGATTGATAAATTGGGCGCCATGGCGCTGATCTTTGCATCCATCAGCTGGTCAGTTGCGTCGGCGTTTGCGCGCAAGTTACCGCTGCCTAGTTCCAAAGTGATGAGTTCCGGGGCGCAAATGCTTGCGGGCGGAATATTTCTCGCGGTCGTGGCGGGAGGTTTCGGCGAATTTCGAAATTTTCATCCGTGGGCGGTTTCGCGCGGAGCCTGGCTGGCGCTGCTCTACCTCATTGTCGCGGGCTCGATTATTGGTTTTACGGCGTACGTGTGGCTGATTCATCATGAATCGCCGACAAAAGTCGGCACCTACGCGTACGTGAATCCGATTGTGGCCGTACTGGTGGGATATTTTCTAGGCGGCGAAGCGCTCACCACGCGAACGATTCTGGGAACTCTGCTCGTGCTGATCAGCGTGATCGTGATTACCACAACGCCGGCGAAGAAACAGGCTGAGTCGCTCTTGGCGGAGGATGCTGCCTAACGCCCGGTCGTGCCGCGCGATGCTGCGTAAATCTCAGCGGAGCTTTTCGATCTGTTGTTGCACTTGGCTGCGAAATTCCAGCGGATGCGCGACTTGATGAAAGGGCTCGGAAGTTCCGCCCGTGCCGATCATTACAATCGTTCCATAACCCAGCATGCGGCCGGACGTCGTCTCGGTCACCTCGATGCTCTCCACTTTATTCAGCAGCATTTCGATGGTCTTGCGGCTCATCAGGCCCGTCTTGATCACGACGCGCCGGTTGGTCACCGCCATTTCCGTGGCGTTGCGCCGCACCATGCCCATCAGAATCACGATGGCGCCGCAAACCAGCAGCGCTACGCCGCCGCCTTCCGTTAGATGCAACGTATTGATGTCCATTCCGTGTTGGCTGAACGCGTAATACAGCAGTAGCACTCCGGGCAGGCCGAGCAGCAAGCATCCAATGAAGAGGTGGCCGAGCATCACGATCCAATGCAGCCGCGTCTGGTAAATTACGATTTCGCCGGGAACCAGGTTTGATTCTACGTAGCTCATCTGCTCTACCCCCAAACTCATTCAGCCGACCAGCAAAATCGAGCCGCCACGCAGTGCTTGAATGAGGCTAACACAACGGCCGGGGACTTCTCGCGCGAGCTTCGGATCAAGTCTAGACGAGCTGCGCGGCCGGAGATTGGCCCACCGCCTGACGATTGCGCGCTTGTGAATTCTGCCGGTATCTCTGATAATCTAAGCACGTCTGGTAGCACTTCCTTTGTGGCGCTATGGTGCAACGGTTAGCACGCGGCCCTTTCAAGGCTGAAATACGGGTTCGATTCCCGTTAGCGCTACCAATTACTGCTTAATTCCGCGACGTTCTCGTTTTCTGCGACTAGTTATTCCTATTGCAATTTCCGTCGACAGCGCAGCCCGTCACCGGGCACTCGCCCGCGCGTTGCCTTTCTGGAAACAATCCCCGCGCAACGCACAACAAAAGCCGCCGCCGCGTGCTTTACTGGATTGCAGGGTAAACCTGCGGTCCCATCCCTGCTAAAGCCATCCCAACTTCACAAGAGGTGAAATTTCGAATGAAAACTCTTACTAGATTCGCGGTGATCGCCGCGGCGATCGCCTTCCTGGTTCCGTTCACGTCGCAAAATCTCCGCGCGCAAGGCAAGCATCCAGCTTACCTGCACGCTCTCTCCGACCTGCGGGATGCGCGAGCGCACCTGCAACGTCCGGACGGTGGCGCTCTGCATGCTGAAGAGCGCGCCGCCGTTGAAGAAATCGACCATGCGATCGACGAAATCAAGCGCGCCGCATTCGATGACGGCAAGGACATCGGAGATCACGTTCCCGTGGACCCTCACAATCCGTGGGCCGGACGGTTGCACAAGGCCCGCGAACTGCTGGACAAGGCTCATCACGATATCGAGAAGGAAGAAGACAATCCCGAAGCACGAGGCCTGCGCGACCGCGTGATCATGCACATTGACCGTGCGCATCATCACGTGGACGAAGCCATCGCGATCGTTGACACGCACTAGACTCAAAACCTCGATTCAAAAATTTCCCTGGGCCGGCATTACGCCAGCCCAGGGACTTTTTATTTTCGTCCAACGTCGCCGACCATCCGCCGCGCGTGAAGAATCCCGAAATGAGGTAAAATTGGCGTAGTTCTGGGGAATGGAATAGCCGCGGACGCGATTCAGCAGGCGTCAGGGAGTTCGCGCGCGAAGCGCACACAAAGGAGATTCACAGTGGCGGATTTGATGAGGACGTCGAACCCGGCTCTGAACGCCAACGCATTTCAAGGCGAGGGCGTCGGCGTGGGCGAGGCGATGACGCTGCAGGGAACCGTCAACAAGACGGGCATGCTGCTGATCTGCGTGATCGCGACCGCAGCCTGGACCTGGAATATTTACACGCATTCGCAGAATCCCTCGGCGGTGCTGCCGCTACTGGCAATCGGCGGAATCGGCGGATTTATTTTCGCGCTGGTAACGATTTTCAAGAAGACCTGGGCGCCCGTAACCGCGCCGATTTACGCGTTACTCGAAGGGTTGCTGCTGGGCGGCATTTCGGCCATCTACGATGTACGCTTTCACGGTATCGCAATTCAAGCGGTGAGCCTCACGTTTGGCACGCTCGCGATTCTGTTGCTGGCCTACCGCTCGGGGTTGATTCCTGTAACGGAGAAATTCCGGCTGGGCGTGGTGGCGGCTACCGGTGGCATTGCAATTTTTTACCTAGCGACGATCGTGCTGGGATTTTTCGGCGTTCATTTCACCACGATTAACGGCTCCGGACCGATCGGGATAGCCTTCAGTGCGTTTGTCGTGGTTGTGGCAGCGCTGAATCTGGTGCTGGACTTCGATTTCATCGAAAGCGGTGTGGCCGCGGGAGCGCCGAAGTACATGGAGTGGTACGCGGCGTTCGGATTGATGGTCACGCTGATTTGGCTGTACTTGGAAATTCTGCGCCTTCTGTCGAAACTGCGCAGCCGCGATTGATCGCGAACATAGCGCGGTTGCCGCGCGTCATCCGCACACAACACTTCCATGCCCTCTCCTGCGCGTCAGTAGTTGCCGCACACTTCCTGGCGAGGAAGTCCGTACTCCCGTGTACTGGTAGCCCGCCGCCGGAAATGTAACGTTTCTACCCCGTCCAGGTCGAAATGGAAATGCCCCAACTAAGCGCTCTCCGCTAACCGACTCTGCCGCATGGATTTAGCCATTTCTCCGGCGTGGCCTGGGAACTGCATTGTATGTACTGAATTTCCGTGGCGCGCCCGCCAGCCTCAGGGCGATTCGAGGGTGTAAGCGTGAAAGAACGCGAAACGAATTTGAACCGCAGCATGCGCGAAGCAACCAACGAGCGCGGGTTCTCGCTGGTTGAAATGAGCGTCGTAGTCATGCTGATCCTGATCATTTCCGCAATGGCGCTGATCGCCTACTTGCCGACGCTGCAGGATGCGCGTTTCGACGCCGCGATGAAGGAAGTGGTCGATCAATTGCGGCAGGCGCGCGAGTATTCGATCACCAACCGCCGCTACGTGCAGGTCACCTTTCCCACCGTCGTTGTAAGTGGGATCACCCAGTATCAAGTGGTCTTGCAGGTAAGAAACGATCTAACAGCCGGCGCCGGAGCAGTGAATCCGATTCTGAGTAGTGTGCCCATCGAATCCCCGGCCCAATATTACTTGTTCACCACAGCTCCGGACACGCCAGACGCTTTCGGCAATGGCGCGGCAGTGGAGTTCGAGGGCCTGTCCGGCGGACCGGTCGGCGGAATGCTTTTCCAAAGCGATGGTGAGTTAGTCGATGGAGCGACGTATCAACCCATTAATGGAACGGTGTTCATCGGTCAACCCGGCAAAAATTCGTCAGCCCGGGCAGTCACGGTTCTGGGCGGAACCGGCCGAGTGCGCGGTTGGAAGGGGACGGGTGCCCTATGGGCCAGGTTCTGAAGGAGTTCAAGAAAATGCGGCAAGCGAAAAGACGGCAAGCGGCTAAGGGTTTCACGCTTCTAGAGACGATGATCTCGCTGGTGGTTCTGGGTGTGGGCGTTCTGGGTTTGTGCGCGATGCTAGCGGATGCTTTGGCCTACATGCAGGGTTCGCAAGATGCATTTATCGCGCAGCAGAAGGCCGAAGAAGCCGCTGAAGCGATCTACACCGCGAAATATACGAACAACGCAACCTTCGCGCAGCTTTCCAACAACAGCGCGGGTAATCCGCAAGGACTTTTTCTGTCCACGCCGCAGCCGTTGCTGGTGCCAGGAGCTGACGGCCTCGTCGGCACGGTTGCCGACGCCGGCGGCACTCCGGCATACATCGTGTATCCAGGGCCGGACGGAAAACTGGGTACCGCCGACGACGTGAAGCAATCGCTGGGCAACTTTACCCGCACCATCACCATTACGGCGGTGCCGGGCTACACCAACAGCCTGAACCAGGTGGTGATCACGGTGACTTACATAACGGGCAAATTCACTCGCAATTATTCGCTCACGACTTACGTTTCAGCTTACTAGCACCAGGACCGCGAGGAGCAAGGATGAAGCGCCAAAGAGGATTTACGCTGATCGAGTTGATGGTCGCCATGAGCATCGTGGTTACCGTCGTGGCCATCGCCACCGACGCGCTGATGCAGGCGGAGCACGTGACCACCATGGTCACCTATGAGGCCAACACCCAAGAGAACCTGCGCGCCGGAATGCATTTCATGGTCCGCGACCTGGCGCAGGCGGGCGAGGGAATCCCTCAGGGTGGCATCAGCCTTCCCTACACCGCGACCTCGGCAGTGAATCGCCCCGGCACCGCAACCACATTTCCGCCCGCCTACATTACGCTGCCGGCGATTACACCGGGCTCACAAATCGGCCAGCTCGCGACCAGTATAAATCCCGCGACCAACGCAGTACTCACCGGAATCAACACCGACGTCATCAACATTATCTACGCAGACAACGTTCTAGTGGACCCGGCGGGAAATTATCTCTACAGCTATCCGGTTGTACAAGCGGCACCCTCGGCCCCGGTTTGCGCTGGAACCATATCCGCTAGCGGCGCATCAGTCACGCTCGCGCCGGGCTGTTTCACGATGCCGGGTGTAACCAATCCCATCACCGCCGGCAACTTGATCATGTTCCACAACGCGAACGGAACGGCGCTGGAATATGTCACCAGCGTCGCTGGCCAAACCATCGGCTTTGCAGGCGGCGATCCCGCTGGCCTGAACCAAACGGGCTTGGCAAACGGGACCGTGGCGAACCTGGCAACCACCCCCGGAGTGTTTCCGCCCACCACGATCACCCGCGTCTGGATGGTGACTTACTACGTTAACTCGACCAGCGCGACGGACCCACAATTGATCCGCCAGGTGAATTATCCGGGCTTCCCGGCCGGCGCGCCGGTGAATCCGCCGCAGGCCATCGCCGACGATATCGAGAACCTGAGCTTCAGCTACGATATCACCAGCTCCACGGACCCAGGGGGCACCTACCCCAACGGTCCCGGGAACGTCCCGACTCCGATTCTTCCGGACACGCCTGCGCAGATACGCGCGGTCAATGTGTTCCTAGCGGGCAGGTCCGAAAATGCCTACACGGCGCAAACGACGCCGATATACCTGCGCAACAACTTGAGCACGCAGGTGAGCATTCGCAGCCTTTCGTTCACGAACCAGTTCAATACGTCGGCGACGTCCACGGCCCCGTAGGAGCTTTTGCAAGCGCTGAGGCACCAGGGTTTTTAGATTTTCAAGGAGATCCGCTGTGAGAATGGACCGAGAAAAGGGCGTCGCACTGATAACCTCGCTGTTTGTTCTGCTGCTGATTTCAGCCATCGTAGTCGGCATGAGCTGGATGGTGATGACGGATCAGCGCCTGGGCGGTAATAACTCGAGCCGCGAGATCGCCTTCTACGGCGCGGAAGCCGGCATGGAG
>Ga0070733_10001305_pt1 | contig 18725 bp, 17 predicted proteins | sample Coa_R1_9_FD_66450 | JGI IMG/M metagenome (GOLD analysis project Ga0070733, IMG submission 66450) | Surface soil microbial communities from Centralia Pennsylvania, which are recovering from an underground coalmine fire - Coalmine... | ecosystem: Environmental > Terrestrial > Soil > Unclassified ... | reverse complement strand
TTTCGTTCCCGCCGATTGACCAGTCGGGGCCTATTCCAGAATTTTGGTCCTTTCTGGAATTTCAAATCGTTCCCACGACCAATCGGCGTATCCACCTCATACAAAAATGCTTATTCCGTTTCGTAAAAGTTTAGCCGGACAGCAGTGATCGGCACTATCAGTGCTAACGGAAGGCTCTTCGTACAAGCCAGCATAGCCTGGTGTTCGCTAGTAAAACTGAGAACGTTCAGTCTCCTGTCGGCTCCTGGCCCTATTGATACAAAGCACCTGCACGCTTGCATCCTGGTCGTTCAAAACGTTCAGTCTCCTGTCGGCTCCTGGCCCTATTGATACTACAGGCTCATCCAATACAGACCACAACAAATCCGCCGTTTGGTCGAAAGGTGTTAAGTGCCACTCATTATCGAATCGATAGAATATTCTTAAAAGCCCATCGTCGCGTTTCACAACGCCAGCAGCCCGTTTGTCGCATCTATCGGAGCGTTGAGTTGTGGGGCTTGTTCGGGATCGCCAGCGCGTGCGGGCTCAGCAACTCTATGCGGGTGACCGTTCCCGGATTTTTCGCGTCTCTTCTCCGGAATCTCGCAGACCATCGCTTCGGTGGTCTGCATCAGACCGGCGATCGACGCCGCGTTCTGCAGAGCGGAACGTGTCACCTTGGCCGGATCGATCACACCCGACTCCACCAGATCCTCAAAGGTATCGGTCCGGGCGTTGTAGCCGAAGTGCGGGTTCTTGTTCTTGCGGATCTTGCCCATCACAATCGCGCCTTCCTCACCCGAGTTCTGCACGATCTGCCGGATCGGCTCTTCGCAGGCACGCCGGATGATGTCGACGCCAATCTGCTCGTCGCCCGGCAGCTTGAGTCTCTTGAGAGCGATGGCCGCGCGCAGCAGGCAGAGCCATGCCGGCAAGCTTCGCATCTCAACGCAAATAGTCCCCGTTTCACCGGTCCGGGAATGCGTCGTCGACCTTGAAACTTCTCCCGGCTGCGGAAAGGGGCTCGATGGATTCGCCTGGGCCGTACGAAGTCACATCGGCATAAGCCCCACCTTGCGGATCGCGATGGACCACGATGCGCCGTCCCGTGACGTCAACAACCCAATAATCGACGATTCCCGCTCGCGAGTAGAGTCGAGCTTTAGTCTTTTTATCAAAAGCGAGCGTCGTATCGGAGATCTCGACCACCAGCCGAACGTCGGAGGGCTGAGGATTCGATGTCTCGTACGCAGAGCACGGCTGGACGAGCACCGCCAGGTCCGGTTCCGGCTCGTTTGTGGGATTGTCCTCCGGCGCAACGTCGATCGGTGCTTCCGGGGTCACGTACAGCGCTCCGAACACGTCGACCAACCATTTCATGACGAGGATCATCGTGGTGACGTGTGGCCGTTTCTTGCCCATTCTGCTGATCAGATCCCCTTCGATCAACTCCAGCCGCTCGCGTTCCCACAAGCCGGTGGACTCCAGAGCCTCACACTCGGCGCGGGTCCAGCGTTTCCGGTTGGGATAACCCGTGGAACCGAGCAATTCGGGGTTTGCAATGGCTTCGGCTGGCATATTAAGCCTGATCCGATCTTAGCGCAGATCCGAGAGCGCATAGCGCTCACAAAAAAGCCGCAGTCCCCTTCCGGAAACCGCGGCTTTTATCAAGACGCCGAAAGGCGGCTGGTAGCCGCATGTCCAACCGGTATTTAGTAGTCCATGCCCTCGGGTCCGCCGTGTCCGCCAGGAGCCGGAGCCGACTTCTTCTCCGGAATCTCGCAAACCATCGCTTCGGTGGTCAGCATCAACCCGGCGATCGACGCCGCGTTCTGCAGTGCCGAACGGGTCACCTTGGCCGGATCGATCACACCCGACTCCACCAGATCCTCATAGTTATCGGTCTGGGCGTTGTAGCCGAAGTGCGGGTTCTTGTTCTCGCGGATCTTGCCCATCACAATCGCGCCTTCCTCACCCGAGTTCTGCACGATCTGCCGGATCGGCTCTTCGCAAGCCCGCCGGATGATGTCGACGCCAATCTGCTCGTCGCCGGGCAGCTTGAGGTCCTTGAGCGCAATCGCCGCGCGCAGCAGAGCCACGCCGCCGCCGGGAACGATGCCTTCCTCGACAGCCGCGCGAGTGGCATGCAGCGCATCCTCGACGCGGGCTTTCTTTTCCTTCATTTCGGTTTCGGTCGCCGCGCCAACCTTGATCACCGCAACACCGCCGGCAAGCTTCGCCAGCCGCTCCTGCAGCTTCTCGCGGTCATAGTCCGATGTGGTTTCGTCGATCTGCGTCCGCAGCTGCTTGATGCGGCCCTCGATCGCCTTGGTCTGCCCGGCGCCATCGATGATGGTCGTGTTGTCCTTGTCCACCGTGACGCGCTTCGCCTTGCCGAGATCGTCGAGCTTCACGCCTTCGAGCTTGATGCCCGTTTCTTCGAAGATGGCCCGGCCGCCGGTCAGGATCGCGATGTCTTCCAGCATGGCCTTACGGCGATCGCCGAAGCCCGGCGCCTTCACCGCACATGCGTTCAAAGTGCCGCGCAGCTTGTTGACCACCAGGGTAGCCAGCGCTTCGCCTTCCACTTCTTCCGCAATGATCAGCAGCGGACGGCCGGCGCGCGCGATTTGCTCGAGCAGCGGCAGCAGGTCCTTCATGTTGCTGATTTTCTTTTCGTGGATGAGGATGTAGGGGTCTTCGATGGCCACTTCCATGCGCTCCGGATCCGTCACGAAATAGGGCGACAGATAACCGCGGTCGAACTGCATGCCTTCCACGGTCTGGAGTTCGGTCGCCATGGTCTTCGATTCTTCAACCGTGATGACGCCGTCCTTGCCGACCTTCTTCATCGCCTCCGCAATGGTGTCGCCAATGGTGTGATCGCTGTTGGCGGAAATGGTCCCGACCTGCGCGATCATGTCGCCCGAAACCGGCTTGGACATCTTCTTGACTTCGCCGATCGCCAAGTCAACGGCCTTGTCGATGCCGCGCTTCAGGGCCATCGGGTTCGCGCCCGCCGCCACCGACTTCACGCCTTCGCGGAAAATCGCCTGCGCCAGGATGGTCGCGGTCGTGGTGCCGTCGCCGGCGATGTCGGAAGTCTTCGAAGCGACTTCGCGAACCATCTGCGCGCCCATGTTCTCCAGCGGGTCTTTGAGTTCGATTTCCTTTGCGACCGTGACACCGTCCTTCGTGATGTTCGGACCGCCAAACTTTTTCTCGAGGACCACGTTGCGGCCCTTGGGACCGAGCGTGACCTTCACCGCGTCTGCCAACTGATTCACGCCGCGCAGGATCGCCTGGCGGGAATTTTCAGCGTAAACAATCTGTTTTGCCATGGATTATTTTTCTCCCTATTTGAACTTTATTAAGCTTGAAACGATTAGCTGGCCTTTTTGGCCGTCTTGGTGGGCTGCGCGTCGAGAATGCCGAGCACCTCGTCCTCACGCATGATCATCAGTTCTTCGCCATCCAGCTTGATTTCGCTGCCGGAGTACTTGCCGAAGAGAATGCGGTCGCCGGGCTGAACATCCAGCGGGACGATCTTGCCGTCTTCCAAGCGTTTTCCTTTGCCTACGGAGACGACTTCGCCTTCCTGCGGCTTTTCCTTTGCGCTGTCGGGGATGTACAAACCACCGTGCGTCTTCTCGGCTTCGGTTTCAACACGTCGGACCACGATGCGGTCGTAAAGCGGACGAATATTCATGAAATTACCTCTCTGGAAATTTTGGGTTGTGTAGGACCCTTGGTACCGGACAGTGATACGGAACACCCGGCCCCAAGGGATATTATTAGCACACTCTGGTGTTGAGTGCTAACAATTCCGAGCTAAGCGGTTGATAATATTAAAGATTAAAACTCTTGACAATAACACACTAAGATAATCAGCTAGTCAAACTACCCAACCCGGATGGACACGCGTCGATAGGAGCGTTTTGACCGGCGTCCGCATAACTCCGATCCCTCTTTTCGGTTTGCGGCATATCCACGCGGCGACTAAATCGACGCAAGCCAAGAGACACCAGCCACCGAACCGGCCTATACTGGACGGACACGATAAAGTAGACGAACGAGCGCAGATCATGGCAAGTCTCGATTGGTCGGAATGCCCCGCGGTGGAGAGCATCCCCGGCAAGGTCAGCGGCGCGTGGGTGCTGCGGGGAACCCGTATGCCGGTGTCGGCGATCTTCGAGAATATCGAAGCCGGGGCCAAAATTCGACGACATCATCGAATGGTTCGATGGACTTGACAGGGAGCAGGTTAAGGCGGTGATTGAATTCGCCGCGCGTAGTCCTGACAGAGCGCCAGCGCCTCACTCCATAGTCGCCACCAACGCGTCCAAAAGCGACCACAATTCCTCCAACGTAGCCCGCGAAGTGAACATGTTCCCAATCGCAATGCGCAGAATATACCTTCCCCCCACCAAGGTCGACGAAAGGTAAAACCTCCCCGAACCATTAATCGCATCGAGGAGCAAACGGTTGGCTTCGTCCGTTCCGCGCTGCCGGAAGCAGATCACTGAAAGTTGCGCCGGAGCGCAGATCTCGAAACGCGGGTCTTCGGCCATCCGGTCGCGAAGGTCACGCGTCATGGCGACTTGTTCGCGGATAATCTGCGCCAGCCCCTCATGCCCGTAGTAGCGCAGGACAAACCAGAGCTTCAGTGCGCGAAATCGGCGTCCCAGCGGGATCCCGTAGTCCATCAGGTTGAGGCCACTGTCTGAAGTCCGCAGAATTTCCGGCACCAGCGAAAACGCATGGCGAAGCACATCCGGACGACGGCAATAGAAGACGCTGCAATCGACCGGCACCATCAGCCACTTGTGCGGATTGAAAACCAGCGAATCCGCTCGCTCGCAGCCATCCAGAATCCAGCGAAACTCGGGTACCACCGCGGCCGATCCGGCATAAGCGGCATCCACGTGCAGCCAGAGTCCTTCGCGTTCCGCAACGTCGGCAATGGCGGGAACCGGATCGATACTGGCGGTCGACGTGGTCCCTACCGTCGCGACCACGCAGAATGGCCGCAACCCGGCCTCGCGATCCTTTTGAATCGCATCCACCAGCAGCTCGGGGAGCATGCGGAACTCGGAATCGGTACCGATGCTCCTGACATTGCGGCGTCCGATCCCAAGCGACATGGCGCCTTTCTCGACCGAGGAATGCGCCTGGTCGGACATGTAGAGAACAAGATCGTTCGGCGCCCCGATGTCGCGCGTTTCCGGGGCTATCGCGGCACGCGCGGCGGCAATACCATGCAGCGTGGCCGTAGACGCGGTGTCGAGAATCATGCCGAACCAGTCCCGCGGCAATCCGAACCAGTGCAACAGCCAGCGCAGCGCAACGACTTCGAGTTCCGTGACAGCCGGCGACACTTTCCATATGAAGCCGTTCGCGTTCAAAGCCGTGGCCAGAAGCTCGGCCAGAATGGCTGGCGGGGAGGAAGTATTGGCGAAGAAGGCTAAAAATCGGGGATGGTTCCAGTGGGTTATGCCGGGTAGGATGATCCGTTCGAAATCTTCAAAGATGTGCTCGATCGTTTCGCCCTGCTCGGGGCCATGCGCCGGCAGCCCGTCGATAATATCGTTGGGCTTGACTGTGGAAAGCACCGAGTATCGCTCCGGCGATTCCAGGTAATCCGCCACCCAGTCAATCATTTTGTGGCCGAACTCGCGGAATTCACGCATGCTTCACCCAGCCCGTAAACCACGTCGAAAACTCGATCAGCGCTTGCCTCGTCTCGGGCGCGAGTGGCGTCAGCGGCGGCGCGGATTTCTGCCCGCGCAGCTCCACGGCGCGCTTGATGGCGGCGGGGAACGGAAACCTGTCCGCCCATTCGAGGAACTCGATCAGTCGCGCGTGCAACCGGTCATCGAGTGTTCGCGCGAGGCCTTCAAGCAGCTCCGGAACGGCGCAGGCCGAACCAGAGACAACGCCGCTCGCGCCTGCGCGCAGAGCTCTCAGCGCAGTCCTGTCGTCGCCGTTGAAAAGCGCAAACGGACGCGTTTGACGGAGTTCCAGAAGCTGGTCGAAAAACGGGCAGTCGCCGCTTGAATCCAGAATGCCGCCGTAGCGCCCGGTGTCGATCAATTTGCGCATGAGGTCCAACTCAAGTTTAGAAGTCGCCTGCGGCAGGTTATGAATCAGGAGCGGGACTGCGTCTCCGGTTTCTCGCGCGAACTCGACATAAAACTCTTCGATTTCCCGCTGCGAGTAGCGGAAAAAATACGGGGGCATGAGGATAAGCGCGTCGGCGCCGGACGCGATCGCTTCAGCGGCAAGCTGAATCGAGCCCGCGAGCGTGGAGTGCGAGACGCCCACTATCACGGGAACACGGCTGCGCTTCACCCCGAGATATACCAACCGCTGGCGCTCCGGGAAGGTGCAATTGAGAAACTCACCAGCCGCGTCGAGCAGGCATACTCCATTCACGCCGCCCGCCGCCAGAAAATCGAGCAGATCGAGCATCCCGGAAAAGTCCGGGTCCTGGGAATTGGTGCGCCGGGGAGTGATGGACGAGGCGAAGACGCCTGCGAGTTCGAGGTGTCGCGGCGCGCGTGCCATCGTTTCCCTTCGCTAGCCTATCATCGCCGCAGTAAATGGCAGCTTAATCGCCCGAAAACAACAGCTCCGCGTCGGATCGCCGGACGTAGTTCGCTTCGATGGCCTCCGGGTCCTGTGCCAGTCCCGCGGCCGCTCGCCGTATCGCGATTCGGGCGATCGCCGCCGCAAGAGCACGAGGCGCGTGGACGATCTGATACTGCGACGGAAACGGCGAAAAATCCTGTGAAATCCATTCGATTTCGCCTTCGGGCAACGAATCCACAAACCGTTGGAACGGTAACACAACCTCAGGGACAATTTTCCGTCCCGTTTCGTCGTAGAGCGCGGCGTAAACCTCACCCCGCCGTGCATCGATAACGGTGGCGCGCGCGTTCGACTGCCCAAACTCCGCCAACGCTTCCAGATTCGATACGGCGACCACTCGTTTGCCAAGGATCTCCGCGAGTCCTTTGATCGCCGAAAGCCCAACCCGAACGCCGGTGAAGGACCCTGGTCCCGAGGCGCCCGCGAACAGGTCGATCTCCGCCAGCGTGACGGCTTGGCGGGCCAGCAGTGCCTCGATCGCCCCGAACAGCACGTTGCTGAATCCCTCGGGTGCGTGCAGCAGCACCTCCTCCCGAACGCCGTTTTCATCGGCAAGCGCAATGCTGCCGAAACTCGCCGTCGTGTCGACAGCAAGAGTCAGCATGGAAGGACACGCGACGACAGCCGCGTCTTTTCCGGACCGCGCAAACGCGGCTGTCGCCGTATGCCCAAAGCCTTCATCATTTCGTCAACGTGTAGTTGCGATCGAGGACATACGCCTTGCCGAGCCCGTTCATGCCAAGGATCCTCACATGCAGCGCCGCCGGGTAGTTAACCGCAATATTGGCCGGAATCCGGAACATCCCGTTCGCGCCTGTCCCGATCACCCGGTAACTGCGATTATCGATCGTCACCTCGCCCGTCCACTCGTACATCATGTGCTGCAGCGCCTTCGTCTCGCGCTTCAGCTTGATCGAATACTGAGCCGGGCCGCTCAGGGAAATGCTGTCGCCCGAAGGATCGACGACATCGAACGGAACTTTATCCGGATTCCCCTCCACTTCCTGCATCACAATGCCCTGTTCGCGCGAATCGAATTTATAGCTCTTCAGCATCGACGCCTTATGGCCTTCGCGCGAAATCTGCAGCACCCAATCGTGCGAGCGATCCGGCGGCTCGCCGGTGAAAACCTCGTTCTTGATCTCTTTCAGCTTGACCGATTGCCCGGTCGCCGGATTGAGCCACCGGCCGTCGTAGCTGTGCTTCTCCAGCCGCACCGTGACGGGCCCCGGCTTCTCCACATAAATGATGTACTCGACTTCCTCGAGCGACAGACCCCGGCCATTCTCCGCATCGAAGAAAGGCTCCAGTTCCCAGTGCCGCGTGCCTTCCATGAATTCGTACCAGATTTTCATTTCGTTCGCGGCCTGCTCGTTGGGGATCGCCGTCGAAGGGTACTGGCCATTCATCGTGGCGTTCCACAAGCGATGGCGAAAAGTTTCGGCATCCACCGGTTCGCTCGCAAAGTTGTTCACCGCGGGGTACTGATAGATTTGCTGATCGATCGCGCCGATCGCATCGTCCGGAGTCTGATAGGACCGGTAACGCAGCCATCCATCGTCCACCAACGGCCCGGCAGAGACGTTCGTGCGCGAGGAGCGAGTGTGCTTGTAAGGGTCAAGAGCGCTGAGGTATTCGCCGATTTCCTTCAGCAGATCGCGCCCGTTGTCGTAACTCTCCCAGCCTTCGATGCCCTGCCACGTCACGTCGTACGCGGCCAGGCGCGACAGCGCGTAGGTGAACCATTTGCTGCGATCGTCATGCGTGGGAAGCAGCCGGCTCCCGAGCCCGTTCGGCCCGAAGAACGCAAGATCGACGATGATGCCCTTCTGGTTCGCGTAGCGCAGTTTCTCTTCCGCGGCGCGGAAAAATTCAGGCGACTGAAAATTCGCGGCGCTCTTCTCCTCAACCAGCGTGACGCCGAGGTGATTGAAATGCTGCGCTGCGCGTGTGTCCACGAGCGACTTCCACTGAGCATCGCTCATCGACGCGAATCCCGGCACTACGGCTCCCATCCAAAGATGCGGCGTCAGGTTATTCTGATTGGCGGCATCGACGAAAGCGAAATGATGCGTGTTAGCCGCGCGCAGCCATCCAGGTTTATCCACTGGCGTAGCTGTGAATGTACCCTCCTTACCACCGAGTCCGGGTAGGCTGCTGATCAACCGCCACGCGTAACTGCCCGATTCCGCCGGCGTATACCGGATGACCCAACGCGTCCCGCCATCCCAGAAGGCTTTCACCAGCCCTGTACTTTGGTGAGGCGAGCGAAACTCGGCCTGGAGGTTTACAGGCTGGTTTCCATTTGCTGAAGGGATATCAAAAACCAGATCGCACGGCGTGAACTCCGGACTCGGCGGGCAAACGGTCTGTCCGCGCGCGGCTGCCGCCAGCGCGAAGATGAGCAGAACGATTCGCCGGCACATTACCTTCAGTTTACGTTCCTGCAAATCGAGCCGGCATGCGAGGAGGCGGAACGCGCGCCGAAGATACCGGGAGGAGCATGATCCAGCGCTTCCCGAAATTCGTTTTCGCCCGCTTCGCCCTCCAGCGCCCGCAGGTCTTCCACCGTCCCGTATGTCATGACGTGCGCCAGAAAATGCGCCTTGTCGTCGAGAGCTTCCTGGGGACGTTTGAACCAGACGACGCGCTCCACCACGGCCAGCAATTCAGGTGTCTCCGGAAACGGTTTCATTGTTTCGCTTCAACCATAACAGCCCGCATCGACTCGCTGTCGTGAGCTGCCGAAAAATCAGCGATTGATGATACATTTAAGCGTTCACGGATCCGGTCATCATTCAATGCTGCTCGGCCTCATTCTGCTCTTCCTCACGCTGGCCGGATGCCTTCTCTTCGCCTTCAAACCTGCCTGGTTTCCTCTCGCCATCACCGCCGAAGCCCTCGCATACGACCGTGAATTCAACTGGACACTCTGGATCACCGGCATCATCTTCGTCGCGGCGCAGGTCCTTCTGGCCTGGACCATCCTGCGTGGCCGGAAACGCCTCGCAGCATCTCCGGCAAACGGAAATCGCCGACTCGAGCTTACGTGTTTAACCGCAACCAGCGCGCTGTTCATCACGCTCTCCGTATTGGGATCGCGCGGCTGGGCAAAGATCCCGAGCCGTGCTTCCGGCACAGAAACGATCGAGGTCGACGCTCATCAGTTCGCGTGGAACTTCCGCTATCCCGGTGCCGACGGCCACTTCGGCCGCACCTCGATCGAATTCATCAGCGACGCCGGCGGCAACTCAGTCGGCATCGATCCTGAAGACCCAGCCGGGAAAGACGACATCGTCACCGCCAGCCTTCGTATTCCAGCACAACGAAACGTACTCCTCCTTCTGCACTCGCGCGACGTCATCCACGATTTTTTCGTGCGTGAGCTGCGCACCAAGCAGGACATCGTCCCGGGCATGGAAATCCCTCTCGAATTGCGCGTCGACACTCCCGGCACCTATGAAATCGCCTGCGCGGAATTGTGCGGCCTCGGCCACAGCCAGATGCGCAGCTTTATGATCGTCATGCCTCCTGACGAATACGAGCAATGGAAACGGCTCCATTGAAGCAAACGACGGCATTGAAACGCGGCATCGGGTCGCGCATCTTCAGTACCGACCACCGCGTCATCGCCCGTCAGTATTTCTTCCTCTCGCTCGGAGCCGTGATGGTCGGGACTGCGCTTTCGCTCCTGATGCGTTTCCATCTCATCTATCCTCAGGCCCAGGGCATGACCCCGGAGTTCTACCTCTCGCTGCTCACGCTGCACGGCACCATGATGGTGTTCTTCGTGCTCACCCTCGCTCCGCTAAACGCGTTCGGAAACCTCGTACTGCCCGAGCAACTCGGAGCGTCCGCCATGGCCTTTCCGCGCCTGAACATGCTCTCCTTCTGGATTACCGCCGCGTCATTCGCACTGCTGCTCGCGTCGTTTTTCGCAGTCGGCGGCGGACCGCTCTCCGGCTGGACCGCCTATCCGCCGCTCAGCGCAGTCGGGCCCATTTCCGGACCCGGCGAAGGACTCGGCCAGACGCTCTGGTTCTTCAGCATCGGGCTCTTTTCGATCGCATCCCTGATCACCGCCATCAACATGATCTCGACCGCGATCGACGAGCGCGGCCCTGGCATGACGTTGATGCGCATGCCGCTGACCTGCTGGAACTGGTTCGTCACCGCTATCCTGAGTCTGCTCGCATTCTCAGTGCTCTTCGCAGCGCTGCTTCTGATTCTGTTCGATCGCCTCGGCGGCACCAGCTTCTTCGTCCCCGCCGGGCTCCTCGTGGCCGACGAAGCGATCCGCCACAGCGGCGGTTCTCCCCTGCTTTGGCAGCATCTCTTCTGGTTTTTCGGACACCCCGAGGCCTACATCGCCATCCTGCCCGGCATGGGTATTGTGTCGCACCTGATCGCCAACTTCTCCCGCAAACCCGTGTTCGGCTATCGCGCCATGGTCTGGGCATCCATTTCAATCGCCTTCCTGGGGCTGCTCGTCTGGGGACATCATATGTTTATCAGCGGATTGAATCCGTATTCGGCGATCGCATTTTCACTGCTGACGATGGCGATCGGCGCGCCATCCGCCATCAAAACCTTCAACTGGATCGCGACCGCATGGAACGGAGCATTGCGCCTCACCACCCCGATGTTGTTCGCGCTCGGCTTCGTCTCGATCTTCGTGACGGGCGGTCTCTCCGGGCTATTCCTGGGCCAGCCGCAGATCGACGCGTACTTCCACGACACATATTTCGTAGTGGCGCACTTCCATCTCATCATGGGTCTAGCCGCGCTCTTCGGGATCTTCGCCGCCACCTTCTACTGGTTCCCGCTCATGTTCGGCCGCATGATGGACGAGCGGCTCGGCAAGCTGCACTTCTACCTGACCTTCATCGGAGCATATGCGACTTTCCTCCCGATGCACTTCGCCGGCTTCGCGGGCAATCCGCGGCGCTACTCCGATTTCACGACATTCGACTTCCTCGCAAAGGTCATGCCCCTGCAGCGATGGATCACGTTTTCCGCATTTTCCCTTGCATCCGTGCAGATCATTTTTCTATGGAATCTCTTCCACAGCATCCGGCACGGAAAAGCAGCGCCGAACAATCCGTGGGAGGCGACGACCCTCGAATGGTCCGACGACGCAGCGCCTGTCGTGCGCGGACCGTACGAATACAGCCAACCCGGCGCCACTCGCGATTACATCATGCAAAACGAAAACGCCGATCGGGGATACTAAAGACACATGGCCCGCACTCTGACCCAGTCGAATCTCGGCGGGCCGCCGCCCATCCTGCCCGATGTCCCGCCGGGCGATGGCGGCGGGGACGATCGGGATCGCGACCGGCCGATCCCCGGCAGTTCACGTCAAACCTCTATTACCGGCATCCTCGTGTTGATGTGCGCCAGCATCATGACATTTTCGGCGCTCGTCAGTGCCATGGTGGTGCGGCGCGGACTCAACAACGATTGGGGACGAATCGGCCTCCCACATATTCTCTGGTGGAACACCGGCGTCCTCATCCTCAGCAGTATCGCGATCGACACCGGCCGCCGTCTGCTCCGCCGGAACAAGCGCGCCGCGTTCAACTGGTACTGGTCCGCGGGAACGATTCTGGGCATTGCGTTCCTCGCCGGCCAGATCGTCGCGTGGAGACAACTTGCCGAACGCGGATTTTATCTGACCGGGCACCCGAGCAGCGCCTTTTTCTACATCATGACGTGGGCGCATGCCGCACACGTGGTGGGCGCGCTCGGCGCCGTGTTTTACGTGGAGGTGCGCGCGCTGCGCTTTGAACTCGGGCCCAGCCGCCGCACTATGGTGGACGTGAGCGCCATCTTCTGGCATTTTCTGGACGTGCTCTGGCTGGGAATCATGGGGCTGTTTTTCTTTTGGGCATGAGGGATTACATCGCCGTCTACTTCGCGACGCGAGCTCGCCGCGGAACGCTTTGGATTATCGCGGCGAATGCGGCATTTTTCGCTACGCTGCTGGCGGTGATGTTCTACCTGCGCTGGATTGCCGAAGCGTGGCCGACGCCGTTTCATTTTGCGTCGCTCCTGATGGTAGCCGCGTTGACGATGTTCGCGGCCTCAGGCAGCGCGACGCTCGAGATGGCATCGCGCGCGGTGAAGTTCAATGACCAGGAACCGGCCGTTCGTTGGATCGCGGTAGGGATCGCGAGCTGGCTGACGTTCCTCTTTCTCGAAATCGTGGAATGGGTGCGGCTGATCTATCTCGTCCAACTGGGTCCGCGAACGGCGTTCGGGGGCACGTACCTGGCTCTGACAGGCGCGCATTGGATCGCCGCGGTCGCCTGTGTCTGCTGGATGACGTGGGTTGCCAACGACACGCGCCGGCGCGACGTGATCGCGGTGGCGATGTTTTCGCACTTTCTGAACCTTCTTTGGCTCGTCCTGGTGTTTACTCTCTACCTGACGAATGCGAGCCTGGGGGAACTATGAACTGGCATTTGCTGGTTGGCCAATGCGTGATGTGTTACCGGACGGCCGCGGCCCAGCAACTGGAGCGTTCACGTGTGCTGAACTCGGGGATACTGATCCTTCTCGTTCCCCCCATTCTGGTACTGGCGGGAATATTGCTGCTGGCGTTCCGAAGGTCCCGCGCGGACGGAATTCCTCAATTCACTTCACAAGTGAAATCGCGATACCGTCGATTTGAGCCCTGATCATAGGCAGCACGATCGATTCAAGCCGGGGATGGGCGGCAATCGCGTTGTTGTAGGATTTGACTCCGCGGTCGTTCGCGTCCGCTGGATTTTCCTTAATAACCTCGCCATTCCTGATGACATTGTCTGCCACAACTACCGTCCCCGGTCGCGATAACTGCAGGGACAGGTCGAGGTACTTCACGTACCCGGTTTTGTCGGCGTCAATGAAGATGAAGTCGAATGGGGGCTCGCCGTCACCGATCATCGCCCTCATGGAAGCGGCGGCGTCCCCGACCCTGACCTCCACTATTTCGTCCAGTCCAGCGGCCGATAGATTCTTCCGGGCCGTTTCGGCATGGACCCCGCTGTATTCGAGCGTAACGAGCCGTCCATTGCCGGGCAGCGCGCGGGCGAGCCAGGTCGTGCTGTAGCCACCGAGCGTCCCGATTTCAAGGATGCGGCGCGCTCCCGCGATACGAGCCAGCAAATACAGAAACTTCCCCTGATTGGGCGACACGTTAATGTGAGGGAGTCCGGCCCGATCGGCGTTCTCCATGTTGGCTCCCAGAACAGGATCGTCAGGTACAAAAAGGGACTCGATATACCGATCGATCCCCTGAATCAGGTCTTCGTCGAAAGCACGCATCTGAAGACCAGTCTATGACGCTCCCATCGGATATGATTGCTGTTGATCCCGCATGACGCCCCAGACCTCCACTGATATTCAATCCACTCTGCACGAACACCGGGTATTCGATCCGCCGTCGGAATTCAGTTCCAAAGCCCATATAGGAAGCATGGCCGATTACGAGCGGCTCTACGAAGAGGCCGACCGCGATCCCGAAAGCTTCTGGGGCCGGATCGCGGGCGAAATCGAATGGTTCGAGCCATGGACGAAGGTCCTCGAATGGAATGTGCCGTGGGCCAAATGGTTCCTCGGCGGCAAATTGAATCTCTCTTACAATTGTCTCGACCGGCACGTGGCGACCTGGCGCAAGAACAAGGCCGCCCTCATCTGGGAAGGCGAACCAGGCGAAATCCGCACGCTCACGTACCAGCAATTGCTCTCGGCTGTTTCGCGCTGCGCCAACGTGCTGAAGTCGTTCGGCGTAAAGAAAGGCGATCGCGTCGCCATCTACATGGGGATGTCGCCGGAGCTCGCGATCGCCATGCTGGCCTGCGCCCGCATCGGGGCGACGCACACGGTGATCTTCGGCGGATTTTCCGCGCAGGCACTGGTGGATCGCATCAACGATGCCGAGTGCAGTTGCGTCATCACGCAGGACGGGACATTTCGCCGAGGCGCCGAGATCAAGTTGAAGCCTACGGTCGATGAAGCGCTGACGCGGTGCCCCTCCGTTCAAAATGTTCTTGTCTATCAGCGTACCGGCACGCAACAGCACATGGTTCCGGGGCGAGACCACTGGTGGCATGAGCGCATACCGATCGTATCGGATGATTGCCCGGCCGAGCCCGTCGATTCCGAACATCCGCTTTACCTGCTCTACACATCCGGAACCACCGGCAAGCCGAAAGGCATCCTGCACACGACCGGCGGATATTCTGTTTCGACGTACATCACGACGAAATGGGTTTTCGATCTCCGGGACGAGGACATCTTATGGTGCACCGCCGACATCGGTTGGGTGACCGGCCACAGTTACGTCGTGTACGGCCCGCTGCAGAACGGCGCAACGGTGGTGATGTACGAAGGCGGCCCGACCCATCCGCAACCCGATCGATTCTGGCAGATGATCGATCGCCACAAGGTCACGATTCTATACACGGCACCGACTGCGATCCGCGCCTTTATGCGTCTGGGCGAACAATGGCCGGCTCAACATCCGATGAAGAGCCTGCGCCTGCTGGGCAGCGTCGGCGAGCCGATCAACCCCGAGGCCTGGATGTGGTATCGGAGCGTTATTGGGCATGACCGCTGCCCCATCATCGATACCTGGTGGCAAACCGAAACAGGCGCCATGATGATTAGTCCGATCCCGGGCGCGACACCGACCAAGCCAGGCTCATGCACGCGTCCGCTGCCGGGCATCAGCGTGGAAGTGGTCACTCGCGAAGGCAAACCCGTTCCGGCGGGATCGGGCGGATACCTCGTCATCCGCAAGCCGTGGCCGGCGATGCTGCGCACGATCTACAACGACCCGGCGCGGTACCAGGAACAATACTGGTCGCAGATTCCCGGCGTGTACTTCACCGGTGACGGGGCGCGCCAGGATGAGGACGGCTACATCTGGGTGATGGGGCGCGTCGACGATGTCATTAACGTGTCGGGTCACCGGTTGAGCACGATGGAAGTAGAGTCGGCTCTCGTGGCGCACCAGCGGGTTGCCGAGGCGGCAGTAGTGGCGCGACCGGATGAGATCAAAGGTTCGGCAATCGTCGCCTTCGTGACCCTGCAGATTGGTAATGAGCCTACCGATGAGTTGAAAGCCGAGTTGCGGACCTGGGTCGGTAAGGAAATCGGATCGCTGGCCAAGCCGGATGATATCCGGTTCACGGATTCCCTGCCTAAGACCCGCAGCGGAAAGATTATGCGCCGGCTGCTCCGAGAGCTCGCGGCCGGGGGCGACGTTAAAGGTGACGTGACTACGCTCGAGGATCTGAGCGTGCTGGCAAAGCTTCGCAGCGATGAGGATTAAGGCAGAGCGAAGACCACCAGCGCCTGATTGTTGCCGTTTCCTCCGCCAGCGGAAAACGACCGCAACATATTGTTTCCCGCTCTTACCCTGATAGGAGATCGGGACAGCCCAGAGCTCCTTGCCGGTTTTCGAATCGAACGCGCGGAAAAGGCTGTCTCCCGTAGCGCCAATGAACACCTGCCCGCCAGCCGTCGCACCAGGGCCGGCGAAAGCGCCTGCGCGGCCCGTGTTCTGTTTGCCTGCCGGGAGACTTTCGGTGATGCCCAACGGAACCTGCCACGCGATGTCGCCAGTGTTGGCGTTGACCGCGAACAGGCGCTCCCACGGTGGTTTTACGCACGGGAGCCCTGCGACGGCGAAGTTGAAATAGCCCGGAGCTTCGTAATATGGAGGCTGGCCTTCCTTTCCGGCATCGGGATTCCTCCTGATCCGGCCTACACCAAGGCTGTCCTGCGAATTCACAAACACATATCCCATCTTGAGATCGGTGGCGACGCCGCCCCAATTGGTGCCGCCGCCGCGGGGGCGCGGACACCGGTCTGGTGGTTGAATCGTCGCCGATGCGGTCGACGAGGGCGTCGGCCGCGGGGACGGCCTCCCGCTCCACAGGGCAGCAGAGCCGCGATCAAATGGCCGGCGACGAGATCGCAAAATCCCACGAGCAGCGCTTGTATAATTGCGAACGATGGTGGCGCGGTTCGTTTTGCCGATGGTGTTGTGCCTGAGTGCGTCCGCGCAATGGCTGCACTACCCTACGGCAGGTATTCCGCGGACGCCCAGCGGCGCGCCGGACATGGATGCTCCCGCCCCCAGAACGGCGGATCATAAACCGGATCTTTCCGGGCTGTGGGCGGCGGAGAAAAGGCCTTGCCCTCCGCCCGGATGCCAGGATCAGATGGTCAGCGAGCAGTTCGTCAACATTGGTTTCGGGATCAAGGGCGGTCTGCCGCTGCAGCCGTGGGCGGCGGCGCTGGTGAAACAACGGACCGCCGAAAACGGGAAGGACGATCCCACTTCGCGCTGCATGCCGGGAAGCCCGGTGCAGAATCACACCAGTCCGTTCCTGCGAAAAGTGGTTCAGATACCGGGACTGCTGATTATCATGAGCGAAAACAGCGCCATCTACCGGCAGATCTTCACGGATAACAGGCCGCTGCCGGAAGATCCGTGGCCCTACTGGTTCGGATATTCGTCAGGACAGTGGGAAGGCGACACGCTGGTGGTCCATACCATCGGGTTTCGCGATGGGTTGTGGCTCGACCGCAATGGGACTCCCATGACGGACGCGGCGAAGATGACGGAGCGGTTCCGGCGCGTGAGCTTCGGGCGGATGGAAATTGAGATCACGATTGACGATCCGAAGGCTTACACCGCGCCGTTTACGGTCACGGTGAGACATAACCTGGCGGCGGACACGGAATTGCTCGATTCGAGTTGTATCGAAAACGAGAAGGACTGGCCGCACATGATTGGCAAGTAAATTGGCCACAAATGAACCGGGATGAACGCGGATAAACTTAAGCGGACTTGATTTCGGTCCACAGGCGATCACGGTAGCGTTGCGCGGCGGATGGGAGCGATTCCGGCCATACTCCCCGGCGGTAGATTTCGTCGGGGGGGTAGAGTACGGCATCTCGGGTTACCTGGGCAGTGCCGTTCGCAGTAGCGGTTTCGGCAGCTGTTGCGTTCGCCGCGGCTACTTCCGGATGCAGCAGGAATTCCAGGAAGTCGTGCGCAAGTTCGTACCGGCTGCTCTCGCGGAGAATCACGGCACAATCGCAATAGAGCGGATAGCCTTCTTCCGGGTAGACGAACGCGAGATTCGCGTTGCCGTGAACAGCCTGCGCGGCGGTCGTCGACCAGAGTTGCGCGGCGAGCACGTCGCCCGATACGAGCTGATCGCGCACTTCGGCGTTCAGGTACGCGCGCAGAAGCGGCTTCTGCCTCACCGCTTCCGCTTTAGCCGCGGCTAACTGGCGCTCATCGGTCGATCCGAAGGGCAGCCCCAGCTTTTGCAGACAGGCGCCGATGACGTCTTCGGGATCGTCCAGCATGGTCAGGCGTCCGCGGAGATTTGGACTCCAGAGACCGGCCCAGCCTCGCGGTTCAGGCGTTTGGGCGCGGTTGTACACGATGCCGGTGGAGTTCCACATATAAGGTACGCCCCAGCGAAGATCCGGATCCCAGGCGGGGCTTTTGAAGCGAGCGTCAAGCTTGTTAAGAGACGGCAGGCGGGTGTGGTCGAGATTGGCGATCAATCCGGCGCGCGCCATGGGGGCGAGGCGGCTGTGAGTGGGGAATACGACGTCCCAGCCGGAGTTGCCCGTTATGGCTTTGGCCAGCATCTCTTCGTTGCTTTCGTAGGTGCCGTAGCGCAGCCGCACGCCGCGCTCCCGTTCGAAACGCGCGAGCATGGCGGGATCGATGTAGGTCGACCAGTTGTAGACGTTCAGGCGCGGGCGGTGGTCGCGCGCACAGGAGCCGACAAGACTCGCTGCTATAAATGCGCGGCGATTCATCTGTTTTGCAGCCTCTGCGAAAACAGAATGATTGCGCCGAAGGCTACTACGATCAGGGCCGACACGGCGTTAACCACCGGGCTCACGCCACGCCGCGCCATCGCATAAATCACCATGGGCAGCGTTTCCGAATCCACGCCCGCCACCATGCTGGTGATCACGTAATCGTCGAAGGAAACCGTGAGCGCCAGCAGCGCCGCAGCAATAATCCCCGGCAGCAGCGCCGGCAGCGTCACGTAGCGGAATGCCTGCCA
>Ga0070733_10001303_pt1 | contig 18727 bp, 10 predicted proteins | sample Coa_R1_9_FD_66450 | JGI IMG/M metagenome (GOLD analysis project Ga0070733, IMG submission 66450) | Surface soil microbial communities from Centralia Pennsylvania, which are recovering from an underground coalmine fire - Coalmine... | ecosystem: Environmental > Terrestrial > Soil > Unclassified ... | reverse complement strand
CGAATTTCACATTCGAGACGGACCGGGCAGTACGAATACTGCCGCAGGTACGCTGCCCGCGAGCACCAGATAGCGACGTGGTCCTCGCTTCCGCCGAGCGTGCCCACTCCGCGTGTGCCCGAGGAAGAGCCAAAAGCCGCCCCGCTTTCGATCGCCGAGAGGTACACGGCCAGATCCTCTCCATCGCGAATCGAGTTCTGAAAGAAGTCGCTTTGCGCGAGCGAATTGACCTCCGCAATCGCAAAGAAAAGGGCCACGATCAGGGCGCTCGAACTGCTCATGCCCGATGCGGGAGGAAGATCGCTGGCGAACGCAATATTCGCGCCCGTGCGTGCCAACGGGAAATCTCGTACGATGCGCCGAGCAACCGTAACAGCATAGTTCGACCACTCGCCGCGAGCCGATTCGGCACGGGGATCGAGGCTAAGGCCCGCCTCCAGCCCGCGGCTAATATCGCGGATGCGCACCTCGGCGTCCGTTCTCGGAGCGGCAACGATGCTGATGCCACGTTCGATCGCGCAGACGAGGCTGCGTCCGCCAGCATAATCGGTGTGCTTGCCGACGAGTTCGACTCGTCCGGGAACGAAAAATGCGCACACCCGATCCGTCGTTGCGCCGCGCAGCTCGCGCAAACCGGAGAGCAATTTCACGAGCGCCGCGCTTTTCGCGGCCGATTCCGCGGAGCTCATGCCCGCGGCTCGCAGTTGCTCTCCGAAGTGGGTCACAAGTCCGGCCGGATGTGCGCGAGACACTTCGCCACGGCGGAGATGTCCGAGCGATAGGAAAGATCGAGGACCCCCACGCGGAATGGCACAGCCTTGAACCGCAAGTGAAGCGAACCGCCACCCAGTTGCACCGCTTGCGGGAGTTCGAACTCGCCGCGCGAAGACCGTGGGACCTGTTCGCACGCGCGAAAAATAGACGGATCGAAGCGCCAGCAATTCATGCTCACGAACACACCCTCGCCAACGGCATCGGACATTTCGTGGGGCTTCTCGACGATCTTCTCGAGCCATCCATCCGCGCCGATCTGCAGAAGCGCATACTGACGAATCCTCTCGCGCGGAATGTTGCCCAGCCGGACCAGGCTTTCGCGCTCGAAGGCCGCCAGCCCCGGCTCGCCGAGCTCCCTCAGACTCTGGAAAACTTCGACAGGATAGTAGTTGTCCGAGTTCAGGACAAGGAACGATTCTTCCACGGTGAACACTCGCGCGGCCAGGACAGCGTTGGCCGTTCCGAGGGGCTTCTCCTGAATCGCAAAGCTGATTTCAATGCGACGCGGACACAGTGAAGTGTAGTACTCGCGAATGGACGCGTGTTCCGGCCCGACCACAATGCACGCCTCGCGGATTCCGGAATCGGCCAGCGCGCTGAGCAGGAAATCCAGGAACGGCCGCCCGATTGGAATCATCGCCTTCATCCCGGCTTCGACGGCTTCCTGTTGCGTGCTCTCGAGATTCGCGGACGCATCTGCCAGCCGCATTCTCTTGCCCAGCCCTCGCGCGAGGATCACGGCTTTATTCACATTGTTTTGCTTTTCCACGATGGCTTCCGGTCCGCGTCGCGCTCGTCGAATGCAATCCTCGCTTGTTACCAGGCAGCGCGGGGCATTATCCTACGTCGCGTTCCCGACGGAAGCCTTTGTATTCTTCCAGGTTGAGGACGAGACCCATGCGCCGCAAGTACCAACTCGAGAAAACCGAATCGCGGAGCAGCACGACGGGACTTTTGGCTGCGCGCCTTGTGCTTCCGGTATGGACGCTGGTCTTGTTTCTTGGCGCTTTTCCGGCTCGACCCGCGCCGGCCGCGCCCCATTCGATCCGCATCGAAAGCGGACAGTTCGTGCTCGACGGGCGACCCTTTCAAATCATCTCAGGCGAAATGCACTATGCCCGCATCCCGCGCGAATACTGGCGCGACCGTCTTCGCAAGGCGCGCGCCATGGGGCTGAACACGATATCGACATATGTCTTCTGGAACCTGCACGAGCCGAAACCGGGCGTTTACGATTTTGGCGGCCGGCTTGACGTTGCCGAATTTATTCGCGAGGCGCAGGAGGAAGGCCTTCACGTGATCGTGCGCGCCGGCCCGTACGTCTGCTCAGAATGGGATCTGGGCGGCCTCCCAGCATGGCTTCTCGTCGATCCGAACGCGAAGTTGCGAAGCCGGGAGGAAAGCTTTCTGCATCCTGCGGCCGAGTGGATGGATCACCTCGGCCGGGAACTCGCGCCGCTGGAAATCACGCGCGGTGGCCCGATCATCGCCGTTCAAGTGGAGAACGAGTATGGATCATTCGGCAGCGACAAAGTCTATATGTCGCGCATTCGGGACATGATCCTCAAAGCCGACTTTCGCGACGTGATTCTCTATACGGCGGACGGCGCAATCGAACTGCCGCAGGGAACTTTGCCGGACTTGCCCGGTGTGGTCAATTTCGGTCCCGGCGAAGCGCGGTCTGCTTTCGCTGCTCTGAAGGCGTTCCGCCCGCAGGGTCCCTTCATGAACGGCGAATACTGGGACGGTTGGTTCGATCATTGGGGAGCGGCGCATCACGTTACTGACATGAAACAGCAAGCGCAGGAACTGGATTGGATCCTTTCACAGGGCTACTCGGTGAACCTCTACATGTTCGAGGGCGGAACGTCGTTCGGGTTCATGAGCGGCGCGAATTTCGAACGGACATATGAGCCTGACACGACGAGCTACGACTACGACGCGCCCCTCGACGAGGCAGGGCGCCCAACGAAAAAGTTCTTCGCCTTTCGAGACGTGATCCTCCACCACTCGCGCGGCGCGAGCCTGCCCCGGCTCCCGCCCACTACGGGTGCGATTGCCATCCCGAAATTCACATTGGGCGAATCAGCATCGCTCTGGACGAATCTCGGTCGCCCGATCTCCTCCGAGCGGCCGCAGGCGATGGAGTCCCTCGGACAATCTTACGGCTACATTTTGTATCGCACGCGCCTGAAAGGCCCCGCAAAGGGCTCTCTCGTCATCGATGAGGTTCACGATTACGCTGAGGTTTACGTCAACCAGCAGCTTGCCGGGACGCTCGACCGGCGACTAAACCAGAATCGTCTGCTCGTCGATCTTTCGACGGATGACAACGTCCTCGACATCCTCGTCGAGAACTCCGGACGAATCAATTTCGGGCCAAAGCTTCGGGACGACCGCAAAGGAATCACGCACTCGGTCAGCTTCGCGGGCCAGGAACTCACGGGATGGCAGATCTTTTCGCTTCCAATGCTCGATCCGGCCCGTCTGCACTTTGCGAAGGCCGAGGTCTCAGGCCCGGCATTTCATCGCGGGTACTTCGTGCTGAAAGATGTTGGCGATACATTTCTCGATACGCGCGGCTTGGGCAAAGGCGTAGTTTGGGTCAACGGCCACAACCTCGGACGATTCTGGAACATCGGCCCGCAGCAGACTTTGTACTTGCCCGGCGCGTGGCTCCGAAAAGGACGAAACCGGGTGATCGTCTTCGCTCTCCAGGGTGGTTCGACGGCATCTCTCCAGGGACTGCGCGAGCCAATCCTGAATGAAGTTCATCAGACACCGTGATTGGGTCACGCGTTGAGAGCAGTTGTCACACAGCGAAGCATCTCGGAGCAAGGCACACGGATCTCGTTCCGCGATGTGCCAGAGATGCCCCGAGGAAGCTGGCGTTATTCCAAACTCCCGCGTTGGGGGATCATCGGCGACTGCGTTGCCTGGTCTTCCAATAGCAGGGGAATGGCTCCCACCAGCGCGGCGTAATTCCCCAACTCGGCGGGGAGGACGTGCACCTTGCCCCAGGGAGTCCATGCGTAGCGGTGCACGTACGATTCGATGTAAGGGATAATGACGTTCGCGCTTTCCATCACGCCTCCGCCGACAACAATGAGTTCGGGATCGTAAGCGTGAACCAGTGCAACGGCATTCACGGCCCACACTCTGAGACACCGCTCGCGGATCGCGATCGCAACGTCATCACCGCGGCTCCCTTCTTCGAAGAGCTCCTTGAAACCGATCTGCGCATATTTGGACAGCGCGCTTTCCGATGCTCCGGGCCAGTCCTTCAGGATCGCCGGGAGCGACCAGCCGGCGGCTTCCGCCTCCGCGCAGCCGATGGAACCGCATGTGCACGGGCGACCGGTGAAGAGGACCGGCAAATGTCCGCCGAGGCAGCCTGCCTGCGCATGCTTTCCCCGAAGGAGCTTGCCCTCGATCATGGCGGCTCCGCCAAGGCCGGTTCCCAGCGTCATCATCACAACATCGGCAAAACCGCGCGCTGCCCCGGCATACCGCTCTCCGAGCAAGGCGATGCGCGCGTCGTTCTCGACGCGCAAAGGAAGTCCGAAAGCCTGGCGGCTCCAGGCGGAAAGATCCACTTCCGGAGCATCCACATATTTCTTGTTTGTTCCGACAACCCGGCCGATACGCGAATCGACAAGGCCCGCGAAACCGACCGTAACGCCGGAGAAATCAGCGAAGGCGAGAGATTCACGCTTGACCAGATCGCGGAAAGCGTCGCCAATGCGCGGCAGAACGTCACGAAGATTCTCTGCGCTATCCGTGTCGATGGTCTTTCGGGCCAGAATCGTGTGGTCTTCCATCAAGCCACACGTTGCGTGCGTGCCTCCCAGATCGACCGCCAGGGCTTTCATCAGAAGAGTCCCGTTCGGGGGTTTTTCGAGCGCAAATCAGCGAGCGAGGGTCGCTGTATTTTCTGAGAGCACATAATCGCTTTTCTGATAGCGCAAATTCACGAGCCGCGCCTTTGAGTCGAAATCGGACAGCCGCGAGCGAACTTTGACTCCATTGAACAGCGTCAGGTCGGCGCCGAAAATCGTGTCGATCACCAAATCCGTGAAGGCGCCGGCGGATATGCAGCACCAGTCGTTGAGATAGGGCGCATCCGTTGGACATTTATATGCGGCACCGTGCTCTAACGGAAAGGCTGTTTCGGTAAAGTGCGCCTGTCCGATCGGCCCCTGATTCACGGCCTTCACGAGATTCCGGAGCCAAGCGGACACCTTGTCCGACCGGCCGATTTTGTAGAGGCCCTTGGCGGTCATCGGAGGCCACGCCGCATAGGCGCCCAGCCAGCTGTGGTCCGGGCGAATGTTCCACGTTGCGTCTACGTCCTCTGGCGAGAGCGCCCGCATCCAGTATTCCGTGCAAAACTGCTCCCAGCAGAAGCGGTTCATCTCATCTTTCTGCTCGTTGCTGAGATCGTCGAACATGTTATCTAGAACCGACAGAAAATCGTAGCAGTGGCGCACCTCGTTGTACGACCCGTCGGGCTGGCGGCATTTCCACCATCCCTTGCCCGCCACATAGAGCATCCGATTGATTCGCTGCGCAAGCCCTGCCGCTTCGGCGCGCAATTGGGATGCGCGAAGAGAGTCGCCTCGCCGTTCGAGCAAAGCGGCAACGAAGCGCATCGAGGAGACGTTGCCGGCGTTCATGCCGGCAGTTTCGTGCAAGTACGTGCTGACCACCTCGAGCAGGTTCTCGAGCTTGCCATAGTCGCCCAAGCCATCGCCGTTTTTGTCGAGCTGCTTCCAGTATGTCGCGTGCGAAGCCAGGTGATCGAGAGCCGTATGGTCGCCGAAGCGCTTGTCGAGCCAGGCGAAGTCTCCGGTGACGCGGAGATAGCTTTCGGTGCAGCGCACGATGGCCATGTCGTTCACGCCGTACCACGGTCCGACGCCTTCGCCGGTAACATAGTCTGTCGCGAGATGCTGGTGCATGTTCTGCACAAACCAAGTCTCCACAAGCCGGCGCAGCGCGTCGGGGTCGAGCAAGGCAAGGCTGAGAGACGTCAGCGACGTGTCCCAGGGGAAACTCAGCGTGGGGAGAACGCGGCCGCCAAGCGTCAGATACGTCGTGCCATATTTTGAATCGGGAGTTGCGCGGTGTGCGAACAAAAGGTTTCTGAAGCCCGCCTGGTAGACTTGCCAAAGCGACTCGTCATCAGTTTCGAGCTGAGGAAGATATCCCGAAAATTCCGAATTCCCGGGCGTGAACGCGGATCGAATCAAACTGTTGAATGCGCGCTCATTTGCCAGCAGGGCGTTTCCAAAGCCGGCCTGCAAAGCTTCGTACGCCGCCAGCGCGGTTTCACGATCTCCTTCAACTGCGTTCACGTAGCGCAGCTCTTTTGTCTCGCCGGGCCCAAGGGACAATCCGACGATCATCATGCGCCCCGCCTCGACGCGATCCGGCTTGGGTACAATTCCCTGGACGCAAACAGCCGGGCTATGCTGCGCCTCGAAAATCAGACAGCCTCGCGACGAATCCCAATAAATGGCGTTGTCCGCTTCGCCCGGCGAGGTTGCGAGCCATGATGTCGTTTTCTTGGTCACGGCGGCGCGCATATCGAAGCCCAAGGTGATTTTCCGCGGCGCGCTTCCCAGATTCCTGACGCGAATGGATTGCGCAACAGCGCGTCGTTTGGCAGGCATGAACGTCTCAGTCGTGAATTTCAGCTCCTCCGCCTCCGTCTCCCGCACGAACCGGTGCGGGAGCCACTCGTACGCAAGCTCGTCGCCGCCCGGCGAATAGGAAAGCAGGCTCTTGCCGTTCAAGAAGATTTCACACGTGAGCAAGAAGCCCGGGCTCCAGGGAGTGTCCGGCACACCGCAGCACGCGAAGGGCGGCAGCGACAACGCGGTCAGACCCGAAACGGATTTTGCCGCTTGAACGTAACCAAACTCGTTTTGTGTCGTGGGCGAGCTGTAAAGATCGCGAAAGCGATGGACCAAACGGTCCGCAGCAAGGTCATCCAGCGTCGGAATTGGCTGTAAATGGGCGCGTTTTTCGGACCCCGCAGCCGTCACGGGAATTCCGCGAAGAGCGGTCGCGGCAACGCTCGCCTTCAGAAACGTTCTCCGGCTCCAGTCGCGTCCGGTCCGAGCCGAATTTCCGTCGGGGAAGTTCTCTTTCTTCACATGCGTCTCCACAAACGGCAAAGATTTCGCTGGATGTGCCGCGCGGCTCAGTCCGACTCCCGGCAACTATGCCATCGAATCGCGATCCTTAGGGCTCGAATCGTTTCCAGATCTCGCTAAGTCGGCCCGGTTCGGAGATCCACTGAATCGACTCTGGATCGCTGCGAAGGAGATCGTAGAGGGGCGCGTCCAGCGAGAGCGAGAGTTCCGGATAATCTCGCGCTTTTCTGACTTGCAGCATGGACCAGGCGTAACTCGGATTCGGCTTCCAGCTGATCTCGCCTGTTTCGCTGATCAGCGGATGCCAAGCCAATCCGTGATGCGCGCGCATTGGGCCGTATTCGAACCCGTATTGACGGTCGCACCATGCCCCAAAAATCAAGCCACGATGGGCATTGGCGTTTGCAACGAAGTGCGCCCAGCCGGGCGGCATTACGACTCGCTCCCCAGGACTTGCCTCCACGGCAATGCACCGGCCCGGATCGTCTCCGGAATTCTCCTGGCCATAGACGATCGCGCGTCCTTCCCAAATTTCGAATAGTTCGGGCGTTGACCACCCGCAATGAGGCGCGATCGCATGCACATGTCCCTGGCTTCGAACCGGCCCATCGCCAAGCCGTCCATGCGCGTACATCACGATGCCGAAGAGGAGCATGCGTCTCTGCATCTCTTCGCGATCCTCGATCCGGCCCACGTCCATCGCGATGGCATAAACGGGATCGGGTCCCGGGGAGTTCGGGTCGCGCAGGCTTTGCCGGATGGAGTCGAGCGAACGATGCTCCGGGCTCGGCCCAAATACGCCGTGTCCGTACTCGAAGTCGAGTGTGTCTCTCCGGAAGCGAACGTCGAGGCCGGGATCGAACGCGTGCTCGCGTGCCGGATACGTTGGCGAGCCGGCGCTCATGCGTCGCTCCCTACGAGCTTCGCCTCGCCGTCGACGCTCAGAAGGCGTGCGCTGAAGCCATTGCGGCGAATGGACTCGTAGTCGTGCCCCGCATCGCTGGGCCAGCAGGCTACAAATCGGAGCGCCGCGCTGCCAACGTTGGCGACGCGGTGCGCGGTATTCGGAGAAATAAAATGTAGGCTACCCGGCGACATGGGTTCCGTCCACGTACTTCTACTTTCATCCATCAGGATGAGGGCGCCTTTTCCTTCGACAACGCCATAGTATTCCGTGCGGTTGCGCTTCTGATGCAAGTGACCGTGCGTCATGAAATATTCGGAGCCGACCTGGCCCGGCTCGACGACTGTCGTTCCCCAAAACAACCCGCCTTCCGTTCCTTCGGGCACGGGGCACCAAGCCTGCACGCGATACACCACTGTGTTCGGATCGAGAGCGCGAAAGGCCTCGGAGTCCGCGAAAATCCCGTCCAATTGCCCGAGCATCTTAACACGCTCGACGATCTTGGCATTGGGCTGCAGAACGCCGCGGCTCCAATCTATCTGTATCATCAATCGATGCCGGCTCTCGTCATCTTGCGCTCTCCCGTCCGCGCGATTCGATCCTGTTCGTCAATCCATTCGGTGCCGGCTTCACTCGGAACTTGGCAGCGGTCGAGTGACGGCAATCGGCCGATACAAATTCATGTTGTCCGTGACATCGCTTGGCTTCACCGAGTTGCAGGCGTACGTGAAAAATATCTGGCCGGCGGCTTCGAACTCGATGTGCTCTTTCGCAGCGTAACAGAGCACGCTGCTCGTGTAATCGGGGCCGCCCGGCTGCATCTCGGGATAAGAATCGAGTTCCTCGGATCGTCCCCACGGTCCCGTCAGCGAACGGGAAAGGCTGTAGCGCGCTTCGCGATCAATCGGAATCGGATATACCGCGATCCACTGCTTTGTCGTGGCATGATAGCGAACAGTCATTTCCGTTGCACCGGGATTGATCACGACGGCGGCATCGCTCGGCACGACCGTATCTGTGTCGGGCCAGCGGTTCCAACCTGAATCCGATTTCAAATATTCCCAATTTGAGTTTCCCGGTCTGGCGGCGCCGTTCAACTGACTCAGCGGCAGGCGAAGCAGCGCTATGTGGGGCGGCGCCGGACTCTTTTCCGGAACAACCGTAAAGAAATACGCATAGCTCGCGCCATTTGGATTCGACGGATCAGGATTCCCGCCGGGGCCTTCGTTCAGAACCATTGATACCCCAAGCACCGCCCTTCCGCCTGCGTTGAGCTCCTGATATCGAACGGACCACTGGCTGGGCTCCGCGAGATAGTTGCTGATGCTCGCCAGTTGTGTTCCGCTGTATGCAAAACCAAATGCTCCGCTTCCCTGCGCGCGCATCTGCATGAACGCCAAGTAGAGTGTTCCCTTGTAAACAAATCCATCCAGCGGCCACAACCAATCACTGTTCGACCCCGGCGCGGAAAACATGGAATTCGGCGCGCTGGTGTTCATGGCCGCCCAGTGATATTGAAACGAGCAACTGTTCCCTGTGCAATTCGAAATCGCGATCGAATTTCGGATGAATCCGGTCGCTTGTTTTCGACTCGTCGCGTTCGTGGGACCGATGAACGTGTCGCCCAACAGCCAAAGACTTCGTCCGCCGCCGAACGGCACCGAATAAGCGCTATCGGCGCCCAGCCAGCCTTGCTGATAGGGAAAGAATTCCGCCGGATCGGGAGACAAAGCTGGAGGGTTCACCAATGTTGATCGCTGAGCGCCGCAGGAGGCAAGCAGAGCCGAGGCGAAACCGACGAGAACAAGCAGAGGTAGCCTCGCCGCGGTCACGTCAACCTCCCGAAAATTGAATCCGTCGCGTTGCTTTGGCCCCGCACGGAAATGGCGCTGTAAAGGCGTGGCCCGCAGTAGAGACGGCTCCGCGAAGGCAATCTCGTGACCGCCCTCGCAGCGATTGTTCCTGCGCTCTAGAACATCAGCTTCAGCGAGAATTGCGCCTGACGCGCCGTACCCGTCCCGATCTGGCTTCCAACGTTATCGGCGATCGTTTGGCCAACGCGCCCAAAATTGGGATTCGTCAAGCAGGCAGCTGGCGATGTCCCTGACGCAGGAAACACCCCCGTACAAATGCCGCCATCGGGGTTAGCGAAATTCGGATGGTTCAGAACGTTGAAAATGTCCGTCCGGAATTGCAGCTTGAGCCTTTCCGTGATCGGGAAATTCTTCATCGCCGAAAGATCCCACTGGAAGAATGCCGGGCCGCGGAGCGCATTGCGTCCGAAATTCCCGGTCACTCCGCCCGGCGTGCCGTCGTAGTTCGACTCGAGTGCGAACGCGTTGATGTTGTAGCTCGTATACGGCCAGCTGTGGTTCGGCAGCCAAACGGACTGACCTGACACGTAGTCCGGCCGCATCGGGATTCCAAAGAATCCGCTGACCAGTTGAATGTTCTCCGGAAGTCCCGAACGAGTCTGGAAAATGCTGGACGCCTGCCATCCTCCCAAAATCCCGCGAACCAACGGACTGGACTCCGCCAAGCCCGGCAGGCTGTAGACGGCGCTGGCGGTGAAGTTGTGACGCACGTCCCAATCTCCAGGGCCTCGATCGAGACTTGGAATTCCCGGGTTTGACCAGCCTCCGAACACGTTCACCATGTCGTCGATCTCGTGCGAGTACGCGTAGTTCGCCTCGAGCGCGAGCTTCCCGGCATTGCGTCGCACCTGTACCTGCAGTGCGTTATAGCTCGACGAGAGCTCGTCGGCGTCCAGATTTTCACTGGCGAAGCCGGACAACGGGCGCGCCTGCGTGGAATAATTCGCCGGGTTGAGATTCAGCGCGGCGAAGTCGACGCCCGCCTGCATGTGCCGGTCCCCGTTACCCGTGTAATTGACGGTCAGAACCGTGTCCCGCGCCACCTCCTGCTGAATCCCGAATAGCCAGTTAATCGAGTACGGATCTTTCGGGTTACGCGGGAAAATGCTTACGTTCTGCGTTCCGGGCGGCAGCGGGGGATTGGGCGAAGGATATGCGATCGAAAACGGCGGGGTTGCAAAGATCGCTTGAAAGACGTTTACGTTGTAGCTTGAGTAGTCGGGGATGTTCGTGGTCAGACCAAAGCCGAACTGCATCGGCATATAAAACAATCCACCGTACCCGTGGATGACCGTCTTCCCTTTGCCAAACGGATCCCAGGCAAACCCGACGCGCGGCGCGAAATCCGTTTTCGGCGCGTTGTACGCGGCCTGGCTGGCAGGCAGGAACAACTGCGTCGCGAAATCGAAATTTTGTTCCCGATCGTGCTGCTCGCCCCACACGGTGTTGTAGTCGTATCGCAATCCGAGGTTCAGAGTAAGCGTTCGCGTGACTCGCCAGTCATCCTGAGCGTAAAAGTCCCAGTTGGAATCACGGATACCGAGGAATCCCGGGAAGCCGATCTTTGCCAAAACGAACGGGTTGTCGTTCTCCAAGTCGGAGAAACTGCCGAAGTCGTAGGTTTGCTGAGGACGCAACCACTCATTCTGCCGGTTCACCCGAATCTGCGTGCCGAATTTCAACGTGTGATTCCCCGCCGTCTTGGTCATGTTCTCGAAAACTTCGAAGACGGTGAAAGGAGTAATCTGGTTGAAGGTGTTCGGTCCGGGCAGCGCGCCCAGGTTCGTGAAGAAACCCGAAAAGCCAACGAGCGGAACAGGGGTATTCGAGTTCGTGTCGGAGTAAAACCGGTTGATCGCCACGCTGAACTCGTTGAGCAGCGTTGGGCTGAAAATGTGCGTCCAGTCGGCCTTCCCTAACTGCGTCCTCAGCGCCTGCGGGGATACCTGCCCCTGGTTGAGTCCGAGGGTGTCGTTCGTCAGCGAATCATTGATGTTGTACCGGAACATCAAGTGGTCCGAGGGCGATATGTTGTAATCCACTCTGACGGAACCCGTGTCCTCGCGCAGCGTCTGCGGAAGGGCCGCTGGATCGTAAACCAAATCCGCTCCAGCACTCGGGTTTCCGGCGTCCGTGGTATTCGGAACGGCGCACGACGCTGGCGCCGGAATCGCCGTGCAACCGGCGGGCAACGGCGCCATCTGGGCCAGCACAGGCTGCATGGCCGGTACAAACTGCGATCGCACGTATGCACTTGGGATTTCATAGAGGGAGTTGATGTTCGTGATGTGCTGGCGAACACCCTCGTAGTTCACGAAGAAGAAGAGCTTGTCTTTCAGAATCGGGCCGCCGAGGTTGCCGCCGAATTGATTCATACGCAGGGGCTGCGTCGGCGCCGTCAGCGTGTTCTCGAAGTAGTCCTTGGCGTCGATTGCGTCGTTGCGGAAGAATTCGAAGAGCTCTCCGTGGAAGTCATTCGTACCGCCCTTCGTGATGATGTTCATCTGCGGACCGAGCGAATGGCCAACTTGCGCGCTGTACCCGCTGTTCGAGAAATCGATCTCCTGGATGCTGTCCACGCTGGCCCGCGTGACGCGCGCTTGTTCCTGGCCTTCAGTATTCAGGAAGCCATTGATGTCGCCGCGCGTGGCGTTCTGACCATCCAGCGTCACGTTCAGTCCTGTAAAAATATTCTCTTGCCCGTTCACGCTGCCTTGAAAGAAGCCGGTCGAGCCCACCGAGCCGGGGGCGATCTCGAGGAAATCACTCACGTCCCGCCCGTTGACCGGTAGGTTGGCGATCTGATTGGAACTCAGGGTCGTGCCCGCCGTAGCCGATGTCGTGTCGATGGTCGTAGCTGTGCCGGTGACCTGAACTTCCTCCTGGGTTGCCGCGACCGCCAACTTCAGATCCACGTGCACGGTCGAGCCGACGTTCAGCACGAGGGATTGGCTTTTCGTCTCTCCGAATCCTTTCGACGTAGCCGAAACAATGTAAGTCCCGAAAGGCACGGCTGCAGCCACGAAGCTTCCGTTGGCATCGACCTCTAAGGTCCTCTGCGTGGAAGTCCCCACGTTCGTGATGGTGACCGTCGCGTGCGGAATCATCGCGCCTGATTGGTCCGTCACGGTCCCCGTTATTGTGCCGGTATCGAATTGCGCGGACGCCGGCAGAACCGAGAGAATACAGATAAGCCCGAAAGCCGCCAGAAGGCGCCATGCCCCAATCAGGCGCCGGTAAACCCCGAGATGCGCTTTACGTGTCATATCGACCATTTCGCGCCTCTTTCCGTTCAGTGGCTGAACGCAGTCGTTCTTCAGTTTTTTCCTTTGATTCCCACCCGGGAACTTGCCGCATGTTAGCTCCACTATTCGGCGGTAGTCAATCTTTTTTTGTGCTTTTTATGCATAAACGATCTAATTTTTGGTGTTTTATACGTAAAAGCATACTTCTCCCCGACGGGGAGTGCGGGCTTTCAGCGCCAAAATGCGCTCCATTGGCTCGCTTTCGAATCGATCAGGACCTTGCGCCCGCGGATCTGGTAATTGGCGCCGGCAACGCGGTCGAACGACCCGCCCGCAGTGACGACAGGAATCTCCACGGTTTCGGCTCCTCGCACGAGCTCTATGGCGAAATCCAGTTTCCAGCCGTGCGCATTCCCCACGGGCTCCAGATCGAGCGTCACCCGCCCGAAGCGGGTCGGGCTGTGCTCCAGCCGGAACGGCTGCCGCATGTCGACGTTCTTGGAAATCATGCCCTCGAGGAGTCGCATGTGCGGCCCATCTTCAAGCACGAGCATGTGGCGCAAATACCGCACACACTCAGCGCTGGCCCAATTGTGTGGCATGTCGCCCCAATCCTGGCTGACGAGCGCATGCTGCAGCGGCTGTTCCTCGCGCCAGCAGTAGAGTGGCGAGGCGTGGTTCAAAAATCCGCGGAACGTTTGATCAGCCAATTCCGGCAAGTTCGCCCACAGATAAACGTGCGCCACAAACGAAGCGTTATAGGTCCAAACTGCTTCGTGCCACAGCCAGCCCGTTTCCGCGGGCACGTTTTCCTGAGCGCAAGCTTTCATCAGCGCGATATGCCCGCGTACGATTGGATCGGCCTTGTCGAACACCAGGCCGGGGAAAATCGCATGTGAAAGCGCCCACTGCGCGGTCTGTGGACGCGGCCGGTTCCAGGGATCGGGATCGTGCCACGCGGGATCTTCGCGGGACAGCATGGGAAGGTAGTCGAACCCGCGCGGATCGTGAACCATTTCGGCCTTCGCTGCCGCGAGGAATGAGCTTCGCAGCTCCTCAAAGAACGGGCGCGCGGTTCGCAAAGAATCCATGCACAGGCGCTCGGCGGCTTCGGCGACCGCTTTTAACCCGGCGAGCGTCCAGACGGTGTTCGTGAACTCGGATCGCACGCCTCCAATTCCGCCATCGGCGAAACCGGGCGCCAGTAGGCCATAGCGCCCGTTTGTGCTGTTGCCGGCGCGCGCCTTGTCGCGCAGTTGCACGAGAAAATTGATGGCGCGGCGGACATTCGGCTCCAGCTCCTTGAAAAATTGCCAGTCCTGCTTCAGCTCACACTGGCGGACCAGCGTGTACATCGCGATCGCCGTATCTTTCCAGTGTTCGCCGCCGCTCGCCGCCACCACTTGCCCGGATGGCACCTGCTTCGTCCACTCTGACAGCAACCCGTTGTCCGCGTCCTTTTCGTAGCCCAGATAGCGCGCCGCTTCGAGCAGGAAATTCCCGTCCACGATCCAAAGATTGCGGTAGACGGTCGGCCCGGTCTCGAATACGAGTCGGCCATTCTTGATCTCTCGGGCTTGTTGAATGTTCCGCGCGCAACAGCTCAGGAACTCGCCGAGCTTTGCCGGGTAACTCATGCCAACGCTTCCAAACTCCTGCCAGTCGCGCCAGAATTCGCGCGTTTGTTCCGCCAGGGCATCAGGGCTATGCAGCATCTCCTGGATCGCGTCGAAGGACTGGCCGTCTTGCGGGAAACGAAGCAGGTATCGCTGAGGCTTGCTGCGCGAAGCTTCTCCACGCGGCAAATAAAGCGTGTAGCCCCATCCTTCCTCCCACCAGGTTGCGTATCCGAGATCCGAGTCCAATGCCTTCGCGATCAGGAAAGGAGTCGTCACGCTCGCATCTTCAACGACAGTCGTGGAGTTCCCGGCGAGCAGTTTCAGTGCGCGAGAGGTGCGGACGTGAATGCGCGGAACGGCGGCCACCGATTCTGCTTTCGGGACGACCGTCATCAGCACGTTGTCGACGCGGCCTTCCTTGTGGTGGCGGGTGGCGAAGGCCATCAGTTCGAGGGTCGCCTCCGGTCGTTCGATCAGCGTATGCACGATCGGGATACGGGGTGCTTCCAGCCGCTGGCGAACCACTCGATCATCTTGCATCCCCGCCAGCGAGAACGTGCAGACGGTCCCGAAGTCCTCGATGCCCACGAAGGGTTTTTTGGAGAAGTCGTAGCGAAGATCGCCGCGCTGGCCGACTAGCGTTTTGTGTGGATCGTCCGGGAAGCAGATCGTCGCCTGCGAAAGGCGCGGCGCGTAGCGAAAATCGATGGCGTGGGCATCTGTGGGACTCTCTTCCGCTTCACGCCGCGCGACGAACTCTTCTGGAAACAGTCCATTCGGAACGGCCGCAACGGCGGCGCCCGAAACGGCGAATCCCTCGAGAAACTTCCTGCGAGTGAACCGGCTCATTCCCTCGGCAACGCCTCCTCGATTTCCCCGCTCGCGATTTGCCGCGGGCGAATCCAAACCCAAAAACCGCTACTTGCCCCAGGCCTCCTGGATCTGCTCGAGCGTCCTGCCTTTGGTTTCGGGAACGGCCTTCCAGACATAGAAGAAGCAAACGAAAGAGAGCGCACCATAAATCGCGAACGTTCCCCACAGGTGCAGAACGTTGACGAGGCTCAGAAATGTGAAGGTCACCACGAGCGTCCCGGTCCAAAGCGTTGATGTCGCGATCGAGGCCGCGCGGCCCCGCACCTTCGTCGGGAAAATCTCGGAAATGATCAGCCAGGGCCCCGGCCCCATCCCCAGTGCGAAGAATGCGACATAGCAAAGAATGCTGACCAGCATCAGAATCGCAGGCGCGCCGTGAACGTTCAAGCCGATCACCAGCAGTGTCAGCGACAGCCCCATGCCTCCGCTCGCCGTCATCAGGATTGCGCGCCGTCCCCAACGGTCGAGGAAGATCATGGCGACGATTGTGAAAACCAAGTTCACCGTTCCAATGATGACGTTCGCCGCCAGCGCCATTCCGGTTGATTCGCCGGGAAAATGCTCGCTGATGATGATGGAGCCGTAGTACAGCACCGTGTTGATTCCCGTGATCTGACAGAACAGCGCCAGCGTCATGCCAACGGCGAGCCGCTGGCGCATCCCGGGAGAAAACACTTCGCGCCACGAGCCTTCTTCCGTTGCCGCGGCGCGTTCGACGGCCTGAACCTGCGCCTCAGCTTCTTTGGCGCCGAAAATTCGTGCCAGGATGCGCTCGCCCTCGCGATGGCGTCCCTTGCTCAGCAGCCAGCGCGGGCTTTCGGGAATTGCCAGGAGGCCGCCGAGAAACGCGATCGAGGGGATCGCGGCGACTCCGAGCATCCACCTCCAGCTATTCGTTCCCAGCCTCGACAATTGCCAGCTCACCAAAAACGCGACCAGGATCCCGATCACAATGGCGAGCTGGTTTAGCGAGACCAGAGTTCCGCGATTCTTTGAAGGGGAAATCTCCGCGATGTAGACTGGCGTGAGCACGGACGCCAGACCAATAGCAAGCCCGCCCAGAAGCCTCGCAAGCGAAAACAGAATCACCGTGCTGGCCGTGGCCGCTCCGACAGAGGAAATCGCGAATAGCACCGCGGAAAAGATCAGAGAATTTTTCCGTCCATAGCGGTCGCCGATCACGCTCGCGCCGGCCGCTCCCAGCAGGCAGCCGAGCAGCAGAGAACTCGCCGCAACCTCGGTTTGCAGATTCGAGAGCGCAAATTCACGGCGCAAAAGAAGCAGCACCCCGTTGATTACCGCGGTATCGAAGCCGAAAAGGAATCCGGAAATGGCGGTCGTAGTCGCCAGCAGGATAACGTAACTCAACGACTGCGCCTTGGCCTCTCGGCGATCTGTACTCGTGCCTGCTGGCGAAACGTGCATTCGTCCTCCCTGGCGCATCGCCTAAGCTGAGATGCAAGTTGTTCGTATGTCGAACTGATCGCTAGCGCGATCGCCGTGCTGATCTCACCGCGAGCGCACAAACGCTTTGATCGTCGCGCACTTCGCCCCCTCGGATTCTCCGCTGGGCCGGATCGTGTAGGCGCCGGCAGCCGCCGGCACTACAAACGTCTCTACATAGTGAACGACAAACGGGCTAAAGGCGCCGGTAGGACTTTCCACAGTCGCTTCCCGCCCCTCGACCAAGTTCACCACATTAACGGTTCCCCGCGTGTCATGCAGTGTCGTCGCATTGAACCAATGCCTGCGCGTCTCGATAAATTCGAGTTCGTGCAGACCGGTTCGCTCCTCGACCCATCCAGGCCCGCTGCCGATCGATTCCACTCGATTGATCAGGTTCTTCCGCACCCATGCCGTGTCCCGTTCCCACGCGATGTTAGCGAGTCCGCGATCCAGGTGAATGGGTCGCGGCAATCCGTTCAGGCCGAGGCGGTCCCAGTCCCACAGCTTGAACGTGAAAATGTACGGCGTCGCACTGATTTCCAGAACCATGCTGTTCCGGCCCGAGCAGTGAATCGTGCCGGCGGGAATCAGAAAATGATCGTGTTTGCGCGCGGGAAACCGGTTGACGTAATTCTCGGCTCTGAAGGGAGGCCCGTCGTCCTGCGCCGCGCGCAGTTCGCAAATCATCGCTTCGCGATCGATCCCCGTCTTCACGCCGAGATACACCGAGCCATCCTCGCCCGCATCGAGAAGGTAGTAGCTCTCGTCCTGCGTATAGACCATTCCAAACTGCCGTCGGATGTACTCCGTCCGCGGATGCACCTGCAACGACAGGTTGCCGCCGCCCATCGTATCCAGAAAATCGAATCGGATGGGAAACTCCTTGCCAAACCGCGAGTAGATCGCATCACCAAGCAGTTCACGTGGCTGAAAAAACGTAAGATCGCTCGCGGGCAGCTCAATGCGAACGTCACCCAGACCGAGCAACAGGCTGTTCTCTTCCGGAACGCAGTCAAAGCACCACGCATGGTTCGGCGCGTCGTGTGGCAGATCGCATACTTCTTCCATCCAGTGACCGCCCCAGGGCCCAGGGTCGAAATAAGGCACCACCCGAAACGGCCGCCTCGCGATCTTTCGGAGGCCCTCTCGCACGCATTCGCCGCTTACGAGCTTCGGCGTCAGGCTGTTCGTATCGAGGAAGAAATCGATTTGGGGAAGCAGCTCCTTCTTCAGCCGGTCTGCCGCGCGCCAATCGACAAAAAAAGCCCTCTTGTATTTCAGGCTGGGGCTCTCGTCGAAATTGTTGGCGCCCAAATTCGCGATTTCACTGCGCCGCTGACGCCCCTGTATCTCCCACCGTGCCATGTCCGCGTAGATGAGCACGTCTGGCTCGGGCGAGACAATCGCCGCGCCAACCCCCACCACCAGAAGCAGACCTTCGTTCCAAGCCGCGACCCTTGCGCGCGCGATCGCAAGCTTCGTTTGGTCGAAGAAGGCTCTCAGGTTAATGTCGTTCATGTGCCCGAAAACCGGGTCGTCGCCGAGTACTTCACGAAGCATATCGTCGACTGCGCTGAGTGGTTTGAGCAGTTCCGGAGCGTAGATTAATTCGGCCGGTCGGAGCCCCTCATCGAAAGCCTCTCGGATCGCCAATTCAAACGACCCCGGGTAGCACTCGATGCAAAGCACGCAGCGGCTTTCGGCCAGCGTGGCCCTTAACCGCTCCAGAATCTCGCGCCAGCCCACCCAGCATTGCGATGCTGTGGCGCTGACCGGAACGCACGGGTGTTTGTCGTAATTTGAGTTACGAACCATGGTCCTTTCAGGCCCC
>Ga0070733_10001302_pt1 | contig 18729 bp, 21 predicted proteins | sample Coa_R1_9_FD_66450 | JGI IMG/M metagenome (GOLD analysis project Ga0070733, IMG submission 66450) | Surface soil microbial communities from Centralia Pennsylvania, which are recovering from an underground coalmine fire - Coalmine... | ecosystem: Environmental > Terrestrial > Soil > Unclassified ... | reverse complement strand
AACTGCCCCAGGATGCCACCCTCGTCATGCGCATTTTCTATGCCACCAAACATCAACTTGACAGCAGCGGCTCGACGATTCCCGAAGCGCATCGCGACATTATCGTGCTGGGCGCAGCAGCGTATGCAATGGAAGCCTACCAGGTGCCGACCAACGACAATTTTGATTTTCAGGATGGCGCGTTACGCGATCGCATCGACGATACAAAAATTCCACAGGCGTGGCTAATGACGGCGCGCGCAAAAATGACACGCTTTGAAACGCGCTTACAGGAAATCAAGCAACAACGTGATTTCGCTGCCTCATCACGCGCAAACTGGGGTGATATTCCGGCGCGTTGGCCCCGCTTATGAGGGCGCGATAAATCAGGCCCCTACGAGGGCGCGATAAATCAGGCCCCTACGATTTAGGAGGGAGAAACAAACAATGCCTAATTTTCTCACTATACTCAACCTTGTCGCGACATTCGGGCTGATCGTGGGCGGTCTACTGGCCTATCACCACGGCTTTGCCCGCACAGCTACCGAGGTTCAGGAACGCGTAATTCACCTGCTGCAAAGCGAAATCGGCGCATTGCAGGATCGCATCGATGCGCTTGAGAAAGAGAATACACGCCTGAGCCGCGTCATCATGACCATTCGCGCCGCTCTGAAACGACGAGGGCTGCACATCAGCATCGATGGGGAGCTGGTGAGCATACAAGATCACACTGGGCGCCTCACGCAGTCCACGCGCATTCAAGGCAGTATGGGCTCCAGCCGCCAGCAAGACCAGGAGGAAGAGTAATGCCTTCCATTGGCCAGGATTGTGAAGTGATCCTTGATGGCAGCGGGTACTTCGTCAAACCAGGAACGTTTAGGATGAAACAGCCGCGCATACGCAAAGCGACGGTGCGGGCTGATGGCGGCGAAGCCTATGTGGACCTGGGAGCGGGTAGGCGCATGTGGAGCATGACCGTGTTGTGCATGAATGACCTGGCGAAATATGATGGGACCGCTACAGGACTCACAGGCCAGCAGTACCGCGATACGCTGCGCGCAAGCTATACATCTTCCGCCGGAACTACCGTATTGTTCACCGATCCATTAAGCGGGTTGGCCCTGTCTGTTCATTTCGATGGCTACGCTGAAGTAATCCACGATCTTCACATTCAGCAGGTAGCGCTTTCAAGCGGGAGTTCAGCCGCGCTTTCCTACGAAGTTGAGATAGAACTGGTAGAAGCATAAAAAGGTAGTACAATCTGCCTGTTTCTTGACTTATAAACATTACCTCATCTACACTCCCATAATAGGGGAAGTAGTCTAGCAGACACTCAAGTCATTTTGTAAAAGAGAAAATCACCATGCAAAATCAGGCACACCGTATGCGCGCAGCGCTTGTTCGTGTTGCCCTGCGGGTTGTTGGGGTGGCTTCGCTCTGTTTTGTAGCCCTGTCCTTGCTTGCACTCCACTCTGCTGCGAGCACTTACGCAACAAGCGGATTATTGAGCGCCGATGGCACTGTAATGAACTCTCCATACTCGGGTCCAGTAGGAGCTACCATCGCCGTGAGTGGTTCAGGCTGGACGGACGAGGCCAACGGCACAATGGTGTCATTTGGCTACATGGTTGGCTCCGATTGTTTTATCGTCACAGATGCTCAAAACGGGACGTTCCAGAACAGTGCCTTCAGTGGATGGTTTCGCTGGCCTGAGGGGACAGCCTTGGGTACCTACCGTGTCTGCGCGGTGTTTGGAAAGACGACGGCGCTTGCCGGAAGGTACACGGTGCTTTCATCTTCTCCACCAGGCGTAACAATCTCACCTTCCACGCTGTCAACTAACCAGCCGGCTACAATCACGGCGAGCAACTATTTTCCGGCTGGAACCCAGGTAAACTTCCTCTGGGTAACTTCAAACAACACAGTCGTAGATATTCTGAATAGCTCGTTCTCTGATGTCGGCGGTGTAGCAACTATGAATTTCACGACGCCAAACAATATGTCAATAGCCAGCGGCTCATACTTGATACAGGCATACGCGGGCAGCGGGCAGCCGCCGACACTCTTTGCTTCGACGAACTTCACTTATAATATAGCCACGGCGCAGCCTTCGCCGACGCCTGACCCGGCGTCTTCGCCATCCGCGACACCGTCGCCGGCTCCAACGCAAAACGCGACCATTACCACGACTCCGACAACCCAGGCAAGCGCGACAGCAGCAGCGGGAGCGACGCCCACCGCAGGCCCGACCCAGACCGTTGGGAGCAATCAGACGCCAACGTCGAACGGCGTTCCTTCTGGCAACAATGGTGGTAGCAGCACAGGCGGCTCCACAACAAGTTCGTCAAACACACTTTTACTGGTAGCCGGTGTGGTCGGCGTGCTTGCGCTCCTGATTGCCGGGCTTGTGCTGGCATCGATTCTTAGACGCAGGCGAAAAGCGACCTGGAGACAAATGACGGGCATACCTCCCAGTTTGCCCAATAGCGCGGCTACGCTTCCCTGGGCAAATCCACAGGGTGTCTTCATGAACAATGGAAATATGCCCTCCAATATGAGTAACGGCGCAATGGGCAATCCCAACGCCGGGACGTATATGCCTTATGCTCCGTATTCAGGACCCGGCATGGCCGCGCCGCAGGCGAACAACATGCCGGTTATGGCAAATTCCCCCATGAAGTCAACTATGCCAGCATGGCTGGCAACTTCGCCTTCTGGTAGAGCCACACCCGGCGCGGCTGGAAATGGGACAATGGTTGCGCCCGATGATCCAGCGTTAGATGCTATGCGGCGGCAGGCTCAATCAGGTCTATTTGTAACGCCACGATCATTCAAGGATGAGAGGAGTCAGTAGGATTGCGCTTCGTCGCATGCCTACATCGAGCCTGAGTATGCGCATTACAAAAGCTGAACAGGGAATCCGGCATACCATCCGGCCTACGATGCTCCAATGTCTCAACGGCATACTAGCGCTTGTGCTATCTTGTTCATGCGTGCTGTTCCTCATTTTTTTCGTTTTCAGGACGTCGGCGTATTCCAGCGTTGTGAATCATGATGTTATTGGCAAAGGGATTAGTGCTCCAGTGCAGACGATCACTCCGACGATCACTCTGACCATCCCTCTGACTCCTACGCCATCACCTACGCCGTCTCCCACCCCGTCACCTACGCCATCACCTACGCCGTCTCCCACCCCGTCACCTACGCCGTCACCTACGCCATCGCCTACACCAATACCAACATCCACGAGGCCAGCCACGCCGACAGCGACCGCCAGACCATCGCCAAACACAGCAGGCGCGCAAACATCAACGCCCGGCGCGACACCGACCAGCGCTGCATCACCAACCGTCACCGGCACGCCAGGAGTAGGCGCGAATCAAACGCCGGCCAGTTCGCCTATCCCGCCGAACAATCAGATCGATCAATCAGGTAAAGGCACAAACCAATCCGGCGCTACATTCCCATATGCATCTCTCATGATCGGGATGAGCTGCGTTATCCTGCTCGGCTCGCTGCTTTTACTCGCGTGGGGCATCTTACGCAAACGCCTGCTGCCCATGTCGTCATCCAAGTTACTTACCAGTGGGGCAGTTCCCTGGAACCGCACGCGCGTAAGCGATACTCAGGAGCAGGTGGCTCAATGGGCCCAATGGGGCGCCATGCGCCAGCGCAACTCATTCTCCCAACCTGGCAATGATGTGTACCATGCGCCATATGTCGCGCCATATACTGAAACTACGATGCCTAACACAGACCCTTATAACTATCCTGGCGACACGCAAGCTGAAAGTTTTGTGGACGCTCAGCCAGCTTTTCAGGAGCAGGAGCCCGCAGAACTTTCCGCAGATGTGACGGTGTTGAGCGATCCATATTTTCAGTCTATGATCCAACAGTATAGTCAGAGAGGGCAGTCTAAGAAACAACCGCCCGCAGAATCGTTATAAACATAAGCCCCTTTCTGGGTAGGGGCGGCCCTGGCGCCCAGTCCCTGGCCCCCGCCCTGGAAAATTAGCTAGAGGAGCATATGGTCGTACAATTACATGGTTTCGATTGGGTAGTTTATTCTGAACGCGTGATGCCGGCCTTTGAGCAGTGGCTGATCGAGGGCGATGAGACTGCTGTCCAGCAGCTTTTCGAGCAGACGCGCTGCGCGCACGAGGAGCGATTTTTGCCAGAAACTGTGCAGCGTCTGCGTGTCTGGCCGCGGGCGCGCGCCTTCGCGCAGACGCTGCCGCGCGGCCCCTATAGTCGACGCGAGTACCACAAGCTCTGCTCTGCCGAACACTTTACAGCGCTCAGCGATCGCTATTTGTATAAGCACGCGCCCCAACTCTACCAGCAATCCGATGCGCTGCGCTCGGTCTGGGGGGCCATTGTCGAAACGTATTGCCTGCCCTGGGCAACAAACTCCAGGCCAGAGCAACATCCCGCCAGCTTTTCACCAGTGGAGGGAAAAACACGCCGACAGCAATCAGTCGACGATACGGTTGCGCAAAGTGAACTTGTCTCGCTGCTGCAAGAGGTCGGCCTGGGCGAACTGGCGCAGGAGATTGGCGAGCTGTCTGCCGAAGTTGACGACATTGAATGGGAGCCAGAAGAGTCAGACGAGACCGCTGCGCAGTCGGATATTGAACACATAGATGCCATTGAGTTGATAGATTTTAATGCGGAGGAGGAAACAGAGGTCATCGTCGCGGCGCGCGGGATGCTGATTGGACATCAACCGAACTTGTTACACGTGCGCGGCTGGCTGGCGGGCATATCTGTGCGCGCGATGGCTCTATTTGAGTTTCTGGCATGCAGCCGCCGCTCCATGCCCTTTGGTTTTGAGGCGGGCGAACCATTTGGCGCGTTTGCAGGCTATCTCACCCCGGATGAAGTAGCGCAACTGGCAACATGCCTGGAAGAAGTTATTCCGCCCGACCAGGCAGCAGCGGAAGAGGACTATATCACGTTCCGCTACCAGCATCCGGGCCTTCCTGCTTCGTTTCGCCTGGTCGATGAGGTATTGCCCACGCATGCCGCTGAACTGCTGAAGGCCGTAAAGACGGCTTCAGGGCAGGGCTTAGGACTGATTTGCAGCGTAGAATAGACCTTGAAGCCGCTTGCTGGCATCAGGTTGGCTCTTCAATTCCCTGGAATATGGAGTCCAGCAGCGCCTGTTCACCTGCCGATATACCGGGCGCAAATTTCTGACGCAGCTGCAGCACGCGCAGCAGCATCGTGAGATGGCGGCTCACGGCTTGTTCACGCTCGGCGGGTTTCATCGACTCCGGGTCGTTGCCATGCAATAAGGCGACGATACGCTCTTCGAGTACAGTGAGCCAGGTGTTGAGACGCCGGGCTGTATCCTGCCGGTATTCCTGGTCGTCGATAAGCGATTGCGACATGTGGGTTTCCCTTTCTTTTTAATGGTTTAACGAAACTGTTCCCGCCCCTGTGGATGCATAGGATATTAGCGCAAACGGCGCAGCAGAACGCGGATATGGCTGCCGCCAGGCACGATGCCGACGGGCAATGCCTCGATAATCTCATATTTAGGCGCGGCGGCGGCGGCCAGCGCGGTTGCTGTAGGAGTATCCGCCACATAGACGACACCTGCAAAGTTGGTTGCAAGCGGCGCGATCATCACCATGTCGGCGTTGCGCTGGGGCGGCTGCCCGCTTGCATCATAAATCTGTGGATCAATCACCTCCTCTGGACGCATGATAAGCTGCACAGCCGCGTAGCTATAAATGCCGCTCGCCAGCGTGACAAACACCACCGTATGCTGGCGTCCGGCAAAGGTTTTCGGCACGACATTGAGAATATGCTGCGTTTTACGCGCATCCAGGGGCATGATCAGGCTCCTTTTTAATACGCGCCTGTTCCTCGCTGATGTCGATTTCCACACCGGCAAACTGGAAGAGCAGGCGCATGGCGGTTTCGTCGCTTACCCACCCCTGCGCTTTCGCAACGGTAAGGGCTGAGACGAGCATTTGCGAGGCGCTGGCGAGCGTCTGATGATCGGCTACATCGATTTCAGGGAAGATGATGTCATACTGTGTGTCGATGCTTGCCGCCAATCTTCCCGCCTTGCGCGCCTCGGTTAACACGCGATCGAGCACGGCGCGCAGCATAGCGCGCATTACAAACTGGCGGCGTTGAAACTTGAGGAAAGTAGGCAGGCCGACGCATCGCGTTTACCCTTACATCGGCCCAAGAAATCCGAAGGCTGATAAATGACCTGCGAGAATGGTTAGAAGCGGCATAATAATAAAAAACGGGTTTAGGACGCAATCCATTACCTAAGCCCGTTTTTACGGTTTTCCCCCCTTACTTTTTGTTGGTCTGCTTCTTGCGCTCGCGCATCTTTTCCAAATAGATGAGCAGGCGTTTTTGTTCCTCTGGCGTCAGCAATTTCCAGGCAAGCTCAGGAGACAATACGGCTATCGAGGTAGTTCCTTGATTTTCCATGCGCTTACACCCCCAGTAGTGCTACCGGCTTATTTTCCAAGACTGGCAACCAGGTGGTATTGACCCACACCAGATAGGGATCAATTGGATTGTGTACCAGTGTGAAGTAAAACAGGTGCTGGTACTGCATCTCGCCTGCCTCTTGCAGCTCAGTGGCCGTCCACTCGCGCATCTTCTTGAGGCGTTCCACACCCGCCGAGGTGGTGAAGGCGACGGTGATGCCGTTCACGCCGAATAGCTCCTTGTAGCCCTGGTTCCTGAGCATGTGCAGGTAGGCGCGGATGCGGCGGCGGAAGTATTTCTGTTCTTCGCTGCCTCTGTCGTGTTCGAGGACAATTGGTAGCCTGCCTTGTCTGCCGTCAGCAACGGTCACGCGGAAGAGCAGCAACGAGTCGGGTATGAGGCTGAACCCACCCCCTTGCCACTTCGCCTTGTAGGGCGTGTGCTTCAGTTCCCGCTCATGCCGGAACTCCTCTAGCCAGACACTCTTGCTTGACCGCTTGAGCAGCGCCGCCGAGATGATGATGTCGTTTAGCTCCAGTGTATGAGCAGCGAATAGGGCATGTTTATCCACTTCCTTTGATGATCTGAACGATTCGCTAATATCCAGTCCGGCTTGCTGCAAGTACTTGATAGCTGCCTTGCCCAGCGTGTAGTAATAGGGCGAACGGGTAAACTTGGTCGGTAGAGCGTCGAACTGCACATAGTCGTGATCGATCAGTGTGCGCAGCTTGGCTTTGACCGCTTTCAGTGAACCCATACTGTAGTGCAGACGGCAGAGTTGTTCGGCAGTTGCCAGATGCAAGTGATAGAGGCCGATAGGCATCTCCTTTGAGCCTCTCAGCAATATGTCGTAAGCAGGCGTGATAACGAATGGTGTTTCGATTTGATTAGTCGTCATTATTCTAACTCCTCCCATCTGGCTATGGGTGGCTCGTCATCCGAGGTATTTGGGCTTAATGGTTGCGAATCCGCTGGCTTTACCTGCCTGCAATATTTGTCCCTGGTTTGCACCTTTATGATGGAATAGTTTCCAAGTACCGTATATTCGTCCATCGGGGGCAGCGTGTCGTCAGTGTGAATCACGCCGACATCGTTCCCAGAGCGCACATAGGCTACTCTCTTCGGCAACTGCACCAGCCTTTGGGCTATATCCGATGGACTGACATTCGTCTTCTTGCCTATGGGGTGATCGGCCAGATAGCGCATGGTCGCCCGCAGGTGATAGAGAAAACAGAGAAGCTCTTCCTTGCTGTCTTCTGGCGCACGTGTCCAGTAGAGGCCATGACCACCATCGGCCACTAAATGCTCAGGGAAACGGACATCCGGCGACAGCAGGCTTCCCTTATTTGGTGCGTAGCGGAAGGCCGAGTAGAAACCCCTCCCACAGTTGGCAAAGCCAGAGACGATCTCACTTGGAATATGAACCTCAGCGTTGCCTGTCTTCATTACCTGGTAGAGCAAGTGGTTCAGGTACGGTGTCGGGTCGGCTACCCTCGGCTTGTCTTTGGGCGCCTCGACATTCAGCATCCAGTAACCGATGTGTTCAGACCGGAAACCTGGGTGGGTGATCTCGACCTGGCCGCTACGCTTTTGAGCCTGCAGCGGCAACACGTACCGCTCCGCGAACATCTGCACATCAAAGTTATCCGAGCCGTGGTGCAGCAAGTGCTCGACGGGTTTCGGGTCGATATCTTCAGGCTGGACTTCCGACTCGCCGCCCACAAACAGGTGCGCCATTTCCCTGGCATCTTCCGGTGTCACCTGGAAGCAGGCTTTGATTCTGGCGGTCATGGTTGCCGCTTGGAGAAATGCAGGTAGCTGGCTCCGATATTGGTGCGCTACTGTTATGCGCACGCCAAACTTTCGACCCTGGGTGAACATTTCACCAATGTCAGACGTAACAAAGTGCTGGAACTCATCAATGTACAAGCTGAAGCCAGGGCGCTGCTCTTCTGGTATATCCGCAAAGGAGAAGATGGCTGCATGGATCAGGGCAATCAGCAGGGTGCCGATGAGCCGTGCGTCTTGGGGAAGTGTTTTGAGCGGCAAGCGGATGAGAATTACTTCCCTGTTCTCAATCGCCTTCCTGAAGTCGAGGCTCGTCTCTGGCTGGCCGATAATGTTCCTGATGAGGCTTCTTCCCATCATCAGGCTTTCTAAGCGTCCAACCAGCGGCTCTACCCGCTGGATACGCCCAGCCATTGACAGGCCATCGTATTCTAGCTGCCAGAACTGCCTCACACTCTGATCCGTGACATTTTGCATCATCCGATGCCGGAAACTGTCATTCGTCAGTAAAGTGTACATATTTAGGAGCGTTGAGCCAGGGTTGCAGAACAGGGTAATAACAGCCGCCCGCAGGTAGCGCGGTAAGTAGTGCTGGCTCATCACCTCCGGCCATAAGACTTCAAAGACATGCATGAGCAGGTCGATGGCACGGGCCTGCGCGACGGCGCTCATACTGGCAAATGGTACAGGCAGAGCAAAGGGGTTAATGCTAAAGGGAAACTCTTCATCTTCCATGTCCAGCAGGAAGATTTGCTCCAGCCTCTCACGGGGCAGAACATCCGGTAGTCGAGCGATCAGGTGATTGATTGAGTCGCCGTGAGGATCAATGAAGATCACCGACAGATAACTCAGGATGTCTTGCATGCAGAGGTTTTCCATCAGGCCGCTTTTGCCGCCGCCTTGCGTCCCGACAATGTACATGCCGCTAAAACGCTCCAGGAGTGAGACAAGAAAACCGTTGTGGCTTTCGGGGTTGGTACCGAGTTGGAAGAAGTTCGCAAGCAACCGGCCAAACGCTTCCCGACTCAGGGATGCCACTTGAGCCAGGGACAGCCAACGGCCACCTGTAAACGTCTCTTGTGGTGCGTTAGTACCAGTATTTAGTTCCTTTACTCGTCGAGCCTGTGTAATGATTGATCGGTCACGCAGGTACTTATAGAGCCATATACCGAAGAACAAAACGGCTCCAGCCCCGAAAGCCAACAGAGGTAGAGTCTGTTGGTTGGCAACACCGACAATGGCCGTCGCTGCGCAGACGATGCTCAGGAGCAACGCTTTTCCTTTGCGCATAGCTTTTTCCTCACTTCCTTGAAAGACTTCTCAGCGTGGTTTGACCCCAAATCTGGGTACTGCGGCAATGAATGCCGTCAGTCGAGCATACCTCGCTGAGGTAACAGTACAAGCGGTATATTGTTGGCTATTTGGTAGCGTTATCCGTCTTAGCCAGAGGGAGAAACAGTGTACCAACATAGTTCTTACCGTTGGGAGAACTATACCTGTGCGGCAGTTGACATGGATTGACAGCTTTATTGATTTTGGTTGACGGGGATTTTATGAATAACCAGAGAGCCTTTGGAGAAGCAGTTCGGTCTTATCTGAAAGAAGGCATCGTGACCGACAGACGCAATGGTTCACGGTTCAAACCCACGCAAGTAGCACTTGCCCAGGGGTGGACTGCCGAGGAAACCTTGAGCCGGAAACTGAACGGTTTGCAACCGCTTTACGAGAACGACATCTTGGCGATTAGTGCTACCTTGATCTATTGGGGCTGCATCACCCACCGCAGCCAACTACAGCACCTCTTTGATCCTTTAGGTTACACGTTACCAGACACGTACTGGACTGGTGAGCCGTGGAAGTATTTATTCGATGACACCATGCCGCTTAAGACACCAGACTGGCTGCCCATCCAGAACGCCAGCTTTGAGGATTGGAAGAATAATGAACCTACAAAATGGCTCTGTAATACCAAGACTGGCTGGGTAAAACCAGTTCCAGGGAGAACCGCTGGAAGCATCGCGCTGGAAATCGGCGGCAACCCAGACAACCAAGAATGGGTCTACTGCCGGACACGCGAAACCCAAGAAATTCGGGTCACTCCTGGGAGTAGAATCAGCCTCTCATTCTGGGCAAAGAAGACACTGGAAGGCAAGCAGCCTGAAAGGAGCAAGTACGTCGAAGTGTTCTTTCACGATGGCTTTCAGTGGGTGTGGGGCTTTGGGCAAGATGTCACCAACGGTGGCGATTGGGCATTTTACGAGACAGAGTGGTGGGCCGTGCCAGTGAATGTGCAAAAAGTATCTGTTGGCGCAGTCGCGTTCAAAGATGGAGCCTTCCAGGTCGATGACATAGCGTTACGGATGTACGTGAGTCAATAAGGTTAGGTTGTTCAAAGTGTCCTTGAATATACCGAGGGCTGTGGGTCTGAAGGCAAAGAGTGCGATCAGACCCATTAGCTACCCACTCATACGTGCGACTCCTGGATGTCGCCATTGACAATGTCGTACACGATCCGCTTGAGCGGACTGGTGGTGAAAACGACGCGCAAGCCGAAAATGCCTCGACCACTAAAGTAAGTAACCTCACGGGATAGTAACTCGGTATTCGGGTGATTGCCAGAGGCTCTGCTTCGGATGATGTCGGAAATGAGAATCTTCTGGTCTGTGCCGAGACTTTGCAGGCTGGCATAGCCCTCAATGATTACCAGTATGCCGTCATCGGAGAGTTGTTGCTGTTGGATCGCCTCAAGGACTTTGGCTTCCTCCTGCTTGTCCAGAACAAAGAGCGCGTCGGCATGGTTATCATACGTGCGGGTGGTTGCCATCGTTAAGATTGCCGCTTTCATACGGTACCTCCTTTGTGGTAGTTGGTGGGTAGACTTTCAAACTCCGTGTTACTACAAGGTGTAACACTCACACTTACTAAAACATAGGAGACCATCTAGCACAAATATCTGATTGGCTTCAAACATTACACTCGATAAAGTTGCTCATTCCGTGCCGCCAAAAATTACCCTATAACAGTGCATCGCCAACAGTATAGGCAACCTATCACACTGCCCGATACAGCAGCCGCGCCTGCATACGTACATACTGAGTAGTAGTACGAGGGAGTCAGGGACGAAAAGAGGGGCTGTTGTGGCCTTATCCACGCTTGATGGTATAGGTTGATCTGTAACCCCACCAAGCTCACAGATCGGCCTATGGTTCTGGGTAGTCTTTTTTACGATATTGCCAGCCTTCAGGCAGAGCTATACTGCACTCATGCCTGCGACGAGCCACCCACTAACCACTGCTCTTTACCTCGGTAACGCCCTGGATATTTTGCCGACCCTCAAAGATGATTCAGTCGATTTGATCTGCACTGACCCGCCCTACGGCATCGACTACCGCAGCCGCTCCCACTCTCTGCCCTTAACGAAGATCATGGGCGACAAAGGTAAAGAAGCTCATGAGCTTTTAGATAATGTGTTGAGCTTGGCATCCAAGAAGTTAAAACCAGACCGCCACCTCTACATCTTCACCAACTGGCAAGCCTTTGAGGGTATGGCTCCAGTGGTTAAAAAGTACTTCAAGCTCAAAGGCGCTCTCGCCTGGATTAAAAACAACCGCACGAGAGGCGATTTAAAGGGCAATTATGGCTACCAGTATGAAATGGTGCTCTATGCCCACAAAGGAAGGCGCTGGCTGTTCGGTAAGCGCGACAGCGATATCCTCCACTTCGATAAAGTCCCCACTCAAGCAATGCAGCATCCCACCGAAAAACCAGTGAAACTCCTGCAGTATCTGATCGAGAAATCAACCCAACCAGGCGAGATTATCCTTGATCCTTTCATGGGGTCTGGGAGTACTGGCGAGGCGGCTTCACAAGCGGGTAGAGGCTTCATAGGGATTGAGATGGAACCAGCGTGGTTTGCAGTGGCGAAAAAAAGACTTGGAGAGCCTTCCGAGCAGAGCTAGTGTCAGTGACTGTGTAGAGGAGTTCTCTACCAGTACCTACAAAAAAGGAGGTGGCTCATGCCACAGGAAGAGTCTGGGGAAGTCCGTGAATTTCGTCGTCAGATGCGTGCTGGACGCGCACCCCTGCTGGAAGCTCTGAAGCAGGCGTACCGCCCGTACCTGCTCGCCAAGAAAAGCCTGGATCGCAAGAACAGCGAAATCCGTGAGCAGGTAGGGATGCTCAGTTCGGAGTTCGATGAGAAGTGTCGGCTGCTGCGCGAGTCGTCGCGTAAGGCAGATACCAATCCGGCTGCCGTCATCGACCTGTACAAAGGTCTTAGCCAGCAGGCAACTGCTGTTGCTGTCCTGATCGAGAAGGAACTGCCAGGGCTGACCAAGCTGTATGAACCCGTCGCCAAAGCCTTTGCCGCTTATGAGAAGGCGCTCAAGGCATACAACGACTACATGCAGCAATGGGTGGGCAAACTGCCGGAGAGCGATCTGTCTGGCCGCGCACTGGAGTTGGCCCTCGATCCCATCGAAAAGAGCCTGCGATGATCACCTGGATCGTCATGTACCAGACCAATATGGGGCATGTCTACGGGTGGCTCTGCAAGGCCAACAGGCCGTCGGAAGCCGAAGACCTGTTCTGGCACTCGATGAGCGTCAACGAAGGCCGGACGATCAAGTGCATCACCGAGGTGCAGTCGAATGTCGTGGACGCCTACTTTGCCTTATACGAGGGGGAGATACATGGCGAACGATGAACGACCACTGCTCAAGCTCAATCTGAGCGGTGAAGCTGGCAACGTCTTTGTGATCATTGCCAGCGCCCGTGATCTGCTGATAGGCCAGGTGTTAGAACGCTTCAACACCGAGATCGGCATGGCGATGCTCGTCGAGACAGAGACAACGTACAAGGACGTGCTGGCGATAGTCAACCGCTATGTGGAGCTTATCGATACCTCTGGTCTATATCCTGAGTACTCCAGGCCGAGGGACGAGCAGGCTATCATTGAAGCCGTTAACCGCCTCAATGAGCAGTTGCGCACCATCCCGACGGAAGTGTATATCCCGCTCGAAGGACTTTACCCTGAGTTCGATAATCCCGACTGTGGGCCAGAGGTCTATCTGGTGCTGGTCGAGAGCGAGATTACCTGGGTGAGCCAGAAGCTGGAGCAAGCTTTGGGCGATGAGCGAGAACCACTCGAACGGCTCAAGGCCATGCTGGAAGAATGCGCCTCTGCACTTCGGCGTGCTGGGGTCTAACTTAGCGCGTCGCTTTAGCGCCCCTGGTGGATGGTTCATCTATCTGCAAGTCCAGGGGCTTTTTCACTGCGTGACAACAGAGGCGATAATGCTATAATGAGCCATGCCGACAACTACTCGTGATCGTAAATTGCTTTGGGCACGTGCAGGAGGCACGTGCGCTCTCTGTAAAAGCCATCTAACAGCAGATGCCAAAGGTGGTGATAGAGACGTTGTACTTGGGGAAGAGGCTCACATTGTAAGTGAAGAGGCAAATGGGCCGCGTTTTCGTCCGATGTCTAAGCATGAGGTTGATACTTATGCCAACCTTATTCTCTTGTGTCCGTCAGATCATAAAATCGTTGATGAGCAGGTCACGCACTATACAGAGCAACGCCTGCAGGCCCTGAAGCGCGAACACGAACAATGGGTAAAAGATCGAACCTCTTCGACAATACCTGCCATCAAAATTCGCGACCCAGAAGCGGGTAAGCCAGTCATGCTCCAACGCATTGATACTGGCAAGGAACTGATGAATGTCGTGGCCCACACACTAGCCGCGCACCACGACCATCCTGAGCCACGATCGAGCGAGGAGGCTGAACTGATTGGAGCGTTCTTTCAGAATGCCTCAGACTACAGCGACATTTGGGACGATATTGAACCGAGTGGGCGCATCCAAGCAGAGTTTTCGATGAGCGGGGAAATTACTCGGCTGCGTGAAGCCGGTTTAGTGGTGTATGCTGGAGTTAAGAAGCATATCATCGAAGGGGGTGTGAAGCCACCTGAATCCTGGCCAGTCGCCTACATTGTCATTCGCAGAAGTGATGATGAAACTATTAAAGCCAAACCCACAGATAAATAAGCTTTGGGAGATAATACCAATATGTTACTTCATGCCGTGTATACAGTCATGACACCTGGCAATCAGCCTCTTAGCCTTATCTTACCGCTCATGCTGTCCCTTGATAAGGATACAGTAGCATCGCTTGTGGAGCATGAGGAGGGCATGCAGCTACTTGTAGACCGCAAAATTGATCCTGCAAGTTTAGGACTTGTAAAAGATGACAGTTATTCTAAAGAACTGCCCGATGGTAAACACGAACCTATACCTACTTTGCAGCTAATTGATGATGGAGCACTAGAACACATCTTAAGTGAAGATTTTATCAGCACGCTTACATTTTTGACCGATATACCAATAACTCTTAGTAAGCCACATGGGTATGATCAGTTTGTGCCAGAAACGGACGAGGATCGAGAGCTTCTGGAGCGCTTAGGGACCGACCAACCTCATAGTCGTTTGACTGGTCGAGTAAGTATGCGTTCCTTTACCCTGAACGGAGCAACAGACAAGACGATTACTGACTTGATGTCTAGGCGCGTCGGAGTACGTCTTTACGCAAGTGCTATCAAGACCAATACATCAGTTGCGCAGTTCCGAGAACTTTGGCGTATCCTTGAAGCCGCATTCGGCAAACGTGATGACGATCTTGTGTCACTACTCATACAATATGAACCTGCGCGAAAGCTCGGCTTTAACGAGGCCGAAATTAAACAACTTCATGTATTGCGTGGTCGAGCAAGTCACGCACAATCCAGCGCTGGCATAAAAGAATTAGTAAATGTCGAGAAGGTATGTGCCGAGCAACTCCCTCGTCTCAAAAACCTATGTGAGCGTATAATCCTGACCAAGAAATCTTGGGGGTACCCAACACTAGGTACTGACGAGCTTTTACCGCTTGCTGGTTATATTGGGCCTGCTAATAGCATCGTCATGTTTCAGCCACCCAAAGAGAAATCCTCTCCATGATTGGCTCTGAGCCTATTGAGGGGCTTTGTAAGGCGCTTCGTGTTTGAAAACGTAGAATTTTACGTCTCCACATCACAACACACCATACAGCCGCCATACGTGGCTCAGGCACGGTTTTTACGCAGCAGTTGCTCCCTGCCCCTCCTGCTTGCATAAGTAGGCAAACAGTCTCGCTATCGACTGTTTCGGCTTATCATGCCGCACCTCCTGGGCAGTAATAGCATGACGCTCGACGTTCTTACCCTTCCAGATCTGCTTATAAACGAATTTTGTCAGACCCTCACCTACGCGCTTCGCGACCTGCTCTGCTGTCTGACGGACACTGTAGAGTTTCTTGAGGAAGTCCAGGGTGCGCTCCCAAGCTTTGACCGAGCATACTTTGGCAAACCAATGAGCTGGATTGTCCTTTGTTAGCGCAAGCTTGGCGAGTTCTAACAGATCATCAAGATGTCCTTCCCTTATCAGTTTCTTATACCTATTGCTCTTCGCAGTAACCCAATAATCATTACCTGTAATTAAATTGGATATCGCCGTAGGCAATTCTATAGAAGTGTCGCTTCCAGCTTTGATTTTTAATTCTTTGTTTTTATTATCATGCTGCTCCCGAATTGCCTGAAGGCGCGAAACAGCTAAGGTATTGAATGAAGTCGATGCGTTCATCCCCTACTCCCTCCACTTACGTTAATGTCCGAGTCGAGTCCTAGTCCGCTACCGAGTGATTGGCAAGCGCCTAGAAAGGGGCTTTAGAAAAGAGAAAACCCCTTGCGGGGTTTGCAGTTTAGTTGATTCTTATAGTAAATATGTCGCTGAGACAATACTAAACCAACCGCTTAAGCCAGTCAATAGCTAATCGGCGTAAAACCCCAATTTTGCCTGGCCGCGCTTGAGAGGTAAAGATTGCGACATATTTACCATCAGAATCGCTGCTAGGTTATCAGTATCATAACGCTGTAGATCGTTCAGTACAATGGTTGCGCTTGAGGCTCTTCCGCTCGTAATGTGATTTTTACAGAGGATGCTTCTGAAAATACTCGTCGATGGCTTCCTGGACTATTGCAAAATCGTTCACGTCGTGCTCGACGGCGCGTAACCTAATGCCCTTGATTTGGCTTGGAGAGAGATAGGTTGAGTATTTCCTAAATACGCCATCCTTATTTGAAGTGGCCGTTTGTGGTGCTAGCTCCTTTGACGTACTCTGTTCGTTCTTGGAGTTGGAGTCGATTGGCTCCGATGTTGCGTTTGGCCTCTCTGCTCCTGCTGGTACAGGTGGTTTGTAGATATCAACTGGTTCGACTGGTTTGCGTGCAAAGGGATTGCGTTCCGCCATTAAATCTTGTGGGCTTTTAAGCTTGGCCATCTACTACCTCCGCCAGCCTCTTATATGCGATTGCTCCACTATGGTCTGGGTCGTAGAGCACGATGGGTATGCCTGCGAGTGTCGCTTCAGGATGACGCACACTATAATCGACGCCGAAGTCGTAGACAAGGTCAGGATATGCTGCTCTTGCGGCGTCGATCACGGTTTTAGAGATATTGGTACGAGGGTTAATCATAGTCGGTAAAATGCCGACAACACGAATATCCGGATTAAGGCCCTGTTTGACCTTCTCTACTTGTTCCATCGCCTGGGCCAAACCTTCCATTGCAAAAAAATGAGCCTGCAACGGAATAATGATCTCATTGGCAAATGTCAGGGCGCTGGCCGTGAGCATTGATTCCGATGGTGGGGTGTCCACCACAATAAAGTCGTAGTCGTCCTGTAGCGGTTCCAGAAGGCTCTTCAGGGCATGAAGATCGGTTGCTTTCATGCCGCTTTCGGTCTTTGCCAGATCAACATGCGAAGGCAGGACATGTAGGTGATAATACGTCTCATATAAAGCATGATGAGGGTCAATAGAGGCGTCAGCAAGCAGTTGTCCTATATGAGTAGGTACTTCCAGAGGGTTCACCTTTACGGCAACCGTCGCATTTGCTTGCGGGTCAAGATCAACGAGCAGCACTCGCCTCCCTCGTAAAACCAATGCAGCGGCTAAGTTTACAGTCGTGGTGGTCTTCCCACTTCCCCCTTTCCTCATTGCTACCGCTATTGACCGAGCCATTTTGTTTTTTACATGCAAACTTGTTTACTTGCTTACCAGTTAACCACTCTGCATGCAAGCTTACAAGCCACTTTACATGCTAAACATCATACATGCTTGCAAGCAAACCAGTAAGCATCTTTGCATGCAAGCATGTTTACATGCAAAGAACTAAGCTGACTTACAGGCAAAAGGTCATAAGACGAAGTAAAGTCTCTTAATTAAAACAATAAATCCCTGTCCATGCAGCATTCATCGTGCTGTCGGACAGGGAGTAGCTAGGAGGTAGGCGCACGTAATCCGTTACAGTGAATGCCCAGTTCGCTTGACGGAATACTTGAACCGTTAACCATCTTGCTGCTGACCAGTTTCATGTTTTCATCGGACTGAGCTTGGTAGACCTCATCCAGATCGACGTTGAGCTGACCGGCTGCATATTCGCTGAATGTCTCAACCTGGTAGATACCGTTAACAATTGAGCAGACGAACCCGACATCTCCTTGCGGACTAAGCGGGCCAGCGTGACCTCCGATGAACTGAATTTGCTGCACCTGACCATTCCTCACTTGAAACGCAATGAAGGGGCAGACATACGTGCATTCGGACGATACCACGATATCATTCGTCTTCCCGTTCATCGGTGCAAGACCGAGGAATGATGCATGAAAGCCGCACGTTTCAAAGCAGAATGGTCTCGCCAGGAACGGATATGCTATATAGTCACCGTTGTCCAGAGCGATAAACAGGGACATGTGGCAAACGTCGGTCGGGTTTACGATAGATCCATTGCATTGAATAGCCGAGGTATCTGTCACGCCTACCTGGTCAGAAATGCCGTTACCGTCCACGTCACCTTTCTGGATACCGAGACAAGGCCCAGCATATGAAGGGCAAAGCGGATGCAGGAACGCCAGATACCGAAGGATGCTATCGATAACGGTGTTCTTCACCTCTGGGTTGAAGGGCAGCCGAGTATGTTCGCACTGAGCATCGGAATAGCCATTAAGTCCGTTTGGCAGGAGTCCGGCTGCATAGCCAGGTATCGGCGTGACTGCAATGCAGTTGACAATGTGAGTGCCACCTCCTTCCAGGGGAAGGTTCGCCTCTGCCAATGCCGAGCTGTCAGGAACCACGAGATCGGAGCCAAACGTCGTAGTCTGGGTAAAAAGCAATGCATATACGGATTTAACATTACCACCAATCTCCATGACGGGTATGTTCGTTGGTAGCTTCGGTAAGCTGTTGACCTTAGAATTAACCGAAGTTTGCATTGCTTGCATGGCTGGTAAGATATCGTTGCAGTAGAGGCCAGTACTCGTTCTCGTCACCTCTTCCAGTGTTATATTCGTGTACTGACAGAGGTAATGAGCGATAGCTGTACCCCAGTCTGCGATAGCGGTACCAATATTTGGCGTCGCAATCT
>Ga0070733_10001300_pt1 | contig 18746 bp, 13 predicted proteins | sample Coa_R1_9_FD_66450 | JGI IMG/M metagenome (GOLD analysis project Ga0070733, IMG submission 66450) | Surface soil microbial communities from Centralia Pennsylvania, which are recovering from an underground coalmine fire - Coalmine... | ecosystem: Environmental > Terrestrial > Soil > Unclassified ... | reverse complement strand
GGCGTCCACTTGCTTCATGAAGGGGACGTTGACCAGGTTGAAGAAATAGAGAAGGCCGACCCAGGTGATGCCGGCGATGAAGTGAAACCAGCGGAGAATGAGCTGCACGGCTTCTCCTGGGGTGTGGGTGGGCGCGACCAGAAAGGCTGCCACTGCGACGAAATGGTGCATGAAGTTCCTCCGAGGAACTGAGCGGGGTGCGAATTCAGTGGCCAGGGGACGAGTGGTCGGTGGCCGGTGATCCGCTAAGTCGTGGGAAGTCTGCACTGTAGCCGAGGGTTATGTCAACAGGGGCACACTTCGCGGTTGAAAAGCGGCCGGGATCGCCGTATGGTACTCACATAACCTGCTGGAGGATTCGCCCTGCGAAAATTAGGTGCGCGCCGCTGGCAGGGCTGTCCCCCCATGTTCCTGTGGCAGCGGGAAGGCTCGCGGGAACACGATGTTGGCTTTGAGCCTGCTCATGCGAGTTGTGGGCCGGTGCGTGGATGCTTCGCAGTCTATGACTAAAGGAGATCGGCGATGGAAAGCAATAAGCCGGCGCAGAACATCCAGGATTCCTTCCTCAACACGGCCCGCAAGGAAAGGCTCAGCATTACGATTTACCTGCTGAGTGGAGTGAAGTTGACGGGCCGCATCCGCTCTTTCGACAAGTACTCCGTGGTGCTGGAGGCAAACGGTCAGGAGCAACTCATCTTCAAGCACGCCATCTCGACTGTGGTGATGGGGCGGGTTGCCCCAGCCCATGTTGCGCACGTGCCGCATCCGGAAAAGGCGGCTGCCGGCGCGAGTGCGGCAACCGCGGTGGTCAGTGCTTCGGGCACCGAAGGATAAGGCGTTTTCGGTTTGGCGAGTTCTCATTCCAAGAAATCCCGCGATGCGACGCGTGCGGGCGGACGTGTGCCTCTCGGCACCGAGGTCGTACGCGAGCAACCCGGTCGCGAGCGCGCTTTTCTGGTCGGCATCGAGGTACGTACGCGCGGGCGCAGCGGCGCCAAGGGGACGGTCACGGCGCAGGCGTCGGCCGCGCGCGATGCATTGGCGATGCAGCCCGCCGGAGCTGCCGGGGGTGCGGGTAAGTCGAACGGCAAACCGAGCATTCCCGAGTTCGATGCTGATGAATCGTTGGCCGAACTGCGCACGCTGGCGGAGAGTGCCGGGGCAGAGGTGGTCGGCGAACTGCTGCAGCGGCGGGACCGGCCCGATCCGGCCACGTTGGTCGGGACGGGCAAGCTGGAAGAAATCGCGGGCGCGGCGGCCTCGGTGAATGCCGACGTGATTCTTTTCGATCACGATCTAAGCCCGTCGCAGCAGCGCAATATCGAAAAAATTGTGCAGCGGCGGGTAATCGACCGCACGCAGCTGATCCTCGACATTTTTGCGCGGCATGCGCGAACGCGGGAAGGCCAGTTGCAGGTGGAACTGGCGCAGTTGCATTACATGCTGCCGCGGCTGGCCGGCCACGGCATTGAGATGTCGCAACTCGGCGGCGGCATTGGGACGCGCGGTCCCGGTGAAACTAAACTCGAAACCGATCGACGGAAAATTGCGCGGCGCGTGCGGCATGTCGAAGAGCAAATTGAAAACGTCCGGCGCATTCGTGCGCAGCAGCGGCAGCGGCGCGAGTCGGCGCCGGTTGCGACCGTGGCGCTGGTGGGATACACGAATGCGGGCAAGTCAACGCTGTTCAACGCGCTGACGCAGGCGAAAGTTCTGGAGTCGTCGCGCATGTTCGCGACGCTGGATCCGACGATTCGCGGCGTGGTGTTGCCTTCGAAGCGCAAAGTGCTGCTGTCAGACACGGTGGGATTCATTCGCAACCTGCCGCACACGCTGGTGTCGGCGTTCCGCGCGACGTTGGAGGAGGTGCAGAGAGCGTCGCTGATCCTGCATGTGTCCGACGCCAGCAACCGGCTGTCGGCCGAGCAGGACGCGCAAGTGGAGATTGTTCTGAAAGAGTTGGAAGCGGAAAAGAAGCCACGGCTGCGCGTGATGAATAAAGTCGATCTGCTGGACGACGAAGTGGCGCAGAGTCTGCAAGCGGACTCCATGCGGCCCGAGTCGACCACAGTCTACGTTTCGGCAGTGGAAGGAATGGGGCTGGACCGGTTGATGGCGCGGATTGACGCGATGATTGAAGAAGATCCCGTCAGCCGAGTACATCTGCGGGTCCCGCAAAAAGAAGGCAAGACGCTATCGATGCTCGAAGCCAAGACGCGGATTTATTCGCGGAAGTATAAGGACGGCGCGGTGGAGTTGGAAGTTGAGGCGCCGGAGTCGGTGGTGAGAAGGGCGAGAGAATTTGTCGTGCCTGAACGCAAGGCCAAACGAATCAAAGGGCAGCCCCTTTCGGAAACAGGTTTGCGCAGTCGAGGGTGAACATCCTGGTCCGCCAGACTTAGTTCCTTGCGAGCGGCCATTCACGAACATCAAAAATCCCCACTTCTCGCAAAGGACGCGAGAAATGGGGCACCCAGATTCTTCTTCCGTTTTGCGAACCTCGCTGCGTTTAGATCGGATGACCATCCGCGTCGATGAAATGAATCTTGCCGATATTCAGTTCTTTGATGCCTTGCTCGATCTTGGCGCGGTCGCCGACCACCACCCACACCATGCTCCCGGGATGGATCACCTGTTTCGCGGCGGCATCGAGGTCGGAGCCCTTGAGAGCGCTGATCTTGCCGGCCATGGTTTCGTAGTAGTCGTCGGGCAGGCCGAACTTCAGTTGATCGAGGATCGAATTCCCCACCGAATCGATGGTTTCGCGCGACCCGGGGAGACTCAGGGTTTCATTGGCCTTGATCGCCGATAATTCCTCGGCGGTGACCGGACGGTCCTGCACGATCCCTTTGATTTCCTTGTTCACTTCGACTAGCGCTTCCTTGGTTTTATCGGTTTGCACCGGAGCGTAGATGAACAGCGGGCGCTGGGCTTTGGCGCTCCAGAGAAAGCTTCCGGCGCCATAGGCCCAGTGCTTGTCCTCGCGCAGGTTCATGTTGAGGCGGGAGCTGAAGGTTCCGCCCAGATCGTCGTTCATGGCGCGGATGGCGATTTCGCGCGCCGGGTCCGGCGCCAGGGAAACATGGCCGGCGATGATCATCGACTGGCTCGCGCCAGGCTTATCCACAATGTAGACCTCGGGCTCGGAAGCCGGTTTGACGGAGGACAGGTTCTTGACCGGAACCTTTTCCGCGCTCCAGGTCGAAAACAGTTTTTCCAGCTTGGGCGTGATTTCGGCAAGTGTCGTGTCGCCGACCACGATGAGCGTCGCGTTATTGGGATGGAACCAGACATGGTGGAATCTCGCCAGATCCTCGCGCGTAATCGCTTGCGTGCTCGCGGTCGTCCCCGATCCGGTTAACGGATTTCCGTAAGCGTGGCCGGGGCCATAGACGAGGCCGGGAAAAACACGCAACGCCATTTGAATCGGATCTTTCTGTTCCTGCTCGATGCCGTCAAGTTGGAGTTTCTGCTCGCGCTTGAAGTCGGCTTCGGGGAATGAAGGGTTGAGCACGACGTCCGCGAAAAGATTGAGAGACGGGTCGAGCTTCGATTTCAGCGACGAGAGCGTGACGTAGCTGAGATCCAGGTCGGCATAGGCGGTCAAACGAGCGCCGAGCAGTGCCGTCTCGTCGTTGATTTGCAGCGCAGTGCGCGTCTTGGTGCCGTCGGTGAGCACCGCCGAGGCCAGCCTCGCGGTTCCGGGTTTGGCGAACTGGTCGGCGGCGTAACCTGCGTCCGCTGCGAGCCAAAGGTCTACGAGAGGGACGTCGTGCCGTTCCGCCAGAATGATCTTCAGGCCGTTCGAAAGAGAAGCCCGCTGCATTTTCGGAAGCCTAAGTTCCGGCGTCGCGCCCAGAGCCGGCGGCTTCGTGCGGTCGGCTCCGGTTGACGCCGGCTTGTACTCGGGGAAGGGCAGAACGTCGGCAATGTAGACGCCGTCGCTGAGCCATCGGGCCGCCGCCGATTTCAGATCGTCGGCTGTCGCGTCGTGCATGCGCTGGAAGGTGATTTTGTAACCCGCAGGATCCCCTGTATAAACCGTGTACTGCGCCAGCCGGTCGGATTTTCCTCCGAAGCCGCCAATGCGCTCGATGCCGCGGACGAAATCGGCAAGATATTCGGTCTGCACACGTTGCAGTTCTTCCGGTGTAGGTCCGGACTGGATAAAGCGCGCGAGCTCTTCGTTGATTTCCTTTTCGATCTCGTCGAGCGTGTGCCCGGGGGCCGCTGTTACCTGAACATAGAACTGCCCGCCGATTTCCCGCGCGTCGAGGTACACGGTTACATCGCTGGCGATCTGATCGTCGTAGACCAGCCGCTTATACAGGCGCGAAGTCTTGCCATCGCCGAGGCAGGAACTGACCAACCAGAGATAGTTGGCATCGGCGCTTCCGAACTGCGGAACATTCCAGACCATGTAGACTCGCGGCTCCGGAACGCGATCCTGGGTTACGGAACGGTGCGTCCCCGACATTTTTGCGATCCAGGCTTCCTGGTGCGTGACTGGCGGTCCGGGCGGGATGTCGCCGAAATACTTCTGAACTTTTTCTTTTGCCGTCTTGACGTCGATATCGCCCGCCAGTACGAGTACGACGTTCGAGGGGCCATAGTAAGTCTTGAACCAATCCTGCACGTCTTTGAATGAGGCCGCATCCAGGTCCGACATTTCACCGATCACATCCCACGAATAAGGGTGACCGACGGGATAGGTGTTCGCCGGAATATATTCCTCGGTCAGGGCGTAGGGCTGGTTCTCGTCCTGCCGCTTTTCGTTCTGGACGACACCACGCTGCAGGTCAAGCGTTTTCTGGCTCAGGTCGAGATAGGCCATTCGATCCGACTCCATCCAGAGAGTGAAGTCGAGGGCGGAAGTGGGGACATTCTCAAAATAGTTGGTGCGGTCGAATTCCGTTGTACCGTTCAAGTCGGTCGCGCCTACGCCCTCCAGCGCCTTGATGTAGCGATCTTTGGCATGCTGGCTGCCGCCAAACATCAGGTGCTCGAACAGATGAGCGAAGCCAGTCTTCCCCGGCTTTTCATTCTTCGAACCGACGTGATACCACAGGTTCACGGCCACGATGGGCGCTTTGTGGTCCTCATGCACGACTACGGTCAGCCCGTTGTCGAGGACAAATTTCGTGTAGGGAATGTCAATCTTCTCGGCCTGGTTCTGGGCCTGCGCGACAACTCCGAATGCCAGCACGCACAGTAAGAGTGCGAAACGCACACGCATGGTAAGACTCCTTGGCTAAATGTGATGGGTTCCCGACCGACGGATCAGCTATACGCGACACAAATTGCATGCAGGGATTCGGCAGAAAGTATACATCCACGCGTTGGGCGATTCCCAGCGAAGCAGGGGCGAGCGCGAGGGATGATAGGTTGGGAAGGCCTTGGATGACAAGATCGGCTGCAGAAATTAAATGGGCCGGCAACCAAGAAGCGGTGACATTCCTTGGCTATCGGCCCATTCGATCCTGAATTGGATCGGAGGTGATAGTTCAATGCTAATCCTCTTTCCCGGGAAGTCAAGGACTATGTGCAGAAATCTGCGAAGGTAGGGCCGAGGCGTGCATAAGATGGCCTAAAGCCCGTGTTTTTAGCGGGTTCAGGGCGACTTGGTTGCAGCCTGACCCTGCATACGAAATTATGATTCTCGGCCGCGGCTGAAGTCGCCACTCTTGCCCCTGCGAAACTGATTCTCGAAGCCTGCGTCGACCGCCTAAAACGATCTTCTCGCGTTGACACAAATCCCTTGGGACGTTAGACTTAACAGTTTTCATAGCCCTCATTTTCCGGTTTAGATCAGCTACACATGGATGAAACGCTTCGACAACTAGGGGAATTACTGCTCGGAGCCGTACCGACGGTGATTCTGCTGGCGCTGCTGTACGCGCTCTATACCGTCATCGTGCACAAGCCGCTGCAGCGCGTGCTCGCGGATCGGCGCAGCAAGACGGAGGGTGCGGTGGAGAAGTCGCGGGCCGACATTGCCGCCGCGGAGGCGCGCACCGCAGAATACGAGCAGAAGTTGCGCGAGGCGCGGGCCGTAGTCTTCCGGGCGCAGGAAGCGCGGCGTCAGGCGGCGCTGCAAGCTCGAACCCATGCGGTAAATGAAGCCCGCACCAAGGCCCAGGCGCAGGTGCAGGCTGCGAAGCAGGATATTGAGAACGATCGGGCCGCGGCGCAGGCAGGTCTGCAGGGCGAAGTGGCGGCCCTAGCCCAGGAAATTGTGCGGCGCGTGCTGCAGCCGGCGGGAGCGGGAGGATGATGGTTTCAGCCACGAGAGTTTCCACCCAAGGCGTTTTAAGCGCGAGCGCTTCAACAGAGCTCGTCCCGGCAAAGGTTGTTTCAAAACGAGCGACCTCAATCCGAGAATTCTTCCGTGCATGTTTTCTTGTAGCGCTGATGGTTGGCTTCGCCGGCGTGGTGTCGCTGCGCGCGCAGGACAAGCCTGCTGCTTCTGAGCCGAAGCAGTCGAACGACTCTTCCGCGCAAAAACCTCGCGGTCCCGCTCAGGAAGTAGTGCACGAGAGCAGAGAAGCTGCCGGCGAAGAAAAAGACGAGACGGCGCAGTTCAAGCAGTCGGCGTCGGTGCAATGGATCGCACGGATGACAGGATTGAATCTGCGACGCTCCTACTGGCTGAGCATGATCACGAACTTCATCGTGATTGCCGCGGTCATCTTCTGGGCCGCCCGCAAGTACTTGCCGGGAATGTTCCGCGATCGCACGGCGGCCATTCAGAAGGCGATGCAGGAAGCGCAGAAGGCGAGCGAGGACGCACGGCGCAGATTGGCAGACATTGAGTCGCGCCTGATGAAGCTGGATGTTGAAATCGCCATGATGCGCGACGCCGCAGAAAAAGAAGGGGTTGCGGAAGAAGCTCGGATAAAAGCCGCGGCAGAGGAAGATACGCGCAAGATCGTCGCGTCCGCCGAACAGGAAATCGCGGCTGCGGCCAAGGCCGCGCGTCGCCAGTTGACGGCGCACGCCGCCGATCTGGCGGTTGGGCTGGCACAGAAACAGATTCGTGTGGATGCGGCCACCGACCAAGGATTGGTGCGCCGTTTCTCCGGGCAGTTGGGTGCAGAGAAACCCAGTGCGGAGAATCACGGAAAGGATAAGAACTAAGCGTGGCTTCCGTTGCCAGCACTTACGCGCGCGCTTTCGCTGACGTAGTTCTCGGCGCGCATCTGGATGCGAATCGCGCGATCGGCGGCCTGCGCCGCATTTCCGGGCTGCTGACCGAGAGTGTGGATTTGCGGCGGGTTTGGGAAAATCCTGCGGTTCCCGCCGAGCAAAAGCGTAAGCTGCTGGATGCGATTGTCCTCCAGGATGGAATTGAACGGCACGTGCGCAATCTGGTGGCGGTGTTGATCGATCATCGAAGGATGCACTTTCTGGAGCAGATTACGCGGCAACTGGAGAAGGAACTCGACGCGCGCTTGGGACTTGCCGAGGCGCAAATCACAAGCGCCCGCGAGTTGGGCGATCCAGAGAAGCGGACACTTGAGGCGCAAATCGAGAAAGTGACCGGCAAGAAAGTGCGCGCACACTTCGGCCTGGATGCGACGTTGCTGGGCGGTGCCGTGGTCCGCGTGGGCAGCACGATTTACGACGGTTCGGTTAAGGGCCAGTTGGAAAAGATCAGGGAGGCTATTAGCTCTTAGCTTTTGGCTATTAGCTTAAAGCCGGCGGTTTTATTCGCGGGATAGGCATCCTTCGACTGCGTTTTCGCCCGCTTATCGCGGACGAAAACCTCGCTCAGGATGACAAGATTGAAATGTGAGCTGTAGCTAAGAGCTAACAGCTAAAGGCTAAGAGCTGATTTATGGCACAAATCAAGGCAGACGAAATCACGAAACTGATCCGCGAGCAGATCGAGAACTACGAAACCAAGATCTCCGTGGATGAGACCGGCACCGTCATCACGCTGGGCGACGGCATCGCGCGCGTCTATGGACTGGATAGAGTCATGGCCGGCGAACTGCTTTCTTTTCCGCACGGCGTGGCCGGCATCGCCATGAACCTGGAAGAAGATCAGGTCGGCGTAGTGCTGCTCGGCGAGTACACCGAGATCAAGGAAGGCGACGAGGTCAAGCGCACGGGGCGCATCATGAGCGTTCCCGTGGGCGACGCCATGATCGGCCGCGTGGTGAATTCGCTCGGCGAGCCCATCGACGATAAGGGTCCGATTGCCACCGACAAATTCATCGCGCTTGAACGTATTGCCCCCGGCGTAATTGACCGGCAACCGGTGCGCGAGCCCATGGCCACGGGGCTGAAGGCCATCGACAGCATGATTCCGATTGGCCGCGGCCAGCGCGAACTGATCATCGGCGACCGGCAGACCGGCAAGACCGCGGTTGCGCTCGACACCATCATCAACAGTAAGGGCAACAACCTGGTCTGCATTTACAACGCGATCGGGCAGAAGCGTTCGTCGATCGCGCAGGTGGTGAAGATTCTGGAAGACGCGGGAGCGATGGAGTACACCATCGTCGTGGCCGCATCGGCGTCGGAACCGGCGCCCATGCAGTACATCTCACCTTATGCGGCGTGCGCGATGGGCGAATACTTTCGCGACACCAAGCGGCACGCGCTGGTTATCTACGACGACCTTTCGAAGCACGCGGCGTCGTATCGCGAGATTTCGCTACTGCTGCGGCGGCCGCCGGGACGCGAGGCCTATCCGGGAGACGTTTTTTATCTTCACTCCAGGCTATTGGAGCGCGCATCGAAGTTGAGCGATAAGATGGGCGGAGGATCGTTGACGGCGCTGCCGATTATTGAAACGCAGGCGGGCGACGTTTCCGCGTACATTCCGACGAACGTTATTTCGATTACCGATGGCCAGATTTATCTTGAGACAGATCTGTTTAACCAGGGTGTACGTCCCGCAGTTAACGTAGGTTTATCGGTGAGCCGCGTCGGCGGCAGCGCGCAAATTAAGGCCATGCGGCAGGTGGCGGGCACGTTGAAGCTGGAACTGGCGCAGTACCGCGAACTGGCGGCGTTTGCGGCCTTCGGCAGCGACCTCGACAAGGCCACGCAGGCGCAGTTGAATCGTGGGCAACGGCTGGTCGAATTGCTGAAGCAGAATCAATTTTCGCCGCTGCCTTTCTCCAAGCAGATTCTGATCATCATGGCGGGCACCGGCGGATTCCTTGACGATCTGCCGGTGGCGCAGGTGCGCGAGTTCGAGGCGGAGCTTTATAAGTATGTCGACTCGACCAACTCCGGCTTGCTGCGCGCGATCATGGAGAAGAAGATTCTCGATGACACGTTGAAAGGCCAGTTGCAGAGCGTGATCAAAGACGCGAAGCAGCAGTTCGTGGCGGCGCGGGAAGCGGTAGCGAAGTAGCGCTTTTGGCCTTTGGCTGTTGGCTTGGATTGGATAAGCCGCAGCTAAGAGCCAAGAGCCAAAGCAGTGTTTCATGCCCAATATTCTCGACATCCGTCGCCGCATTCGCAGCGTGATTAACACGCGGCAGATCACCAAGGCCATGAAGGTGGTCTCGGCGGCGAAGTTGCGCCGGGCGCAGGAGCGCGCGCTGGCGGCGCGTCCTTACGCGCAGATGCTGACGAATGTGCTGAAGTCGCTCGTGGCGCGCGCGGAGATTTACGATCCGGAGACGGGCGAGCCGAAGCATCCTTTACTTGCCCACCGGCCGGAAAAGAACATTCTGCTGATCGTTGTGACTGGCGATAAAGGCTTGGCGGGCGCGTTCAACGCGAACATTACCAAAGCGGCGGCGCGGTTTCTGGAGTCGAAGGCGGGAAAGAATATCGACATCGAAGCGATTGGCCGAAAGGGACGCGACTTCTTGCGCCGACGCTATCCCGCAGCCAAGGTTCAAACCAAGAGCCTGGCGGAACTCGCGGATGCCATGGAGACCGAGCCCGAGCCAATCGAGCGCGCCGGGGCCGCGCAGATTACGGGCGAACATGTCGGTATTCTCGGAAAAGTGGAGTTCGCGCAGGCTGAAGCTCTGGCTGAGAATGTGATTGCGCGGTATCGGCGCGAAGAGGTCGATGCCGTCTACGTCGTGTTCAACGAATTCAAGTCGGTGATTGCGCAGCGGCTCATCGTCGAGCAGATACTTCCCATCGAACAGATAGGGGCGCAGGCGGTGCGACTCGTCGAGGAGATGACGGAAGAGGAAAAGAAAAAAGCGAAAGAGGCGGCAATCAGCGCGGGTGTGGGAATGCGCGGGCCGGATCATCAGGCGCCGGAGCCCGTCTCGGAGTTTGGCACGGCACAGGTGGATTACATCTACGAGCAAGCGCCGGAAGCACTGTTCCGGGCGCTGTTGCCGAAATATGTGAGCATCCAGATTTTCCGGGCGCTGCTTGAGTCGGTGGCCGCGGAACATGCCGCGCGCATGACCGCGATGGACTCAGCGACCAGCAACGCGACTGACATGATCGATTCACTGACTCTGATCATGAACCGCGCTCGGCAGGCGAAGATCACGAAAGAGATCATCGAGATTGTCAGCGGCGCGGCAGCAATGTAAGGAAAACCGCTTTGGGCTTTTGGCCATTGGCTCTTAAGAGAACCAGGGGACCAGAGCCAAATAGCCAAAGGCCAATAGCTAAGAGCTGAGGTTTTATGCCTGAGAATGTAGGACATGTAATTCAAATTGCGGGGCCGGCGGTGGACGTGCAGTTTCCCGAGGGAAAGCTGCCGCCGATCTATGAGGCCGTGAAAGTTGTGAGCGACGGTTTCACTGTGCCGAGTCCGATCGACGTAATTCTCGAAGTGCAACAGCACCTAGGCGAGGGACGCGTGCGCTGCATCGCCATGCAACCGACTGACGGTATGGTGCGCGGCATGAAAGCCATCGACCAGGGCGGGCCGATTTCCGTGCCTGTAGGGCGTGGAACGCTGGGGCGTGTGATGAACGTGATCGGCGAGCCGGTCGATCAACTCGGGCCGGTCGAGTACAAAGAGCGGATGCCGATTCATCGTCTCGCTCCTGCGTTTGACGAGCAGGCGACGACCGCCGAGATGTTCGAGACTGGCGTGAAAGTCGTCGACTTGATCCAGCCCTTCTTGAAGGGCGGCAAGATCGGATTGTTCGGCGGCGCGGGTGTAGGCAAAACCGTGGTTATCATGGAGCTAATTAATAACGTCGCCAAGAATCACGGCGGCTACTCCGTGTTTGCCGGCGTGGGTGAGCGTACGCGCGAAGGCAACGACCTTTGGCTGGAAATGACGGAGTCGGGCGTGATCAAGCCCGGCAAGCCGGCGGAGTCGAAGGCCGCCCTGATCTATGGGCAGATGACGGAGCCTCCAGGGGCGCGCTTGCGCGTGGCACTGACCGGACTGACGGTCGCGGAATATTTCCGGGATGCCGAGGGCGCGGACACGCTGCTGTTCATCGACAACATTTTCCGTTTTACACAGGCGGGTTCGGAAGTGTCGGCTCTGCTGGGCCGCATGCCCAGCGCCGTCGGTTACCAACCGAACCTGGCGACAGAAATGGGCGAACTGCAGGAGCGCATCACTTCGACCAAGAAAGGATCGGTCACGTCGGTGCAAGCGATCTACGTGCCAGCCGACGACCTGACCGATCCAGCTCCGGCCACCACGTTCGCTCACCTCGATGCCACCACAGTTTTGTCGCGTGCATTGACGGAAATTGGAATCTATCCCGCCGTCGATCCGCTGGCCTCGACCTCGCGCATTCTCGATCCGCGCATTGTCGGCCAGGAACATTACGATGTGGCGCAAACGGTGAAGCGAACGCTGCAAACGTACAAAGATCTGCAAGACATCATCGCGATTCTGGGTATCGACGAATTGACCGAAGATCAGAAACTGACGGTGGCCCGTGCCCGGAAGATTCAGAAATTCCTGTCGCAACCATTCCACGTGGCCGAGCAGTTCACGGGCGCGCCGGGACGATATGTGAAGATTGCTGACACGGTGAAGGGATTCAAAGCGATCGTGGAAGGCAAGTACGACGACATCCCCGAGCAGGCGTTTTACATGAAAGGCCCGATCGAGGAAGTGCTGGAAGCGGCGGAGAAGATGAAGGCAGCCGCGTAGAGACGGTCGGTGGTCGTTAGTCGTTAGTCGTTGGCCAAAACAATTTGGTGAACGGCAGACGGACGGCGAACGAAGCGTGAACTATGCTATTGCCAACGACCAACGACTAACGACCAATGGCTGAAGTATTCAAACTCGAGATCGTCACGCCGGAGAAGAAAGTCGTGGACACTTCGGCGGAGGAGATTCAGATTCCGGGGAAGAATGGGTATCTGGGCATCCTGCCGGGGCACGCGCCGCTAGTCACCGAACTGGCGGTGGGTGAGATCACGTTTCGCGAAGGTTCCGGGTCCGTGGGAAACGAGCAGCGACTGGCGGTCGCCTGGGGATTTGCGGAAGTGCTGCCGGACAAAGTGACGATTCTGGCGGAGTCCGCGGAACGCCCGTCGGAAATCGACGTGGAACGCGCGCGCAAATCCAAAGAGCGCGCCGAGCAACGGCTGTCGAGTGGCGAGACGTCCGTCGATGTGGAGCGCGCGCTGGACGCGCTGCAACGCGCCGAGAGCCGGTTGGAAGTGGCCGGCCAGAAGTAGTTCCGGAGTGGTACCCGCCGCTCTGCGCTTGTACAATTGGGCCGTTCCAATCCTACCCAAGCCCAGGAGTCGGCGCCATGAAGCCTCGTTTCGCTCTCATTGTTTTCTTGGTTTTCTTTTTCCTGATCTTTTCACTCGCTATCGCGCAGGAGGCCAAGCCCGCGCCAGCTCCTCAGCCGCCGAGCTGGCTGGTCACGCCTGAGGTTCACTCCGACAACAGGGTGACGTTTCGATTCCTCGCTCCCAATGCGAAGGAAGTGAAACTGGCTCGCGAAGGCACCGAACCGGTTGCTATGCAGAAAGACGACGCGGGCGTGTGGAGCGTGACTACCGCGCCGTTGGCTCCGGACTACTACGGATATTCCATGACCGTCGACGGCGTGCGCTCGCTCGATCCTTACAACCACGGACTGGTGCCGAATCTGATTTCTCCGGGAAATTTTGTGCACGTTCCCGGGCCGTCGCTGCCCTGGGAAGTGAGCGACGTGCCGCGCGGGGAAGTGCATCATCATTTCTACAAGTCGGCCGTCGCCGACGATCAGCGCGACTTCTACGTCTACACGCCGCCGGGCTACGATCCCACTGCGAAGAAGACGTATCCCGTGCTCTATTTGCTGCACGGCTACAGCGACGACGCCAGCGGATGGACTGCGGTCGGGCGGGCGAATGTGATTCTCGACAATCTCATCGCGCAAGGCAAGGCTAAGCCGATGATCGTCGTGATGCCGCTCGGCTACGGTACGATGGAAATCATCACCTTAGGATGGGGAGCGTGGAGCCACACCGACGTGCGCGACAAGAATTTCTCGAACTTCCGCCAGGCGCTGCTGACCGAAGTGATGCCGCAGGTCGAAAGCGAATACCGCGTCACCAAAGACCGCAACGAGCGGGCGATCGCGGGACTTTCCATGGGAGGTTCGGAATCGCTGTTAACTGGGCTTAACAATCTCGACAAGTTTGCCTGGGTCGGAGCTTTCAGCTCGGGAGGAATTCCTAGTGAATTTGAAAGGGATTTTCCCGGGCTCGACGCGAAAGCCAACCAGCAGGTGCGTCTGTTGTGGATTGCGTGCGGGACCGAGGATCGCCTGATTACGCTGAATCGCAATCTCCGTGAGTGGCTGAAGACGAAGGGTGTGCAGCACGTCGACATCGAGACGCCGGGAATGCACACGTGGATGGTCTGGCGGAGGAATCTGGCGGAGTTTGCTGGGTTGCTATTCCGGTAGGTGTTTACCCCGCCAGCCGAAAAGAACTCCCGCTTACACCGACGATGGCCCGCACCGTTAGGGAATCCTTTGACCGCGCATGATCTCTCGCTTCGCGAGAGTGTCGCTCAGGATGACAACGCTAAGGCGACGACCCACTACGGGACATTCACCTGATCCCGGTGCTCCGCCGGAATGTAATTCACCGCGGCCGTGCGTTCCAGTTTGTCCCAGGCGAACTTGCGGCCTTCCAATGCGCGCTTCAGGGTTTTGAAGAGCACAATCGAAAATAGCTGGCGGTAGGCGAAGCGCTGCAGCCACACCTGGCTGAGCAGCCAGACATCTTCTTTGTCATCGGGACGGCGGCGCTCGAGAGCGAATGCAATCGCCGAGGCGAAGAAGTCGATCACGAGAAACGCAAAAAAGAAAAGCACCAACTTGTGGAAGCTGGCGGGGTCGGTGGAATCCGGGTGAAAGTGTTTCTGAATGTAGTACCAGATCGTGCCCACGACGAACATGATGTCGATAAAGGGCGACACCAGCGGCAGCAGAATCTGGAAGATCACGATGTTGGGTAACGCGATCCATCCCAGAACGCCTTTGCGAGCGAAGACTCGCCTATGTTTGTACACCGCCTGCAGAACGCCGAATGACCAGCGGAAACGCTGGCGCATCAGGCCGTTCGCGTTGGTCGGGGCTTCGGTGAAAGCGAGGGCCATGTCTTCGTATTCGACGCGATACCCACGGCGCAGCAGAGCCATCGTCAGATCGGCGTCTTCGGCGACGGTATCGACGTGGAAGCCGCCCGCCTCGCGCACGGCGGAGACGCGCCACGCACCGATCGCTCCCGGTACAACGCTGACCGCACCCAGAACGTCCAACGCGCGACGCTCAAAGTTCTGGCTGGTGATGTATTCGAGCGCCTGCCAGCGGGTCCAGAGGTTGACGCGGTTGCCGACCTTGGCGTTGCCCGCGATGGCGCCGACTTTGGGATTGATGAAATGCGGGACAAGCCGTGAGATCGCATCCGGCGCGATGATGGTGTCGGCGTCGATGCCGACGAAGAGTTCCGCGTCGCCGATATGCTCAATGCCGAAGTTGAGAGCCTCGGCCTTGCCGGAGTTTGCTTTGCCGAGGATCAGAACTCTTCCGGTTGCAGCTTGCGACGCAAATGCCTTGCGCGCGACCTCGAGCGTGCGGTCTTTCGAACCGTCGTCGATCACAATCACGCGAATGTTGGGATAGTCGGAGTTGAGCGCCGCGCGCACCGTTCGCTCAATCACTTTTTCCTCGTTGTAGGCGGGAATGAGCACCGCGACCTTCGGCTTGTAAGATGCGACTTCCGCTGGTTTGCCAAAGATCTTCTCGCGCACGCGGTCGTAAACGGCGGCGGTTCCAATGAAAATGAGGCGGCCGGTCATGAGCAAGTCGCCGATCAGAAAAATCCATGCGATGCCGGTAATGCCCGCGTTGAAAAGCCAGAACCCGGCACGATTGAGGCGGGCGGCCCAGAGTTCTCCGCGGGGCAACGGCGCCATCACGTCAGCCCGGGTTTTGTTCAGCAGTTCATAAACCGGAGCGACCTCGTACCCTCGCGCCCGGACTCCGTCAATGATCATGGGCAGGGCGCGCACGGTTTCGGCGCGATCGCCGCCGCCATCGTGCAGCAACACAATATTGCCGCAACGCAGATCGTCCGGCCGGCAAGGCGGCAAATGCGCCAGCACGTAAGCGGTGATTTCCTCCGCAGTGTGGCGGCGGGGCACGTCGCTCCAGTCGTTGGGATCGATCCGGTTGCCGACGGTGATGTAGCCCATCTCCTGCGGAATTTCCAACGGGCGCACCTGGTCGGCGGTGTCCGGCTCTTCGTCAATCGCATACGGAGGCCGCATCAGGATGGCCCGCACTCCCACCAGGCTGCCGAAAAGCCGCTCGGTAAGATTCAGTTCCACCTTCATGTAAGTGTCGGAGATGTTGCTGACGTCGGGATGCGTGAAGGTGTGGTTCCCGATGGTGTGACCTTCGAGATAGATCCGTTTCGCAATGCTGGAGAATCGGTCGGTCTGAATGCCGATCAGGAAAAAAGTCGCGGTGGCGTGCTTGGCCTTGAGTACATCGAGAATCTTCGGAGTCCACTCCGGGTCGGGACCGTCATCGAAGGTGAGGACGACTTTGTTCGGGCTGTAGCCATAGCGCCCAACGCGATAGGGCTCGGGCAGGTTCTGAAAGACTTCGTCAGTGATGATCCCGCTGCCGGTGTCGATGGTGAGATCGCGGTTGCCGTGAGCGGGTTTGTCTTCGATGCGAAGGATTTCGCCCTGGCCTTCCATGTCGACGTCGGCGCCGGGCGGAACGTCCTTTAACTTATCGGTAGCAGTTGCGTCGCCGGGCACGTCCCATATTCGCCACAGAGTGCGGTCTTCTCCGCCGAGGCGCCACAGTGCGAAAGTCTGAATGCCCAGACTCTGCGCGGAGCGCATGTGGTTCAAGGCGGTCACCGCATCGAGGAACCAGATGTCATGCCGAATGCCATGTTCGTCGAGATAGGTGAAGTGCGGGTTCAGGGCGTCGTCGTCGAAGGAAACGTCCTCGTCGGAATCGCGAGCGGCGAGCCACGCTTCCTGAACGCTGACGGTGCTGTCGCGTTCCCCGGCGGGCAAATTGCCTTTCTTCGGTTTCAAAACCCAGTCGTAGCCGTAGTTCGCGATGGCGCAGATGATCTTGTCTTGCGGGATCACGCTCTTGGCAAAATTCAGGTTCTGCATGAACCAATCCTGCGAGGCTACGGGGCCGGAGGCTGCCCCGGGATAGTGCTCGTCGTAATTCATGAGCACTACACCGTCGGCCGCGGCTGCAATCGCGGCATAGTTGTATTCGTTGTTGTGCGGCGGCACCGCGACGTAAAGCTTCAGGCCGTGGGCGTGCAGATCGCCGGAAAGTTCATTCAGAAAGGCGACATAGCCGGGCTGGCCGGCCGCGGGAAAAGCCTCGAAGTAGATCATGAGGCCGCGATAGTGTCCCGAGGCTAGGAATTGCCCAGCCTGCTTGCGGAAAAGCGCGCGCGACTGGGGATTGTTCAGGAAATCGGCGATGCCGGGGTACCAGTTCGCGCCGTCGGAATTGCTCACCATGGGGAAGACTTCCATGCTGGGGTCTTCCGTTTTGAGAAACGGCATTACCTTGTCGTCGACCTGGCGGACCGTGTTGTCCTGCACTACGTCAAAGAATTTATTGGTCTGATCGTCGATGCCCTGCAAGCGCCCATCGGGCGAAATGACATGCAGCCAGTCGGGATACAGGATGTCGATCTGGCGGGAATAGGCGCGCAACGACGAGAAGCTGGCTGCGTCCCAGGGTACATAGAAAGCGGCGCGGATGCCTTCTTCTTGATTCAGCTTGACCTGCGATGCCGCCAGTTTTGATTTGCGATGGGAGCGGGCAGCCAGCCGCTTCTGGCGGTCGCGGGCCTTTTCCTTTTCGCTTTCCTTGAAGGCTTTGAAGGCGCGCTTCTGGGGCGAGAACAGCAGTTCCGGCAACGGCTCATCCCGCAGGGCCGTATAAACGAAAAAAATAATCAAAGCGGAAACCGCGACCGCTACAACGTCGAACAAACGCCGCAAGTGCTTCCACCGGGCGCGTCGCGGATCATAAAAGACTGGCTCAGCCATGGGGGATGAAACGTTTATCGTATGCCGCGTACGGCACAGGGTCAATGCACCGCTCGATCATCTCGACGGTCAGGGTGAGTTGGCTGCTCTGAGTCATTATATGCACTTTCCCGTCAAGGGATGAGCGTAAAGGCGCTATAGTCGCTGCGTGCACGAGCTGGTGCGAAACAGATCGCGGTTCTTTATTGTGGCGAGCCTGACGGCGCTGGGGCTGCGATTGCTGTTGGTGTTGCGTTTTCCGGGAGTTGTCGACGACTCCCGGCTTTATGCCAACATCGCCGAAAACTGGCTGCAGCATGGCATCTACGGAGTGACGAACTCCGGAGTGATTATGCCCACGCTCTCGCGGCTGCCCGGGTACCCTGCGTTTCTGGCTGCGATCTTCGCCTTGTTTGGGATGGAGAATTTTCGCGCGGTCCTGCTGGTGCAGGTGCTCTTCGATCTGGTTACGTGTTTTCTGATCGCCGATCTAGCGCGGCGCCTGTTCACTCCGCGGGCGGCGCAGGTGGCGTTTCTCTTGGCTGGGTTGTGTCCGTTTTTGGCAAACTATGCGGCGGCGGCGTTGACCGAGACGCTGGAGATTTTCTTCACCGCGTTGGCGATGGATTTGGCCTTGCGCGGCCTGGGTATTGGCGATGAGGATCGGCGCGGAAACGGCCGGTGGATTGTCTGGCTCGGCTGCGGACTCTCCACTGGGGCGGGGATTCTCCTGCGGCCCGACGGAGGGATCCTACTGGCGGTCATCGGCGGATATCTACTCTGGCTTTTTCTGCGCAGTATGCGGACGGAGCAGACCAAGGCACATGTCTCGCCGCACTCGATCTTGTTCGCCGGAGTTTTGGTTGTTGTTGGCGCAACCGTTCCCCTCATTCCGTGGACACTGCGCAACTTGCATACCATGCACCGCTTCGAGCCCCTGGCGCCGCGGTATGCCAACGATGCCGACGATCCGGTCATGAACGGCTTCAATCGCTGGACGAGGACCTGGATCGTGGATTACGTCTCAGTGCAGGAAATTTACTGGAATGTGCCGGGAGACAACATTGACGTCACGCGACTGCCCAGCCGGGCTTTCGATTCCATGCAGCAACGGGCCGAGACTGGAGAACTGTTCGCCGACTACAACCGCGATCATGATCTGAGTCCGGAGCTGGACGCGCGCTTCGCAGCGCTGGCTGAACAGCGCATTCAGGCCGCTCCGCTGCGCTATTACCTGTGGCTTCCAGCGGCGCGCATCGCGGACATGTGGCTGCGTCCGCGGACCGAGATGTTTCCC
>Ga0070733_10001299_pt1 | contig 18764 bp, 18 predicted proteins | sample Coa_R1_9_FD_66450 | JGI IMG/M metagenome (GOLD analysis project Ga0070733, IMG submission 66450) | Surface soil microbial communities from Centralia Pennsylvania, which are recovering from an underground coalmine fire - Coalmine... | ecosystem: Environmental > Terrestrial > Soil > Unclassified ... | reverse complement strand
CCTTTCCGTATCTCACGACAGACGCATCCTTCCCCCGACACCCCTTCCATCCGACCGCAAGCCTCCCGAACCCCGCTCAATTATCGCTTAAACCTGACTTTGACGGGGTCCTGGTGGTTCGTGAGACGCCGGTTGACTTTCCAAGGGCTATTCGGTAGAATCGCTCGCGGCTTCTTCTGCCGTTTCGGAAGCTCGGTGCGCCATGAGGCCTGTGGTTTGCGCGTTTCTGCTTTGTTTGAACGGATCGTATCAAACCCTCGAGTCGTCCATTCAATCACCGCGAGTCGTTGATGATCTATTCCCCTTCGCGTCTTCAAACTTTTGAGCAATGCCCGCAAAAATTCAAGTTCACCTACATCGACCAGATCGAAACCGAAATTGAAGGTATCGAAGCCTTCATGGGCTCCCGGGTGCATGAGGCGCTCCATCGGCTTTACTTCGATCTCCGCCACACCAAATTGAACTCGATCGAAGAACTTCTGCTATACTATCGGGAACGTTGGGCCGAGCAGTGGCATCCGGGCGTTCAAATTTTCCGGCAGGGCTTGACGCAGGATCATTACAGGGCTTTGGGCGAGAAATGTCTGTCCGATTATTATCTCCGATACGCGCCCTTTGATCAGGACCTGACCCTTGGGCTGGAACAGTACGTTTCATTTACCCTGGGGAGCGGCGGGGGCCCTGTGATGAAAGGCTACATCGATCGTTTAAGCCAACCGAAGGAGGGGGTCGTCCGGATCCATGATTACAAAGCTCGGGGAACCCTTCCCAGCCAGGAAGAAGCCGATCGAGACAAGCAGCTCGCCTTCTACCAGATGGCAATCCATCAATGGTGGCCCGACGTAAAAGAGGTCGAGCTCGTTTGGCATTATCTGGTCTTCGACCGGGAGATTCACTCGCGACGTTCTGCCGAACAGCTGGAGGAGCTTCGGCTAGAAACCCTTGGCCTCATTGCAGAGATCGAGTCGGCGAAGGAGTTTCCTCCCAGGCAAAGCGCCCTCTGTTCCTGGTGTGAGTTCCGCCCCCGCTGTCCGCTCTTTCGTCATGAGTACGAGTTGGCAGCGCTTCCGGAGAGTCGGTCCCTTCAGGAAAGCGGATTCCAGCTGGTCGAACGTTACACCTTGCTTCAAAGGGAAGAGGAGCGGATCAAGAAAGAGATCGAAGAGGTCAGGCAGGCCTTGATTCATTTGGCGAAGACCGAGGGGTATGAGGTCTTTTACGGAAAGAGCCACAAAGTTCGCGTCAAATTTTATGACAGCATAAAGTTTCCAGCCAAGGCCGAGCCCGGCCGGGCCGAACTCGAAAAGACGATCAAGGAATCGGGACGCTGGATGGAGTTTTCGAACTTGGATGTCTTTGCCCTCTCCAAAGGACTCCTCGGAGGAGCCTTTCCCCCAGAATGGAGCGCCAAACTCCGGTCCCTCGGCCGTGCCGAGAAGCATCCGTGGGTTAAGTTACTGAAAAGAGGCGAAAATTGACGTCTCTCCATCGAGTGTTTTGATCAATTCTATATTATAAGGATAAAGAACGTGCGGAGCTACTTCGTGACCGGAGGAGCCGGATTTATTGGCTCGCATTTGGTTCAGGCGATCCTCGAACAGGGAGATCGGGTCATCGTTCTAGATAACTTTTCCACCGGTCGATCTCGGAACCTTGAGGAGAGCATCTCGGCCAGCGGGCTTGCCGAGCCGGGGTTGGTTTGCTGGGCGGACCCAAATTACAAGCCGGAAAAGAAGCCGTCAGGCGCCCGCCTGATCGTGATCGAAGGCGATGTTCGGGACCTGGAGCTCTGCCGGCGGTTGATGGTCGGGGTGGATTACGTCCTTCACCAAGCCGCCGTTCCCTCGGTTCCTCGCTCGATTGAGGACCCGCTCTCCACGCATGCCGCCAACGTGGATGGGACCTTCTACATGCTCCTTGCGGCCAAGGAATCCCGAGACAAGACCGGTAAGCCAAGCAGGTTTGTGGCGGCCTCGTCCTCCTCGGTTTATGGCGATACGCCCACTCTTCCCAAGATTGAAACGATGCCCCCCTGTCCCCTTTCTCCGTATGCCGCCAGCAAACTTGTGGGGGAGACCTATGGCCAGGTGTTTGCCCGGACGTTGGGCCTGCCGACCGTCTTCCTGCGCTATTTCAATGTCTACGGTCCCCGCCAAGATCCGAATTCCGCTTATGCCGCGGCCATCCCCAGGTTTATCTCTCGTCTCCTGTCGGATCAGCCTCCGCAGATTTTCGGCGACGGACGGCAAAGCCGTGACTTCACCTTCGTGGAGGATTGCGTGCGGGCGAATCTGCTGGCGTGTACGGCCGAAACCGTTTCCGGCGAGGTTTTTAACGTGGGATCCGGCGGGAGAATTGAGATTGGCCATCTTTGCGCTCTCTTGTCAGAACTGACCGGCAAAAGATTTCCTCCGCAGTATCTTTCCCCGCGCTCCGGCGATGTCCTTCATTCCCAGGCCGATATTTCAAAGGCCAGATTGATGTTGAACTATAGGCCGGCTTTTGATATACATGAAGGATTAAAACGAACCCTCGACGCCTGGACGAAGACCGCGCCCGTGCAGCCGTAATGGCAAAAGAGACGCGACGAGGAGATGGGCCCGCCCACCCTCATGCTGAAGGGCGCGCATTGCGCGAACAGTGGGGCTAAAACCGATCGTCGGAGTTAAGAATGAGCTTCAGAAGGCCCCCGACCGAACGTCATCTCCTCATCGTCACCGAGCAGAAAGCGCGGGCTGGCGTGCGCGCCGAGAGGGCTCCGGAGCGGCCTCTCAGGTGGTTTTCTAGTTGATGAGGGGGTTGATCCTCAGCGGCGGGAAGGGAACGAGGCTCAGGCCCATTACACACACGGCGGCCAAGCAGTTGGTCCCCGTCGCAAACAAGCCGATCCTTCATTACGTCATTGAAAACCTGGTCCAGGCTGGAATTCGGGAACTGGGGATCATCATTTCACCCGCCACGGGGGAGGAGGTAAAACAATCGGTCGGAAACGGTCAGAGATGGGGAGCCTCGCTGACCTTTCTTCCGCAAGAATCTCCCCTGGGCTTGGCCCATGCCGTGAAGGTTGCCCGATCCTTCCTGAAGGATTCTTCGTTTGTCATGTATCTGGGAGATAATCTGATCGGAGCCCGCATCAACGGCTTCGTCGAGCGGTTTCTTGAAACCCAATCCGACGCCCTGATTCTACTGAAGGAGGTCGAAAACCCTTCGGATTTTGGTATCGCCCGGGTCGATTCCGAGGGAAAGGTCCTAGCCCTGGTCGAGAAGCCCAAAGAGCCCCCCTCCCGGCTGGCATTGGTCGGAGTGTACCTCTTCTCCAATCGCATCCATCGAGCCATTGACGAGATCGTCCCCTCCTGGCGCGGGGAACTGGAAATCACAGATGCCATTCAGAAATTGATCGAGCAGGGGCATCGTGTGGAGAGCCACCGCCTCGCCGAATGGTGGCTGGACACGGGGAAGAAAGACGATCTGTTGGCGGCCAACACGCTGGTCCTTGACGATTGGATCCGCAGAGAGATTGCCGGAAAGATTGATTCCGAAAGCCAAGTCACGGGCCGAGTCGTTTTAGGAAAGGATAGCCAGGTCATCTCGAGTGTGATTCGAGGGCCGGTGGTGATCGGCAAGGGCTGCCGAATCGAGCGGAGCTTTATCGGCCCCTTCACCAGCATTGGAGATCACTCGCTGATCGAGCGCTCGGTGATCGAGCACTCGGTATTGCTCGAGGGAAGCCGGGTGACCGGGGTGGATCGGCTTGAGGACAGCCTGATTGGAAGGAACGCTTGCATTGCGCGTACCGGCCAGCGCCAGGCTTATCGCCTCCTCCTCGGGGACGATTCGGTGGTGGAGTTTTGAAACCGACCGGACGCAGCAGTCCGCATGATCGATTGGAAGGCATAGAGGGGCGCCGTTGAAAATACTGGTGACGGGGGGGGCCGGGTTTATTGGAAGTAACTTTATCCGGTATCTTTTATCCCATTCAGACGACAAGGTGGTCAACTTCGACAAACTGACCTATGCCGGAAACCTGGAGAACCTCACCGATGTTTCCCAAAATCCGCGCTATCATTTCTCGATCGGTGACATCTGCGACCCCGAGGCCGTGGAAAATGCAATGGACGGGGTCGATTCGATCATCAACTTTGCGGCCGAGACCCACGTGGATCGATCGATCCTCTCGGCGGCGGATTTTGTCAGGACCGACGTTGTGGGCACCCAGGTCCTTCTAGAGGCGGCTCGGCGGCATCGGATTTCGAGATATCTTCAGATCTCGACGGACGAGGTCTACGGCAGTATCGCCTCGGGTGCCTCTGATGAGGCCTTTGCGCTCTCTCCGAACAGTCCATATGCCGCTTCTAAAGCAGCGGGAGATCTCTTGGTGAGGGCTTATTTTGTAACCTACCGGCTTCCGGTTTTGATCAGCCGTTGTTCAAACAATTATGGCCCGTACCAGTATCCGGAGAAGTTGATTCCGCTCTTTACAACGAACGCATTAGAAGGTCGATCCCTGCCCCTGTATGGGGACGGCCTTAATATCCGGGATTGGATCCACGTTGAGGATCACTGCCGTGCGATCGATCGAATTTTTCGAACCGGATCAGAAGGGGAGGCCTATAACGTTGGAGGTGGAGAAGAGCGGACGAACCGTTCTGTGGCCGAGGCGATTTTGGCCGCGCTCGGAAAGCCGACGTCGATGATCCAACCTGTACCGGACCGTCCCGGACATGATTGGCGCTACGCCCTGGACTGCAAAAAGGTCCGGGGGCTTGGTTTCAGCCCGACGATCCGATTTGAAGAAGGCCTTCGTTCGACCGTTCGCTGGTACCAGGAAAATCGGTCTTGGTGGGAAAGAATTCGGTCCGGTGAGTTTCAGAAATACTACGACTCCGTCTATGGAAAGCCGGGCCTCGGGCCCCAGGTACGGTAAATCGATGCGAGTATTCATCACAGGGGCGAATGGTCAACTCGGCGGTGAATTGGAGGCGCTTTTGCATTCGGACACGCTTCATCTTTCCGATCTTCCCGAGGAAGATGTTGCGGATATCAAGATCATCGGACGGATCGCTGATTTCCATCCCGATCTGGTTTTGCACGGCGGGGCGATGACCGATGTCGATGCCTGCGAGCGAGCGCCCGACCCGGCCTTCCGCGTCAATGCCTTGGGGACCCGCAACGTGGCGGTCGCGGCGCAGAAGGTGGGCGCGAAAATGGCTTATATTTCCACCGACTATGTATTCGATGGGAACAAGACGGTCCCTTACTCTGAATTCGACGAGCCTCATCCCCTCTCGGTTTATGGCCGCTCTAAACTGGCCGGAGAGGATATGGTTCGCGAACATTGTCGAAGACACTTCATTTTCAGGACCTCTTGGCTCTATGGACGCTATGGACAGCGGCATTTCGTCAATACGGTCTTGTCCCAGGCGGCGAAGGAGACGGAACTGCGGATGGTGAACGATAAGATCGGGAGCCCAACCCTGGCACGTGATCTCGCCGAAGTGATTCGGGCCGTCACGGCGACCGAGCTCTACGGCCTCTATCATGCGTCCAATGAAGGGGAGATTTCCTGGCAGGGATACGCGATGGAGATTCTTCGCCTTCGCGGGATTGAACGGGCGGTTCGCCCAATGACGATGTACGATCTTGGAAGGCCGGCCCAGAGACCTGCATACAGCGTTCTGCGTAATTTCTGCCTGGAGCAGATTGGAATACGGATGCGCCCCTGGCAGGTGGCGCTCAAAGATTTCCTCGAGAATGATTACAGCGATAAATCGTGATGATGCGTTTCATCAAGCTGGAGAGCGAGGCGACGTTCTGTTGCACCTCCATTATGTGCGGATCTCGTTCGAGCGGTCACCGGGAAACTGTGGCCGATTGGGCGAGACCTGTCTCTCTAGAATAAACCCCCGGCTTCTTCAGGCATAAATAAGCGAGGCAGACCGTATTGGGAGAGTTGTGAGAGGAGCTCTCCCTTTATTCTGATAAAGGGAGTCATGATATGCACATATTTATGAACGATTTTAGGAAAAAATACCGGTTCATCGGTCTATTGCCGATCATGATCATCTACGGTTGCGGCGGCTCCTCGGGTAATTCGATCCCCCCGGTCGCCACCGCGGCCGTGGCCGGAAGCGACCGTTCCTGTGCCCTTTTCCCTCTAGGGAATACGATCATGTGCTGGGGGGTGGTGCCCGCCGGCAATACGTCGAGCACGTCCTCGGCGGGTCCGGTGGGGGTGAGTGGAATCAAAAATGCGGTCGCGATTTCAGTTTCAGCCGGAACCGGAAATACCTGTGCGCTGATCCCGGGAGGAACCGTTCAATGCTGGGGAGTGAACTCCAATGGCCAGCTTGGGAACGGGACGACCACCGAATCAATGGCGATTCCGGTAACGGTGGCAAACATCACCTCCGCCGCGGCGATCTCGGTCGGGGGCGACTATGCCTGCGCGCTGATCACGGGGGGAACGATTCAATGCTGGGGAGCGGATGCACAGGGTCAGCTCGGAAACGGGGCGACCACGGATTCACCGACTCCCGTCGCGGTGAGCGGTATTACCAATGCGACCGCCGTTTCGGCGGGATACGACTACAGCTGTGCGCTGATCACCGGAGGGACGATTCAATGCTGGGGAAGCAATGCTTACGGTCAGCTCGGAAACGGGGCGACCACGAATTCACCGACCCCGGTACCGGTGACGGTGAGCAATATTACCAATGCGACCGCCGTTTCGGCGGGATACGGCCACGCCTGTGCGCTGATCCCGGGAGGGACGATTCAATGCTGGGGGCTCAATACGACGGGTCAGCTGGGGAACCAAACTCTTGATAACTCCTCGACTCCCGTCCCGGTGACGATCATCACGACGGCCACGGCGATCTCGGCGGGGGCGAACCATACCTGTGCGCTCCTGGCCACGGCGACCGCTCAATGCTGGGGACTTAATAACCTTGGCCAGCTGGGCAATGGGACGACCACGAACTCTTCGATTCCCGTGCCGGTCTATTTTCAACTTACAAACATTGCGGCCATTTCGGTTGGGGTCGATCAAACCTGCGTGCTTCTATCGGAAGGGAAGGTGGAGTGTTGGGGCCTTAATAACTTTGGTCAGCTGGGAAACGGGACGACCACCGATTCAGCAATTCCGGTGCCCGTGAACGGAATTACGGGAATGTAGGGATCGTCGAGAGCTCGAATTTCCCCTTCTTCCGTCCAGAGGAACATCAGATGTCTGTTCTTATAAAGGGTCCGATAAAAAAATATCCCCTCATGGGGCTCCTTCCCATCTTAATCCTGTGCGGTTGTAGGGTGGAGGGTCTCAATAATCTGCAGGCCAATGCCACCGCGGTTTCGGCCGGATATCAACGTACCTGCGCGCTGATCCCCGGGGGGCTCGTTCTTCGATGTTGGGGAATGGTTCCTTCCAGCAACACGAAAACCATTGTCTCCACGATTCCCGTACCGATCAGCGGAATCACGAATGCCGTGGCGATTTCAGTTTCCGGCGGGTCGGGCCACACGTGTGTGCTCATCACGGGGGGAACGATTCAATGCTGGGGGTTGAATTTTTACGGCCAGCTGGGCGACGGAGAGACCGCCCCCTCGCTGGGGAATCCGGTCTCCGCCATCGGAATCACCAGTGCTGTGGCTGTTTCAGCCGGAGGCAATCACACCTGTGCACTCTTATCGGGACGGACCGCGCAGTGCTGGGGCCTTAATATTTCCGGCCAGCTTGGAAATGGGACGACGACGGATTCTTCGGTCCCGGTGGCCGTCAGTGGAATCACCACGGCCACGGCGATATCGGCCGGGAGCGACGACACCTGCGCACTCTTATCGGGGGGGACGATTCAATGTTGGGGAGCGAACACGTATGGCCAGCTTGGAAATGGGACGACGACGGATTCTTCGGTCCCGGTGGCCGTCAGTGGAATCACCACGGCCACCGCGATTTCGGTCGGGGGCGACTACGCCTGCGCACTCTTATCGGGAGGGACGATTCAATGTTGGGGAATCAACAGCGCGGGTCAATTGGGTAACGGGACTCTGGCCAACTCATCGGCACCGGCAGCGGTGAGCGGAATAACGAACGCCACCGCGGTTTCGGCCGGCCAAAGCCACGCCTGCGCGCTCTTAACGACCACGGCGATGGAATGCTGGGGACTGAACGATGCGGGCCAGCTGGGCAACGGAACTCCTTCCGGCTCATCGATTCCCGTGACAGTTGCTGATACAATAGGAAGCGGCAGTCTATCCTTCGTCACCGCGGTTTCATCCGGAGTCGACCACACTTGTGCGCTCCTTTCAGGAGGGGCGGTTGCATGCTGGGGGCTGAACAATTTAGGTCAGGTTGGAGACGGGTTGACCACCGACTCGACGCTTCCCGTGGTGGTGTCTGGATTTTAGTGATCCTCGATCCAAGGAAAGCGAGGGAGTTGACGAACCGCGGAAGGAATAATCCTTTCGCCCCGTTTCAAAGAGGGGCTTTCGCAAACAGGGATGGATCAGTCTTGATCCGCTGAGGAGGGACCATGTACGCGGTTATTCTAGCTGGGGGGAGCGGAACTCGGTTTTGGCCACTCAGCCGGGAGCACTATCCAAAACCGCTCCTGCGCATTGTGGGCGAAAAGAGCCTCATCCAGGAGACCCTGGCTCGGCTCTTGCCCCTGATTCCCTTGGAGAGAACGCTGCTGGTGACCCATGCCCAGCAAGCGGAGCAACTTCGCTTTCAGCTGGGGGAGTCCCTTCCCCATGTTATGGCCGAACCGGTTGCAAAGAATACGGCTGCGGCGATTGGGCTCGCCGCTCTTCGATTGGTCCAGCTCGATCCCCAGGCTGTCATGGCGATTTTCCCGGCCGACCACCTTATCCAGAAAAAGGCGGAGTTTCACCGGGCGCTCAGGTCTGCCGAGAAGGCCGCCGAAAGGAACTATCTCGTGACGCTCGGTGTCATTGCGACCCGTCCCGAGACCGGATACGGCTACATTCGAAAGGGAAAGCGGCTCTCGATCTCGGAAAAGGGAGGACCTGTTTATGCCGTGGCTCGTTTCATCGAGAAGCCGCAGCGGGTCCGGGCTCAACGCTTTCTTCGTGAAGGAGGTTACTTTTGGAACGCCGGGATCTTCATCTGGCGGGCTGCGCGCGTATTGGAGGAGATCCAAAAATATATGCCCCAGCTTCATGGGGGCCTGACTCGAGTGGGTCGTGCGCTCGGTACCGAGGAGGAACGGGAAGTTTTGGCCCGGGTCTATCCGTCGCTCCAGGCGATTTCAATTGATGAGGGGATTCTGGAGAAATCCGATCGGGTCTCGGTTGTTCCGTGTGACATCGGATGGAGCGATGTCGGAAGTTGGAGCGCACTCGACGAAGTCTCCAAGAGGGACTCGGAGGGGAATCTCATTGAGGGAAATGTGATCAACATTGGATCAAAGGACTCCATCCTCCATGCCGGGAAACGGTGTGTGGCGGCGGTGGGGCTGTCGGACATGGTCGTGGTCGACACCGAGGATGCAACCCTCGTCTGCGCCAAAGAATCGGCGCAGGAGGTCAAGCAGGTTGTAAGTGCCTTGAAGGCTCGGAATGGCGAGGAGCACTTGGTCCATCGGAGCGTCTACCGTCCTTGGGGGTCATTTACCGTCCTGGAGAAGGGGCCAGGATACAAGATCAAGCGCATTGAGGTGAAGCCGGGGGCCAAGCTCTCCCTGCAGATGCACCATAAGCGCAGCGAGCACTGGGTGGTCATCTCTGGAACTGCCACGGTGACCTGCGGCCAGAGCGTCTATACGGTCCAGACGAATCAATCGACCTTTGTTCCGATGGGCGTTCAGCACCGTCTTGAGAATTCAAGTTTGGAGCCTCTCGTGATTATCGAGGTACAGAGCGGGTTATATGTCGAGGAGGACGACATTGTCCGATTCGAGGATCAGTATGGAAGGGTCGAAAAAAAGGAGACGGTTCGGTAAATGTCCATCTTTCGTGAGTATGATATTCGGGGAGTCGTTGGGGAGACGCTGACCCAGTCCTTCGCGGGGGAGATCGGAAAGGCCTTCGGCACTTATGTCCGGCGAAGGGGCGGCGCCCGGGTGGTGGTGGGTAGGGATATCCGTCTGACCAGCGAGCCGCTTCGCGACGCCCTGGTCGAAGGTCTCCTCTCTACCGGGACGGCCGTGACCGATGTCGGGGAGTGCACCACCCCGATCCTGTACTTCTCTCTCTTCCAATTTTCGGTCGACGGTGGGGTGATGATCACCGGAAGTCATAATCCCGCCGAGTTCAACGGCTTCAAGCTCTGTCTGGGCCGGGAAAGCCTTTATGGCGAGGCGATCCAGGAGCTTCGGAGAATGGTCGACGGAAAGGACTTTGACCGGGGAGCAGGTCGGTTGTCCCTGGGTTCGATCGTTCCTGAGTATATGCGCTTTTTGGCGCAGAACTGTTTTTCTCTTGGCCCTCCGGGGAAGAGACCACTGCGGGTTGTGCTGGATTGCGGGAACGGGGCGGCCGCTCTGGCTGCGCCCGGCATCTTTCGGGCGCTCGGGCTGGACTTAATCGAACTGTATTGCACCCCGGATGGGCGGTTTCCCAATCACCATCCCGACCCGACGGTCGTTGAGAACTTAAAGGACCTGATCGCGGCGGTCCGAAGTCACCAAGCCGATGTCGGGATTGCTTTTGATGGAGACGCCGACCGGATCGGGGTGGTGGATGAGCAAGGAGAAGTGATTTTCGGAGACCGCCTGATGCTCCTTTTCGCCAGAGAAATTCTTAAAGAGAACCCGGGGGCGACCTTTATTTCCGAGGTGAAATCCTCCCAGGTCCTCTACGACGAGATCGCGCGGTTAGGAGGAGCGCCGTTGATGTGGAAGACCGGCCATTCGTTGATCAAGGCCAAAATGAAGGAGACGAAGGCGCTGCTGGCCGGTGAAATGAGCGGCCACCTCTTTTTTGCAGACCGGTATTTTGGCTTTGACGACGCCATCTATGCTGCGGGCCGGCTGGTTGAAATTCTAGGGAAGAGCGATCGATCACTCTCTGCTTTTCTCTCCGATCTTCCTAAAACCTTCTCGACCCCCGAAATTCGTCTGGACTGCCCCGATGATCAAAAGTTTGCTCTGGTCGAGCGCTGCAAGACGAGTCTCGCGGGAATGCACAAAATCATCGATGTCGACGGTGTCCGAGTCCTCTTCGAGGGTGGCTGGGGACTGATCCGAGCCTCCAACACCCAGCCGGCGCTGGTGTTGCGCTTTGAGGCGGCAACCGAAAAAAAGCTCTCGGAAATTCGATCGTATGTCGAGAAGATGCTGGAAGACGAAAGACGCCGCGGCGCGGCTCCCTGATCCCGCCGACCCTCTGTATCCGGTGGCGGTCCCTCCGTTTCTCCGTATGTTCAAGGCTCCTTCTCGTTAGCTCTTTGCGGTCTGGCTCATATCGAGAGTCTTCCCTCCTGCGAACGGGCAGCGGTGAACTCGTGCCCTTTCGATCGGTGCCCGTCTGACGGGAATGACCCCCGGTGAAAGACCCGCGGTGCGTGGCGACTCTCGGATCCGGGAATCGGGGCGAGGCGGGATGAAGCGGGAGCCCATCAATCATGGCACTTTTGTTGCCAATCCTACAAACTTGTAGGTATTTCGATCGTTCTTTCGTTCGAAAACTCGAGCCGGAGAAAAAACGGAGGGCAACAGAGAGCTTCCCCGCGGGATCTCCGCCGCGGTGTCCAGGCATGGGATTTGCTCTCCCTGTCATTCCAAAGGCGGTTTAATGTCCTCCAAATAATATCGCCATTGGGCATCGGGTAAGGTCGTCGAGGTTGCGATTGATTGTTTTTCCGATCTCCGGTCGGCGCCATTGCAGGACCGGGCAGATCGCTCCGTGAGGTCGGCGGCATCATCGGTTGTGTTCAGGCGTCCCAAACCGCCGGGAGTGGAAAAGTCGACCCTCTTTGTAATTAGAACAGGCAGTTTTTTTGAAACAATATGCCGATGAGATCTGGGTTGGGATGGGCTGAAGCGCTCGATCTGACGTGGTGGAGTCTCTCCACCTCCTCGGCAGCGGCGAAGAAACGCTCGTTTGTAGGTTCGGTCTGAATGCGTGAGGGAATAATCCAACCGAAGTTCGCCGAGAAATTTTATCGAGTTGATTTTGAATCAACTCCAATGCCGGTTCTTTGCCTTTATCCGATCCCTGAATGGCTCTCACTCGAACGGCTCCGGATTGAGGCGACCGGCTTGGAACAGCATCCGCGGTTTATCTCCTGGCCGTCTTTGAGTTCTCTACCGCGGGTCAAGCTGAAGGTCCATCTCATCTGCCAGATCTTTAATTGGTCGGAGATGGTGGAATGGGAAGGAATTCGATTGGTGGATCTGTTGGACCACCTTAAAATCGAAACCCTTCCCGGGGGATATTACGCGATCTATTCCCGCGATGGAGTCTATTTTGAGACCCTTTCGAGAGACGAGGCACGGGACCCGCGGGTTCTGCTGGCCTTTGGTCTGAACGGAGAGGCATTGACCGAACTCCATGGCGGTCCGCTTCGGCTCGTCGTTCCATTTCTTCAGGGATACAAGAGCGTAAAGTGGATCGGGGCCATTCGAGCGTTTCGAGAGGATCCGGTGGGTATCAAGAGGCTCTTAGGACAGAGTCCAACGGGACGGCTCAACGATCTTTGGCTCCAGAAGCACGGAATCGTCCTTCCGCCCGGAAAGGCGGGAGACCCGGCGGTTAATCACGTGGCTCTGCCTTCACCGAAGGCCGCTCCCCAATCTGAGCCGATCGAGGCTGTTCCCGCCTCGGCTGCGGCCTCCCTCAAACCTCTCCGGCAGGGCAATTTGAGCGAGGTCTTGGCCGTTCTCCGACCCGGAAAGAAGACGGCCACCCGTCAAGCCCTTGAGGAGGCGGGAATTGTGTCATATACGACCTGTATGGTACTCGGGCGTAGCCGCCAGGGCGGACTTCGTTTCCCTTCAAGCGAGGGAAGCGAGGCCGCAATCAAATTTCTTCCAAAGAGACTCTTCTCGATCGTGATAGAGACTTCTCAGGTGGATACGGCAATCAAAGCCATCATGAAAGCCAACCGGACCGGAAAGGGACAGTACGGCGACGGCAAAATTTTTGTGATGCAGATCGAAGACGCCATTCGCATCACGAGCGACGAGCATGGAGAAGCCGCACTATGAAGATGATTCGCGCCGTAGTTCGCCCGGAGCGGGAGCAAGACGTTCTAGGCCGTCTGGAGGCAGCCGGTTTATATGCCATGACGAAGGTCCCCGTCCTCGGAAGAGGCCAGCAGAGGGGTGTCCAGGTCGGAGAGGTCAGCTATGACGAGTTGGCAAAACTGATGCTTCTTGTGGTCGTGGAGGAACAGCAGGTCCAGACGGCTGTGGCCGCCATCGAATTGGGCGCCCATACCGGATATCCGGGAGACGGTAAGATTTTTATTCAGGAGGTTTCAGCCGTTTTTACCGTACGAAGCGGGGGCGAAGGGCTGTGATTTTGATCCCCCCGTGTGCCGCGAAATCAATTTCTTTCCCGCAGGAATATTTGCGCCACCCTCTCACGGCCGAGCTTGGGCGTCACCGATCAAAAAACGGGCGATTCTCGGGATCGACCGGGACCCTGGCTGGGATCAGGGGAAAAAGCGGCTTTCAGGAAAGCCGTTCGATAGCGCAAGAGCCCGGAGCGGAACTCTGTTGCGGTTGTCCGCCCTCCAGAGGGCGGGACTGCATCGAGAGTTTCCAGCCTCAGGGAGATGCTCGATGAAAATGATTGAGGCGTTGATTCGGCCGGAGCGAGAACGGGAGGTGATCGAGGCCCTAGAAAAATCGGGAATTTACGGGTTTACGCGCCTTGACGCATCGGGGCGGGGGCGGCAGAAGGGACTGATCGCCGGATCCGTACGATATGATGAACTTCCGAAGGTTTGGTTGTTCATCGCGGTAGAGGATCAGGAGACAAACAGGGCGATTGATGCCATCAAGATTGCTGCGCGCACCGGAAATCCCGGAGATGGGAAGATCTTCGTTTCTTCGCTCTCTGAGGTGAGGACCATCCGAATGAAGCCTCAGGAAAAGAAAGAGTCGCCGCCGCTCTCCAAACGCGAAACAGGAGAAGAAGGGAGCGTGCTTGCTCCGTGAACCGTGGGTGATTCCAGGCGATCTTCTCCAGGAGAGGAGTGCTTCTGCGGGGTCTTCCGGATTGACAGCTAAAATCAAATTCGGTATACTTAAATTACACACAACGACGTGTCCGGCAAGGGCGTCTTTTTTTGTCTAGACGCCCTTTTTATTTTCTGCGCCTCATCGTGTGTACTCCTTACTATATTTATATTTAGAGGCCGCCGCCCCGCGATACGATCCTCGATGTAAGCCGTACTTGGGCCGGATGGAAACGGTGATCGGCACCGAGGAACTACCGGTGAGGGCCCGGAGGTAAACTGAACCGCCTGGAGCCGACCTGCGATTATACCCGGCGGGTTGGCCGGGCCTCAAACGGTTTGAAGAAAACGAGCCGGGTTGCAGGTGGCGATGGTCTGCGAAGGCGCTCTTTAGGTGATGAATCATTTCGCTCTGAGAAAGACGATGGAAAAGACGGTTGAACCGTTTTCAGAGATCATCGGGGCAAGCATTCCCATGATGGAGATTTTCCAGACCCTGCAAAAGGTGAGCCGAAGCACGGCGACCGTACTGCTGAGGGGTGAAAGCGGCACGGGCAAGGAGCTGCTTGCCAGAGCTATCCACCAGCACAGTCCTCGGGTCGGCCCCTTCGTGACCATTAATTGCGGTGCGATTCCCGAGGGTGTCCTTGAGTCCGAGCTTTTTGGCCACGAGCGGGGGGCGTTTACGGGAGCGCTGCGAAAGCGAGTCGGGCGGTTCGAACAAGCGCAGGGGGGGACCATATTCTTAGATGAGGTTGGAGACCTTCCCCTGCTGATGCAGGTCAAGCTCCTTCGAGTTCTCCAGGAACGAACCTTTGAACGGGTCGGAGGAAACGAGCCGATCAAGGCCGATGTTCGCATCATCGCCGCCACCCACCGGGATCTGGAGGCGGGGATTTCCGATGGGGGTTTTCGTGAGGATCTCTATTGGCGTCTTAACGTTGTCCCGATCTCTCTGCCTCCTCTGCGCGAACGCAAAGAGGATATCCCCCTGCTGATCGACCATTTTCTCTCGAAGTACAATGCGGAGAATCAAAAGCAGGTGCTTCTTTCGACGGACCTGCTGGAGTTGATGCGCCGCTACGATTGGCCCGGCAACATCAGGGAGCTGCAAAATTGCATCGAGCGGATCGTGGTCCTCGCAGAAGGCGAGGAAGTGGGACTGCGAGAAATACCAAAGTCCATTCAGGGATATTTCCAGGATATGCGTCAGGTGACCTCCGCTCCAGGCTCCGCTTCCTTAAAGGAAAACCTGGCGACTATGGAACGGGAGCGAATTAGGACGGCGCTCGAGAAATCAGGCTGGGTGCAGGCCAAGGCAGCCCGCTCTCTCGGTATTACCCCACGCCAGATCGCCTACAAGATCATAAAGTATGGGCTCGAAGATCCGGCAACATCGACCGGCAGCAATGATCAATACTAATCCTCGGCAATTCTGCTCCGGTAGCTTTGTCGCGAGGGCTCGATACTCGGATCCGAATTCTTCAATGAAGGGCTTGCGGATCGTGCGATGAGGAATATCTATCCTTGGAGATATTCACTTTGATATCGGCAAAACGCCTGTTTTTTACAAAGCGTCTGTTGACGGCCTGATGCAAGGTCGATTCAACGAAGGCAGTTGAAATCCTCCCCGGTGTCGATCTCCGCAGTTCGGAATAAAAGACCCGTTAGCGTGGAGGTATCCGGAGAATTCACAGACCGCGCCAGCCCCCCTGCGGGGTCTCCGGCAGGGCCGGATTAAATGGCGGGATCATATGGGGCGGGGCTTGACCGAGCGGCTGCAAAGGAGAGCCGGCTGAGCCACGGCTGGGACGGCCTCGAGATATTGCACGAAGAGAACCTCTCAGACGCCAGATATACTCCGATGTTTCAGGACGAACTTGATCCAACTCAGCAGATGTTCGTAATTCGCCCGACTCAATAGCTTTTTTCGACTGCTCTGCCGATGATCATGGATGGCAACTGCCTGGGGATGGTACACCACCCTCCATCCTGCTTTTCTGAGCCGAAGGCAAAGATCCACATCCTCAAAGTAAAGGAAGAACCGGGAATCGAACACCGCTTCTCCGACCGCCTCCGCCCGAATCATCATGCAGGCTCCCAACGCCCAATCGATCTCCCGCACATCGTTGTGGTCCCAATCGGCCATCAGATGCCGACGGATAATTGGATGATTCGGGAAGATTCGTCCCAGAAATGTCCTGCGAAAAAGGACCGTAGGAAAATCGTAAAACCGTCTCGCCGAAAACTGAAGCGACCGATTCGGCGAAATCAATTTGGGAACGACCAAGCCGACGTTTTTGTGCTTTTCTAAATAGCCGTATAGAGTTGATAAGGTCTCCGGAAGAAGCCGGGTGTCGGGATTCATCACGAGCAGGTACGGCGTGCTCAGCTGGTACCGGGCGAGGTTCACCGCCCGCGCGAAACCTAAGTTGCCTCGCTGGGGCAAAAATTGGATCTCTGAGTCTTGAGGCGAATCCAGCCGATGTTTTATTGGGCAGTTTTCGACGACGACGATCTTGAATTTAAATTGGACCTGTGATGAACGTATCGAAGAGATCGCCTCATCCAGAAGCGGATCCGATTGATAGTCGACAATGATGATGCCGAGGGAAATCATCCTTTTCGCAACTTCTGAACCCGCGCAGCAAGATACCCCTTGCTCCAAATCGGTGTCAACATCGCGGCCAATTGTTTGTTGGAAATGTGTTTGAGATTCCGGATTTGCTTGCGCTTCTTCAGTAGTGCTGGAAGGGACTTGAACACGTCCCATTTCGCGCGGAAAAAAGTTCTAAGATGTCTCTTCCTAAATCCGAAATAGACCAGCGACCCGAGATCGGAAATGAGTTTATGATGGAAATAACGGACCATCAAAGGCAGTGGGGTATTTTTCAGCCAGACGAGATCTGCGTTTCGGTTGGTGTAATAAATGGCCAGAGGACTATCCTGTCCGATCGTAGATCGAACCCGATGTCGAACCCTTGCTTCGGGGATAAACAGGCACTTCCATCCTGCCATCTGCGCTCGGAAATTTAGATCCGTGTCTTCATGGATCAGAAAAAAGTCCTCGTCAAAAAAACCAATCTCGTCAATCATTGCCCGGCGATAAAGCGCGGCTCCCGCACAGGCCCCGAAGACAAATTGACGCTGATCGTATTTTTCCTGAAGTTCCATTTCTCCGCGCTTGTAGCCCTTGAAGGCCGTGGTGCAGGAGTCACCGGCGCTGTCAATAAGATTAGATCCATCAACCAGCAGTTTTGAGGCACAGATTCCGATCCGGGGATCCGATGTCATACCCTCTCGTAGTTGACACAGCCAGGTTGGCTCCGGGAAGGCATCACTGTTTAGAAGGGCGATATATTCTCCCTTTGCCGCTTTTAGTCCTATGAGATTTCCTCCGGAAAATCCAGAGTTATATGGATGCTCAATTACGGTTACCGTTGGAAATTCAGACCTGACGATCGAAACGGAGTGATCCGTTGAGGCATTATCGACAACGATTACTTCGAAGGGTTGGAGAGTCTGCTCTTTTAGGCATTGCAGTGATCGTCTAATCAATTGCTCCCCATTATAAGTTACTACGATGACAGTGACTCTATGTGTGGAGGGCGCCTCAAGCATAAACGAATAAACCTCGAAGGGCCACTGAAGGATTTAAAACGAATGGATCCCGGGAAGGAGTGATCGTTCCGATATCGAACGAGAAACCAGAATCTTCAAAGCCGTGCCGTATGCTTGAAGCGCGCTCACGAGAGTGACCGAAGATCGCCCAGAAAACGCCGTTAATGCCCAAGATCCGACACACGTTTTGCCCTGTGCTCCCTCTCAGGTCGTGTCTTGCGGTAATTGGCCCCCAGGTCCCACCGCGGACGTTAATCGGATGTGTTGTACGAAAGGTGCTTCGACTGTGGTCTCAAGACCGGCCGATGCCTTCTCCAACGGCCGGAACCTGCGGGAGTGGCTCCGTGTGCAGAAAGAGGGTATCACAAGGCCTTCAACGCGAAAAGTCGAACGAGGTGCTTCCGGCTATGGACGCGGGTGAGAGCGCGCTTTGGGAATGGGAAGACCACTTCAAAACCGGCCTCCTGCAATGGTTTTCTGGCTCGTTTGAGCCGTAGTACGAGCGGTCGAGGGGCCATTCTCTCTGGATGCCTCGGTCGGTGCTCTCACACCGTGAAGCCCTATAGCGTGGAGAGGCGCTGGCTTGGTTCTCCAATGCGACCTTAGGAGAGCCGGTATTCAGAAGCCAGAATCAGGTGGATTTCTGTTCTTTCCGGTTGATGCCAAGACGCCGTCACCCCATAGAACTTTGCCGATCCGGATCGAGTACTTTGCAAAGGAGTCCTAAAATCTGAAAGGCTCCGACCTTCAAATACTACTTGTAGCACAAAATGCAGGAGAACGCCAGGTCCGGAACTGGGAACACGAATACTCCTTCAGTCCTTGGAAGTTTAGGGATGCCAGGGCACATCCTGCCCCACCTTTGGCTGTTGGGTCAATAATTTTTTCCGGCTCTTCTACATATCGAGTGGGTAAATTTAGGTCAATTTATACCTAATTTAGATTTCTGGCAGCATGCAGGTGAGGATTTTTAGGCGCAAATACTCCTCATCGCGCA
>Ga0070733_10001298_pt1 | contig 18774 bp, 16 predicted proteins | sample Coa_R1_9_FD_66450 | JGI IMG/M metagenome (GOLD analysis project Ga0070733, IMG submission 66450) | Surface soil microbial communities from Centralia Pennsylvania, which are recovering from an underground coalmine fire - Coalmine... | ecosystem: Environmental > Terrestrial > Soil > Unclassified ... | reverse complement strand
GGAGCACTCCAGCCCGGCCTGGAACGGTGACCACGCCACGCCAGCCTGGAACGATGATCGGCGGCTCGCCAGATCCTGGAACTTCACCGAGGATCCGCTGACCAGCCCGTCGTTTTCGACGGCCGATGGATACGACTCCGACGGCAGCGCCGTTACCGACAGCAGGTCCTACCGCCGGCCTCACGACCGGGCCAGGGCCCAGTACGATAGCTCGCCAGACGTACTGGGCGGAGCACAGCCGGACTATGCGGGCTCGCACAGCAACGGCGACGGCTACTCCGCAAGCTGGCCGGGCGCTGGCGACGACTTCTCGCCCGGATCGCACGATCCGCTCGAGCCGCTCCCGGAACTGGGCGGCTCACCGGCCGCTTCTTCGCAGAGCTGGCATCAGGCGCCTGTTTCGGCGGGCGACTCCCGCTTCCACGCTGAACCCACGGCGCAGTCATGGGACCAGGCCGGCCCCGGCTATGACGACACGGCCCGGCACCGCAGCGGCAGGCAGAGCCCGGACGACGGCTACTCCAGCCAGGACTACCGGGACTGGCAGGGCCCGGATGCGGGGTATCAGCAGCCAGCGGGTTACGAGCCCAGTCACAGCCATCGGCACAGCAACGGGTACCGGAACTACGAGCCCGGTTACGGCTCCACTGCCGGCTACGGCGCAGACCACGCCGACGGTGGCTACGGCCCGAACGGCAACGGCTACAGCCTGCCTGCCCGTGGCTCCGGCCCGGCCATGAACGGATACGGCCACGAGCGCGGTCACGATCAGCACTCCGAGTACGACAGCGACCGATGGCAATAGCCTTACCACGTGCGGCCGGCGTGCCCTTTGGGATCTTTGCGGTAGTGTTGGCGGCCGGCGGTGGTTGAAACCTGCCTTGACGGCATGGAGAATGAGCCGACTGGAAAAGGCAGGGCTGATGAAACACGACGGACCCGATCACGCGCGCACATACCACTTGCACAGGCTCGCAACCGCCTTGGACAGCAGGGGTCTGCCGGCCACGGTGAAGACGACCTACCCTGCCGCCCTGCATGTTTTCATGCCGGGTGCGACGATGCTCGCGGAAAGCATTGACTGCATTCCGGCCAATGACCCGGAAGGCCGGCTGCGCTGGTACTACCGCTGGTCCTGGGGCGAGGTGCTGCACGACACCGAAGATCCATCCGCCGCGGCGGAAAAGATCGCCGATGTGCTGGCCGCCCGCTGAGCCAATATCAGCCATCTCTTTACTTTACGATGAGCCAATACCAGGCACCTCTTTACTTTACGAAGCGTGATTCGTTTACCCGTTCAATTCAGTCGATGGACGGAATCTAACCCGCGCTCACTGGCGCAGCAGTTGCCGCACCCTGGCCGCCTCCCTGGTGAGGTGGTCGCGCTCCGGCACTCCACATCGATGACCATCCAGCCGGCGATGAGGTCCTTGGTCTCGGCGAACGGGCCATCGGTCACCGGTGGGCGCCCCTCGCCGTCATACCGCACGAACGCGCCCTCGGGCGCCAGTGCCTGGCTGTCGACATACTCACCCGTCTCTTCCAGGCGGGCTGGGAAGTCCTGCATGAACTGCACGTGCGCGTCGAGCTCCGCTGGCGTCCACTGGTCCATCGGCACGTCGTTGACCGGAGCCGGGGCGCCGCGGTAATGCTTGAGCAGCAGGTACTTCATGGTGGTTCTCCTTCTGCGTCGCGCGGCCCGTCGTGGCCGCTCGTGTCCCTGGGACGGAGCCAGCGCCACGTTCTCGACACCCGGCACGATAACTGCCCTGAACCGCTGCTCGTCGCGGCCCGTTTCCCGAGTAGCTGACACAGCAACTTCCTGGGAGCACGTGATGAAAACAGCAGTGGCTTTCGGAAACTGGTGGCGCACCGCGCTTGGTCTCGTCACCCCGGCCGCGCTGATCGTGGCCGGCGGCGGCTCCGCCCTGGCAGCGTCCGGCCCGGCGGCCGCGGCCACCGGCGGCGTGTCCGCCGTGACCTGCACCGTCCACTGGGCCGGGCGAGCCGTCCTGCCCGACTGGACGACCGCCAAGAACTGGAGCACCGGGCAGGTCCCCGGCCCGGCTGATGACGTCTGCATCGGCACCGGTGCCGACGTGCTCACCAACGTCTCGATCCAGATCCACTCGCTGCGGCTCGGACCGGATGCGGGCATCGCCCTGGAGGGGACATCGTCGAAGCCACTCAGCGCCACGGTCGCCACCTTCGTGGACATGACCGGCACATACAGCCGGATCGACCTCGCCGACGCCAGCGTGAGCGCCGCGCGGATCAGCGACCCGGGCGGCGGCACCATCTGGACGGACGGCAACTGCTCCCTGATCAGCCCGCATATCGCCTTCGGCAGCGGCGGCGGTGTGAATGCGGCCAGCGGCACGACGACGCTGAGCAGCCTGCCCCAGCTCAGCAACGGCACGCTGACCGGCGCCTCGCTCAACACCTCGGACGCGGTCCTGGTGCTGCCCGGCGACATCACCCACCTGGTGGCCTCGAACGTCGGCGTCGGCGCGAACTCCGCCATCCAGGACACCGGCGGTCACAACGCCCTGACCGGCCTCACCTCGATCGACGCGCAGTCGTCGCTGACGGCCGACTCCGCGCTGTCGCTGACCGGCCCCCTCGACGCCAGCGGGAACGTCACGGTCGGCGGCGGGGCGACCCTGGCCGTCGGCGGAACGTTCACCCAGGCCCAGGGCACCCTCTCGCTTTACGCGGGCGGCCCGGCGACGGTGCGCGCGAGCCAGGTCGTGATCGGCCAGCCCGCATTCCTGCTGGCCGAACAGGGCACGATCGCGGGGAGCCTGGCCAACGACGGCTCCGCCAGCGTGTTCGGTCTGACGGTCACCGGCAGCTACACCCAAAGCTCGGCCGGAACGCTGGGCGCCGCCCTCGGCGAGCCGCTCGCGGTCACCGGCCAGGCCACGCTGGCCGGGGCCGCTGATTCTGGCCAGCCCGACCCATCGCCCGGCGCCAGCGGCCCGGTCATCACGTTCGGCTCGCTGAGCGGCAATTTCACCAGTCACGGCCTGGGGATCAACCTGCTCACCAAGCAGCGGAAGATCGACGCGATCATCACGCCGCAGATAGCCTCTTCGGCCACGGCCGTGATCCGGGGCCAGCAGGTGACCGTCAGCGGGGCCAGCTTCCGGCTCGGGGAAAACGTCAGCATCTACCTCGACCAGGCCGCCGGCGCGCCGCTGGCCACGGCGATCGGCCGCTACTTCGGCCGCTTCACCACGCCGGTCACGATCCCGTGGACATCCCCCGGCCAGCACAAGCTCATCGCCGTCGGCTCCGAGGGCAGCCGCACACACATCACCATCACCGTGAGCTGAAGGCCGAGAGCGGGCGGCGGGCGAGCCGGCCTGTAGGCCGGGTTCTGTGCACCCGCCCGAAGGCGGGCCGGCGGCCATCCATCTGGGACTGCCGTTGCCGGCAGCCTCGTGCGGTCTACCCGCGAGCATCGGGCGGGCCGCCCTCAACCGCTCGCGCAGGCCCGCGCCCTGGAAGGCGCGAGCCCTCTTGACCTTGCTCCGGGTGGGGTTTACCGAGCCGCCGCAGTCACCTGCGGCGCTGGTGGTCTCTTACACCACCGTTTCACCCTTACCTCCCAGGCAGTGCCCGGAGGCGGTCTGCTTTCTGTGGCACTTTCCCGCGGGTCACCCCGGGTCGGTGTTACCGACCACCCTGCCCTGTGGAGCCCGGACCTTCCTCACCCAGCCGGCTGAACCGGCCAGGTGCGGCCGCCCGGCCTGCTCGCCCGCCGCCAGCCAATGATATGCCCTCACCCCGCGGTTTACGTGCCGCGCAGATGGCTGGTGTCGTTGAAGGATCTCAGCACCGCACCACCGTCGGGGTACCAGTCGACCTCGCAGAACGAGGCTACGCCGAGGTGCATCCGCATGAGAGCCGCCGGTGTGGGAGCGAGCAGGGCGCGGGCCACCAGTTCCTTGATGGGGGTGACATGGCTGACGATCAGGATTGTCTGGCCGGGACGCTCGGCCAGGAGGTCGTCCAGGGCGGCCGTGACCCTGCGGCCGGCGTCGGCAAGGCTCTCCCCGGCCGGCGGCGCCGTGCTGGGCTCGGCCACCCATGCGGCCAGTTCGCCCGGCCAGCCCTCGCTGGCTTCGGCGAAGGTGAGGCCCTCCCAGTCGCCGAAGTCGGCTTCGCGGAACCTGTCCTCGACCAGCATGTCCGCGCCCGATGCCGCGGCGGCTTCGGCCGCGGTTTGCCGGGCCCGGACGAGCGGAGAGGTCACGATCAGCTCGATTCCGCCGCGGGCCGCCAGGTGGGCCGCAGCGGCCTTGGCCTGCATCAGGCCGGTTTCGGTGAGCGGGATGTCGGCCACGCCGGCGAAGCGGCGCTCGGCCGACAGCGCGGTCTCGCCGTGCCTGAGCAGGATCGTGGTCGTGGCGGCGGGGCCGGCCGGGCGCCAGCCCGTCCGGGGCGCCGCATGAGGCTCCGCCGAGGTGGCAGCGGTGGGGCCCGGGCCCGCTGGCTGGGCGGCCAGATCCATGGCCTCGTTGGCGAGGCGGTCGGCGTGCGCGTTCAGCTCCCTGGGCACCCAGGTGTACCGGACCGCCGCGAACCGGGCGGCAGCCTGTCTGGCGGCAGCCGCCAAGGCAACCAGGCCGGGGTGTTTGATCTTCCAGCGGCCGGACATCTGCTCGACGACGAGCTTGGAGTCCATCCGCACCTCGACCGTCGCACCAGGGGCGATGGCGGCGGCGGCGCGCAGGCCCGCGACCAGGCCGGAGTATTCGGCGACGTTGTTGGTGGCCGTGCCGATGGATTCCCGCGCCTCAGCCAGGACCGCGCCGGTGGCGGCGTCGAAGACGACGGCGCCGTAGCCAGCGGCGCCCGGGTTCCCCCGGGAACCGCCGTCGGCGGCCACGATCAGGCGCCGCGGCGCAGCGCCGGGGTGGGTCACAGGCCGGATTCGGGGGTGCGGACCAGGATTCTGCGGCACTCCTCGCAGCGGAGCACCTCATCCTCGGCCGCGGCCCTGATCCTGTTCAGGTCGACGGTGTTCAGCGTCAGGTGACAGCCTTCGCAACGGCCACGGCGCAGGGCGGCCGCGCCGACCCCGTGCTGGGCGCGCATCCGTTCGTACAGGCCGAGCAGATCATCGGGTACCTGGGCGACCACGGCGGCCCGCCGGTCCGCCGCCTTGCCAGCCTGCTCGTCCAGCTCGCCGAGGGCCTCGTCACGCCGTGCGGCGGCCACCTGCCTGCGCTCGGCCAGGGCGGCCCGCTCCGCGGTCAGCCCGTCGTACGCGCTCTGCGCGGCTTCCCTGCGCTCCATCACGTCGAGCGCGATGTCCTCGAGCTCGGATTGCCTGCGCGCCAGTGAGGCTATCTCCGACTGCAAGATTTCCAGGTCCCGCGGTGAGGAAACCTGGCCGGCGTCGAGGCGCTCGCGGTCACGGGCCGTCCTGGTTCGGACCTGGTCGACATCTGCCTCGGCCTTGGCCTGTTCCCGGGCCAGATCCCGCTCGGCCGTCTGCGCGGCGACAAGCGCGTCGCGCAGCTCCGCGTCCCGCGCGTCGATCTCGTTGACCTCCGCGGTCTCCGGCAGGGCGCGCCTCCTGTGGTCGAGCCTGCTCAGCTCGGCATCCAGGTCGGCCAGCTCAAGGAGGCGGAGCTGTGTCTCGGGAGATGCCTTCACGTGTTCCAACGTAGCCTGCCCGGGATGGTGACCGCTGCACCGCATCCCGCCGTCGCCAAATCGGTATGCATGGATCGGCCAGCCAGCCGTCCAGCGCCGCCGCGGCTGCGGTACACATGGGCGCCATGGAGATCCCTAGGGTCGGCCGCCCGCACATGCCGGGATATGGCATCGTGCCGGCCACCGAGGGCAGCGGGCTGCTGCCCTGGTCCTGGGCGGCGGAGCGGCTCACCAGGTCGCGAAACTACTGGGTGTCGAGCGTATGGCCGGACGGCAGGCCGCATTCGATGCCGGTGTGGGGCATGTGGGACGACGCCGTGCTGTGGTTCAGCAGCAGCATCGGCTCGCGCAAGACCCGCAACCTCGCCGCCAACCCGCAATGCTGTGTCACCACCGAGGACGCCACGGACCCGGTGGTGCTCGAGGGGACCGCCCGCATCGTGAACGAGCCGGCGCTGCTGCAGCGGGTGGTCGACCTGATGAATGCCAAGTACGGCACCGGGTACGACGTGGACTTCCTCAGCCCCGCCAGGAACGCGACCATCCGCGTCCGCCCGCGGCGCGTGTTCGGCCTGCGCAGCAGCGACTTCACCGGCTCCCCCACCCGCTGGATCTTCGAAGACTTACAGCGGCATTCGCAGGATGGGGGCAGAGGTGGGGCGCGCGGAACCCCCGGCGGGTTCCACGGTGAGCTCTACCATGTCGCCGGCATGCAGGCCGGTCGCGACCACCGGTGCGGTCATGCCGTGCGCGGCGTGCGGCAGCATCCCGGCCGAACGGTCGCCCGGCGGGCCCATCAGCCATAGCTCGTAGGCCTTGCCGGCGGGCAGGCCCGGCAGGTTGGCCGAGCTGAACGCCAGGGCGTGCGCCATGTGCGACATGACGATCGTCGCGGTCCCGCCCCCGGCCACCGGCACGCTCATCATCCGCGCGTCCGGCGAGGTCAGCACGGCGGCCAGCATGTGATCCCTGGCCTGGGCCTGGCTCAGCTGGTGCTGGGTGATCAGGGCCATCGAGCCGAACACGACCGCCGCGACCAGGAACACGCTCGAAGCGATCAGGGCCACCGGCCGGGCCCAAGGCTGACGGCCCGACCGCACCCGGCGCCGCACCGCGGCCACCCAGCGGCCAGCCCCCGGCCGCCGCCGGCCGGCGGCAGGCTGGCCCGCGGTGACCGGCGGTAGCTGCCTGGTCCGGGCGACCTCGGCGAACACCTTGTCCTTCAGCCGCTCCGGGGGCCGCGCGGCCGTGGCGGCGGCCAGCCGGGCCGTGGTCTCCCGCAGGCCGTGGACCTCTTCGGCACACGCCGGGCAGGCTGCCAGGTGCCGCTCGAACCGGTCCCGGTCCCGTGACGGCAGCGCGTTGAGCGCATACGGTCCCGCGAGGGTGTGCAGGTCGGCTCGCCGTGGCCGCGGGGTGTGGTTCCGGCCGGGGAAGAACCGCATCATGTCACCCCCAGGCAGTCGCGCAGCCGGATCAGGCCGTCCCGCATCCGCGTCTTCACGGTGCCGAGTGCCGTGCCGAGCAGGCCGGCCACCTCGCGGTAGCTGTAGCCCCCGTAGTAGGCGAGCACGATCGACTCGCGCTGCAGTTCGGTCAGCGTGCCCAGGCACCGCCTGACCCGCTCGCTCTCCAGCTTGGCCTCGACTTCCTCGGCCACGGTGTCGTAGCCGGCCCGCTCGGCCGCGGCCGCGGACTGGTCGTCCCGCCGCGCCGCGGCCTCGGCCGACCGGACCCGGTCGACCGCGCGGCGATGGGCGATCGTGGCCACCCAGGCCTGGGCGCTGCCCAGGCCTGGCTCGAACCTGGATGCGGTGCGCCACACCTCCAGCAGCACCTCCTGGGCGACTTCCTCCGCCTGCGCCGGATCCCGGAGCACGCGCAGCACCAGGCCGAACACCGTCGGGGCGGCCTGCTCATAGACGGCGCTGAACGCATCCTCGTCACCCCGGCCCACCAGCCTGATGAGCGCACCAAGGTCATCCGGCCCGCCCGGGTCACCTGGCGGGTGGCCCGTTCGCACCGGGCGCCCGGGCATGTCAGCCATGCGCATGTCCTTGATTCGGAACCAACGTAGTCTTGGATTGCCGCACCGCAATGGCCCGGGCCGCGAGGGCGACCGGGCAATCCGTGCGGACGCCTGCTCCGAATCAACATCATGACATCCGAAACCGATAGGCCGCGTCCGTTCCCCGGCGCGCTGGCCGGCCTGCTGGCCGGCGCCGTCGCCGTGGGCGCCGGGCAGTTCGTGGCCAGCCTGGGGGCGCAGGACAGTTCGCCGGTCATCGCCGTCGGGTCCTCGGCCATCGGGCTCGCTCCCCCGGCGGTCAAGAACTTCGCCATCTCCGCGTTCGGCCCGGACGACAAGATCGCCCTGCTCACCGGCATCTACGTGCTGCTGGGAATCTACGCCGCGCTGGTCGGCGTGCTCGGCAACCGGCGGCTCGGCTACGGCCTCACCGGGCTCGCCGCGTTCGCCGCGATCGGCCTGGCCGCCGCCGTGACCCGGCCCGGCGCGAGCGCCGGGTACGCCGTCCCCACCCTCGTCGCGGCCGCCGCGAGCGGTGTCACCCTGTTCCTGCTGCTCCGCAACATTCCGGCTCGTCCACACCCGCAGGACACCGCCGCGGAAACCACGACGCCGGAACCGCCGCGGCGCACCGGCGAGAAACCGCCGGGCGGCCAATGGTGGGAGCCCACCGCCTCCGCACCGCCCAGGCCACCGGCCACCCTGCCGGTTTACCCCGGCCAGCAGCGCCGTGCCTTCCTCATCACCGGCACGGTCGCCGCCGTTACGGCCGCGGCCGGCGCCGTCGCGGGCCGGGTGCTGGCCGAACGCGGCGCGGTCACCCGGGCCCGGGCGGATCTGCGGTTCCCCCGCCCCAAACTGCTGCTCGCCGATCGTGTGCCGTCCGGCTCGGACCTGCACATCCCGGGCCTGAGCCCCTTCATCACGCCGAACGCCTCCTTCTACCGGGTGGATACCGCGATCGTCCTGCCCCAGGTCCCGCCGGAGAACTGGACGCTGCGGATCCACGGCATGGTCGGGCGGGAAATCGAGATCAGCTTCGATGAACTGCTGCGCAGGCCACTGATCGAGACCTACGTCACGCTCTGCTGCGTGTCCAACCCGGTGGCGGGCCCCTATATCGGCAATGCCAGGTGGCTGGGCGCCAGCCTGGCCGACCTGATCCGGGAGGCGCGGCCACGGGCCGGGGCCGACCAGATCCTGTGCACCTCCACCGACGGCTTCACCAGCGGCACGCCGGTGCAGGCCGTGCTGGACGGGCGGGACGCCCTGCTGGCGGTCGCCATGAACGGGCAGGCGCTGCCGGTGCAGCACGGGTTCCCGGTCCGCATGGTGGTGCCGGGGCTCTACGGGTACGTGTCGGCGACCAAGTGGGTCACCGACCTCAAGCTGACCACCTTCGCGGCGCAGACCGCGTACTGGGCGCAGCGCGGCTGGTCGCCGCAGGCGCCGGTCAAGACCGAGTCCCGGATCGACGTGCCCAACGGCACCGGCCCGGTCAAGCCCGGCCGGATCCCGGTCGCCGGAGTCGCCTGGGCGCAGCATCGCGGCATCGACGCGGTGCACGTCAAGGTGGACAACGGCCCATGGCAGCAGGCCACGCTGGCCGCCGTGCCGGGCATCGACACCTGGCGGCAGTGGGTCTGGTACTGGGACGCCACGCCGGGCACCCACCTCATCCAGGCCAGGGCCACCGACAAGACGGGCTACACGCAGACCAGCATGCAGGAGCCGCCTGAGCCCAACGGCGCCACCGGCTACCCCCAGGTCCAGGTGTCCGTCGGGTAAGAGCGACCAGCCGGGGCAAAATCCTCGCGCCACGCCTCTTACCCAGCGTGACTTCCAGGATCGCGGCCTGGCGCTCATCCCCCGGCTGTGCACGGCAAACGCGTCACAGACCTATTACATATAGTAGTCGTCCGGACCGCTGCGGTACTCGCAGCCAAAAACATATGGTTTGTGTGGTCTAGACGGTTATTGATACCTGGTGTAGAAGAAAGACCACCGTTCAGGCAAAACTGGTCCTTGGCGTTTTTCCGATCAGCAAGGGTGAGGGCAAGTGGCATGTCAGGCGGACAGTATGTGTGTCACAGTAATTGGCGGGGGAAGCCCCGGTGACCCGGGCTGACAGGAGCCAACCAGATGATGTCCGACACGGCAGACACGGCGACATTGGTGTCTGACCCGGCCGAGGCGAGTCCGGCGGCCGCCGCCGCGAAGGCGCCGGAGCCGGGTGCCGCGGTCGCTCCCGGCCCGTCCGCACGGACCATCATGCTCGGCATCGACCAGGCCGGCCGGATCCTGCAATGCGACCGGCATGCCTCGAAGGTTCTCGCCCGGACGACCGGCGAACTGCTCGGGGCCCAGCTCGCCGACCTCACGGTCGATGCGGCCGAGCAGAAGGACGCGCTCGCCGGCCTGATCGACGCCGTCCGCTCCGGCCGGGAGAGCACGGCCATGCTGACCCTCACGACCGAGCGGGGCCGGCCCGCCGAGGCAGTCGTCACGGTCCAGCCGATGACCGCGACCGATCCCGACCTGACCGCGCTCGCGGTGATCAGGCTCCCGGTGCCCAGCGACGAGCGGTTCCTCGATCCGGCGGTGATGCGCCGCGCGCTGCTCGACGACTCGTTCACCCGGGTGGGGACGGCGCTGGACATCGACCAGAGCGCCCGCGAGCTGATGGACGTCATCGTGCCGCACTTCTGCAACGCGGCCGAGGTGTCGGTGATAGAGAGCCTGGTCGGTGCGGACGAGATGCCCGCGGGCGCCCTGGACTCCACGCACCTGCTGCGGCGGCTGGCCGTCGGCAACGACGACAAGGAAGAGGAGGGCTGGGACGCCACGTTCCCGACCGGCGAGGTGCTGCACTACCCGCCGGGAACGCCGTACGTGCGCTGCCTGGACAGCGGCGCCCCCGTCCTGGAGCCCTCGCTGTCGGCGGACGGCGCCGCGGAGATCGCCGGGGCCTGGCGGCGCAAGCCGGTGGCCGACCTGCTGGCCGGGTCGTCCATGCTGCTGCTCCCGCTGATCGCCAGGGGAACCAACCTCGGCTTCATCGTCTGCCTGCGCAAGCCCGGGTACCGCAAGTTCGACCCGTACGACATCGAGATCGGCATGGAGTTCGCCTCCCGTGCCGCCCTGTTCATCGACAACGCCCGCCGTTACAGCCGGGAGCGTGCCACCGCCCTCACCCTGCAGCGCAGCCTGCTGCCCACCGGGCTGTCCGCGCCGTCGTCCGTCGAGGTGCGGCACCGCTACCTGCCGGGCAGCAAGCTGATCGAGGTCGGCGGTGACTGGTATGAGTCCATCGCCCTGCCCGGGGCCAGGGTCGCCCTGGTGATCGGCGACGTGGCCGGGCACGGTGTGCACGCCGCGGTCACCATGGGCAGGCTGCGGGCGGCGATCCACACCCTGGCCGGGCTCGAACTGGCACCCGCCGAGGCGCTGCAGCAGCTCGATGAGCTGATGCAGACGCTGGGCGAACGCGAGCCGCACTTCGCGACCTGCGTGTACGCCATCTTCGACGCGGTGAGCGGTACCTGCGAGGTGGCGTCGGCGGGCCACCTGTCGCCGCTGCTGGTCAAGCCGGACGGCAGCAGCACGTTCCTGAGCGTCCCGCCCGCGCCGCCGCTCGGCATCGGCGGCGGGCCGATCGAGAGCAGGCAGTTCGAGATCGACGACGGCAGCCTGTTCGTGCTGTACACCGATGGGCTGGTGGAGAACCGGACGCGGGACATCGACGATGGCCTGACCCGGCTCCGCCGCGTGTTCGGCGCGGGATCGGCGACCCGCCCGCTGGAGGACCTGTGCAAGGCCACGCTGGACGGCGTGTATTCCGACGTCCAGCGGGACGACATCGCGGTCCTGCTCGCCCGGCTCAGCCGCATCCCGGACGGGCATCACGCCTCGTGGACGCTGCCCACCGAGGCGTCCTCGGTGCGCCAGGCCCGCCATCTGGTCAGCGACCAGATGGAGAAGTGGGACCTGGCCGATGCGGCCAGCACCGCCGAGCTGCTGGTGTCCGAGCTCGTGACCAACGCGATCGCCTATGCCACCGGCGAGATCTCGCTCCGGCTCATCCTGGACAACGCGCTGGTCTGTGAGGTATTCGACGACGCCGCGGCCATGCCCAGGCTGCGCAACGCCGACGACGATGCGGAGAGCGGCCGTGGCCTGCACGTGGTGAGCCAGCTCGCGCAGCGCTGGGGCACCAGGCGGACACAAGCCGGCAAGGCCGTCTGGTTCGAGCTGCCGCTACCCGAGGACGGTGCCGACCCGGCTGACCACGGCGAGTGACGAGCATCGCGGTCGCCCTGACCACCTTCGCCGTCGTCATCCTGGCCGAACTGCCGGACAAGACGGCGCTGGCCAGCCTCGTGCTGGGCACCAGGTTCCGGTCGTTGCCCGTGCTCTGCGGGATAGCGGCCGGGTTCACCGTGCACGTGGTCCTGGCCGTGGTCGCGGGCAGCCTGCTCGGCCTGCTGCCGCATCGCACACTCGCGATCGTGGTGGCCCTGCTGTTCATCGGCAGCGCGGCGGTCCTCGTGGTCAAGCGGCCGCAGACCCAGGATGAGACCGGGCCGGACCGGAACCCCCGGGCGTTCTGGGCGGTGGCGGCGACCGGCTTCGTGGTGATCCTGGTGGCCGAGTTCGGCGACCTGACCCAGCTCCTCATCGCCAACCTGGCCGCCAGGTACCACGATCCCATCGCGGTCGGGGCCGGTGCCGTCGCAGGGCTGTGGTCGGTCGCCGTGGTGGCCGTCACCGGCGGCCGGGGCCTGCTGCGGCTGATCCCGGTCAACCTGCTGACCAGGGCGGCCGCCGCGCTCATGGTCGTGCTGGCCGGATTCACCCTGGCCGCGGCATTCGGCTGAGCCGTTTCCGCCCTCCGTCGCCGGCCGGCGCCCCGGGGCCGGCCCGCACCGTAACGGCGGACTCAGGGTTTCTCTTACGGAGCACCCAGCCCCGTCGCGACGGCCAGCCGGCAGGACGGTGACCAGGCCCATAGCAATCTCCGAGGATGCACACAGGAATCCTGGAGAACTTCGGGCCAGACTTTCGTTTTACCGAGGGGACAAAGCTAGAGCCTGGAGGCCCACGATGGACATCCGTCACTGGGATCCCTCCCCCGCCACGGGGTACCGTCGCCGGCCGAAGCTTCATCCGGCCGGAGCGGGTGCTGGGATCTCTCGCGGAGTGGGTGCCAACGGCACCGCCACCGGCAGCCCGGTTGCCTTCACACAGCCCGGGCGCCCAGCCTCCGCGCGAAGGGTGAAACCGGGCCTGGCGAGGTCCCCGAGGATGGCCGTGCCCGGCGCCCGGGTCGCGCCGCCGGGCGGGCCGCGGCCGGCGAGCGGATTCGCCCCGCCGGTCACCGCGCCGACCGCGAGCCGTGCGCCGAGCCACGCCACATCCGCGGCGTTCTGATGCCGGCGGGCACGGACTGCCCTGACGCGCATACTCCGGCCGGCTGGACGGCCCTCGGTGCCTCCGTCCAGTTCGTGGTCACCGACCCGGCGCGGCTGGAACGTGGCCGGGCGATGCTGGCGAGCGAACTGGCCGCGATCGACGCCGCCTGCAACGGCCTGCGCCCCGACTCCGAGCTGGCCCTGCTCGCCGGCAAGCCCCGCCACGGCGCCGGCCCGGTCCGGGTCGGCCCGCTGCTCGCCGAGGCGATCGCGGCGGCGCTGCGCACGGCCCAGCTCACCGGCGGTGACATCGACCCGACCGTCGGCGAGTACTCCGGTCCCGGCCGGTTCCCGCCCGAGGCGGCCAGCGAGCCGGAGCTCGCCGCGTTCTTCAAGCCGGATCCCGGCTGGCGGCAGGTCCGGCTGGACGTCAGGGCGCGGCTGCTGTGGCTGCCGCCCATGACCCACCTCGATCTGAGCGCGACCGCGCGTGCCTGGGCCGTGGACCGCTGCGCCGGGCGGCTCGCCGGAACGCTCGGCTGCGGCGTGCTGGTCGGCCTCGGCGGCGACATCGCCGTGGCCGGCCAGGTCCCGGCCGGAGGCTGGCGGATCCGGGTCCAGGATGTCGCGGTGCCTTATCTGCCCGAACCACGCCCTACGGCAACCTCTTCGCCGCAACCACGCCCCAAGGCAGTCACCATCGTGGCCATCTACGATGGCGGCCTGGCCACGTCCAGCCGGTCCGCCCGGCGCTGGCGGGTGGATCCGCTGCACTACATACTCGACCCGCGGGGCGGGATCCCGGCGGCACCGTTCTGGCGGACGGTCTCGGTCGCCGCCGCGACCTGCACGTTCGCCAGCGCCGCCAGCACGGCGGCGATGATCCGTGGACGGCACGCGAAGGAGTGGCTGGCCTCGCTCCGCCTGCCGGCCCGGCTGGTCGCGCTGGACGGCCGGGTGCACACGGTGGCCGGGTGGCCGGCCGCCGCCTGACGCCTGCCGTAAGGTGTGGTTCCGGCGCGGGCGGGGACGCCCGGGAGCGGTCCCGCCCGCGCACTGTTCAGAGCAAGTTGAGAGGAAAAACAGAGGAAGCGTTGCTCCTGGTCCCGCATATTTGAGGCTTGCCCGGACGAAAGCAGAGGCGAGCGATCATGAGCATCACCAGCTCACCCGGCCCGGCCACCAGGTCAGGCACCCCAGCCGGAGGCGGTCAGGACACCGGCAGCCCCATCCGGGTGCTGGTCGTCGATGACGAGCCCAGCCTGGCCGAGCTGCTGTCCAGCGTGCTGCGGTTCGAGGGCTGGGACATCCGCACCGCCGCCGACGGCCTGAGCGCGGTGCGGGTGGCCAGGGAGTTCCGGCCGGACGCCGTGGTTCTGGACGTGATGCTGCCCGACTTCGACGGTCTCGAAGTGCTGCGCAGGCTGCGCCAGGAACAGCCACGGGTGTGCGTGCTGTTCCTCACCGCCCGCGACGCCGTGGAGGACCGGGTGGCCGGGATCACCGCCGGCGGTGACGACTACGTCACCAAGCCGTTCAGCATCGAGGAGGTCTTGGCCCGGCTGCGCGGGCTGCTGCGCCGGGCCGGCCTGACCCGCGAGCACAGCGAGGACGAGCTGACCGTCGCCGACCTGACCATGGACGAGGATGCCAGGGAGGTGCGCAGGGGTGGTGAGCTGATCGACCTCACCGCGACCGAGTTCGAGCTGCTCAGGTTCCTGATGCGCAACCCCCGCCGGGTGCTGTCCAAGGCGCAGATACTGGACCGCGTGTGGAGCTACGACTTCGGCGGGCAGGCGCACGTGGTCGAGCTGTACATCAGCTACCTGCGCAAAAAGGTGGACGCCGGGCGTGACCCGCTGATCCACACGGTGCGCGGCGTTGGGTACGTGCTGAAGCCGGGCCCCTGATGAGCGACGCGGCCGGCCTCCCCCGGTCACCGGCGGCTGCACCGTCCGTCCCGGGTGTCCTGGCCCGGCGGCGCGCGCGGGCCAGGCGCTGGCTGCGCAGGGCGGCCGCACCGTCCCTCATCGGCCGGAACCGCACCGGGCGCTGGCTGGGCGGGCTCTCCCTGCGGGCCCGCCTCATCGCCGGCCTGCTGGCCCTGCTCGCCATGGCCTGCGCGGTGGTGGGCGGCGTCACCTACCTGGCCACCGACCGGTTCCTGCTCATCCAGCTCGACAATCAGCTCCGGGCGTCGGCGAACGTGTACGCGGGTGCCTGCCAGAAGCATGGCGGCCCGCCACCCGGCTACGGGTTCCCGCCCGACGGGGGCGGGGATCCGGACCAGGCTCCCTGCGGGATCTTCCCCGGACAGGCCTCGGGCACCCTCGACGCCAGCTTGCGCGGGGGCAGGTTGACCAGCCAGAACCTGGTCCGTGGCCAGTGCGACCTCAGCCATTCGGAGAAGAGCGCGCTGGCCGCCCTGCCGGCCGACAACCAGCCGCACACCGTGGACATGAATTCCCTGGGCGGTGCCTACCGGCTCATCGCCCAGACGGCGCCCGGCGGCTACGAACTGGTGACCGGCATGCCGATGGCGAGCATGAACGACACCCTGCGCGACGTCGAGGCCGCCGAGCTCACCGTGTTCGCCGTCGTGCTGATCCTGGCCGGATTCCTCGGTACCGGGCTGGTGCGCATGTCGCTGCGCCCGCTGCGCCGGGTGGCCGCCACCGCCTCACAGGTCACCGAGCTGCCGCTGGCCGACGGCACGGTCACGCTGCCGGTGCGGGTGCCGGAGACCAGCCCGGGCACCGAGGTCGGCCAGGTCTCGGCCGCGTTCAACCGGATGCTCGGGCACGTCGAGTCGGCGCTGGCCCGGCGGGCCGACAGCGAGGCGCGGCTGCGCCGGTTCGCCGCGGACGCCAGCCATGAGCTGCGCACGCCGCTGGCCGCCATCCGCGGCTACGCCGAGCTGGCCCGGCGGCATCCCGGCCCGGTCCCCGGCGACATCGCGCACGCCCTCGGCCGGGTGGAGGCGGAGTCGGCCCGGATGAGCGTCCTTGTGGACGAGCTCCTGCTGCTCGCCCGGCTCGACGCCGGCCGCCCGCTGGCCAGCGAGCCGGTGGATCTCACCCGGCTGGCCATCGACACCACCAGCGACGCGCGAGCCTGCGGCCAGGACCACCGCTGGGTGCTCGACCTGCCGGGCGAGCCCGTGCTGGTGCGCGGGGACGAGCACCGGCTGCACCAGGTGATCGCCAACCTGCTGGGCAACGCCCGGGCACACACGCCGCCCGGAACCACGGTGACCGTGCGGCTCGCTGTGCCGGGCGATGACCGGGTGGAGCTGTCGGTGACCGACGACGGTCCCGGCATCCCGGCCGAGCTGCAGCCCGCCCTTTTCGACCGGTTCGTCCGTGGCAACAGTGCCCGGACCCGGACGTCGGGCGGGACCGGCCTGGGCCTGTCGATCGTGCACGCGGTGGTCACTGCCCACCAGGGCACGGTGGCGCTGACCAGCAGGCCAGGCCTGACCCGGTTCACCATCTCGCTGGCCCGGATGAACGAAGCGTGAACCAAGTCCCATAGCACAGGCAGAAGATCAGGTGCGGGCGGCCATCATGGACCGGGTTACCGCGCAGGCGGCCGCCCTGCGAGCGGGGACCTACATCGGCGGCGCTTTCCGGCGTACTTGGTCCGCCCCCGGCCACAGCCGGCAGCCAGCTTGCGATCAGGTGGTAACCACTGGACGATCGTCGACATGACTTCGGGGCCCACCCCACCCCAGAACCAGGCGGACGCCGCCGCCCGCATCGCGGCGGCGCTGGACGGCGCACCGCCGGTCCTCGGCATCGACGCCGGCGGCACCGGCACCCGGGCCGTGCTCATGGCCGGCGGGAAGGCCGTGCAGCGCTATGACAGCGGCCCGTTCAACTACCTGCTGGACGAGGACGGCGTCGCGCAGATGGCGGAGCTGATCCGCGCCGCCCGCCCGGCCGTGGCAGCAGCCGGTGCCGGCGTCCCCGGGATCGGCCGTGAGCCCGGCTCGACGGCCGGGTTCGGCGCCGCCGTCAGCGCGGCCAGCGGCGTGCCCACGCAGGCCGCGCCCGACTGGGTGATCGCCTGGCTGGGCGCGTTCCTGGGCTCTCCGGGCATCATCGTGATGGCCGGGACCGGTGCGGTGGCGGTGGGCGGCCCGCGCGGCGGCCTGCGGCGCATGGGCGGCCATGGCCACATCGTCGACGACGAGGGCAGCGGCTACTGGATCGGCAAGAAGGCGCTGCGAGCCGCCCTGGCGGCGGCGGAGGGCCTGGGCCCGCCGACAGCGCTGGGCGAGATCCTGGCCGAGGCGGCGGGCACGTCGCTGGACGAGATGGTGGCCCGGGTGCAGCGCGCCCCCGGGGACCGGAGTTTCCTGGCCGGCCTGGCTCCCCTGGTGGGCAAGTGCGCCGGGCACGACCCGGTCGCCCTGGCGATCCTCACCGGCGCAGCGGCGGCGCTCACCGCCCTGGTGACGGCCCTGCGCCGGCGCCTCGGGCAGGACCTGCCGGTCGCGGCGGCCGGCGGCGTGTTCGCCATCACCCCCCTCTGGGAGGCCTTCCAGCGCTCAACAGCCGCAGTAACCCCGCTGGCCCCACCCGAGGTAGGCGCCGCACTGCTCGCCGCCCAGAACAAGCCCTGGTGACCGTGGATGCCGTAGGGCGTGGGTCCGGCAGTCCAGGCACGGCAGGGCATGGTTGCGGCGCAGACGGCTCCGTCGCGCAGCGGCTGGCCATGGCGGTCGGCTCGGGCGAGATTCCCGGCGCGGTCTTCGCCACCGGCGGGCCCGGCCTGCCGGACGAGGTCACGGTGACCGGCGACGCCCAGGTATACGGCGGCCCGCGCCGCCCCATGCACCGCGGCACCCTGTTCGACCTGGCCTCGCTCACCAAGGTCGTGGCCACCCTGCCAGCCGTGCTGCGGCTGGCCGAACGCGGCGAGCTGGCGCTGGAGGACCGGGTGACCAGGTTCCTCCCCCGGTTCACCGGCCAGGGCCGCGGCGAGGTCACGGTGCGGCATCTGCTCGCCCATACCGGCGGGCTGCCCGCCGAGATCCGCTTCTGGCGCCGTTACCCGGATCCGGAGCAGGCCGAGCCTGCCCTGCTCGCCGCGCCGCTGGAACACCCGCCCGGCACCAGGACGCTCTACTCGGACGTCGGGTTCATGCTGCTGGGCCGGATCGTGACGGCTGTCACCGGCGCGCCACTGGACGCCGCCGTCACCGAGCTCGTCACCGGCCCGCTGGGGATGACCCGGACCCGCTTCAGCCCGGACCCGGTGGAGGCCGCCCAGGCGGCCTCCACCGAACTGCAGCCGGACGGCACCGCGCTCACCGGAGTGGTCCACGACGAGAACGCTCGCTTCTGTGGCGGCGTCAGCGGCCACGCCGGCCTGTTCGCCCCCGTCGACGACCTGGCCCGCTATCTCACCGCGGCCTGGCTCAGCGACAGGCTGCTAGCGCCCGCCACCCGCCGCGTTGCCTGCCGGATCCAGGCCGAGGGCACCGGCGGCCGGCGCGGCCTGGGCTGGGTGCTGCGCGGCGACCAGCATGACTCGCTGGGCAGCCGGTGGCCGGTCACCAGCATCACCCACACCGGGTTCACCGGCACGAGCCTCGCCTGCGACCCGGCCAGCGGTCACTGGGCCGTGCTGCTGACCAACGAGGTGCACTACGGCCGC
>Ga0070733_10001297_pt1 | contig 18775 bp, 14 predicted proteins | sample Coa_R1_9_FD_66450 | JGI IMG/M metagenome (GOLD analysis project Ga0070733, IMG submission 66450) | Surface soil microbial communities from Centralia Pennsylvania, which are recovering from an underground coalmine fire - Coalmine... | ecosystem: Environmental > Terrestrial > Soil > Unclassified ... | reverse complement strand
GACGACACTCCCACCCAACAACAGGGCAAAGTCATCCTTATCGCCCCTCCATCCAGCCCTGCTGCCATCCTCAAACCTCGCCTGGAAGCCGCGGGCGGCGACTCCTCCCAGGTCTTGCTCCTCAACACCGTCGAAAGCCTCGACGCTCAGCACATCACCCTCTATGATCGCCCTTTCACCCTTCCCGACCACCTGCCTCTCCTGGAAGAGTCCATCACCCGCCTCAAACCTCTCCTGGTCATCATCGACCCCCTGGCTCTCGTCTTGCACTGTGGCCAATCCTCTATCCATGAAACACTCTTCCAACTGGCTGCCTTGTCCAACCGCACCGGCTGCGCCATCCTCTTAATCCGCCATATAAAACCGCACCATGCCGCAACTTCTCTCATTCAGGACGCTGGCTTCCCCGGTCTCACAGCCTCAGTACCCACCATCCTCCGTCTCATTCGCCATCCCGACGACGAGCAGCAGCGCCTCCTCGTCAGCATCAAACATACCTTCTCATCCGCGCCGGCCACCCTCAACTTCCAGCTAACCGCCTCCCCCGCTGCTATCCCCACACTCCACTGCCTCGGAGAAACCCACCATCCCACACAATCCCTCCCGAATTTAAGTAACCTCTCAACCCAGCGCCAAACCATCCTTCGCCTCCTCGGTGAAAGTCTACACCCCCTCACTCCCACCGAAATTGCCCACCACACAAACCTCACCTACGACGCCGTGCGCCTCCTCCTCGGCCGCATGCTCGAAGCCCACGAAATTGCCCACCCCGCTCGCGGCTACTACACCGCTCACCAGCACCATTCCCTCGACACCCCCACCCACCCCTCACCCCCAACAATCGACACAACTGAAACAATCAACGATCACCCTCCTGCTGCACCCAACACAACTAATACAACCGACGATTCTCCTCGCGCTACAACCGACACAATCGAAACAACTGATCCCGATCACGCCACCAATCCATATCCTACCCCGTAGTCATTGTAAGGGCGGGAGTGGCGTGGATGCGGGGAGGAGACCCTTGCGGTCGCCCTCGTAGCCCTCCATCGTACATATTCGCTCTATCCTCGTCGTAGTCATTGTAGGGGCGGGAGTGGCGTGGATGTGGGAGGAGACCCTTGCGGTCGCCCTCGTCCCCTATAGCCGTCCGGGAGTTTCTCCCCTCTCGTCCAGGATACGGGCGTGGGCTTGTCCCCGCCCTGGGGTGGTTCGTGTATAGTAGGGGCGGGGCTTGCCCCCGCCCTGTCCGCTTGCCCCCGCCCTGTCCGCTTGTCCCCGCCCTGTCCGCTTGTCCCCGCCCTGCGCGTTCTTACAAGCCACAACATTGTATTGACTTCCAACAACATTTTTGCTATAGTAATCAGCAGAAAAGCATGTTCAATTAGCAGGCAAGAGAATTTCTCAGGAGGTATCCACCTTGACGATTTCGTGCAGGCTCCGCGTTTTGCTCGCAAAGGTAAACGTTGTACGCACCGACCAGGGAAAACCACCCCTGAGCTTGCGTCGTCTGGCGGAAGAGAGCGGTGTGTCCCTGAGCGTACTGGCCGCCTTAAATACCGGGCGCAGCCAGCGCATCGATTACAACACCGTCGATCATCTTTTGCGTTATTTCAATTCGTATTTCACCGTTAACACAAACGACTTGCTTACCTGGGAATGGGAACAGACCCACGAGCGAGATTCACTGGCTATCGCGGGCCAGGGACAATAGAGGAGAGGATATAGTCATATGGCGGTTATGTTAAAATCAAAACAAGAAATTGCGCAGTTGCGCGAGGCCGGGCGTCTCGTCGCGCAAACCTATGAAGTACTGCGACCATACGTCAAGCCGGGAGTCTCCACGGCTGAACTCGATAAGATAGCCGAGGATTTCATTCGCGGCAAGGGAGCGAAGCCGATCTATAAGGGCTACGGCGCGCGCCCGGCCAGAAACGGCATGCCCGCCATTCCCGCGTTTCCTGCCACTATCTGTGTTGCCGTCAACGATGTCATCTGTCATGGTATCCCCAGCCCCAAACAGATCCTCAAAGAGGGCGATATTATCGGCGTCGATATTGGCGTGGTTTATAAGGGCTGGGTGGGCGATTCCTGCGTCACCTATCCCGTCGGCAAGCTTGACGATGAGTCCCAACGCCTGATGGACGTGGCGCAGCGCAGCATGGAACTGGGCATCGAGCAGGCTCGCGCTGGCAATCGCCTGGGCGATGTAGGCGCTGCTATCCAGGCTTACGCTGAATCGCACGGCTTCTCCACTGTGCGCGACTTTGTGGGGCACGGTGTTGGCCGCTCGCTGCACGAAGACCCGCAGGTCCCCCACTACGGCAAACCGCATACCGGCCTGCGCTTGCAGCGTGGCATGGTCTTCACCGTCGAGCCTATGATCAATGTCGGCGGCTACCAGGCGAAGGTGCTCCCCGACCACTGGACCGTCTGTACAGCCGATGGCAAGCGCTCGGCGCAATTTGAGCACACCATCGCCATCACCGACGCCGCGCCAGAATTGCTAACGCTCCCCTGATGACAATCATTTCCCTGAACCGTGACAAACGAGATGCAGTCAGGTATACTAGCTTCAGTTAAAACACATCCTGTACAAAAGAGCCGTGTATAGTAGGGGCGGGGCTTGCCCCCGCCCTGGAGAATGAGCTAAGAGCCGTGTATAGTAGGGGCGGGGCTTGCCCCCGCCCTGTGAAGGGGAAATAAATGCTGGGGGCGGGGCTTACCCCCGCCCTGTGGAACGAGGAAATAAAATGCCCGCGCGCAGGTCCGAACTCCAGGTAAAGGCGACCGTCACGGATGCGTTAACCCAGAACTATCTCAAGAAACTAAGCCGCCAGAACTATATCGCGACCGCCATTTTTATCTTCATTGCTGTATTCAGTCTGTTATGGCTATTCTTTCGCATTGGCGGAACTATTTTCCTGGCGCGCGCCACCGTGCTGGTATTCTTCTCCAACTCAATGTATGCGCTTGCCTCTTTTATTGGCGCGACCTGGTGTTTCCAGACGGCGTACCGCGTGCGGCGCGGACCTGTGCGATTGGAGCCGCGCCAGCAGCGCGCCTGGCTCCTGATTGGTTTGGGGCTGCTGGCAAATGGCATTGGCGGCGCGATCTATACCTACCTCGAGGATTATGTTCGGAGAAACCCGGTGCCGTCTCCTGCCGATGCCTTTTTTACCCTCACCTATATTCTGGTGTTCATTGGCCTGCTCATGATACCGCCCAAAACCAGGCAGTCGCTCAAGCTCATCATGTTGGACGCGTTGATTACGACGCTCTGTATTCTTGACATAAGCTGGTTTTTTATTATCAGGCCAATCTTTTTTTCGTACGCCGATCTGGGTCAGTTCTATGTCGCCGCCTCGTATCCGTTCTGGGATATCCTGCTTGTGCTGGCAATCGTCTTGCTCATTTACCAGCGCACCGAGCCGATTTTGACTCCTTCACTCATCATATGCGGCCTCGGCATCTTTGCGCAAATCGGGGCAGATACGCTCTATGCCATTACCATTCCGGCCCATACCTACAATACCGGCACCTGGTATATCGATACGTTCTGGTTCATCGGCTACCTGTTGATTGGGCTCTCTGCCCCCTATCAATACGCCCATATAGCCCGCCATGCATATCGCGAACGAGAGCACCCGGAGGCTCGCACAAATTCAAGCGCATATGCATCGATAAATCAGGCAGGCGAGGCGCGTGAACGCTCGTTTCTTCTGAGTAGTTCCCTGATATATATCCCTATCCTCATTCTGATCATCATTATCATCTACAGCGAGTTTGCGCATATTCAAAATATCTTCCTTATTATTGTTGCATGCCTTATCGGCATACTGCTCACTACTCGCTTTATATTGTCTAACTATGAGAATGAAAGGCTGCTGTCGGAACGAGATCGGCGGCGCGCGCAGGCCGATTTGTTGCGCCTGCTGACCGCGCAGTTGGCCGAAGAAATCCAACTCGATAGCCTGCTAACGCGCATTGTGACTATTGCCACTACCGCTCTGGGCTTCGATACCGCCGCGCTCCTCTTAACCAAAACATACGATCAGCCGCAAGATACCCAGTTTAGCCTGCTGGTGCGCGCCGCGTCCGATGTCTTTGATAGCATTACAACCTGGCAATTTGAGGGAGAACAGCTTCCATTTTGCCCCATCTTATCGGGTAAACAGGTAGAAGTATACTGGCCCCAAAATTCGGTTAAGATTCCTGAAGAGTTGGAACAGTGGCAAAAAGAGCAGTATGTTGTTTCAACCTTGTTCGTCCCTCTCGTCACGCAGGGGAAAAATATGGGCTGCCTGGCGCTTTCGAGCCGCACCCGGCACAACTTTGACGAGAGCCAGGCCTACCTGGCTAATGCTTTCGCCGAACAGGCCGCTCGCACCATCGAACATGCGCGTTTATATGAGGAGGCTCGCGAACACGAATTATTCGCCCAGGCGCTGGCAATCATGGCGGCGCGTTTAAACTCGGCGGTAGCCAGCGGGACCGGCGTCGGAGCGGAGATCCATCAGCTAATCTGCACCGAGGCAGCGCGAGCGTTACAGGCCGACTATGCCATATTGTACATGCCCGCGCAAAACAAACTGCTCTTACCCGTTGCCGTCTCTTGCCACAGCCAGGAGATAGGCTCGCTTGTAAGTGACTGGCCTCCTATCCGCAGCCATACGCCGGAAGCTCAAATGCTGAACTTACCCCATCCTGAGTTGATGCCCATTGATGACATGAGCACAAGCGGTTATCTATCCGCTGTAACTGGCCCGTTGCCAGCATTGCCCGTATCTGGAGCGCTGCAAAGCCTTAGCTCTACGCAGCCAATGCGGGTACAGGCAGGTGGATTGCGCGAGCGAAAAATGATCTCCTTGCGCGGCGTGCTCAAGCGGCGTTATGCTCGGACAGCCATTTTCGCGCCGCTCATCGTGGGCAAACAGGGCGTTGCTTTGCTTGTCCTGGCGCGTTCAATCCCGCCGGATGCACAGCCCAAACGCTCTTTCACGCGCACAAACCTGGCGCAGGCGCAAGATTTCGCGGAGCAGGCGGCTATTGCATTCACCAATGCCCAGCTCTACCAGCAGATACGAGAAGCGCACCGGCAACTCCAGGAGCTGGACCGGCTCAAAGATCAGTTTATGGTGACTGCTTCGCATGAGCTGCGCACCCCGCTCACTTCGATTCAGGGATATCTTGAGCTGCTGGCGCAGTTTGGTGACGTGATGCCACCCGAGCAGCAGCAGGAGTTCTTGCAAAAAGCGCGGCGTGGCTGTGATGAACTGGTGCTGCTGCTCAGCAACGTCATGGATGCCAGCCGCCTGGAAGTCGAGGCAGGCATACGCCCGGCGAACCTCGAGGGCGTATCTATCCACGAGGTTGTGACGGATGTGATTACCTTGATTGAGCCGCAGGTACACCAGGAGAATCGCGAGGCGCTCATCTACATCCCCGATCACTTCATGGTAAGAGCTGACCCCGGACGACTGCGCCAGGTAATGCTCAATCTGTGTACCAATGCCATGAAATATTCCAGCCCTGGCACGCCTCTGGCCTTTACCGCCCGCGCATACTACGCTCAACGCCCCTCCGCTATTATCGGCGTTTCTGATAAGGGTAAAGGCATTAAGCCGGAAGATCAGGCGCAGGTTTTTCAGCGTTTTGTGCGCCTGGAAAGCGACTTGAATAGCCCGGTGCGCGGCTCCGGCCTGGGACTCTATATCTCTCGCCGCCTGGTTGAAGCGATGGACGGCAGAATCTGGGTGGAAAGCACTGGCACCCCCGGCGCAGGCTCGACGTTCTATATACAACTCCCCCTGGCCTGATATTCCTAATATCTCTCGCCAATCCCGTAAGACTGCTGCCCGTCCGTTATATGGAGTATGAACATTCAGGATCACATCACACCAACAACAGCGATTTCCCTGGCTGCAATTCACGACCGCGCTAAGGGTTCATCTTCCTCGCCCAGGACTTCTGCCGGGCCGCTCATAATTTGCCTGGTTATCACGCTGGTGGTGCGCTCCTGGCTGGCGTACCACACTCAGGGTTTCATTGATGGAGACGAAGCGCTGGTTGGCATTCAGGCGCAGCATATCCTACAGGGGCAATTTCCGACCTACTTCTACAACCAGCCATACATGGGCAGCCTGGAAGCCTATTTGATGGCCATCATTTTTGCCATTGCCGGTTCTTCCGTCTGGACGCTGCGTGCCGAACCAATCCTGCTTTCGCTGGTTGTTGTCTGGCTCACCTGGAAACTGGCAGGCGCGCTGGCCGATACTGCGCAATTGCCTCTCCACGCCAAACAATGGTTTATGAATATCGCGGCGCTGCTCGCGGCCATTCCCCCTTTATATGATACTGTGCTGGAAATGCGCATGTTGGGCGGGTATGTCGAGATTTTCATCTTGATGCAGCTCTTGCTGCTCTCCACTCTGCAACTGACCAATCGCCGCGCGGCTGGCGCGCCAACGCGCGAACTCGCGCTGCGCTGGGCCGGCATCGGTTTCCTGGTGGGTTTTGGTTTCTGGGTCAATCCCATCATTATTTATGGCATACTGGCGCTTGCTCTATGGATTGCCTGGGACTGCGTAAAAGTGCTGCGCCAATCGCGCCCGGTGCAACAATTGCAGCGCGTTATCTTGTTGCCCGCGCTGGCTTCTCTTCCAGCCTGCATCGTCGGGATGGCGCCGGCCCTGGTCTGGGGAGCCAGAAACCAGTGGCAGAACATCACCTACCTGCTGCAACTGGGCGGCAATACGCCCCTGCGCCCCGAAATCCTGGCGCAGTATCCTACGCGCCTGTTACAGGTATTCGGCCAGGCAAACCTCTATACAACCTGCGTTGGGCCGCGTGTAATTGGCGGCTCGCTGCCCCAACAGAACGCCGTTTTCTACAATGTGACGGCTCCCATGCTGCTACTTGGTGGGTTCTGCATCGTTGCCACTCTTGCAATAGTCACTCTTTCATTCGTGCCGCCCTCCTCCCAGGGAACAGGGTACCTGGCGCGCTTACAACCCTTATTCCTGAGCATTCGGCGCTTGATTGCCCTGCCACTTGTCTTTGCCATTGCCGTTTCCATCATATTCTGCGTCACTCGCACTGCTGCTATCGGCCTCTGGAATTGTCAGTTTGACCTCGCCGGACGTTACGCCACACCCTTGATGCTGGTGCTTCCTTTCTTTTTCGCGGCCATCTTTGCGGCCATTATCTTATTCGAGGCAGAACTCTATCATGCGGAACAAAAAGACGCTGCTGCAGGAGAAAATGCGCGTTCTATCGTGCGACCTGCTTCCCCCAGGCCTGTTCCAGGATTGCTTGCGCAGCGGTTGATACTTGGAGTAATGGTGGGTTTTCTGATGCTATCGGTTGTTTTACAGACCGTTTTGTATGGTGTGACCGACCCTGGCAGCACATTCCAATCACCTTATTGCACCTTCGCCCCGGCCAATAACGACGCGATTATTGCTTATATGGAGCATGAGAACATACACTATGCCTGGGCCATTAACTGGCTCGCCTATCCTATCGTTTTCAAGACTCATGGCGACATTATCATGTCCGACCCGCTGCCTCTCATTCGTCATGTCGAGATCCTGGATCGCATTCCGGCTTACACAAACGCCGTACTGCATGCCGACCGGCCCAGCCTGGTCGTGCTCGTCAAGCACGACGATCCCTATCCGCTTATCTTGCAAATGCTCGACGGCCAGCAAGTAACCTACCGCGTTGCCCGCTTCCCGGCGCAGCAAGGACGCGATGTGCTGGTGGTCACGCCCCTCAACCAGACGGTCAACCCGGCTGCTGCTGCCGCCTACTTCAATGTCTTTGTTTGTAGCCTTGATAGCTAAAGGTGACCTCGCGTTCGCCCTGGTCATCTCTACTTCTCAGCTTTTTTGTTGGCAGCCTCGGCTGCATCGGCCTGTTTCTTTATGACTAATGGGACATGTTGCTCGCAGAAGCGGAAAGTGCGCCCGCCCGGCAACAACTGGGCATAGGCGGCAGGCTCTCCGCAGCTATCGCAGCGCCCCACATGCGTTTTTACAGCTTTCATACCTGAAGCTCTCCTCCTCAATTTTATTCACTCTCATCATATCACAAAATGTGAAAGGACATCTATCAAAGAAACTTTGCAAATTATTGCCATTTCTTTGATTTCGATTGCCAGATTCCTTGACAATTTCAATCTGACGTGCTAATATCTACATGTGAACGGTAAATATCGGCAAATTAATAACAAAAATATTAAAACGTGTTATGAGCTTGTAGTTACACCAGATCGGAGGAAGACAGTATGTACCCCATCATCACCAGGGATCCGGTGAGCGGCCATGAGCTGATCGTCACTCGCCTCGAATGCCCGCAGAGCGGCGTCGTCATCGAGGGGCAGTTTAACCTGGGCTGGATAGGCCGCCTGACTCGCGAGCAACTGGATTTTGTGGAGTTGCTGGTCAAGAACCGGGGCAATATTCAGAAACTGGCGGCGGACATGGATATCGCCTACAATACCGCTCGCAGCCGTCTGGATGAAATCGTTACCGCGCTTGGCGGCGCGCCTGAAAACAATGGACGAGTTGATCGCCGCCTGGTGCTTGATCGCCTGGCGTCAAAAGAAATCAACGTCGAAGAGGCTATGCGCTTACTAAAAGGATAATTCTATGGCAGTCGAAGAGCGTAATCGCATCTTGAGCATGGTCGAGGTCGGCCAGATTTCTGCTTCGCAGGCCGCGCAGTTGCTCGATGCCCTGTCAGCGCAGCAAGAGCCAGCAGATACGCGCGCGCAAAACCATACACTGCGCATCTGGCTCTCGGATACGTCCAATAAGCGACCTGAAGTCAAGATGACCGCTACATTGCCTGTGCCCCTGGTAGGCCCGGGCCTGCATATGCTGTCAAGATTAGCGCCGCAATTGAACGAGAACGCGATCCGGCACGTCATACAGGCCATTGAAAGAGGCGCAACGGGCCGCGTACTCGATGTGCAGGACCTTGAAGAAGGCAAGCGATTAGAGATTTTTGTTGAACTATAAATGGAGGATACGAACATGCAGCAAACATTTCCTGCCGGTAAAGAGTCAAAAATCATTATTAAACAATTGGGTGGCGATCTGAGCGTGAGCGCCTGGGATCAATCAGCGATCAGTATCGATAGCGCGGGCCATGTGGCTGAACTTAACCATGAAGGCGAAGCAGTGATGATCATCAATTGTAGCGACGACCTTACTTTGCATGTGCCGCCAGATACAGAGATTCGTGCTAGCGGCGTAGATGGCGATGTCGTTATCGCGAATGTGCGCCGCGTCGAGTTGCAAGAAATCAGCGGCGATGTGACGCTGGAACATATTGGCGAGGGCGTAGATATCGAGCAAATCGGCGAGGCTATCGCCCTCTATGAAATCTCCGGCGACCTGGTAGTACGCGATGCTTCATCGCTGCGCGCCAGCGAGGGAATCGAGGGAGATGTGACGCTCACAAACGTTGCTCTGATTGAGATGGAGAACATGGACGGCGACCTCGTATTGAAGCATGGCGAAACTGTGGTGATTGGCTCGCTTGGGGGCGATATGGTAGTTGAAGGCATCGCCGACGCACTGAGTTGCGGCAACATTGGCGGTGATTGCGAGATCGACGGAAGCGCACAGGCTGAGCTTACGATTGGTAATGTGAGTGGCGACCTGGTAATTGCGAACGCTGCGAATGTGCGCTTTGGCGCTATCGGCGGCGATTGTGTGCTGCGCGACGTGCAAAAGATAGTTGAAATTGGGAATATCGGCGGTGAAGCCAGCTTGAACAATATTGGCGGCCAGGTGCAGGCCGGGCATATCGGTGGCGATGCCAGTCTGAAGGGTCTGCAAGGCTCCATCGACGTGGGTAATATTGGCGGCGACCTGGCGCTGGAAGCCTCATTTCCGGCGGGCAGCGCCATACGCTTGCATGTTGGAGGCGATGCCAGCGTGAGGTTACCGGCCCACCCCGATCTGAATGTGCGCGCTTTCGTAGGAGGAGACATCTCCGGTCCATCGATTGCGTCAAGTAACAATGGCAACTGGATTAACCTGTCCTATGGAAATGGCGCGGCGCAACTTGAACTACAGGTGGGCGGCGATCTCAGCCTGCGCGGCGGCGACCAGCCTCGCAACAGCAGCAGTTCAGGAGGCTGGGGTACGGACTTTGCGAGTGAGATGGCCGAAGTGGGCAAACTGGGTCAAGAACTGGGTCGCCTGGGCCAGGAAATCGGGCGCGAGATCAACTCGGCTTTTCGAGAGGCGGGTTGGGCCGGTTCCGACTGGGCCGACTCCGTCACGGGCAAGATCAACGAACAAATGCGCCGCGCGCAGCACAAAGTCGAGGAGCAGGCGCGCCGCGCGGAAGAGCGCGCTCGCAAGGCCGGTAAGCCGAATCCGCGCGTGCGTGTCCGCTTCAATGATCGCGAGTGGCAGCTTGATCCTGAGCGCCTGGAGCGCATCAAAGCACAGGCAAGCAAGGCCGCCAGCGAGGGCATCACCAGCGCAATGGAGGCAGTGGAACGAGCGATTGGCAACCTGCGTGTGCCAAAACCACCAACGCCACCAACATCGCCAACGCCACCTGTACCTCCTGTGCCACCCATGCCAGGGCAACCCATCCGGCCTGACCCATCCTCAATCGCTCAAAATGCGCCGCAGCGAACATCCGGAGATCCCGCGCCAGACCTGGATCAGGAGCGCGAAGCCATCCTGCGCATGATAGCCGAGGGGCGCATCTCCCCCGAAGAGGGCGACCTGCTGCTCGAAGGCCTCGGGGGATAAAAGAAACTATTCCGACTTCTCTCCTTTAATGAGAAGGGACGCGATCTTTCGCGTCCCTTCTCATCGAGAGCGAGTAGTACGTAGCAATCTACGATATCCTCTGCTTTTTTCAGTCTCAGGTGTTTCAATAGTTATTGATCTTACAAAGCTCATGCTTACCCCATTGTGCTACAATATGGTCATCTGCAGGCGCAGGGAAACTGGCAGCGACACACCACAAAGGGAGAAGCGGAAGATATGTTTGATGGTGTTGCTCATCCAATACCCGGAATGAGCAAACTCTTATTGGATGCCCGAACACTTTCCATACTCAAGAATACAACCCGGTATCTCGCAGAACAGCAGGAGAGAGCCTACCTCGTCGGCGGCTCGCTGCGTAACATCTTGCTCGGCGAACCCTGCAATGACTGGGATATCGTCATCGAGGGCGATGCGCACAGGCTATCCCGCCGCCTGGCCGATAAACTGGGCGGTCATTATGCCCACCTGCACGACAAAGCCAGCCGCGTGATTATCAAGAATGACCCTGAAGACATCACACTGGATATTGCATCCCTGAATGGCAAAACCATTGAAGAGGATTTACGCACACGCGACTTTACCATCAATGCCATCGCTGTCCCATTGAATAGCGTCGTTTATAATTCGCCTGTCATCATCGATCCCTTGCATGGCGCAGAAGACCTGCAGGCGCGCCGTTTGCGAGCCATCGATGGGTCAGTTTTCCAGCACGACCCACTGCGCATGTTGCGCGCCGTGCGTTTGATCTCACACTACCAGTTCGATCTCGATCCCTGGACACGGGAGTTAATTAAGCAAGATGCCGCGCGCTTGCTATCAGTGGCCGCCGAACGCATTCACGACGAATTGTACGCTATCCTTGAGTCGGATGGCGCAACTGGCCGCCTGCGTTTGCTGGATGACCTGGGCTTGCTGACCATCCTCATCCCTGAGTTTATCCCCGCCAGGGGCATGCGCCAACCATCTCCGCATTACTGGGATGTCTTCGAGCACTCTCTCGAAACTGTCGGCGCGCTTGAGCAGATCGCCCGCACATTCGTAGGGAGGCGATTTATCCTGTCCAATACTTCGGGTGTGGTGGACGCGATAAATCGCCTCCCTACACCAGAGAATACACCTATCTATCTTACTTCTGACGCGCCAACTTCCGCATCTCTTAGTGAGATTCAGAATATGTTAAAAGAGGCAGAACAGCAGGGCATCTTTTCGCCCGCTGAATTGACTGCTCCGCGTATGAAAATGGCCGCGCTGCTGCATGATATCGGCAAGCCCGTCACTTTTACAACAGGCGAAGATGGCAGCATTCGCTTTTATAATCACCCGCAGGTGGGCTCGCCCATTGCGCTTCAAATCATGCGGCGGCTTTGCGCCAGCACGCGCGATCGCCGCCTGGCACAGCTCGTAGCTGCTCATCACATGCGCCCCGGTCAGCTTGGACAGGATAGTATAGTCACCACGCGCGCTATTCGCCGCTTTTTCGTTGACCTGGGGCCAACAGGCATCGCAGTTGCGCTCTTCTCGCTGGCCGACCACCTCGCCACGCTGGGACCGCAGCCGCTCAGCCACTCCTGGGAACGCCATCTTTCCGTCGTCAACCTATTGCTGACCCGTTACATACGCGAGCGCGAAAGCATTCTGCCGCCGCGCCTGTTATCTCCCGAAGAGTTGATGCGCCGCCTTAAACTGGAACCCGGCCCCCTGGTCGGTCAACTACTCGAAGCCATAGCCGAAGCCCAGTCCGAAGGTATCATCCACTCCAAAGAAGAAGCATTATGGTTCGCCGAAGAGCGGCTCCAGAATTAGGAACCAGGGCAAAACTCGCTTTTTCCACCCTGTTATGTTAGAATAGGGGTCGGATGAGAGGGAATGTTCTCGGCACACAGAAAACCCTTTGAAAGTTTGAAAGATGCAAATCGCGATATTTTATCAAGGCCGCAAACAGGACACCTCGGAAGTTGCTTTTCACCTCACACATATGTTACGACAGCAAAGTTATGAAGTCCGTACCATCGATATACGTGATGAGGGTGAAGAAACTCCTCACGAGTCATTACAGGGATGCGAGCTTGCGCTAGTACTCGGCGGCGACGGCACGATTCTACACGCGGCGCGCTTATGCGCCTACGCGGATATTCCGATTGTGGGGGTCAATTTTGGGCGCGTGGGTTTTCTGACGGAGCTGGAACCCGACGAGCTTGCAACAAATTTGTCCTACTACCTGCACCGGGATCAATCGGTCTGGGTAGATAAACGCACCATGTTGCATGCTCTACTTGACCAGAATGGACGCCAGGAAGAGTTCCTGGCATTGAATGATATCGTGATTGCGCGTGGCACATGGCCGCGTGTGGTACGGATTCATATCACCGTCGATGAGTATGCCTATAATACAACCTTTGCGGATGGCATTGTTCTCTCGACAGCTACCGGCTCGACGGCCTATAATATGGCGATAGGCGGTCCATTGCTGCATCCACAGGTGCAGAGCAGCGTGCTGACACCCATCGCGCCGCACCTGGCTTCTGATCGTTCGCTGGTCTTACAACCCGAAGCGGCGGTTAAACTCCAGATATTTACCGGCTCGCAGAATGGAGTGTTTTCAGCCGATGGTCAGATGAACCGCGAGATCACCGATGGCGCGACCGTTACCGTGCGCAAGAGCCGGTATGTGACGCAGTTTATTCGACGCCGACCACCAACCTATTTTTACCAGATCATTCAATCCAAGCTGAAAGGCGACGATACATAAGAAGAAGCCATGTTACTTGAGTTAAACATCAAAGATTTCGCGATTATTGATAACCTGCATCTCACCTTGCATCGCCTTTTTAACGTCTTCACTGGCGAGACAGGCGCGGGCAAGTCGATCATCATCGACGCGGTGAGCGCCTTGCTGGGCGGCAAGATCGGCGCGGATTTCGTGCGCGCCGGCTGCGAACGCGCCACCGTTGAGGGCATCTTCTCAATCGCTGCCTTGCCACCCATCCAGCCGGACTGGTTGCCGTTCGAAGCATCGTTCCAAACGCATGAGCAGCACAACCATACTGGCAGTTCAGCAGAGGAGAGCAGCGAGTCGGCGCGAGCCGCCGCCGTCGATGGAGAGAGCGCGGACGCTGGCGTAGCGCTCGCTACGCTACTGCATGAATACGATATTACTCCCGAAGATGGTCAGCTTATCCTCTCGCGCGATATCTTCCGCTCCGGGCGCACCGTGGCGCGTATCAATGGGCGCACCGTGGCGCAGCAGGCGCTTCAGCAGGTGGCTAGCTGGCTTGTCGATATTCACGGGCAGAGCGAGCATATGAGCCTGCTGCGCCCCGAACAACACGTTAATTTTCTGGATCGCTATGCCGATCTGCTGCCACTGCGCGAGCAACTGGGCGGGAAAGTCACCGAGTGGCGCAGCGCGCGTAAGACGTTGAGCGCGCTGCAGCAAAATGAAAAAGAACAGGCGCGGCGCGCCGATTTCCTGCGCTTCGAGATCGAGGAAATCGAAAAAGCCAATCTCCAAACCGGCGAGATCGAGACGCTGGAAGAAGAACGCAAAGTGCTGGGCAACGCGGAACGCCTGCGCGAGTTGTGTGCCCTGGTGTATGGCTCTATCAAGGGAGCAGAGAGCGGCGACAACTTCCAGCCAGCCCTTGACCTGCTGCGGCCCGCCTTGCGCTCTATGTCCGAGCTTGCCCGTTTGGATAGAGAACTTCAGGAGTACGAAACCAGCCTGTCAGAGGCCATTTACCAGCTCGAAGATGTCGCGGCCAGCATCAGCAGCTACGAAAGCGATATCGAGGATGACCCGCAGCGCCTGGCAGACATCGAGGAACGCCTGGACCTGATTTCCAGGTTGAAACGCAAATATGGCGCGACCATCGAGGAGATACTCCAGCGGGCCGAGGATGACCGCGCCGAACTGGAGACTATCATCAACCGCGACGAGTTGATCGCCACCCTGCAAAAGCAAGATTACCTGCTGCGGGGTGAGATCGGCCTGCTTGCAGGACAACTTTCTGAGCGCCGCCGCGCCGCGGCAGGTCGGCTCTCGACTGCAATGGAAGAGCAGTTGGACGAACTCAATATGCAGCGCGCGCGCTTCGCCGTCCAGATCGAGCAGACGCCCGACGAAAACGGCGTACCTGCCAGCATCAGCGGTCAGCCGGAGCAGTATTATACCTGCGACGCCACAGGTATCGACCGCGTGCAATTCTTAATCGCTCCCAACCCCGGCGAACCTTTCAAGCCCCTGACCAAAATCGCGTCGGGCGGTGAAACGTCGCGCCTGATGCTGGCCCTTAAAACTATCCTCTCGGCAGCCGACGCCACTCCTACCCTCATCTTTGACGAAATCGACGCGGGCATCAGTGGACGAAGCGGGCAGATCGTAGGCATGAAGTTGTGGCAATTGACACGCAATCACCAGGTCATCTGTGTGACCCATCTGCCACAGATTGCCAGCTTTGCCGATACACACTACAATGTGAATAAGCAGATATTTGACGAGCGAACCGTCACCTTAGTCAATGAACTTCGCCCCGAACAACGAGTACGCGAGATCGCGAATATCATGGGTGGCAACGTCAGCGAGTTCTCCATGAAAAGCGCCGAAGAAATGCTCGCACGTTCCTATCTCTGGAAAGAACACTGGACCCGCAGCATACAAGGGGAGGGAAAGGAAGCAAGCAACGCATGAGCAAGAAATTATTAAGCACGATTCTTTTATTCCTGGTCTTTATCGGCTTCCTCTGGTGGGGCCTGTCCATGCTTTTCCATCCAGACCCCACAGGTCCGGCAGAAAGCATCGTATTTGCCCTGCTGCTGCTTGGCTGCTCCGGCTACGCGCTCGTCTCCATCCTGATGCTTCCCCGCAAGAGACAACCATAATGTGAGAATCGTATGATTGATGAAACGCAGACAGCGCCGCCGGTAATCCGTCTTGCTACACCTGAAGATATCAAGATCATCGATGAACTTGACCGCATGAGCACGTCTCCGACGCGCAATATTCACCGCGAAATGGAGAAGTATTTTGGCTCGTTTGACCCATCCACGCACGAACGGAACCTGATCTTCCTTGCTCAGATCGGAGATCAGATCGCGGGCAAAGCTGAACTGATACTGGCTCCTGCCAGCGTTACTGAGGAAAATCCTGCTTTTCCCCAGATAGGCTATGTCAGACGAGTAATAGTCGCGCCCGCGTATCGCAAACTGGGGCTGGCGCGCCAGTTGATGCAACATATCATCCACTATGCCCGCACTGAATTAGATATAACTGCCATCGATCTGCACGTCTGGGAAGAGAATGTAGCAGCCATTCGCCTGTATCAGTCTCTCGGTTTCGAGTTGCACCACCGCGAACTCTACTTCCACCTGGTTCTCTAATTCCTTTTGTGACGCAGCTTTATTTCCCTTCGTTCTAAAAATCAGGCCCCGTAAGCCTTGTCCACATCCGGGGTGCAGGTCTATCTGGTCCTCAGGGGGAAATCTAAACAAAAGGCTGGAGATATGCGCGAAGATACGGAGCAGCAGACTGTAATTATACAGCTCACTCCACCTATAGAGCCGCAGCTTGAACCACAGCGAAGCAGTAGCAGGTGGATGCGCTATTTCATTACAGATGATGTCTCACCAGATAATGCTCTCATTATCGAACTACAAAGGCGAGCATGCTGGATTGGCCTGGCTATGATTTTTCAGGCCATCAACGAAATCCCACCTTTCATCTACTTGCCGGTTCTCCCATTTCTTGCTCCCTGGATTGGCCTCATTTCATTTAGCCTGATTACCGGCAGCTTTTTTGCCTTGTGGATGGCCTTTCGCCCGGCGACTTTGAAGCTGCAAAACACCATAGCATTAACGATCGCGCAGCGCGTGATATGGACAGCCTTTCGTTCATTGAATTTGAAATCGCGCCAGACAAAAACGATTCCCGCGCAAAAAGACCCGCGCCACTGGCAGCGGGTCATCGTTGTGCTCCTGCTCATCACCTCGCTCGCGGGAGCAGCCGAACTGGTATCCTCGGTCGTAATGGACTTCTTCATGACGCCCATCTATAGAAACGATGGTACATCCCTTGATACGAATGCCGCCGCCCTGCTCTTAGAGGGTCGAGATCCCTACCTTGATTCCAGCATTTTGAGTGTCGTGCGGCGTTTCCCCATTCTACCCGACTGGACAACGCCACTGCGCGAGGGACAATTAGCCGACAGCATCATCTACCCTACCAGTTGGGAATTACGCAGCATCCTGGATACAGACCTCAAAGCTGGCAGCGCGCCCGAGTTTGAGTCAAAAGTGAGCTATCCGGCGCTTTCTTTCCTCACGCTTTTGCCATTTATCTGGCTCCATACGAATAACGTACTGCCATTATACCTGCTGTGTTATTTTCTGATTATTTTCGTCGGCTGGAAGAAGCTGAGGCCGGAGATGCGCCCCTGGCTGATACTTGTAGCAATGGCAAACGCCAGCATGTGGACTTCGGTAATGAATGGCAGCGTGGATATCCTTTACATTTTGCTGATCCTGCTGGCCTGGCTGCTGCGAGATGCGCGCTGGTGGTCTGCCATTTTCCTGGGACTGGCGCTCGCCACGAAGCAGCTCGCGTGGTTCTTTGTCCCTTTCTATGCCATCCTGACCTGGCGTCGCTATGGCTTGAGGGAAGCAATGCGGCGCTTGAGCATCGCGGGGGGTATTATGCTGGCTATTAACCTGCCATTTATCCTCTGGAACCCGCAGGCATGGATAATGGGTGTGCTGGCTCCTGTTGTTGATCCTATGTTTCCATTGGGAGTAGGCCTGGTCGCCTTGAGCTCTACACCAGTACTGCCCATCTTGCCTGCCGTCGTGTACACCACGCTCGAAGCACTGGCCATGCTGTTCTGCCTGGCATGGTACTGGCGCATCTGTAAGTCCCACCCGGAAGCCGCCATGCTGCTGGCAGTGCTGCCCTTGTTCTTCGCCTGGCGCAGCCTCTCATCCTACTTCTGCTGTTCCGCCTTGCCGCTCTTCATCTTGCAGGTTGCGCGGGTGTTACCAAAACGGGACGACCAGTCGCGCCGCGCCCGGCTCCCTATATGGAATGTACAGGATATCAGGGCGGAAGCAAGCAATTTCCCTGCCCCAGTAGGCGCGCGCGCTGCTCTGCAAACCCTGCGCTTCTTCTAATCCCCTCTTGCCCTGCATGGTACAATCGAAGCGTAGGGGCCCGATTTAACGCGCCCGCGTTGATAAATGAGTGAGAGAAGATGACATCGAAGAAGCCACGGCGACCTCTCGTCCCACAAAGCGACGAAGCGCAATTACAGCATTTGCTTGTGCAACGACATACCGTTGCAGAAACGCTGCGTAATAGCAGCAACCGGGTACAGGCAGAGACAGCCTTAGCCGAAATCACCGGCAATACAGAGGGAACGCAGTTAGCATTCCTTAAAGCTTTGGGAAAGCAGCCGGATATGGATGCAGCCGATGTGCTGCTCGCCATCAACGAACTGGCTCCAGACAAAGCCGTGCGCAAAGAAGCGCGCCGCGTCCTGATCCATCTCGCGGGCAGCAAAATCTACCCCAGTTGGACTCCTGAACCCGAACAGCTCGCAGGCGCATTCGTAGAGACGCGAGTTATCGCGTCTAATGCCCCGCGCTTCTGGAAGGGCCAGGTTACGGTTATGCGCGAACTGGGAGAAGTGCAACTCATCCTGTACTGGGAGCAGGGTTTTGAATATGGCGAAGTTCGCATGATGACCTTTTTACTCAACTTCTGGCAGGATGGAGTGAAAGATTTTTACTTAGAAGTTGGCAACAAACGTCACATCGATGCGCATATCCATGACCTGGAAACACGCCTGGCCGAAGCGACTGGCAAAACTGTGAGCATAACAGATTGCACGCTGGCGGAAGGGCGCAGACTGATCCTCGACGCTCTTGCAGTCAACAAGTGGCGCAAAACCACCCCGCATAAAGATTACCGTCACTACCTT
>Ga0070733_10001296_pt1 | contig 18799 bp, 14 predicted proteins | sample Coa_R1_9_FD_66450 | JGI IMG/M metagenome (GOLD analysis project Ga0070733, IMG submission 66450) | Surface soil microbial communities from Centralia Pennsylvania, which are recovering from an underground coalmine fire - Coalmine... | ecosystem: Environmental > Terrestrial > Soil > Unclassified ... | reverse complement strand
TACTGCGGTGGAATCCTTCGGGCATCCTGGCTGCAGTCGGCGTTCTGACGGTGGCCGCGACGGTCGTGATCGCGTGGACGGTGCCCGCGGCGTTCATCCGGTTCGTCATCTGGTGCTTGACTCGGATCTTCTTCCGTGTTCGCGTGATCGGCGCAGAGAACATTCCCAGGGCCGGCGGCGCGCTGATCGTCTCGAACCATGTGAGTTATGCGGATGCGATCCTCATCGGCTGCGCTACTTCACGGTCGGTTCGGTTCCTGATGTGGCAGCCGCTCTACGAAAACCGGTGGCTGAAGCCGATTTGCCGGCTTTTCGAGACCATCCCACTGGCGCAGGGTTCGGCGAAGGAGGCGCTGCGGCCGCTGCGGCAGGCTCGGGCTGTCGTGGAAAACGGCGGGCTGGTGTGCATTTTCCCGGAAGGCAAACTTACTCCCAATTCGCAGGTTCAGCCTTTCCAGCGCGGCGTTGAAGTGGTTGCGCACGGGCTCGATTCCACCCCGATCGTGCCGGTTTATCTGGATGGTCTGTGGGGCCATGCGCTCAGCCTGAAGGGTGGACGCCCGTTTGCGTCGAGGCTGAGTCTCCGGCATTCAGTAACGATCTGTATCGGTGCGCCCTTCAGCGGACCCGTTTCGGCAGCTCAGTTGCGCCAGCGCGTTCAGGAGTTGGGAGTCGAAGCAGCCACCGCGGGTCGGGAAGGCAACTCGACGCTGCCTCATCGATTCGTTCGCGCCGCGAAGCGGAACTGGTCTTCGATCGCCATAGCCGATTCCACGGGGAAGCAGCTGGCGTTTGGAGAGACGTTGACTGCATCGCTGTGCGTCGGGCGCAAGCTGCAATCGAGCTGTCCCGGGAAGAATGTGGGCCTGTTGTTCCCGGCATCGGCCGGAGGTGCTCTGGCGAATCTTGCTGTTACGATGGCGGGCAAAGTTGCAGTGAACCTGAATTTCACCGCGGGTGCGGAGCAACTGCGCTACGCACTGCGGCAGTGTGAGATCGGGACTATTTTGTCGTCGCGCGCGTTTCTGGAAAAAGCGAAACTCCCGGAGTTGCCCGGGATCGTGTTCCTGGAGGATCTGGCGGCCTCGGTCTCCCCGGCGAACAAGCTCCTGACCATGGCGAAGGCCCGGCTTCTTCCCACGCGCGCGATTGCCGGAGCGGTGGTACCCGACGATCCGGCCGCTATCGTGTTTTCGAGTGGAAGCACCGGAACTCCGAAGGGAGTTGTGCTTTCGCACTGGAATCTGGTGGCAAACGCCGATGCCTCCGCGGCGGTGTATTCGGTCGACCGCCGCGATTGCATGCTGGGCGCCCTGCCGTTTTTCCACTCCTTCGGCTATACGTATACGCTCTGGTTCCCGCTGTTGAACGGATTCAAGGCTGTTTTTCACTCGAATCCGATGGATGCCCCGACCATTGGCGAACTGGCCGCCGCTCACCGGCCCACGCTGTTTCTTTCCACACCCACTTTCTGCCTGAGTTATCTGCGGAAGTGCACGCGTGATCAGTTCGCGGGGATACGGCATCTGCTGGTGGGGGCGGAGAAGTTGCAGCCTTCGTTGGCCGCCGCATTTCAGGAGAAATTCGGAGTTTCGCCGATGGAAGGATATGGATGCACCGAGATGGGGCCGGCGGTGTCCGTAAACGTGGCCGGTGCGGACAAACCCGGGAGCGTTGGCCGGCCGTTGCCTCATGTGGCAGTGCGAATCGTCGATGCGGAAACGATGGAGCCTGTTGCCGAGGGCCGGACAGGGCTGCTGCTGGTGAACGGGCCGGGACGGATGTTGGGCTATCTCGGAGACGAAGTTCGAACTGCGCAGGCGATTCATGCCGGTTACTACGTGACCGGCGATCTGGCATACCAGGACGCGGATGGGTATCTCTATATCGTCGACCGGCTCGCGCGCTTCAGTAAGATCGCCGGTGAGATGGTGCCGCACCTCAAGGTCGAAGATGCTCTGCGCGATGTCGTGGGAGACGGTCGTTGTGTTGTCACGGGCGTCCCCGATGAACGGCGTGGCGAGAGGCTCGCGGTAGTGTATGCGAGCGAGAACGTGACGGCGGCGCAGATGATTCGGCATCTGGAAGCGAGCGGATTGCCCGCGCTGTGGATTCCGAAGCGCGACTATTTCTGCAGGGTGGCGGCGATTCCTGTGCTTGGTACCGGCAAGGTCGATCTTAAGGCGGTGCGTGCTATCGCTATGGAGCAGGCGCTGCAGGCATGAAACTCTTCGGGCTTCTTCATGTTGCAATTCTCGGAACCATAGCAGGGGTGGCCGCGGTACTTGCCTGGCTTTGCCGGCGGGGCATCCTTCAGTCGAGGCCGGTTCAATTGGTTGCCGGTCTGGCACTCGCCTCAAACGAACTCGTGTGGTGGGCGTATCGATACTCGAGAGAAGGCTTGCACATGTGGAATCTGCCGCTGCAACTCTGCGATGCGGCGGTCTGGTTGGCGGCAATGGCCTGCCTCACCGCGTTACCGGCCGTCGTTGAATTTTCCTGGTTCGCGGGACTGGCAGGCGCAGGTATGGCACTGCTTACGCCTGATCTGATTTCGCCCTGGCCCAGCTATCCGGCAATATATTTCTTCGTCGCGCATGGCGGCATTGTGATCTCGATGGCCGCGCTGGTACCGGGTGGCCGCCGAAAATTCCGGCGCAGCGCGGTCTGGCGGTCGTTCGTGTGGCTGCTGATCTATGCCGCGGTTGTCGGTCTTGTCGATTTCGCTTCTGGAAGCAACTACATGTTCCTGCTGCACAAGCCCGCTTCAGCCTCACTGCTCGACCGAATGGGCCCGTGGCCCTGGTATCTCTTTTCAGCCGGCGTGGTGGGCCTCATGCTTTTCTGGTTGCTGTGGCTTCCGGTTCGGCAACAAGGAGCGGACCGTTAAAGGATGAGCGGCCAGGTTGAACACGTATCGCGCGTGCGGCGGCCAGGGACGGAATAATCATCAGATCGAATGGCGTGCGGATGGTCGTGAGTTGGATACTGGTGAGCACAGCCGCGTCGCGTTAACAGAGACGCAGACGCCGCGGATTTGACGCAGACGCCCGGGGAGACGCGTGATGTCTGCGTAGCGGCGCTTACGCGGGAAGGAGTAAACTAAGTCCGCGCTTCCCTGATATGGAGGATAAGAATCCATCGTGAAAATCGTGCCCTGCCTGCTGGGCTTCGTGGCCTCGCTTTCGCTTTCCGCCGCCACCGTGGACGGCCTGCGTATCCACTCATCGGTGACCGGTAAAGGTCCGAAAACGGTGATTTTGGTGCATGGCTGGACCTGTGACGAAACCACCTGGACTGAACAAGTACCCGTGCTGGCGAAGCAATATCGCGTCGTGACTCTGGACCTCCCTGGGCACGGTAAGAGCGATTCACCCCCGGACGGCAAGTTCTCCATGGACTTGTTCGCGCGCGCCATCGAAGCTGTACGCGCGGAAGCCGGGGCGAATCCGATCGTGCTGGTCGGGCACAGTATGGGCACACCCGTGGTGGTTCGCTATGCGCGGCTTTATCCGCGGCACACGGCGGCGCTGGTGTTTGTGGACGGCCTGATGGCGATCGTCCCGAATCCCGGAGCCGCGGGAGGCGCGCCCCCGAATGTCGGAGCCATGATGGGCGGGCCGGATGGCCGCAAGAACCGCGAGAACATGGTCCGCGGCATGTTCTCCGCCTCGACGACACCGGCCATGCAGACGAAAATACTCAATATGATGCTGGGCGCGCCCGAGGCCACAGCCGTGGGCGCGATGAACGCGACCTTCGAGCCGGCGGGCCAGACAAACGACGCCCTCACCATGCCCGCGCTCGGCATTTATGCGGATCACTCCCGGATCGCCACTCGCGAATCCGTTCTGGCGCATTTTCCGAATGCCGAATATACACAAGTTCCGGGCACAGGCCACTTCCTGATGATCGAGAAACCGGAAGAGTTTAACAATCTCCTGCTTGCCTTTCTGGCAAAACAGCCGAACTGACTCTATCCCGCGCGGACGGTATCGGTGTGAAGGTGCAGGGCCATAAAATGCCGGATGGCTGTCAGCGCTGTGGATTGAGACGCGCGACTCGCTAACCGTAGAGGAGACTACCTTGCGTCAGGCGTTCCTTATCGCGATCCCTCTGGTGTTTGCAGCCGTTCTCCGCGCCGAGAGCGGCTACGAAGCGTGGTTGCGATATGCGCCGAAGCTCCCGCCGCTTCCCGCCGCTATAGCTGTCCTGGACGATTCATCCGTTATCGACAGCGCGCGCGATGAGCTGATACGCGGCTTGGGCGGAAAACCGCGAATCGTATCCGGCGTTCCAAAAGAAAACGCCATAGTTCTCGGAACTCCGGGCAAACTGCCGGCGGCGTGGGGCCTCAAGGCCGACATCGCACCAGACAGTTATTGGTTGAAGACTGTCGAAAGCGGCGGCTTCAGGTACACCGTCGTGACCGCGCCCAACGACCGCGGGATTCTCTACGGGGCTTTTGCTCTGCTGCGGAAAATTTCACTCGGAGAGACAGTCGGCGCACTCGACGAGCGGCAATCGCCTGCCTCTCCCATACGCTGGGTCAACCAATGGGACAACCTCGACGGCACGATCGAGCGCGGCTATGGCGGCCGGTCGATTTTTTGGGAAAACGGCCGCGCCCGCGCGGATCTCAGCCGCGTGAGCGATTACGGCCGCATGCTGGCATCGGTCGGCATCAACGGGTGCGCGATCAATAACGTCAATTCGGACCAGCGCATGCTGACGCCGGAAACGATCGCGGACGTGGCGCGCATTGCGGAGGCGTTCCGGCCCTGGGGCGTGCAGGCGGTACTCTCGGTCGATTTCGGAAGCCCGAAATCCATGGGCGGGCTGGATAGTTTTGATCCGCTCGACCCTCGCGTCGCGGCCTGGTGGAAATCCAAAGTGGACGAAATTTATCGCGCCGTGCCCGATCTCGGCGGCTTCGTCATGAAGGCCGATTCAGAGGGCCGTGTGGGTCCGTCGGTTTATGGAAGGACCCACGCCGATGCCGCCAATGTGGTGGCACGCGCGCTCAAACCGCACGGCGGCCGCGTCTTCTATCGCGGGTTCGTCTACGACCATCACATGGACTGGCGGAATCCGAAGAACGATCGCGCGCGCGCCGCTTACGATAACTTCGAACCGCTCGACGGCCGGTTCGACGACAACGTGGTCATTCAGATCAAGAACGGCCCCATCGATTTTCAGGTGCGGGAGCCGGCGTCGCCGCTTTTCGGCGCTTTGGAAAAAACCAACAAAGCCATCGAACTGCAAATCACGCAGGAATACACGGGGCAGGCGCGGCACATGGTCTACCTTGTTCCCATGTGGAAGGCGGCGCTCGATTTCGACCTGCGTGTCCACGACCGCGCCATGCCGGTGAAGCGCCTGGTCGGCGGGTTTGTGGGCGTTGCCAACGTTGGGCTTGACGATAATTGGTTCGGTAATCATCTCTCCCAGGCGAATCTATACGGCTTTGGACGGCTGGCATGGAATCCGGATCTCAGCGCGCGGCAGATTTCCGATGAGTGGACACGGCTCACTTTCGGCGATGTTCCCGCGATCGCGGCGATGCAGCTGAGTTCGTGGCGCACTTACGAAAATTACACCGGGCCGCTTGGTCTGCAGACGCTCACCGATATCACCGGCAATCATTACGGCGTGAATGTGGAAGCGTCCGAGAGGAATGGCTGGGGCCAGTGGCATCGGGCCGATAAAAACGGCGTCGGCATGGATCGCACGGTTGCCACAGGCACTGCTTACATCGGCCAGTACAGTCCCGCGGTGGCGCGGATGTACGAGTCAGTCGCGACATGTCCCGACGATCTGCTTCTGTTTATGCATCACGTTCCGTATACGTGGAAACTGCATTCGGGTAAGACCGTGGTTCAAACCATCTACGATTTGCACTATGAAGGCGCCGAGGCGGTCGAGGGTTATGTGCGGACGTGGAAAACGCTGAAGGGCCGAGTGGACGATCGGCGGTACCGGGAGATTCTGGCGCAGCTCGAGTATCAGGCCGGCCAGGCTGAAGTGTGGCGCGATGCGGTTTCGAATTGGTTTATGCGCGAGTCCGGCATCCCCGATGTCAAGGGCGGGGTGGGTCATTATCCGGGCCGTTTTGAGGCGGAATCCATGATGCTTAAGGGTTACCGGGCGATCGATGTTACGCCGTGGGAAGCTGCTTCGGGTGGCAAAGCCATTGAGTGCGCTACGGACCCGTGCACCGCGACTTTGCGCTACAACGGCCCTCCAGGGCGGTACACGATTCGCGTGCAATATTTCGATCTGAACGATTTCAGGGTCACTGTCGGAGATCGAGTGGTCGACGAATGGGCGGCGTCCGGGCGTTCGCTTTCACGGAAGATCGATGGCTCGTCTTCCACGCGACGGACGATTTCAGGAGTTGCGCTGCGTACCGGCGATCAGATCCGGGTTGCCGGCGGGGCGCTGGATTACATTGAGCTGGTCCCTTACAGCGACGCTCCGTGACAGTCGCGGTTCAGAAGATAATGTTACTGAGTGAACATATCGGCGCGTATCGGATTCGGCGTTGCGCTTATACCGCTTGCCTTCCTGACTGCCCAGAACATCGTAGTCGATACGACTCTGGTGGTGATTCCTGTCACGGTCACCGATCCGATGAACCGTTTCGTCCTTGGGCTCGAGAAGAAGGATTTCAGCGTTTTCGAAGACGGCGTCGAACAGAAGGTCACGCATTTCTCGGGCGAAGATGCGCCGCTTTCCGTTGGGATCCTCTTCGATACCAGCGGTAGCATGGACCTGAAAACGGACACATCCCATCACGCCGTATCTGAATTCCTGAAGACCATGAATGCGCAGGATGAGGCGTTTCTGATCCAATTCAGCGACAAGCCGGAGTTAGTGCAGGAGTTCACCGGGAGCCCGAAAGACATCGAAGACCGCATGGGCAAGTTGAAAACCGGGGGCCTCACGGCGCTGCTCGATGCCGTGGAATTGGGCGTGCGCGAGATGAAGAGAGCGAAGAATCCGCGCAAGGCTTTGGTGGTGGTTTCCGATGGGGGCGACAATAACAGCCGCTACACGGGCGCCGATATCAAGGACATCGTGAAGGAAGCGGACACGCAGATTTACGCGATGGGTGTTTTCGAGCCCAATTTTTTCCCGTCATTGGCGACGGAACTGGTATCCGGCCCGCGCCTCCTCGCGCAGATCGCGGATCAGACGGGTGGGCGCGCATTCGGTGCGTCCGGGTTCAGCCAACTTCCGGGAATCGCCGAGAAGATCGCGATCGAACTGCGCAACCAGTACGTGCTCGCCTACTATCCGACGAACAGCGAACGCGACGGAAAGTACCGCAAGGTTGAAGTGAAGATGCACCCGCGGAAAGGCCTCCCGGCACTGAAGGCGCGATGGCGGTTGGGGTATTATGCCCCGGCACAGTGATCTTGACAGAATCTCAGATTAGATATAATCTCAAGTATTCGTGGATGCCGGGGCAATAAAACGGACACTGGGGGACAGCGGATTGCGCTGCACTCCGCAGCGCTATGCCGTGATGGCATTCCTGACCAAACACAACAGGCATCCCACCGCCGCGGAAATTTTCGGCGCCGTGAATCGCGTGGATCCGCGCTCTTCGCGGGCCACGACTTATAACAATCTGCGGGACCTGGTGCAGGCGGGATTGGTGCGTGAAGTGGCCGTCGAGGGCCGTGCCGCGCGCTTCGATGCGAAAGGCATGCCGCATCATCATTTCATTTGCGATCGCTGCGGCAATGTTGAGGACATCGAATGGTACGAAGTGCCCAGACCCCCATCGGCCTCCCTCGGCAAGCGGATTCTTCGCGAAGCTGAACTCATTTTCCGCGGTCTCTGCGCGAAGTGCGCTCCGCGGCAGGTTTCCCGGTCATAGTTCGCGGCATTTTTCTTTGACAATTTCGAAAAGAGGACAAACAAATGGATCAGGAAGTTAAAGCGACAGCAGCGGCTGTCCCCAACAATGAGCAAAGCATCTCAGGCGACATCAAGTGCCCCGTATCGAGCGGCCCGCGCAGACACACGGTGGCCGGCGCCCCGACCAACGCAGGCTGGTGGCCCGATCAGCTGAACCTGAAGATCCTGCATCAGCACTCCCCTCTGTCCGATCCCATGGACAAGGACTTCAATTATGCCGAAGAATTCAAGAGTCTCGACCTCGATGCCGTGGTCAAGGACCTCCACGCTCTGATGACGGACTCTCAGGAATGGTGGCCCGCGGATTATGGCCACTATGGGCCGTTTTTCATTCGTATGGCCTGGCACAGCGCGGGTACCTACCGCATTGGCGATGGCCGCGGCGGCGCAGGCGCGGGCACCCAACGTTTTGCGCCCCTCAACAGCTGGCCCGACAATGCGAGCCTCGACAAGGCGCGCCGGCTCCTCTGGCCGATCAAGCAGAAGTATGGACGGAAACTCTCGTGGGCCGACCTCATGGTCCTCGCGGGTAACGTCGCCCTCGAGTCGATGGGATTCAAGACCTTCGGCTTTGCCGGCGGCCGCGAAGACGTTTGGGAACCCTCGGAGGACATTTTCTGGGGACCTGAGGGCAAGTGGCTGGGGGACGAGCGCTATAAAGGCGACCGTGAGCTCGACAATCCGCTCGGCGCCGTCCAGATGGGGCTGATTTACGTGAATCCTCAGGGGCCCAATGGAAAGCCCGATCCGATCGCCGCGGCGCGGGATATCCGGGAGACGTTCGCCCGCATGGCCATGAATGACGAAGAGACCGTTGCGCTCATTGCCGGCGGCCACACGTTTGGCAAGACACACGGCGCCGCCGACGCGGATAAATATGTCGGCGCCGAACCCGAGGGCGCGCCCATTGAGGAACAGGGACTCGGCTGGAAGAATACTTTTGGCAGCGGCAAAGGCGGCGACGCGATCACCAGCGGACTCGAAGGCGCATGGACCACTACGCCGGTGAAGTGGAGCAACAACTACTTTGAGAACCTGTTCGGCTTTGAGTGGGAGCTTACCAAAAGCCCAGCCGGCGCGCACCAGTGGACTCCTAAGAATGGCGCCGGCGCCGGCGCCGTTCCGGATGCTCACAATCCGTCGAAAAAGCACGCGCCCTTTATGCTCACTACGGACCTCTCTCTGAGGATGGATCCAATCTATGCCCCAATCGCCAGGCGCTTCCATGACCATCCGAAGGAATTTGCGGATGCCTTCGCCAAGGCATGGTACAAGCTGACGCACCGCGATATGGGCCCTCTCTCGCGCTACCTCGGTCCACTCGTTCCCAAGGAGCCGCAGATCTGGCAGGATCCTGTTCCGCCGGTGGATCATGAATTAATCGGAGAGAAGGAAGTTGCCGCTCTGAAGGCCAAAATCCTCGCATCGGGCTTGTCGATTTCCCAGCTCGTCGCTGCAGCCTGGGCTTCGGCGTCGACGTTTCGCGGTTCCGACAAGCGCGGCGGGGCCAACGGGGCGCGCATCAGCCTCGCCCCGCAAAAGGACTGGGAAGCGAACCAACCGGCCGAACTCGCGAAGACCCTCGAAAAGCTGCAGGCGATCCGGAAGGATTTCAATGGCTCGAAGTCCGGCGGCAAGAAGGTTTCCCTCGCGGATCTGATTGTTCTGGCCGGCGACGCCGCCATCGAGGAATCCGCGAAAAAGGCGGGCCACGACGTGAAGATTCCCTTCTCCCCCGGCCGCACCGATGCCTCGCAAGCGCAGACCGACGTGCACTCTTTCGCCGTGCTGGAGCCGGTCGCGGACGGCTTCCGCAACTACCTCAGGAACGGCCAGGAAAGACCGGCGGAGGAGCTGCTGGTCGATCGGGCTCAGTTGCTGACGCTCACCGCCCCCGAGATGACGGTTCTCATCGGCGGCCTGCGCGCCCTGAATGCGAATTTCGGCCAGTCCAAACACGGCGTATTCACGAACCGGCCCGGCACGCTGACCAACGATTTCTTCATTAACCTGCTCGACATGAAGACGCGGTGGCAACCAACTTCGTCCGCGGGCGTGTATGAAGGGCGCGATCGCGCCACAGGCGAAATCAAGTGGACCGGCACTCGTGTCGACCTTGTATTCGGTTCGAATTCCCAACTCAGGGCAATCGCTGAAGTCTACGCGTGTGACGACTCGAAGGAGGCGTTTGTGAAGGATTTCGCGGCTGCGTGGAACAAGGTGATGAACCTGGATCGCTACGACCTTGCCTGAAGTGGGGCAGACGATCGGGTTCCGTCGTCACACTACCGGCGGCCGCCCACATGTACGGCCCCGCCAATACGCGGCGCCGTGACCGCCGGGCGCGGCATGAATACCGGACGCGGTGTCGTGGTTGCGCCCCCGATACCAAGACCGGACGGAAACCTCGGGCGGACGGAATAGATCGAGGTGTACCCATAGCGCGGCGTGTACAGGGAGGAGGCCATCCGCGCACGGGCCAGGGTCAACACGGCCAGGCTGGGATACGGCGAAAAAGCGGAATAGTTGGGATAGAGATAGCTGTAGTAGCCGTAAGGATTCACTCCGTAAGGACTCATTCCCATGGGCGGCATCGGCACCGGCATGTAGCCGACATACGACGCGAGGTCGTCGGGAACTCCGGGACCGGTATCGAGCAGCGGATCGCTGATCGATTGTGAGTTTGTCAGATTGCTCGCGATGAGCGAGCCGCGCTCTTCCGACCACAAATCCAACAGCCCGTCGGAGCCCTCGGTGAATCTCTTCACCACGGGAGCGCCGTCGAGCGGCATCAGTTGAGACGCCTCAATCGTTACGGGGTCGCCGTTGTGCGTAACTTCGGCCTCGCCCTCGTATACACGAAGCTGCGCGGGTTCCGCGTCCATCCGGTAGTGGCCGGGTTTCAGAAATCGAATCGTCGTGTCCCTGAAAACGATCTTGACGAATGCGCCTTCGGGCGCGCGCGCCGAGTCGAGAATAGAGGAACCCGAGACCAACTCGACCTGCGTGTCGTCAATAGCGTTGGAAATCATCCGGATGCCGCTGTCCTCCCCGATCCGGAGATAGGTGTCCGGCGTGAGCAGTACCTCGGCGCGGCCACCCTGGCTGGAGAGAGTGGACCCCTCTCTCATGCGCGCGAATGTGCCGGATTTTCGTACCAGCGGCTGGCCATCGAGAAAGACCACGCCTTCGAAGAAGTTAACCAGTCCCGAACGGGCGGAAATCACCGATTGACCAAGCGCGGGCGGCAAAAGGAATGACGCGGGCGGGAGAATCAGAAAAAGGAGCACAGCGGCGGAAAGCAAGCGCCTGCGCATGGGACACCTCTGTTACAGCATAATGTATTCAGGGGTGGTATGAAACTGATTTTTCTGGCCTTTGTTCTCGCCATTACTCTCAGCGCGCAGGACTTGGTCTACCAGTGCCCAATGGATCCCGACATCCGGTCGAACAAAGAGGGGGTGTGTTCCCGTTGCGGCATGAAATTGAAGGCGGGAATACCCGAGCCCGAAGAGTTTCCGATGGACCTGAAACTCACGCCGCGCGCTCCCCGGGCGGGAACAAAAACCCAGCTCGAATTCACGGTCCGCGATCCGCACAACGACCGCCAGATCGAACACTTCGAGATCGTGCATGAAAAACTTTTTCATATGTTCGCGGTCAGCCGGGATATGAAATTCTTCGTGCACGATCACCCGGTGTTCGGCGACGACGCGAAGTTCCGCTACGATCTGACATTTCCGAGTCCGGGGTTATATCGAATTCTGGCCGATTTCTACCCGGAAGGCGCGACGCCGCAGTTGATTGCCAAAACCGTGATTGTGCCTGCCGTGCCAGGATCGGGGCAACCGCAACTGCCGGCCCCCGCTTTGACGCGCGATTATTCCACCAAAGAGACCGAGAACATGCATGTTTCGCTCACCACCGATCCGCCGCAGCCGATCGCCGGGCAGAAGACGATGATGTTCTTTCATCTCGAGCCCGCGGATGGGATCGAGAAGTACATCGGCGCCTGGGGCCATATGCTCGCCGCCAGTGACGACCTGATCGACATGATCCACACGCATCCGTTCATCGCCGACGGCGGTCCCGAAATGCAATTCAACGTGTACTTCCCACGTGAGCGTGTTTATCGCGTCTGGGTGCAGTTCCAGCGCAAAGGCGTGGTCAATACCGCGCAGTTCGATATCCCCGTGCAGGATCTCAAGTAAAACAGAGCTGCCCGCAGGCGATCACGACCGCAGCAGATCGATTACGATCCATCCGCTTGTTAATCCGAACGCTTCACCGCCGTAGACATCCTACACAACAAATAGTAGAATGCCTGCACAATGGATCGAGATTCCGTTTCCCGTGTCGAACTGCTGCAAGGCACGCTCGACCTCCTCATTCTTCGCACCCTGCTTGCGGGACCCACCCACGGCCACGCCATCGCCAGGTACATTCAACGGGTCTCGGAAGATCTCCTCCAGGTCGAAACGGGATCCCTCTACCCGGCGCTCCATCGACTGGAGGCCAGGGGTTGGATCGAAGCGGATTGGAATCTGTCCGAGAAAGGAAAGCGCGCCAGGTTTTATCGCCTCACACGGCTCGGGCGCAAACGACTCGTAGCCGAACGGTCGAAATGGGAAGCGTTCTCGCGCGCGATGGGATTGGTTTTGAATACAGCCGGCGAGGAGGGACATTGAATACCTTCATCCGCAAACTCAACTGGTTCCTGCACAGTCCTGACAAGGAAGCTGAGCTGCGGGCTGAGCTCCAGTTCCATCTGGAGGAAGAAGCGGAACTGCGTCGAACGGACGGGTTGGCGCCGCAAGAGGCGCGCTCGGCAGCCCTGCGTAAATTCGGGAACGTCACACTCATTGCCGAGGACGCCCGCGCCGAATGGATTCCGGTTTGGCTCGATCGGATTTTTCAGGACCTCCGCCATGGACTCCGCACGCTGCGGCGCGACCGGGCGTTTGCTCTGACGGCAATCGCGACGCTCGCGCTCGCCATCGGGTTGAACGTCACGGTTTTCGCGGTCATGAACACGATGCTGTTTCGGGGCTTCCCGCTCGTCCATAGGAACGACCGGCTGGTTTATATCCAGGAGCATTATCCATCAGGCGCGGGCACCATCACTTACCTCGATTTCGAGGATTGGCGCGCTCAGGCGCACTCTTTCGAGGGAATGGCGTTCGTCGGGGAAAAGAATATCAGTCTCAGCTACGCGGAGGGGCGTTCGGTCGACGCCAGTGCCTTCACCATCAGCACGAACACATTCGGGTTGCTTGGAGTTAAGCCGGCTCTCGGACGGGATTTTGTGCCGGCGGATGAAGCCTCGGGAGCGGCACCGGTCGTAATCCTCAATCACCGCTTCTGGGAGAGCCGGTTTGGAGGGCGCCGGGATGTTGTCGGTGCATCGGTTCTTGTCAACAAAGCTCCTGCAACCGTCATCGGCGTGATGCCCGAAGGCTTTGACTTTCCGACACAATTCGACGTCTGGATGCCATACGTGCGCGGCTCTGAAGTAACCCAGAGGACTCCGGAAGCCTTCCTGGCGGTTGCGCGACTCCGCGACGGCATAAACCTGCGTGAGGCCCGTGCGGAGCTTGAAACGATCAATCGACGCCTGGAAACCGCGTATCCGGCGACGAATCGCGGTGTTGTCCCCAAGGTGGATACATATTCGCAATCCTGGATCGGCCCGGATGCGCCCATCATCTACGGCTCGCTTTGGGTGGCGGCGTGTTTCGTGTTACTGATCGCATGCGCCAACCTGGCCAATCTCTCGGTGGCGCGAACCGTCGGGCGGTGGAGCGATTTTTCGATCAGGATTGCACTCGGCGCGGGCCGGGGGCGGATGATGCGCCGGATTTTCGTCGAAAGCCTGGCGCTGACAAGTGTGGCCGGAGTACTCGGCTGGTGGATCGCGAAATGGGGCGTGCGCGCGTGGGCGATCAAGACCGCTTCAATTTACCAGATACTCGACTATACGCTGAACTCCGGCACGCTGGCCTGGTTGGTTGCCATCTCCCTTGCCGCGGCGATCCTGTTTTCACTCGCTCCGATGGGCAGGGTCTTGCAGATTGGTGTAAAGAGCGCTTTGAAGAGCGACGCTCCGGGTGTCACGCCAGGTCTGCGCGGCAAACGCCTGGCGGCGGTACTGGTCGCAGGCCAGATGGCGCTCGCCACTGTGTTGCTGTCGGGCACAGGCGTCCTGGTTCGGAGTCTCATGAACGTTGTAAGCGCCGACACCGGCGTACGCGATCCCGAAAACGTGCTGGTTGGATTGTTAATTTTGCCATCCGAAAAATACCCGGGCCCCGCAGCCCGTCTTGGGTATATCGACCGGTTCGAAGCGAAGGTGAGAGCCATTCCGGGGATTGAAGACGAGTCCGTGGCGAGCAATATTCCCGTGAATTTCGGAAATCGGCGGACGTTTGAGATAGAGGGAAGGCCGAACCCGCCGGACGGCGCGGATGCTGTCCAGTTCCTGAGCGTCGGATCGGACTACTTCCGCGTGGTGGAAACGCCCGCGATGTCGGGCCGCGACTTCAACGGCGGAGATCGCACCGCGACATTACCGGTTGCCATCGTGAACCAGAGTTTTGCCGCCAGCTACTGGCCTCGGGAGCAACCCCTCGGTAAGAGGCTTCGTTTCATCGATCGCAAGAAGCCGTCCGACTGGCTGACCGTGGTGGGAGTCGTCCCGAATATCATGCAGGGTGACCCCACGCGGCGGCAGTTCAAACCTCTGGTCTATTTGCCTTACCGGCAGGCCACGACGGTGCTTGGTGCGAATTTTCTCCTGCGGACGGGCGTGCCTCCCGCACAAGTGGCACAAGCTGTCCGAACCGAAATACAGAAACTGGATCCCGATGTGATCCTGAAAAAGTTCACCACCCTGAAAGCCAGCTTCGGGTTTGATCCCGACCGAATGGATCGCGCGCATAGCGAGATGGGCAAGTACGCGGCGGTGGCCCCCATCTTTGCCGTGATGGCGCTGCTTCTCGCCGCTGTCGGCCTCCATGCCGTCATCGCGCATTCAGTGAGTCAGCGCACGAAAGAAATCGGTGTGCGCCAGGCGATCGGCGCGGCGGCGGACCAGGTCCGAACGATGATCCTTCGCGAGGGCATGTTGCCGGTAGCGATTGGTCTCGTCGTGGGCCTCGCGTCGTCTTTCGCGGTGAATCGCATTCTGCAATCGCAGTTAGTCGGCGTATCGCCGTATGATGTCGCGACGATGACGGCCGCGCCGGTGGTGCTGATCTTAGTCGCGCTGCTCGCCTGCCTGATTCCGGCACGGCGGGCCATGAACGTCGATCCGGCCGTCGCCTTGAGACATGAATGAAGAAGGTTTCACAGACACTGTGGGGTAGACCACAACGGACATGCGGCTGCCAGCCGCGTTGTCTCACGCCTTGGCGAGTCGCGGCCTTATTTCGGAACCATCATGTGCGAGCGGTCTTTTTCGTTTTCGTTGCAGTACATTTCGAAGATGTCGTTATCGGCAACGAGACTATAGCCGATCTTCACCGTGAACGTTCTGCTGTAGTGTTTCGGATCGTCCCAGGTGATCGTTGTGTCGAGATGGCCGAAATCGCGGCGCTGAAAGCGCTCCGTGACGTGCATGGCTTCCCTGCGCGGATGGCCCATGCCGTCGATCGGCGTTTCCTCGTTGATTCCGCGTGTTTCGACGACGAACGTGTCGCCTTCCCAGCGGCCGATCGAATAGCCCGGACGCGCGGGAAATTCGCAGCTACCGGGGAATTTACGGCCGTCCGCGAAAACCTGGCGATGCAGGTTGTCGACCTCGTAGAGGATCATCGTCTCCTTTGGCGCCTGAAGGATCTTGAAAGGCTCCGAAAGCAGAGCCATAGCGGTTGGGGCAGACGAGGGTCACGCCGCGCGACTGAATTCCGGCAGGGCATTCATTCCGTACTTGTGCACGGCGAAGATCTCCATGCCGATCGGGCCGCTCTCGGCGTCCGCGAGGCTGCCAAAGAGCCCCGCTGCATTTCCTGCACGCTGGTGGACTCATGCATCCACACGCCGGTGAGACCGGGCTTGCCGTTGGCTGCGCGCGGCGCTGGAGCGGCGAGGTTTGGCTTGCCGTCTTTCAACGGAGTGCCCGGTGGCGGATAGTTGAGCCACTGGCCCCAAACCACCCTTCGGCGGTATGTACCCCGATGGCAAAACAAAGTGCTCCCGTCCGCTCAACGCTTGCGTGGCGTCGCGTACACCTCGATCCACGAGACGTTGGAGCATCCGGCTGTACCGTGTCCACCGCCGGGCATGAGATCGACGTAACCGATCTCGTCCACGCGGCTCAAGTCCGGGTTATTGACTTCCAGCTTTACGACGACCCTCTCCGGATCGAGCTCGAACCAGCGCTGATCGTCGAACGTCACCTCGGACACCACGAAATCGCCCGTGAAACCCTCCGCTCCCACCATCCGCCTCTGTGGGCTCTGGAATGTCTGGCTGCCGGCGAGCAGCTTGCCGTCGGCAAGCTTCACGACCGGATGCAGCACGTGCAGATTCTCCGTGCGCGTTCTCCAGCGCATCCTCGTCAGGCCCGTCAGATCGAGGTAGGCCTTCTTGTACCTCAGCGTCAGCGCCACGGGCGAGGTCGTGAAGCCGTTCCAGACGTCGGGGATGCCGTTGTGCTCGGTCGCCTGTATGTTGCGTGCGTCCGTGCCGTAAAGCCGCAGTTCCAGGTCCGGATTGGTCAAGGCCTGCTGCGTGATGCGGCGATTCTCGTCATTCAGCGGTCCCGTATGCGGCGGCTGCTGCCAGACCTCGCGGAACAGCAGCGGCGGCGTCACCGCCTCATGCTCCAAAAGACCGGGGGTCAGGGCGTTGGACTGCGCGACAGCGTTACGCCCGCCGCACGCGAACAGCGCGATCCAGCCCGCGATGGCCCACACACGGGTACTTAAGAAAGTCGAGAACATGTTACCCCCCTGAATCGTATCGCAGCGACCTATTTGGGAGCCGGAAATATGGCGATGCGGTCGCCCCGGAACGACCCTACCCAAAGGTCATTGCCGATCGGTATTGCCACGGTGCCCGATGCGAAGGATTCGCTGTTCGGCTGATTGATGAGCTGCGTTGTCTTCAGTGTTTCGGGATCGACCCTTACCACGTTTGTCGTCTGTTGTCCCTGGCCTGCCGCCAAAATGGATCCATCCGGCGCAAATCGGATGTTGTCTACGCGAAAACCCAACGGCACCGTATCCCGCTTTACAGGAGTTTGACCGCGCGATAGCCGTAAGAAGGATTGGCTTCCCCACGCGGCGACATACAGCCACTTCCCGTCCTTGGAAACCTCAACGCCATTAGCCCCCGCGGCTTCGCTGCCCGGCACTTTGTTCCAGCCTTTCCCCGTGTGCCATTCCCAGAGCTCGCCATTATTCTCCCCGGCCATCATCTTTGTGCGGGAAGCGCCCGCATTCGCGCCGCGCTCCAGAAAATTGGTTGCGACAAAGCCGCCGCCCGGCAGCGGAACGACAGAGTTCAGTCCAATCGGGTCCGGGGCGACTGCGCACCCGATCCACGTCAAAACCGGGGTCTTGCCGCGCGCATCGACCTGGAAAACTTCGATGGATTCTCTTTTCCCATGGTGGACCGCGTACAGCGTATAGATCGAATTCCGCGCCGCCCGCATAGCCAGACCGTGCGTAGTGAACTTTGCCTTGTCGTCGGGCTCCGGCGCGCCGGGGCAGGTATCGTACGTCTTCTTGTCCAACTGCTCTTTTGCGCTGGAGGACGGGTAGAGCAGCGTGGAAGTCTTGTCTCGAACGCTGATCAACCGGATGCCTCCGCTGCCGGCCATGGAGGATGCGATCACCCAGTCGCTGCCGGGCAAATGGAGCAGATCTTCCGGCGCCTCCTGCCCGCAGACGAATTGGATGTTTCCTGCCGGAGCGCAGCTTGCCGCGGTTTGGGCTGTGAGCGGCTGAACGAGGGCCAACGTCACGAGGAGCGCAGGCGGAGCGATGACTTTCATAAAAACCTCAAGTTAAGGATATGCCACGCCAACGGCAAAAGGTAAATTGCCGGAAGCGGGGTAGCACTGGCGATCTTGTCGCCGGTGGGTTCTGTTCTTGAAAAACAGGGGTCTGGCGATTTTTCCTGCTGGTGCACTCTTGGGAAGTTAGCGGATTTCAGGCGGACTCAAACGACACTCTCATCCGCCAGGCAGGTGCCCCGTCTTCGTAATATCCGCTGATGCGGCGCTCCCGTCTGAACCCGAGCTTTCGATACAACGCGATAGCCGCGGCATTATCCAGCCGGACCATCAGCGTCATCGTGGATACGCCACGCCGCCGCAGGATAGCGGTAAGCCGATTCATGAGCGCGGCGGCAATACCGCCGCCTCGATGAGAAGGCGCCACTGCGATGGAGTCGAGTTCGGAGCGTTTCTGGTTGTGCACGGCGAGGGCGTAACCGGCGACGATTCCCGCTTTCTCCGCAACGAGAAAAAGGCAGTCCGGTGCGGAAAGATAGCCGGCGAAGCATTCCCTTTCCCAGGCATCGCGCCCAAACGACGCCTTCTCGACCCGCACGATAGCAGCGAGGTCGTCGCGGGTCGCTCTCCTGATGCTCAGTCTGTAAGTCGCGGACACCCGCTCCTCTTGGAATCGAATACACCTTCGAGTATCTGCTGTGAGGGACAGGCGGCCAACCTGTCGGCGTCCTGAACTCGCGTTTGAGCTGGACTGGAGAAAGAACATAGGGTGTCCGCCCGGCGTGCGTCTTAGCCCCAATACTCTTCACTTAACAACATTTTCATGCTATTCTGTTTTAAAACAGGAGGCCGTGAAAATGTCGCGAACCGTTGCCAAGCTGCCCGCCGGAAACCGGATCACGGACTACATCA
>Ga0070733_10001294_pt1 | contig 18803 bp, 17 predicted proteins | sample Coa_R1_9_FD_66450 | JGI IMG/M metagenome (GOLD analysis project Ga0070733, IMG submission 66450) | Surface soil microbial communities from Centralia Pennsylvania, which are recovering from an underground coalmine fire - Coalmine... | ecosystem: Environmental > Terrestrial > Soil > Unclassified ... | reverse complement strand
GTGAGTATGTCAATTAAGGAGGATGGTATGGAAGTCGAAATGAAGATCCGGGGGCTGATGGTTGACCCGGTGACCAATATGCCGATCGTCGTCCTGAAAGACGTGAATGGCAACGCTATCCTTCCGATCTGGGTGGGGGTTTACGAAGCCAACGCCATCGCCCTGGAAATTGAAAAAGTCAACACGCCCCGGCCGATGACGCACGATTTGATCCGCAATCTTCTGTTTGGTCTCGAAACAGGTGTAAAAAAGGTCGTGGTAAGCGACCTGAAAGACGATACCTTCTACGCGGTGATCTGGCTCGAACGGAACGGCGAGTTGATTTCAGTGGATTCGCGGCCGAGCGATGCACTGGCGATCGCGCTGCGCTTGGATTGCCCGATCTATGTCGAAGAGACGGTGCTGAAGACGTCCAAGACGGTGGCTGCGGTGGCCGAGGTCGGCAACAACGAAGAACTGCGCCGCTGGCTCGAAAATCTGAACGACGAGGATCTGGGCCGCTACAAAATGTAGCCGCCGGCTATTCCTTCTTCTTCGGTGCGGCTTTCTTGCCGCCCGCGCGGCCCGCGCCAGCGGGCCCCTTGCCGGTCCAACCGCTGATGTCGTCCTTGTCAACCTCGAAGGTGAGCATGAACGGTTCCTTGGTGTAACCTTTGGCGGTGCCGGAGAATTCGATCTCCCCGCCTGGGTCCATCTTGCCCGGAAGCGGCTCTTCTAACTTTAACGTCACGTCGGCGACTTCCGGATTTTCAACCGCCAGCTTCAGTTCCTTGGGTCGGGTTTCGGGAGTCGTCGAAATCAGCTTGCCCTTGAACTTCATCACGCCGTTGACGTTGCCCGGAAGCCCGGCATCCTTGACGCTGCTCTCGTAATACGCGGGTCCATTGTCGCCGCTGAGTTCCATTTTGATGGAGCGCCACAAGGCCAGCATGGGATTGGCCTTCGCGGCTGCGTCCTCTTCGTCGGCCTTCTTCTTAGCGATGTCCACGACGCTATCGATTTTGAAACCAGCGGGCGGCAGGGCGTTGGTCTTGGCCGTGGCTTTCAACTGATCCAAGCCCTGCGCGGAGCCATGATAAGTGGTGTATGCCTTGGTCAGGAACGCGTCCAACTGTTGCCGTTGCGCGGCCGGCAGGGCATTCGGCCCATCATAGGAGGCCACCCGCGCGTACTCGAACAGTGCGAGAGGCGTTTTATCGGGATGCTCCTTCTGCTGGCCTAGCAATACGGTTGCAAGCTGTTGCGAGGCCACTGCATTGGTCGGATCCATCTCGAGAGTTTTGCTGAGCTCGGACTCAGCCTTGGGACTGTCCTTCTCCACCATCGCGATCCAACCGAGGGTCCATTGCGCGAAATTTTTCATCGCCGGCTTGGCTTGTGCCCACTGGGCGTCGGTCACACCCTGGGGCTTTTTGTCCGCAGCGTAGACCGTGTCGATATTACTTAGCACGTATGCGCTGGTCTTCCCGGCGGTGTCGAGATCCGCCTTATTCTGGGGCGACAGCGCGGCGTTGGGCTGCGCTGGAATCAAGGCGCGAATATAACCCAGGATCTCCTGCAGTGACGCCTGATTGTTGGGATCGGTCTTTAAAATCTCGATCGCGGTGTCAAACGCCTCGCGGTGCTTCATTAATTGCTGATAGGTGATGAGATAGGCTTGCATCCGGACATCGGCATACTCGCTCTGCGGGTAAGCGCTCTTCCATTTGTCCAGGTTCGTAAGGCGCGTAGCCGCGTTGGTGTCTTTCTGGATGGACATGAAAAGGTCGTATTCGGCCATGTCCTTCCAGTTTTTCTGCTTGTCTTGCGCCGCCAGTCCAAGCGCCAATGCGGTAATGGCAACGATGGTCCCTATGGTTTTCTTGAGTAGCACAACGAACCTCCGCTTACGAGTCTGGAACTCGCTCTCATCCTGTCTTGGATTCACACTCCTGCGCAGTATACCCGAAGCCGCAACGAAGCCGCAAGGGTCTTGTCGCCGATGCCGAATCCCCGTCCATTAACAGCCTACACCCTCGCAGGCCGATCTGTGAAATTAGACGCCGGAAATTTGGAAGCGTTTCCCTTGACCCGCACCGGACCGCTATCCTGGTCCCTTGCATGCGCTGGATCGATTTGGCTGTGATCCTCGTCTACCTTGCCGGCATCACCTGGTTCGGGGCGCGCTTCGGCCGTTCCCAACGAACCCTGCGAGACTACTTCCTGGGCGGCAAAACTGTGCCCTGGTGGGCCATCTCGCTTTCTGTGGTCTCGGCGGAGACCAGCACGCTCACCGTGATCGGAACGCCCGCTCTGTCTTTTCAGGGTAATTTCGGTTTCCTGCAACTGGTGTTCGGCTACTTGTTGGCCCGAATCGTCATTGCGACCCTGTTCCTGCCGGCCTATTTCCGGGGCGAGATGTATACCGCTTACGAGCTGATGCGGGTTCGCTTCGGCAATCGAATCCGCCGGCTGACAGCTGTCACGTTCCTGGCTTTGCGCGCCCTGGCGGAAGGGGTTCGCGTTTTCGCAATCTCGATCGTGATTTCGGTGATTCTGGGCTCGGGCGAGACCGCTTCCATCCTGGTCATCCTGTGTCTGACGCTGTTCTACACGTATGAGGGTGGCCTGGCGGCCGTCATCTGGACCGACGTCGCGCAGATGTTTCTGTATGTCGTCGGGGCGGTACTGAGTCTGGTCCTGTTGCTGCGGGAGATCCCGGGCGGGTGGCAGCATGTGACGACGGTGGCCGCGCCGCTCGGAAAATTGCAGATTTTCGATTTCCGGCTCGCTCCCCCAGGAGAGTTTTTCACCAGGACTTATAGTTTCTGGGCCGGGATCATCGGAGGCTGCTTTTTAACCACAGCCAGTCACGGAACCGAGCAGGTGATGGTGCAGAGGCTTCTGGCCGCCCGCGACCTGGGCCGCAGCCGGGCAGCGCTGTTAACGAGTTGGGTCGTGATCTTCATCCAATTCACCTTGTTCTTGGTGATCGGAACTTGCCTGTTCGTGCTCTATCGGGAGCGGGGCGCGCAGCCGCCCGCAGTGATGGACCGGCTCTATCCCTTGTATATCTGGCAGAATCTGCCGCCCGGGGTGGCTGGATTAGTGATGGCGGCGATCTTGGCCGCCGCCATGTCCAACTTAAGCGCTGCGCTGAATGCTTTGGCGTCCACCACCGTGCTGGATTTGTGGCGTCCGCTGGCAAGGCGCGGGGCAGACGACAAGCGGTGGCTGCGTTTGTCCCGGTATGCGACGGTGGTTTGGGGAATGGTTTTATTCGGTGTCGCGCTGCTGGCACGGCAGTGGGGAAGCGTCCTGCAAGCCGGGCTCTCGATCGCGTCGATCGTGTACGGATCCCTCCTGGGCGTGTTCCTACTGGGGTTGCTGACCAAGCGCGTGGGGGAAATCGCGGCCATGTGCGGGATGAGCGTGGGGCTGGCGCTGATGCTCTATGTTCGCTTCGCCACGCCCATCGCGTTCACCTGGTACGTGGTGATCGGCACCGGCGCGACATTCGGAACTGGTATTCTCGTTTCTTTATTTATCAGGGAGGCCCAGCGTGATTGATTCCAAGGCCGGACTGCGGCGCTCGCTGGGCTTCTGGACAGCGTGCGCGGTGGTGGTCGGTACCGTGATCGGAAGTGGCATTTTTCTGGTGCCCTCCGACATGATCCGCGCGGTGGGCTCGCCCGGCATGGTGTTCGTAGTGTGGATCTTCGGAGGGATCCTCACGATGTTCGGCGCGCTGAGCTACGCCGAGCTGTCGGCGGCCATGCCGGAGGCAGGCGGCGAATACGTGTACCTGACGGCCGCCTACGGGCCGCTTTCCGGATTCCTTCTGGGTTGGACTTATACCGCGGTCGGGTTTACGGCTTCCATTGCCGCCAAGGCAGCAGCGCTGTACACGTATCTCGCCGACTTTTTTCCGGGTTTGAACCGGGTGGTATATACGTTAGCGATCCCGATCGGACCCCAGGGAGGGCCCCTTGAAATCCATTCCGGGCAATTGCTCGGAATCGTCGTAATTTTTGGTCTCGCAAGTGTGAACTATGTGGGGGTGCGCGCGGGCGGGGGCGTCCAGGTGGTCACCACCACGTTGAAAATGCTGCTCATCGCCGGGATCATCGTGGTTGGGCTGCTCTCCGCGAGCGGCAGCGCTGCCAATTATCATACCTTTATACCTGCCACTTTGGGGGGTATATCGGGTTTCTTTGCCGCTTTAGTCGCGGCTTTGTGGGCCTACGACGGGTGGAATTACGCCGGAATGATCGGTGGGGAAGTTGAGCGCCCGGGCCGTAACTTGCCTCGGGTGCTGATCCTGGGCACCGGCGCGGTGATCGGGATTTACCTGCTGACGAATCTGGCCTATTTCTACTTGCTGACCGGGACTGAGGCCGGGTCGAGTCCGCGCATCGCGGCCGATGCCATGCGGAGGGCGGTGGGGCCCTCCGGAGGCGCCATTGTCAGCATCGCGGCGGTGATCTCCATTTTTGCTTCCTTGAATGGTTCATTCCTCGCTGGACCTCGCGTGCCTTATGCCATGGCGCGCCGCGGTTACTTTTTCGCGGCCATGGGGCGCGTTCATCCCAGATTCCACACACCGGGAGCCAGCGTTATCCTTTTCGGCGTGTGGTCGTCGTTATTGTTGCTGAGCGGGCGTTTCGAAGATTTGTACCGCATGGTCATCTTCACGGAATGGATTTTTTATGGGATGACTGCCGCAGCGGTTGTGGTGCTTCGGGGGAAGCGCCCCGAGATGAACCGGCCCTACCGGGTCCTAGGCTACCCGTTAGTACCGACCCTATTTGTGCTAGTATCGGTCGGACTCCTTTATTCAACGCTGATAACCTCGCCCCGGGAATCCGGCATCGGTTTAGCGCTGATTGTGTCGGGATTGCCCTTTTATTTTCATTGGAAAGGGGCATCGAAACGAACCCAGAGCGGACCTTGGGACGTCCGTCCAGGGGGTATTCCTCCGGCTATGTAAAATCCGGGCGCTTTCGTCCATGTTGTTCCGTTTCCAGAACAAAAGGCTTGAATATTACTTACAATGGGCGTAAACTCGGGGAGCGTGAATCAGAGCATTGGCGTGCTGCTGTTCTGTTTTCAGAACGGAGCCCGGAGGGCGATGCTCCTTAATAGATCCTCTGGGAGATAACATGGATGTCTTAAAAATGCTGGCTGATTTACGCCAGGAACGTGAGCAGATAGAAGAGGCGATTATCACTTTAGAGCGCCTCGCCCGGGGCCGCGGACGGCGTCGGGGCAGACCGCCAGCCTGGATGGCGGCAATCAAACGGCGAGGCCGGCCGCCGGGCAGTAAGAATAGGAATAAAGAAAGCGCCGCCGCCTAAGTAATCGGTAAAAGCGTCCACCGAAGAAACCTGAGCGATGGTCATCGATCCAGATTGGCTTGAAGAAGAAGCGGGTCGGGTCGGCAAGGTCACCGCTTAGTGTAGTAAGTCCCGAATATCCCACACTCGATCTGCAATCCCCGCTTCCATCGCGGGCGTGAACCTCAGAGTCTTGTCACCCCCGCAAAAATTGTAGAATGCGAAAGATTCTGCCGCTCGGTGTGTGATGTACGCACGCGGGCCGGCCGTCACGGTCGACACCGGAAGTCCCCACTTAGATCGTCAGCTAACGGCCACGATCATGTTGATGCAAGTCTCAGACAGCAAGAGTGACTTTGAGGAGAAATTTGATCGCGTATTTGGGAAACAACCCAGATTGCCCTTCGTGAACGTGAAGGAGAGAATCGCATGATTCCCTGGCGTCCCACTCTCGCGAGGCCACCAACAAGTCAGCAACGATCCATTAAATGGACACTACCTAACAGCTGTGTTCGTTTTTCAGCGAACCAGGCCCCCGGCAAGCTGCTGCCGCGCACTTGCGAGAGTCGTACGCCTCATCATCAACACAGGTGCGCTACGCTAAAACTTATGACTCAAGCAACTTACGATGACGCGAATCTGCTGCTCCACCTGTATGAACTGAGGCGCGAGACCAGGATGCGTACAGCAAGGGCCTGGTTCGTTTCGTCTTTCAAACCGAAAACTCTGGCGGAATTGCAGGAGTTGTGCCCGCCCGCCTCCGACAACAATGCCCAGATGCGCATGGTCACCAGTTATTGGGAGATGGCGGCGTCTTTCGTCGCCGCCGGGGTGCTCAACCCGGAGCTGTTCTTCGTGAACAATCGCGAACTGCTGGTGGTTTGGCTGCGCGTGCAGCACGTGGTGGCTGAGCTGCGTACCACGTTTAAAGACCCTGGTTTCTTGAAGAACCTCGAGACCGTCGGCAAGCAGTATGCGGACTACTTGAACCACACCAGACCGGGAACATTCGATGCGTTCGCGGCTCGTATGGGAGGCTGAACGGCCGCCCGTGCGCCAGCAACCGGATCACTTCGGAGACCAGGAATTGAACCTGGTGTACGTTGCCAAGAAATTGAGTGAGGCGTTACGGCTGGAAAAACTGCTGACCGACGCAGGCCTCGATTACCTGGTTGAACCCGACAAGTACAGCGGGGGGATTATTTTCCAAACCGAGCGCGTGGGCGCGTTTTTCTACGTCATCCCGGAGAGCGAAGCGGCGGTGCGGGAGGCCATGCGGGGTGGCGGCTTCCGCCCTTATGAAATCGAAGGCTAGGGTAAACCGCTAAGTCCGGCCGCGGCCTGCGCCGGATCCTGGTCTGGCTCTTCACGGCGAATGCGTCGGCCGCAGGCCACGGCTGCCCCACTTCTATTGTACGGTCACGGTCACCGAGGTGCCGCTCACGCCAGTGGCCAGATCGGTGGCCGTCACAGTCTGATTTCCGGGGGTATTGAACGTCACGTTAAACGTTCCGGTGCCGTTGGTCAGAGTGGTATCCGGCGGTAGGACAGCGGTGGGGTCCGTACTGGTGAAATGGACCGTTCCGGAGTAATTGAAAATCGTGTTTCCGGCCGCATCCTCGGCCGTGATCCCGACCAGCACGGATGTCCCCGGGGCGAGGACGCCCACTTGGGGGTTGACCTGGAACTTGGTCATCACCCCCGCTCCCACCGGAATCGTCACGATATTGCTGGTGGTGAAGTTCTGAGAGATCGTGAGCCGGGTCTCCGCGTTCATAGTCAAGGTGGAGGGCAACTCCAGCACGATCTGGTTGGTGCCCACCATGCCGATCTCATAATCGTCGGAGATCACGTTTATGGTCGTCCCGCCGGACTGCGCCGACACCGCCACCAGCATCGAGGTGGTCGGACCCGCGTATTGCGTTCCACTGAACGCGTCGTTGTTGGCGTTCAGACCAAGCCCCGTGCCGTACAAGATGATGGTTTCCCCGGGTATCGCGGGATTGGCCGGGGTAATGGGCGCACCGGCAATATTGGCGCAGCAGGTCACCGTATTCGTCGCGGTCAAGGTCAATTGCGCGCCACCGGCATTGGTGGACGCCGTGGTTACAGCCGTACTCAGCCCGATGCCGTAGCCGGCCGACCCTGGTGCTTTGGCCTGAACGCGGATGCGCGTCGACTCCCCCGCGGCTGAGGCCACCACCAGCTCGTTCGGATTGGCGTTAATCAAAGCGATGAACGCGTCGCGGATGGTGGCCAGAGTATCGGTGGACTGCACCGTGTAGGTATAGGTGTAGAATCCAATCACCACGTTGCCGATGTCGCCCGCCTGTATGCCTCCATTCACGGAAAAGGTCCCGGTGGCGAAGCTGGAGCCGTGAACTGCAACCGCCGGGCGCGGTTCGGTGGTCGTGCTGGTGTCGGCGAAGAGCCCAGGGGCAGCCGTATCGAGTGGAACACCTACCGCGTCGGTCACCGTAACGCTTCCGTCACCGTGCCGCACGCGGACCCACGCGCTGACGCTGTTGGAGCCGTACATCTCAAAGGGAACCTCCGCATTGATCTGGTTGGGAGAAACCAGCAGCACCGGTGCCCGCATGCTGTCGAAATACACTTGCACGTTCGCCAGCTCGAAGGGAAGCTGCGGCTGGGAGAGATCCGCGGAGGCGGTCGTCTCGGCCAGGTTTGAACCGAAGATGGTGACCAGCGTCCCCGCCGCGAGGGTGGCCGCGTTCCCGCCGCCGGAGAGATTAGCTCCGCTGGCAGTAGCCGTGATGGTTGCGTTGGTTGAGACCGACGTCGCGAGGGTGATGTTATTTCCAGCCACCCCGGACTGCCGCGCGACCAGAAGAACCGTCGCTAGACCAGCCTCGTCGATGGCACTCGCGTTAGGATCGCCGGCGCCGGAATTGGCGGCATTTATGGCGCCCGTCAGGCCTTTGGCCACCGTATCGACGGTGTCGCCGGTAACGACCTTGTACGCATAGGCGGTCCCATTTATGGTTGCGGTAACGGTGTCGCCGTTGGTGATCGTGCCGCCGATGACCACCGATCCCAGTGCGAAAATCGCCCGGCTGGCGGAATTGACGATGCCGGTGATCGGGACATCGGGGTGTTCCGGCGTGAACACCATAATCCGGTAATCGGTGGCGTCCGCGACATATAAGTTGGTCCCATCCCAGGCGAGCGACGTCGGTGTGGGCGTGACGTTGGAGCCTGAGATAACCAAGTTCGTTACCGTGGGACCGATGCTGGTGGGCGTCGAATAAACGTCCTCAAACGGGTCGGGCTGACCCAGGATCACATCGGCGCTCGCGCCGTTCACCGCGGGTATACTGTTGAACACCAATATCCGGTCGTCGCCGGAGTCGGCTATGAACAGGCGCTGGCCGTCGGAAAGCGCAAATCGCGGGAAGTTCATTGTTGCGGCGCACATGGCCGGGTAGGCCGGGTTCCCGCTGCTGTCCGTGCCTGCCACTGCGCACAAGTGTGTATTGTCGTCGGCGATGGACTGCGTGAAGTCCACCTGCCCCACCTCTACGTCGGCGGGCTGCTGCGTCGAAGTTGGGATCGAGTTCCAGATCAGCACGCGATTAAAACCCAGGTCAGTGATATACAGACGCTGGCCGTCGCTGGTCACCGACACCGGACTCAACATTGTATTGGCGGTTGCGGGAAGGCTGAGGTTGATCTGATTGATCGGCGGCGCGCTTGTGAAGTTGGGCTGTCCCAGCACCACATCGGCGGGCTGGTTATTCTGTGTCGGGATCGAGTTCCAGATCAACACGCGGTTATTCTGCGTGTCGGCCACGAAAAGTTTGCCGCCTTGGATCCAGACGCCCTGCGGACCGCGGAAGGTGCTGGCGCTGACAGTGAGCGGAGCCACGGTAACAAGGTCCGGCTGCCCGAGGACGATGTCGGCGGGTTGCCCGTTGAGGGCCGGGATCGTTCTCCAAATCAGCACGCGGTTGTTCGATGTGTCGGCCACCGCCAGCGTTTGTCCGTCGGAGGCAACCGCAGTGGGGATGCGCATGTTGCTGGCGGATGGCGCCGGCAGCGTGGCGGGCGGCGCCGTGACGAAATCCGGCTGGCCTAGAACCACTGAAGCCTGGCCGCCGCACATCGGGCACCGTCCCATATAGGGGCCAATGTCGGCATCCGGCGGCGGCAAGGTTTGCCCAATATTGTTGAAGATCAGAAGGCGATTGTTATTGGGCAACAGTCCCAGTCGGTTGGCGTCGGTGGCGAACAACGTATTGGCCGCGTACGCCAGCCCGCCGATTCCGCCGAAGGTGGTGGCCGAAGTCCCCGAATTCTGGGCCGTAAAGAAGGGTTGTCCGATCACCGCGCGTGCCGCTTGACCCGTCATGAAGTCGCCGGCACAACTCATTCCTGCACATAGAGATATAAACGTAAAATATTTGAGCATTTTGCGAAGACTAAGGGATTGAACTTAAAAGTATAACAGCCTATCGACGCAGGCCGAACGGCGGGGGTTTCCGGGAAGGCGCGAAGGCGGCGGCCGGGCTTACGCAGGCGTCCTATTGAACCAGTCTAGCCAAAACCGATGCCAGCGGATTATCGGCGCGCGGCGGCGGGTTGCATTCTTTTCCGCCAGCCTGCCAAATCTGTTCGGCAAGATCCAGGTTCGATTCGGAAACTGCATTCTGGTGAGCGGAATTTACATGAGCTTTCAGCGCCTTGGCGGCTTGGTTGAGCCATCCCCGGATCTCAGGCGACGGATTTTGACCGAGGCACTGGCTGGTCTCTTCAAGCGTAAGCTGGACGAGCTTGCGGCTTCGGCTCAAACGCTCCTCAGGGCCGAGTCCTCGCCGGGAAGGGTCAAGCGCGAGTAATTCGTTGCAGAGATCGAGGCGTTTCCGGTCGGCTTGATCATCGGGCGCCAACCGTAGCGTCGTCTGGAAATCCCGCTGCGCCGCGCGGTAGTTGCCTTGGGCGAACTCCGCCTCACCGAGGCCCGCATATGCGTCCGCGTTCGCGGGGGCCTCATGCAGAATCCCGCGAAATACTTCGGCGGCGCGAAGTGGAGATCCAGCCCGCAGAAACAGCCGTCCCATTCGCGCTCGTACTGTCAGATCTTGCGGAGCCTCATCTTGAACCGGGAGCAACTCGGCGAGCAGATCCTCTTTGGAATTGCGCCGCACCAGGAGATCGATCAGTTCGAATCTGGCGCGCAGGCGGTTTTCGGCCGCATCCTGGTTCCACTGGCCGTAGATCGCGCGGTGAAAATACGAGATCGCTTCCGTAAACCTGCCCTCTTTCGCGAGGACGCGCCCCATGATCAAATTTGCCAGACCGTCGGTGGAGTCGCTCGCCAGCAACTCCATCAGTGTCGATTCGGCATCCGAAGTTTTTCCCGCCGCGAGTTGGGCCTGCGCGAGAGTCCGCTGATAAAGGCGATTGCCTCGCTCCATTAGAAATCGCCTCTTTGATTCGTTCGATCGCGCCCCCGGCGTCTCCGCGTTGCAGCAGGACCCGACCCTGTTCGAATACACGTGCCGCCTCGACCACGCTCTCCGCCCGCTCCGTTCTGGCGAGAAATGTGTCGGCCGTAAAAAGCGCCGCAATGGCGAGGAGAACCAGCCCGAAAGTGCCGAGGAAAGATCGTCGCGTGAATGGTGGCGCCACTATTCGCTTTGCTCCATTTGGCCGCCCCGTTTCACCACGCCGTAGGCTGCCAGAATGTCGTCCAGAATGACAATTCCAATCAGCTGGCGCACGTTGGCGCGACTGACGACGGGAAGAACATTCAGTCCGCTGGTTCCCATCCGCTCGAGGGCCAGACTCAAGCTATGATCGGGATGAAGGTGCGGTAGCGTTTCGGCGGTCTGGCCGTTCCGGGATCCTCCCGTGAGAATCTCGCCGACCTTCTTAACCGATCCTCCCTCGGCCGTCGCCTGTTCGAGATCGCTGTTCCGGATCATCCCGCGCAGCCCTTCCGCATCAACGACGGGCCACGCATCGAACACGCCGTCCTTCATTTATTGGAGAGCGGCGGCGATCTGTAGGTCCGGTGTTAAAATCGCCGGCGCTGAACGCATTGCCTGGTTGCACCTGAATTCGCTGCGCCACAGCCCGGGAATGCGCAATCGGCAGGTGCACCCCCTCCTGGCGGGCGAGCGCCTCATAGATGGGCTGTCTCTGAAGCTTGTGCGAGATAAAGAATGCGATCAGGTTGGAGATCATCAGCGGCACGATGATCGTATAGTCGCGCGTGATTTCGAAGATCATGATCACCGACGTCAGCGGGGTACGCACGATTCCCGCGAACGCGGCTCCCATCCCGACCAGCGCATACGCGCCGTGGCCGGCCGTTTAATTGGGAAACATTGCGTGCGCGACGCCCCCGACCGCCCGCGCCCATCATCGCTCCTATGAACAGGCTCGGCCCAAAAATGCCGCCCGCGTTGCCCGAGGCGTAGCAGTCCGCGGTCACAACTACGGGGGAGCCCCACCGCTGAGAGAGATTCCCACTTCTATGCATATTATCGCCCTTAGCTTGCGCGGGTATCGACGGGATTAGCTCTGCGCTCGGCCCACGACTGCTTGTAAAAAACGCGCGTTTGCAGAAGCTTTACCAGCCTTTTACACCTCCCCGGTGGTGTGTTGGCGTCCATCTGATGTGCGAGCAGTTTATCGAAAGGAGACCCACTATGAAAAACTCAACCAAGGGATCGAATATTCCCTCTAGCAGGCGTTTATTTCTCAAGACCGGACTGGCGGCGGGTGCAGCCACCGCAGGCGCCGGTTTCTTAGCTAAAGGCGGCGCCACGCTCTCGGCTGGAGACACGGCCATTCTGCAGTTTCTCTCTGCCGCCGAGATCATCGAAACCGACCTGTGGATTCAATACAACGAACTCGGCGGAACCCAGGACAGCGAGGTCCCGGGAGCAAACGGCGGGAGCGCTAACTACATCCGAGCGCTGCAAGTGCTCGACGGAGACATGCCCCAGTACATTCACGACAATACCGAGGACGAAATTAGCCATTTCACGTTCATCAACGCATATCTCACTATCAAGGGCTCGACGCCGGTCAATCTCGATCAGTTTCGGACGTTGCCGAGCAGCAAAGCCACGGGCGCGCGGCAAATCGGACGGCTCACCAATCTCATGCAACTCAGCGTGGATACTAGCTGGTGGACGCGATCCCGCAGCCGCGACAACAATCCGGATCTTGATCCCGGGTTCACCTTTCCTCAAGCGGTCCCGACTCTCAGTGTGGGGCAACATCCGGCCATTCCGAGGTCTGACGACGACCTGAAACCTAAGGATCATATTCAGGCCATCGCGAATACGGCGGGATTTCATTTTGCGTCCATCGAACAGGGCGGATCGAGTCTCTATCCGTCGCTTGCTCAGAGGGTAACCGACCCCGAAGTCTTGCGAATCTTGCTCAGCATCGGCCCCACCGAAACATCCCACTTTCAAACCTGGCACGATAAAGCCGGCAATGCGCCGCCGCTGACCGATCCGATGGATCCCAGCTTGGTATTTCCGGACCTCAATAAGCCTCCGTTCGGCGGAGAGGACTTCCAGACCAACCTGATCATGCCTGAACCCTGCCCGTTCTTGAGCCGCGCGTTCCCGGCATGTTCGATTATCCGTCCTACGGAGACGGTGGGAGCGGCGATGAGAGCGGTGGCGGCCCTCAGCGCGGAAGGTCTGTTCCTCGGCCAACCGCCGGCGTTCTTTCAGCTGCTTCAAGACTTGGCGGCCGCGGCGGATGCGGCCATCCGGGGGGTCTAGGCGATACGTCGCGCGTCGCGGCGCGCTGCATTGATCGGGGGTACAACCCCCCGGGGGGACGACCGCGTCCCCTTCGGGGGGCCATTCCGCTGCGGCTGACAGTTCGAATAACTACGTATTTGTGCCGGTCAGAGGCACCTGCCTGAAGGTGTTTGTCAAGAATTAAAGGGCGCTCTGCGCTGGGAAACCGTCCACCGCCGGTTTCCGGCGTCTATGGCTTTTCGTCGAAAGTGATGTCGGATTCCGCACCGAACTTGCGGTAGTTGCGGAATTCGATGTGGTTGCGGACGCAGCGGTCCGAGCCCTGTTCGCAGCTCAACACCTCGGCGTCGGCCGGCAGCAAGAAGGTCTGCGGTGAAGCCAGCCGCACGAAGTCGTAGTCGGTGGCTGACTCCACCTTGGCAAACGGAAACAGCAGCGGCATGTTGCGCGATTCCATCTCGAGCCGCACCACGCGCGAGGTTTCGCGGTCGATCCAGAGGCTGCCGCGATACGCCGGGTAGTAGAGCTGCGAGGGCGTGATGATGCGCCAATGCGAGTGTTCGCGCGTCACGTCGTACTTGAAGACGATGGCAGTGCGCCCGTGAATTGAATCCTGGCCGCTACGGCGGAACACCGCGCCGGTTGCGGGAGAAAATACGTCTTCGAGAACTGAGGAGAACTCGCCGGTAGACCACGCCCCGCCCACATCCTCCATCGACTTGTCGGTGGACTTGTTGCCCACTTTGATGTTCTTGTACGTCTCGTGCCCATTCTCGTAGGCCACGTCGGCGCTCACAACGTCCAGCGCCTGCCATCCTTCTTTCGGATGGTCGCTCTGATACCGCGTGGTCATCTGGCGGCAGAAAAAATTGGGCAGCGAGCTGGTATAGTTGGCCGCCGCTTCCTTCGCTTTCTTGATGACTGGATCTTCTTCCACGGGGATGATCGCCGGAGCGGCGGCCTCCACCGCGGACACGCCTGCGGAAACGGGTGGTTCCGGCTGAGCGATTGCCACGGGACCCGCGGCCGGCTGGCCGCCGCTTCCCGAGGAACCGTTTGTAGACGCCACAGTGGTCGCGGGCCGCCGTGGAGCAGGCCGGCCGCGCCGCAGCTCCGGACGTCCTGGATCGTCGGAATCGGGCGCCGGATCGGCGGAGGTCACAATGGTCGTGGGCCGTGTGTCGGCGGGTTCTTCCGGAGGTGCTGCCTTGCTCTCTTTCGCGTCTGCTTCCTTCGCGTCTGCCGGTTTCGAAGCTGGGCTCGCATCTTCGTTCTTGCGGCGGAGCACCGGCCGGTCGTCGCCAGGCTCTCTCGTCACACGCCCAGCTTTCGCTACCGGCGCCAGGGCCGGCAGATCCCATGTGCGGGCTGCGGCGGCGATCTCGTCCGCTTTCCCGGCTGACTGGAACGTAACGAAGGTGGCGGTGAAGTAGCCCTGATCGTCGGCGGTTGAATCGACGCTCAGATGATCGGCCACCGCGAATGTTTTCAGGTCGGCGGACTTTTTATCCTTTTCAACTCTGGTTTGATCGCTGGTGCGATAGGTGATGATGCGGTGATCGTCGGCTTCGAGAACGAATTGGGAGCCTGCCACCGTCCGCAGAATGCCCGTCGTGGTGATGACAACGGGCGAATTTTTCTCATTCCGGCGCGTAGATTCCGGAGCATTCTTGCCGCGTCCACGGCCGCCCGGAATGGGCCCGCCCGCGCCTCCCGGATATTGTCCCGGACCCTGGCCGGGAGGATATTGGCCGGGAGGATATTGGCCGGGAGGATATTGGCCCGGCGGATATTGACCGGGAAATTGAATCTGCGCCGAGAGGCCCACGGCGCACACCACAAGTAATCGCGCCACTCTCATGGTTTCCATGACGCTTCTCCTCGTCCTCTAGTGTACAGCCGGATCAGCACTCGCTTACTATAAGAGTTTCAATGGCTCAACGGAAATCGCCCGGATTAAATTACAAGGACGCAGGCGTCAGCATCGAGGAGGCTGACCGCGCCGTCGCCTCCATCCGCGCGCTGGCGCAGAAGACCTTCAGCTCCGACGTACTGACTGACATCGGCAGCTTCGGCGGCGGATTTCGGCTGCGCGGCTACCGCGACCCGGTGCTGGTGTCCTCGGCCGACGGCGTCGGCACCAAGCTCAAGCTGGCCTTTCTCACCGGACGGCACTCCACTGTCGGCGAAGACCTGGTGAACCATTGCGTCAATGACATCGCGGTGCAAGGCGCGGTGCCGCTGTTTTTCCTTGACTATTTCGCGGTGGGAAAACTGGACGCGCGCGTCGCGGCGGATGTGATCGGCGGCATCGCCCGCGGCTGCACGTCGAACGGATGCGCGCTGATCGGCGGGGAAACCGCGGAAATGCCCGGCTTCTACCCGCCCGGCGAATACGACCTGGCGGGCTTCATCGTGGGCGCAGTCGAACGCAAGCGCCTGCTTACCGGCGCGAAGATTCGCTCCGGCGACGTGCTGATCGGCCTGCCTTCCACTGGTCTGCACACCAACGGCTATGCACTGGCCCGCAAGCTGCTGTTCGAAGTCGAGGGCCTCACGCCATCAACGCGGCTGGCCGAACTCGAATCGACCATAGCGGACGAGTTGCTCAAACTGCACCGCAGTTACCTGAAGCCGCTGCGCGCCCTGGATGACGCGGGCCTGCTCAAAGGCGCGGCGCACATCACCGGAGGCGGCATCACCGACAACACGCCGCGTATTTTGCCGAAGGGCCTGGGCGTGCGCATCGATATAGGCACTTGGCCGGTGCTGCCGATTTTCGACCTGCTGCGCAAGATCGGGCAGATCCCCGAACATGACTGGCGCCGCACGTTTAACCTCGGCATCGGCATGATCTTCGTGGTGTCGCCGCGCAAGCTCGCCGAGGCCGGAAAGATTCTCGACAAGCTGAAAGAGCCCTGGTACCCGATCGGCGCGGTGATCCCCGCGCGGCGCGAGCGCGTCATCTACGAATGAACAAGCGCCTGGGGATTCTGCTGTCCGGCCGCGGATCGAATTTTTTGGCGATCGCCGATGCGATCGCATCCCGGCGGCTGGATGCCGAGATTGCGGTGGTCATCTCGAACCGCCAGGACGCCGGCGGGATTGCGCTGGCCCGCGAGCGCGGCCTGAATGCCCAGGTTCTTCCTTCGGCCGGCCTCGATCGCGAAGTCTACGACCGGCAGCTCGTGGCCGAGTTCGAAAAAAACAATGTCGGCCTGGTTTGTCTGGCCGGCTACATGCGAATCCTGAGCGGTTATTTCATCCACCGCTTTCCGATGCGCATTCTAAATATTCATCCCTCGCTGCTGCCCGCGTTTCCCGGTTTGGACGCGCAGCATCAGGCGCTGGAGCATGGCGTAAAATTCTCCGGCTGCACGGTGCATTTTGTCGATGACGGCCTCGACTCCGGCCCGATTCTTCGCCAGGCGGTAATGCCGGTGCTCGACCACGATACTGCGGAGTCTCTATCCGCCCGCATCCTGGAACAGGAGCACCGGATCTACAGCGAGGCGATTGCCCTGGTGCTCTCGCGGCGGTATCGGATCGAAGGCCGGCGGGTGGTGGAGACGTAGCCTAGTCAGCTGGGCGACCCTCTCCCGACCGCAAGCCCTCTATCTGTTTGCCTTTGGAACGGTTACAAGGCTCGCACAACAGTTGGATATTTCTTTCCATAGTTGAACCCCCTTCGACGACAGGAATTATATGGTCGAATTCGAGGCGCTCTCTGCTTTGACAACGAACGCATCTGCCTTCATCACGCTGCCAGACAAACAAGCGCACGCTATCCGGACTGCGTTCTCGTCGAGCATCCGGCAAACGTTCGAAGTTCTCAAACGCTTGGACTTCGCGCTTGATCTTTTCTGACGATTGTTCCTGGCGGCACACGGCGTGCTTGATATGGAGCGGGATATCTTCCCGAGCTACTGCCTGACAATTTTCAACTCGCCAGATCCTGTCGCGGAAAACGTAATAGAAAATCCCTTCGCAAAGGTCCCCAAACACCTTGTCATTCGGCTTGGGTCCAGGCGGAGGGATCAAAATAGGATCTTTCGCCTGGGAACCGTCGACGGCCGGCCGGACAACGTGGTCCCCTGGTATTACGAATCCACCATTGGGATACTGCCGCCGGTGGACTTCCTCATCGAACTTTTCGATCTTGAGTGGGCCAAGAATGTGACTTTTGGTTTCACCTATGGGCTATTATCTGGCATTACTGACAAACCTGGGGACGCGGTGTAAGCCGATTGAGGGGGTGATAGAGCTTACACCAGCACTGTGAACGTGCTTTCGGTGCGCTCGACGGAATGGTACAGGGTGTCGCGCTCCACCGGTTCACGGCCGGCTTCGCGGATCAGGCGTAGGAGCTCGCCGCGCCGCAGATTGCCGCTGGTCGCCCCGCCGGCATCGCGGTAAATGTGCTCCTCGACCACCGTGCCGTCCAGGTCGTCGGCGCCGAACCGCAGCGCGATCTGCGCGACCTTGGGCGTCATCATCACCCAGTAGGCTTTGATGTGCGGAATGTTGTCGAGCATCAGGCGAGACACCGCGATCTGGCGAATGTCATCGAAGCCGGTGGTGGTTGAAATGTGCTCCAGCGCCGTGTTGGCGGGATGAAACGCCAGCGGGATGAAAGTCTGGAATCCGCTGGTCTCATCCTGTAACGCCCGCAGCTTGACCAGGTGATCCACGCGGTCCTCCTCGGTCTCGATGTGGCCGTACAGCATAGTGCAGTTGGAATGCAGCCCCATTTGATGCGCGGTGCGCGCGATATCGATCCACTGCTCGCCCGTGATCTTGTGATCGCAGATAATGCGCCGCACGCGGTCGGAAAAAATCTCCGCGCCGCCGCCGGGGAGCGAATCCATGCCGGCTTCCTTCAGCCGCTCCAGCACCTCGCGCGGGCTGAGCTTGGCGCGCTGGGCCAGATAGCCGATCTCGACCATGGTGAAGACCTTCAGATGCACGCGCGGGAAGCGCTCCTTCAAGCCGCGCAGCATCTGGCAATACCAGTCGAGCGTGAGTTCGGGATGCAGTCCGCCGACGATGTGAAACTCAGTGACGGCTTCGGTGTAGCCGTGGCCAGCGCGCTCCCACACCTGCTCGAGCGACATGGTGTAAGCCTTAGGGTCTTTGACGCGCTTGCCGAAGGCGCACAGTTTGCAGCTCGCCACGCACACGTCGGTGGGGTTGATGTGGCGATTCACGTTGAAGAACGTCTTGCCGCCATGCAGCCGCTCGCGGACGCGGTTCGCCATCCAGCCCACGCCCAGCAGGTCGGGCGAGCGGTATAGCGTGAGGCCGTCATCAAAGGTGAGACGCTCCCGGCGCTCCACTTTGTCGCGGATGGCCAGCAGGCGCGAATCGTTGAATACGGGTGTCATCTCAAAAATATGTCAGTAGCCCAGAATACAAAGAATATCACGCTGACGTAGCCGTTCATGGTGAAGAAGGCGGCGTCCACGCGCGAAAGGTCGTTGGCCTTGACCAGGCCCTGCTCCCAGACCAGCAGGAGCAGGACCGCCGCGTTTCCCACCAGCGCAATGTCGCCGAGCCCGAAGGCGCGGCGCAACGCCAGCAGGCAGACCCAGGTGATCGCATGCAACCCGCGCGAAATCCACAGCGCGCCGGCGATGCCGAAGCGGCGCGGAAGGCTGAAGAGGCCGGCCTCCTTGTCGAATTCGTAATCCTGGCAGGAGTAGATGATGTCGAACCCGGCGGTCCACAGGGTCACGGC